>Ga0315274_10015760_pt1 | contig 10698 bp, 7 predicted proteins | sample YL17G02_20_MG_FD_203700 | JGI IMG/M metagenome (GOLD analysis project Ga0315274, IMG submission 203700) | Sediment microbial communities from Yellowstone Lake, YNP, Wyoming, USA - YL17G02_20 | ecosystem: Environmental > Aquatic > Freshwater > Lake > Sediment | place: USA: Wyoming | collected...
CTTGCGGTAAAGGGCTTCCTCGAAATTGAAGATGCAGAGCATTTTGGCCACGTTGGCTTTGATCTGCTTAATCCGCCCCGGCCGCCACGCCCAGATCTGCGGACTGACGAAATACACGACGGGGATGTTGCGCCGCTTGAGCCGCTTCGCCAGGCGCAGATTGAAGTCCGGAAAATCGATCAGCACGGCGAGTTGCGGCCGACGCCGCTCCACTTCCGCGAGCAGCGCATGGAAGGCCCGATAAACGCGCGGCAGCGCTGAAACCACCTCGATGATCCCGGCCACCGAGACCGCGTGGGCATCCACCGTGGTTTCGACTCCCGCCTGACGCATGGCGTCCCCGCCGCAGCCGAAGATTTCGACCGCGCCCAAACGGTCGCATAGCGCCTTGGCCAGCCCGGCGCCGTACACGTCGCCGGAGCGCTCTCCCGCGACGATCATCAAGCAGAGTTCAGGCATGGGTTAGACGTCAGGCGCCAGAGATCCGGGGTCGGCGGGGGAGGATGCTTTCGCCTGGCCCACGACAGAAAACGGACCACGGACGCCGGCCGCTTCCTGGTCCTTGTACTGAAGCTCGTAGAGCTTATAGTAAATCCCGCGCTTTTGGAGCAATTCCTGGTGGGTGCCGACTTCGCGGACGTGGCCCTTGTGCATGACGACGATCTTCGAGGCGTTCTGGATGGTGGAAAGGCGGTGCGCAATCACCAGCGAGGTGCGATTGGCGAGCAGCCGCCGCAGGGCTTCCCGGATCATGGCCTCGGTTTCCGGATCGACGCTGGAAGTGGCTTCATCGAGGATGAGCAGCTTCGGGTCGTGGGCCAGGGCACGGGCGAAGGATAACAACTGCTTCTGGCCGACGGAGAGCGTGGCGCCGCGCTCCTTCACCGGCTCGTCGAAGCCGCCGGGAAGCGACTCAATGAAATCGAGCAGGTTCACCTGCCGCACGACGTCGCGCAGCCGGGCATCGCTGATGCCTTCCGTGCCCAGGCGGACGTTGCTCGCGATGGTGCCAAAAAACAGGAAGGGATCCTGCAAGACCATGCCGAAATTCTTTCGCAGGTCGTGCAAGCGAAGCTGGCGGATGTCCACCCCGTCGAATAGTACCGCTCCTTCCTGGACATCATAGAAACGCAGCAGCAGGCTGGTCAAGGTGGTCTTGCCCGCGCCCGTGTGGCCCACGACGGCTACTGTCTCACCGGGTTCCACCGTGAAGGAAACTTTCTCGAGCACGCGGTGCTCGTCGCGGTAAGCGAAGCCGACGTCGCGGAATTCCACTCGTCCTCGAACCTGTTCGAGCGGGGGCGCCAGCGCGGGGTCCGCGATGGCCACCGGCGTGTCCAGCAACTTGAAGATGCGCTCCGCGCTCGCCATGGCCGCCTGGAGGATGTTGTACTTGTCGCTCAAATCCTGAATGGGGCGGAAGAATCGTTGGGAATACTGGATGAAGGCAATGGCTGTCCCCACGCTGACCGCGCCCGAGAGCGTCATCCCGCCGCCGACGTAAAGGATGATGGCCACCGCCAGCACGCCCAGGAACTCCACCGCCGGATAGAAGAGCCCGTAAGCCATGATGGAATCCTTGTAGGCCTCCATGTGGGCGCGATTGACGCTCTCGAATTCCTCGAAGCTTCGCGCCTCGCGATTGAAAAGCTGGATGACCGACATCCCCGTGATGTTTTCCTGGAGGTAGGCGTTGATGCGCGCGATGGCGATGCGGATTCGACGGTAAGACTCGCGCACGGCTTTGCGGAAAGCCATGGTGACCAACACGATGATCGGCAGGATGGAAAACGTGAGCAGAGCCATCTTCCAGTCAAGCATCAGCATCACCGCCACGATACTGAGCAGCGTGAAGAAGTCGCCGAAAATGGCCACCATCCCGGAGGCGAACAGTTCATTAAGCACATCCACGTCAGCGGTGACGCGCGTCACCAGCCGCCCGACGGGGTTGCGGTCATAGAAACTCAACTGCAAGCGCTGGAGGTGGGCGAAAAGCTGCTTCCGCAGGTCGTACATCACCTTCTGTCCGACCAGTTGCATGGCAAACGATTGGGCGAATTCCAACAAAAAAGTCAGCACCACCGTGGGCAGGAAAAGGACAAAAGCAATTTGCAGAATCCCCACCAGCGGATTGGGACTCAGGAAGCGGGCCAGGATGGACGGAAGTTGCGTGCGTGACTGGGGATCAAGGTAGCGGTCCACTTCCACCTTAAGCAGGTAGGGCGGAAGCGCCTGCAAAACACCGTAGACCACGATCGCCACCAGCGCCCATAGCGCCACCGGCCAGTACGGACGCAGATACCCGAGCAGGCGCCGCATCAGCCGCCCGTCGTAGGCTTTGCCCAGGACTTCTTCTTCGTGGAAGCTTTCAGCCATGAATTGCAGTCAGTAGTCGAAAGTCGAAGGTCAGAAGCTTCTACTTTCGACCTTCGACTTTCGACTTTTTATCTCACGCTTCTTGCTCCAACTCTTCTTCAATCAACTGCTTGTTGTACAGCTCGGTGTAATGCCCGTTCATCGCCAGCAATTCTTCGTGCGTGCCGCGCTCTACGATTGCGCCGTCGTGCAGGACCACGATTTCATCGGCATTGCGGATGGTCGAGACGCGGTGGGAAATCAGCAGGGTGGTGCGCCCGGCCATCACTTCCGTAAGGTGGCGCAGGATCTTTTCCTCGGTGAAGGTATCGACGCTCGAGAGCGCGTCATCCAGAATCAGGATGCGTGGGTCGCGGATCACGGCACGCGAAATCGCCGTGCGCTGCTTTTGCCCGCCGGAAAGCGTCAGGCCGCGCTCGCCGACCATCGTGTCAAACCCCTTCGGAAAACCCCGGATGTCCGGCAGGATGTTGGAAATCTCGGCGGCGCGCTCGACTTCGTCGTCGGTGGCGTGGTGCGTGCCGAAGCGCATGTTCTCACGCACGGACTCGCTGAACAGGAACGTCTCCTGGGGCACGAACCCGATGTGCTCGCGCAGCGTCTGGAGCGGAATCTGCCGGATGGGAACGCCGTCCACCAGCAGGCTCCCGGCGGGCGCGTCGTAGAGGCGCGGAATCAGGCTTACGAGCGTGGACTTCCCCGAACCCGTCGCCCCCACGATGGCCACTGTCCTCCCCGCCGGAATCCGCAAGTTGAGGTTTTTGAGAATGGGCCGGCCGTTGTAACTGAAGGTGAGGTCGCGGAATTCGATTTCGCCCCGCAGCGCAGTGAGTGGCTGGGCGGGGACTTCTCGGTCGGTGATTTCCGGCTGGGCGAGGAAGATGGTGTTCAGCCGACCGAGCGACGCCAACCCGCGCTGGAGCACATTCGTCACCCAGCCCAGGGCGATGATGGGCCAGATGAGGTAGAGCAGGTAAACGTTGAACGCCGCGAAGGTCCCCACCGAAATCACGCCCGAAAGCACGTGCCGGCCGCCCACCACCATGATGAGCATGAAGGCGACGGCGAAGAGCAAGGCCATGCCCGGCCACATAAGGCTCGAAATCCAGATCAGCCGCCGGTTCTTCTCCACAAACTCCAGGTTCATCCGGTCGAACTGCGCCATCTCCGGCTCCTCCTGGCAGAAAGCGCGAATCACGCGGACCCCGGAGAGGTTTTCGCGGACCTTCTCGGTAATCTGGGAATACATTTCCTGGATCTTCTCGAAGCGCTCGTGGATCTTCTGGCCGAAGACCTTGACCATAATCGAAACCAGCGGCATGGGCAAAAGCACCAGCAGCGTAAGCCGCCAGTCGAGGTGGAGCATCACGCCCACCGTGGTGATTCCTACCACCAGCGTTGAAGCCGAGTACATGATGCCCGGCCCGACCAGGTTCCGCACCGCGTTCAGGTCGTTGGTGAGTTTCGACATCAGGTCGCCGGTCGGAGTCTCGGTGTAGTAGCGCGGCGAAAGCCGGCAGAGATGGCGGAAGAGGTCATTGCGCAGGTCGTACTCCACGTCGCGCGAGATGCCGATCAGAATCCAGCGCATCCAGAACTGGAAGACGGCCTGCGCCAGCGCCACGCCGAGCAACAGTCCGGCGTAGAACAACAGGCGGTTCCAGGTGGCGTCCCGCGAGAGGCTGTCAATCGCCGCCTTGATAATCAGCGGTAGATTGACGCGGCTGGCTTGGCTCAATACCAGGGCCAGAAAGCCCAGCACGTAACGCTTCCTGTAACGCGCCAGGTACGGTTTGAGAGGAAGCAGATCGCGCAGCAATAGAAATCTTCTCCAGGAATATTTGATTCAGTTGCCCTAGAGATGGAAACTCTAATCCTTCATTATAGCCACCGGCCCGAGAGAGCGGCAATTGGTTTGTGGGTGGCATGGAGGAGTCACCTGGCCGGAGGCGTGTTGGATGAGGATGGAATTCGACCGGCTTACCGCTCATTGCGGAGCGCGGCCATCAGGCGGGATCGGACTTCGGCCCACGAAACGGGAGAGACAGCCTTAGAGTCAAGTCCCGCGGGACGGCGCTGAATCTCGAGCTGCCAAGCCGCTTCGGTGTCCGGGTCAACCTCTACGTGCAGGCTGTCGAGCAGCGAATCGGCAAGCACCGCCCGCGCCTCCGCCGGAAGCGCCAAAGCTTCCTTGAGGATTTCGGCAGTGTCACGACTCATGCGCCGATTATACCGTTCGTCATGTCGTAGCACAAACAACTTCCGGAAGAGCCGCAGACCTAAAGATCAGGTCTACGCTCGCCGCTCCGGCTGTCCCGCGCCACCCGCCCAGTAATCCCCGTTGCGAAACGATGTATCAGTGTAGAATAGGGGCGATGGCTGGAAAGGCGATCGCCGACATTCCGGAGTCTTATCTTGAATACAGAGCCGAATTCGTTGCTCCGATGTTCGAGGTGTGGACTATTCCGAACCCGCTGGTGTCGTCGTTGTTTTCAGCTTTGAGAAAATGGCAAATCGGAGTGGGGGATATTTCATGGAACAAAGATTCCAGTACGTATAAAGACTGTCAGATCACATTCAATGTCCCCAAAATGAATGTACTAATTAGGTTGAATATGGATGCAGCGACATTCGTTGCCTCGAACCCGGACTGGTCGGAAGCCCCAGCACTTATCGAGCTCTATGAAACGGCAATGCACACCATACGGCAGACGACAAAAGGAGAGATTTCGTCGCAAGAGATAGCACTGGGAATGCACGTAAAGCCTGGAGAGAAGAGTTTCAAAGACCTCGTGTCGGGGCTAGTTAATACCAGTTTGCTTGGACCTGCCAAGATGTACGGTATTTCCGTGTATCAGGATGACTCGTCTTTCGTTATTGACAAGTCGGTGAGGTACCTGGACTCCGCTTTTGTGCGGCTCTACCGACGAGTTGGCCCGTCTACATCGTTTCGTGAAATAGCTGAGATCCTTCACCAGGACGAATTAAGGGCCCTCGGACTATTGGGATTAGAGGAGCTGCTGCAGGGGTAATCGGTATGCAATTGGTATCAGAATTCCTCAAACCACAGGAGCCGCCGGAACTTTGGCCCCCGCCGGATCCCACGGATGATATCCGGGGATCTCTGCTAGGCAATTCTCGTGTGCAGTTGGTCAACCCGGCATTCTCAAACCCCAATGTGCGTACAATTCGGGTACGGTACGCATTTCGTAGGTTAGCTTGGGCGGGCCCTGCGCGAAGAAATACTGCGGACCGTGCGCGATTAGAGTTCACCTGGTTGGCTGAGAACCGCGAACGCTATAAGGGTCGTTGGATTGCGTTGGAAGGTAATCGGTTGTTGGCAGTCGGTGCCTCAGCGCGCGAAGTTTACGCGGCCATTGCTAACCACATGGGAACCCCGCTCGTCACACGGGTCGAGCCAGCGGAGGAAGCCTACTTCGCAGGGTGGTAGGATTTGGCGACAACACTTACGTTTCACCATACGCATGACTACCGCGCGCAAGCCAGGGATGGAATCACGATTCCAATTCAACTGACGGTAGGGCAAAAGGCGGTGCGGCTTCTCGCAAAGCTCGATACCGGTGCATCTTGCTGTATCTTTGAACGAGTGTACGGCGAGCAGCTCGGACTCAACATAGAAGGGGGCCGCCAAACTCTCTTCCGCACGGCCAATAGCCAATTCCAAGCATATGGCCATGAGGTAACGATCACAAGTTTCGATTCGCAGTTCGATTCAGAAGTGTTCTTTCCAGCGGAAGCCGAGATTCGCCGCAATGTTCTGGGCCGACACGGCTGGCTTCAAAAATTCCGCTTAGCGCTGATTGACTACGATTCGGTGCTCCACCTCAGCCACTACGACCAGTAGTGACGTTCATATCGTCTACAGAGAACCCGGCATAGGTCCGGACTAGGGTCCCCCAGCTACCGCAGTCCCGCGAGTTCCTGGAGCTGGCGCCAGTTTTCGAGGCGGTCCAACTGGGCGGCGAGGAGGGTTTCCGAAGGTGTGCCGTCCTCGTCGAATTGCTTGGCGAACCGGCCTTCAGTGCGCGCGAAGGCGATGAAGTCCACGACTTCGCCCGTCTTGGGGATAACGTACCAATCGTCTTTCATGGCGGGGTTGCTCTGCAAACTGAGCCGCTCCTTGATGCGCTCGCCCTTGCGGGGATCGTAGATAAAGAGCGGAAACGCTCGCGACTCGGCGGCCAGCTTGGCCTGCGCCATGGCTCGGTCGTCGGCGACGCCGTGCTCGGGCTGGCAGGTGGTGTAGGTGTTGACGATGGCTGGCCCGGGGAATTCGTTCGCGGCCATCACGGCCTTGTAGAAATGGTTGGGATGTGCCGCGGTGGTCTGCGCTACGAAGGTGTTGGGATGCATCATGGCGATAGTGCCGATTTCCTTGCGCTTTTCCTGCTTGCCGTGGATGACCTTGCCGTGCGCCGACATCTTCGCGTCCTGGCCCATATAAGAAGCCGTTGACGACTGCCCGCCGGTGTTGGAATAGACTTGCGTGTCAAGGATGATCACCTTGATGTCCATACCGGAGGCGAGCATCCGCGAGAGCGACTGGAAGCCGATGTCGAGCATCGCGCCGTCGCCGCCGATCACCCACAGGCGCTTATCCTTCCAGCCGAGCTGGTCCCAGCGCGCACGCACGCCCATGGCATCGGCGGGCGCGTTCTCGAAAAGCGAATTCGTCCAGGGGACCAGGTAAGGGTTGTAAGGATAAGTGGAAGTGTAAACCGTGTTGCAGCCGGTGGCCGCGACCAGGCCGATGTTCTCCGGCCCATAAACAAAGCCCGTAGCGGCCAGCATCATGCGCAGCACCGTGGCCTCGCCGCAGCCCATGCAAGAGCCCGCGCCGCCCACGTACAGCAGCGTGTTGGGAGCCAGCATGAAGTCCACCAACGCTCGCTCGTTGATGTACTTGGAAGGCGTCTCACCCACGGCGTTGAAGAATTTGAAAGCCCGCTGGTAGCCGGCCAGGTTATCGTCGTCCTTCTTGATCATCTTCAGGGCCTGGTGGTCGCCGCAGGCCGCCACGCACTCGGCGCAGCCCTTGCACTTGGTGGGATCGATAAAGATGCCGAACAGCGCGGGCACGTCGCCCTTCTTCTCGTACATTTTGGAGTATTTGTTGGTCTCAGCCCACATGGAGCGCAGGCGGTCGCGTTCCGCCTCGTCGAAAATACCTGCCAGCCGCTTCTCGAGTTGCTCGCGCGGAATCGCTTTCCCCAGGATCGCGGTGTCGGGGCACTCGGTAACGCACTCCATGCAGCCCACGCATTTCTCGGTGATGAACTCGGGAATCTCCGGGGCGATGTAGCTGAAATCGCGTAGCGCGCCGGTCCCGGCCGGGATGAGACTGCGGGCAATGTCCAGGTCGGCGGGCAAGCCCTTCTCCGCCGTCCCGGTATTGTAGCCGCCCACCACTTCGTCATTGAACCGGGCGACGTCCAGCAGCGTGTCTTCCGTCACCTTAAAGAAATCAGTGCTGATACCCACAATGTTCTCCTTTCGGTCTTGCCCCCGATGTCGCTACGCCTGGAGTTCGGCGGGCTGAGGCTGCGCCGCGGCCTCGCCCTCGATGATCTCGCGGGGAACCTCGAAAACCTCCTGGTAACCCCGCCTGACCGCCAAAAGGTTGTCCTGCACCACGCGCTCGCCGCGCTTGCCGAAATATTTGCGCAGCGACTTCTCGACGCCGGCGAACAGTTCCTCGTCGGTGGTCCCCGCCGCCTCGCGGAAGGGGGTGGCGCGAAGGAAGATCCCCAGCAGCACAATCCCCTGCATGCGCTGGATCAGGTCGGCGCTGGTGGCCACTTCCCGGGCAATCTTCACGGTATCCAGCACCAGCGCTCGAATGTTCTTGGTGCGAATGATCTTCTTGGCGTAATGCGGAACGCGCGCCCAAATTTCCGCCGGATCGGTCTTGTCCGACTGAATGAAGGCCATCCCGTTCGGGGTCAGGCCCGCCAGCGGGTTTCCGAGATTGAAGGCGTTCACATCGTTCATGGGCGCGAAATCGACGTGCTCCAGCTCGCAGTGGGTCAGGATGGGCTCCGCCGCAACGGTCAGGTAATAGGTCGTCGGCAAGCCTTTCTTTTCCGATCCATACTTGGGGTACGCCTGGACGTAGAGGCCGAAGAGTTCGCCGACGATGGTAGCGATGATCTTGTTCGTGGTCACCGAGCCGTAGCCACCCACCGAATGCCCGCGCATCGAGAAGGCGCCCGGCGGCCGGACGTCCGGGTCGATGGGCGCCTCCAAAGCCAGTTCGTGCTTGATGCCCACCGTGAAGTAGTACTTCTTCGAGCCGTTGCCAAAGGCCATGTTCCGAGCGACGGCGAGGAAATCACCGGGGCGAATGTCGCGGCTCCCCAGCCCACCCGAGCCGGAGAGGAATTCCGGAATGCGGTCAATCTTCGCGTAAAAAGGAGTCCCCGTCAAGGCGCTGGCAAAGGCCGCCTTGATTTCGCAGATCAGGGGATTCGATTCCGCCAGTGGGTTGTCCATGCGCTCGATGACGGAAACAGCGCGGCAATGCTTGAGCGCTTCAACGATCTGTGGTCCGGGGAAGGGGCGGTAGGAAGTAACGTGCAACGCTCCAATCGCCAGCCCCTCGGTCTTGCGCAGGTAATCGACGGTGGCCTGGGCCGTTTCCACCAGGCCGCCCATGCCCACAATGGCGTACTCGGCGTCTTCCAGCCGGTAGGGCTCGACCAGGTCGTAGCGGCGGCCCGTGGCTTCGTAGAACTCCTGCATCGCGCGCTCGAGCGCCTGCGGCACGCGGTCGTAGTAGGCGCGCTGGGCAATCTTGCCCTTCATGTAGCTGTCCTGGTTCTGCACCACGCCGCTCATCACCGGGCGGTCAGGGTCCATTAGGTTGATGAGTTTGGCGCTCGGCGGTCCAATGTATTGCTTCATGAATTCGGGCTCGGGCAGGCGGACGTTCTCAATCGTGTGGGTGGTGAGGAAGCCATCCTGAACGTTCAGGAAGGGGGTGGCAGAGTCTTCTGCGGCGCGACGGGCGATCAGGGCAAGATCGCCGGCGTTCTGGGCGTTCTTGCCGAAGAGGATGCCCCAGCCACAGTCGGCCACCGCCATCACGTCATCGTGCCCGCAGTGGACGTTGAGCGCATGCGAGGTTAGCGCCCGGGCGCCGATGTGGAAAACCACCGGGAGCCGCTTGCCGGAGATCGTGTACAGGACCTCCTTCATCAGCACCAGGCCCTGCCCGGAAGTGAAATTCGTGACCCGGCCGCCGGCCACCGCAAAGCCCTCGCAAGTGGACGCGGCGCTGTGCTCCGACTCCGGCTCGATGAAGGCCAGCGTCTCTCCCCAGAGGTTTTTCTTGCCATTGGCGACTTCCTGCTGGTAGCCGCCGCCCATATTGGTCGAGGAAGTGATAGGGTACGCGCACGCGCCCTGGGTGATATGCGTCTCTACCCAGACGACAATCGCCGAGCCGTCTGCCGTGGTGGGAATTCCCGGAAATGGAAACGCTTTCCCCGGCTTGTTAGAGTCGTCGCTCATCCCCTTCCCCCTTCCAAGAAAAAAGAATCAGTGCTGGTAGCCCCGATGGACATTTTAGCACAAGGGGGCAAGGTCAATCCCCCACTTTTTGATCTTATGCAAAGGACAGAAAGTCCTTATCGGAGGGGGCTCTGGGATTCCCCAAGCACGGGGATGTTTACCTGGCAATACGTCGGCTTGCGAAGTGACGACGGGGCTCTGTCCTCAAGCTGCGGGTTGCAATCCAGGAATGTAGCGGATATCAGATTTCCCGGCGGCCTTCGAGCGCCTTGAGCATGGTGACTTCGTCGGCGAATTCCAATTCCGAACCCACGGGGATGCCCATGGCAATCCGGGTCACCTTGACTCCCAGCGGCTTGATGAGCTTCGAGAGGTAGATGGCGGTGGATTCGCCTTCCACGTTGGGATTGGTTGCCACGATCAACTCTTTGATCTTGCCGCCCTTCAGCCGCTCGATCAGGTTCTTGAGCTTGAGCTGGTCTGGGCCGATGCCCTGGAGGGGCGAGAGCGCGCCGTGCAGGACGTGGTAAAGCCCGCGGAACTCGCGCGTCTTTTCCACGCCGATGATGTTGTAAGGAGTTTCCACGACGCAGATGATTTCCTGGTCGCGCCGCGGATCGGTGCAGTATTCGCACGGGTCCTGTTCGGTAAGGTTATTGCACACGCTACAGAGCTGGATTTTGTCTTTGGCGTCGAGGAGGGCGGTCGCCAGGCGCTCGACGTCTTCGCGCGGCGCCCGCTCCAGGTGGAAAGCGATGCGCTGGGCGGATTTCTGCCCGATCCCGGGCA
>Ga0315274_10015761_pt1 | contig 10698 bp, 12 predicted proteins | sample YL17G02_20_MG_FD_203700 | JGI IMG/M metagenome (GOLD analysis project Ga0315274, IMG submission 203700) | Sediment microbial communities from Yellowstone Lake, YNP, Wyoming, USA - YL17G02_20 | ecosystem: Environmental > Aquatic > Freshwater > Lake > Sediment | place: USA: Wyoming | collected...
CGATCTCTTCGGGGAGTTTCACTATTGCTCTCTCTGTCAATCCATTGGCATCGGTTGGATCATACACGCTTGTCGCTCATGGGAATGGTGGTTCTGCTGATTCAGCGAGTTCTCCTTTTGTGGTTCTTCCTTCGACAACAGTAACTTCAACGATCTATAGTCCGACGGTTACTTCGATTTCGACTTCGATATCTAAAACGACGAAATCTACCACCACGACTGAGACCAGTACAAGCTATATTGCCACAACGACGGGTGGCACCTACACATCCTACCTCTACACATGGACCTATCCTGGATACACGACCGTAACGATCCCAACCGCGACGGTGACTGTCTATGGGGTGTCGGTTCAAACCATCTACACTGGGGTCATGACTGAGACGCAGCAGTACACTGTGACTGTGTCTCAGCAGAATGTGGCCACTGTCGGTGGCGGGACAACGACGCTTTGGAGCACTCAGACTTTGCCGACGACGGCCATGCTGACGGTCATCAATGGAACAACCAGCGTGTTTGTGACTGAATCAAACTATGTTGAGCCGTCGATCACTGTGCAGACTGTAACCCAGACCGTTAATCCGCCGACAACTCAGCAAAGTACACCAGAGATACCGTTGTGGCTCATCATAGCCATTGCTCTGACCGCTGTTGGGGGCGGTGCGGTAGGACTCTTCTTCGTCCTTAGGCGTGGTGGTGTCCTTTCGAAGCTTCGTCCGAAGCGTGAGGAAGAGGAACCGGAACCCGCGCCGGAGCCGAAGCTAGACACTGATACGGAACCCAAAGCAGAAACAGAAACAGCTGCGCAGCCAGCACCAGCACAAGTCTCGCCTTCTGGCAAGGTCATGTGTGGCGGATGTGGTGCCGAGAACATTGACCTAGCCACTACATGTGAACTCTGCGGTCTACCGTTAGTGCCGAGAACCACTGCTGAATCTGAAGACGCTATGGCAAAAGTAGGAACAGGAGAAGGCGGAGCATGGCACACTTAAAACATGGACATGGGCTTCCGATTGTGTTATTGCTGCTACTGACCGTACTGACTGTGCCGTTTGGTTTGTGTCAGGTGCCAGTGCAGCCGAATCAGACTCTTACACGTGTAGTTTACAATAATGCCTACTTGGCTCTTCAGTTTCCTCGTGGTGATCTCATTATCGGTCGAGCAAATGACATCAGACGTAATCAGAGATCTCCCTATAGCTTGACGGAGCGGCTTTCCATTGAGATGTACGGCATCTATTGGGAGTCGAACTCAACTGATACGTGGATTATGGATTTCTACGTGAACTATTCGGTCCCCGTCAAATTCATGGTCAACTATGCTCTGTACGGTAGTGACAGTCAGGGAAATATTCTTGGGACCCGCGGTGAAGACTTCCTTGTTGAAGGGCAAGTCATCTGGATTCATGTTGTCATGACGACTGTTGCGGCTCCGCATTTTCCAACAATCTCTGAGGCATGGGGTTTCATTTTCGGACGAGATACACCACTTATGCAGGGTATTGGAAGCATCACTCAGAATCAGGGCGATCTTATTTCGGGAATCTACCTGGTGTTCGACATACTGGTTGTGAACCTTCTCGTCACAATGTTCCTGCTTGTGGCCGTCGTAATCTTGCTGGTGAAGGGGAGAAGGTAGGAAGTGGCATCATATCTCGAACTTGCCGCGCAGGGAATGTTCGTTGTTCTCGCCATAGTCATCATCATCATAATTGCTGTTATCGCTTGGGCGGTCTACTTTACTTGGTGGCCACCGTTTCGAGGCGGAAAGCTGGATGGATACTACTTCATCTTCGGGCGAACGGGGCCGAGTACGCATGTGACAATAGGTGGTCACTTCTGGGATGTCACTCACTATTTCTTGACTCCCAGCCATGAGATGCAGTTGAAACGCATCTGCTGGAATTTCTATGCAAGTCGCATCAGGATGCTTAAGCGCATTGGGACTCCGGACGCTGAAGTGGAACTGAAGATCATTACGCCCTGGTTGAGGGCGCTGCACCAAAATATGAATCGAAGCTACGACCAGTTTCTACGAGTCATCGTAACACGCAGCTTCACTCGTCATGTGCACATAATCTTCCAGTACGGCAATCTTGGACGGTTGAGCAAGTATGCGAGCACGAACCCGTATGTTGAGTCAGAGTTCGTTCCCGCAGTTCCTGGGTTCTGGACTGCTGAAGTCGTCGAAGGCTTCTGGACGGACGTGCAAGAGGAGCAGGCGCGTACTTTCCAGCGAGTCAGTGATGTGGACCTTCGGAAGGCCTCAATCCACTTTTTCTGTCCCATTAGTGGCGCCATGCGAATCAAAGGAGTTCCTGGTGCGCCACCTGCTTCTGTTGCAGAAGCGACTCTTGCGAACCCGCAACTGATTCGACTCGTGGGTTCAGAGAAAACATTCACTCGGATAACGCAAGAGGGTCAGAGAGCTATCCAACGGTTCGCAGCCTCCAACATCGCAAACACTATCCAACGAAGCGTTTTGAGCCAGTCAATCACGGATCTTGATCTCGCACCTGGCTTGAAGATTAGAGCTCCTGAAACGAGAATGTTGCCCTTCATACTTACAGGTGTATGTGCAATCATCGGCGCAATAGGCGGAGCTCAATGGGCTGGTGCAGTTGGCGCTGCTGTCTGCGCTGGCTTCGGAGCAATGATCGGAATAATGTATGCCGTGATGCAAAGAGGCGGTGCTTAAGATGAGTCAAAGTATCGCCGTAATGGGTTTTCAGGACCGAGATGATAAACTCGTTGTGGAACATGAGGCTGTGCTGAGGCTGGCGGATTCCATTCGATCGTTCATAGCTAGTGTCCGTTTTCTATCTCCGGATCCTTGGCATAAGAAAGGTTTCGAGGGCTTAGTATCCAATTTTCAGGGTCGTCTACTCGTAACCGGAGGCATGGTAAATGTTCTCAACGTGCTTGTTGATCCGAAGACAGGCAAACCAGTTCCATCAGCCGCCCAATCTGCGCAGACGCAAGCGAACCAGCCACTGCCACCAGCGAAGGAATCACGTATCAACTGGTCATATCTAATCGTAATAGTCATCATTTTGATGCTTGGCGTATTGACCTTCCAGCGAGTGCCAGTGAGTTCAACTAGCAACTCGACTGGAACTCAAATATTCATGAACACGACTTACGGTTCCGTCATGCCACCAGAGCTCCTAGTAGCAGGAATAGTAGGAGTTATCGGTCTGCTTGCCATTAATCCTGTTCTAAGCTTCCTTCAAAGACGCATAGAAGAGACTCATGGCCCCGAGAGTTACCAAACTTGGGCAGCTGCGAAGCTACGGAAGATGATGGTGAAGTATCGTGGCGCGTTTGGTTTGTCGCCGTATCTTCAGATTCCATCAGAAGCAGCAAGACTATTCTCGGTTCCTGAGGAGACAATAATCAGCTCTGGCGGCGGCAGAGCATATTTCCGTTGGCTACTTTCAACTGAGTTCAATGCAACAGTCGCCGAAGTGTTGAACCTCGTCAACGAGGCAGCGTGGGGTCGCAGACACGAGTTCAACGAAGCAATCAGAGACATAGCGAAACCCGCATCAGCAGCACGTGCTCTACCTGTAGGTGCAGGAGCGATACAAGTTGGCGGTTGAGAGTCGAGAACCAGGGCCCGAGCCGTCGCAGCTAGATGAATCAGAAGCGCTCGCTCTCTCCGAAGCAGGAGTGGACGAATCCGATACTCTTGCCGAGATCCCAGAAGAACAGATTCAGGATGCAGAGGTCGGACTTCTGGAAGAAGAGCCCAAAGGCACAACACCATACAATCGTCATGTCAGGCTGCTGTATTTGTGGGCTCGGCAGCTCATCATAGATGCCGGTGAAGGGCGCGGTGACATCACGGGCTTTGACAGGCGACTGATTCACCTGTCAGATATGATCCCAGAGTTGGTTGAGATAGGCGCAAAAGCCAGCAGTAAGCGTGACTCATATTTCAGATTCACAGATATTTGTGATCCAATGTCCAAAGAAGTCGGTACGCCCAGCGACATTGAGGCAGAGCTTCTTCAAGCAGTAGGTAAGGATGTTTTCAAGGCGACGTTTAAGGGACTTGTTGAGTCTTCGAAGGAAGCGCCGGTTCCACCTGAAGTAACGTCGAGGCTAATGGCGGCGTATCTGGGGTGGCAAAGTTATCTGGAGTCTTCTCTACTCATCTTCAGCGGCCTCGTCTTGGCCTTGAAATATATCGGGAAAATGTCGAACAAGCCTGCATTGGAATTTAGTCATCCACTGACGGTTTCATGGGTTACTCACATGCGCTGGGAGATCTTGCGAGGTTTAGCATCAAAGAACATTGAAGAGAAGACGCTCATTCAAGGCATATTCTACATTGGCTATGCAGTGTCTTGGGGAAAAATCACGGAAGCTGAGGCAGTAGAGTTCATCACGTCATGCGTGACGAGACTTCAATGGGCTTGGATATTCACGCGTCTTGGAGCAGGATGGTTGGTGCATAATGAACGAGCGGCTCTAGCTTACCGGCAGGCTTTCGCTAGAGTCTTCGGGCCTTCTGCCGCATTTTTCGAGAGCGCTCCAGCCGAGAAGAGTGTGGGCATACAGTTCCCGCCGCTCCCTACACTTCTGATTAAGAATCCGAAGGTTCAGTATCCCTATGCTTTCTTCCTGGTTGATCGAACATCGTGGCTTTCGGGTATGAATGAGGTTCCGTACCTGAAACCGCTTCGCAAGTTCTCGTTCAAGTCAGGGCAGACCTTTGCTTCTTTCATTCTGATCTTCGGGCCGCGAGGATCCGGGAAGACAGCGATTTCGATGAGTTTAGCTATGCTCGCAATTTGGGATGGTATGACAGCTGTTGTGCTCAAGTCAGACTCCACTAATCAGGCGACTTACATGATGTTGCCTGCTTTCGAGATCCCGGAGATTGAATCATTTCTCCTGAACAGAATGGGTGTCGTGCCTCATCCTGCACCCACGATGGTGCTGAATATAATTCGCCCATCCCAAAGGCATCTCCTAAAGGCTGTGCCCTTCACAAGATGGGATCGAATTGTTGAAGTTGAAAATCCTGATAATTTCGATCTGGACTGGGGCATAGTCATGGATGCACTCAAGAAAGTTCACGCTGAGTTTCCAATGGATCCTAAGCCACGTGGAGCAGTAGTCGTGAATCGGAACTTGCAAAGGCAAATCAAAGGCTTGAGAGAGAACGAGGACCTCAAGATCAGCGCAAACCTCAATGGCTGCCTCAATCGGTGGCAGGAGCATCATCGACTGCCCATATTTCTGCTCAACGATGAAATCAGAGACATGGCACCAGCCTTCATCATGGGTGGAAGCGCAGGGAAAGATACATCAAGAATGCAGGGGCAGTTCATTCAAACACTGATTGACGCGAGGCGACTGAATTATTCGATGACAGGCAATACCGTACAGCCGCAAGACGTTGTTACAGCAGCGATCAACATGTCTTCGGACATATTCTTTCGTGATCTGCCGCCGGATCAAATGGATTTTCTACTAAAGAAGGGAAGTGGAGCAATTCAACTTCGAGATGATTCGGAACGGGATATTGTCTACTCCTTGAATGAGGCAAACGCGCTTGGTCCCCACTTGGAGTTTTGGTTCAATCGGGAGAAGCGAGAGATGAACCTCGCCTACTTGGTTCCACCCCCGACTCACTTGGAGTCAACATCACGTGATCCCAAACTTGCCTTTCAGATGTGGGAGAAGCGTACAGGCAAGAACATCTTGGTGGACTACAAGGACATCAAGTGGGATGAAGTTACGATCGCCAAATGCCGTGGCGTCTCAGGAGCTCGCAGACCTAAAGCCGAAGAGGAATCAGCCGCTCCACAATTTCCGATACTCTGACTTGATAGTAAGGAGAACAGAATGAAGTGACAATCTTCTTTCTCACGGTCATGTTTAGAACGAAAAAACACGGTGAGAAGTGGAGACGGTTTCCTCAGGATGCTCAGCCGATGCCGCCTGAGAGTTGGTGTGAGCTTGAAGGCATGATTTTGACTGCGTGTATGCGTGTGTTTCTTGATCCACAGTTTAAGGGTCCACTGAAGTTTCGGGTGGAAGGTTCAGTTCCACTTGTGATGAAGAGGCGGGATCCGTTTGCGCGGAAGCCGAAGCCTGTTCATGTGATGCGTTTAATCGTTGAATTGAATCCGTTGCGTCGTTCAATCAAGGTATTGCAGTATATCTTCGCAGCAACTTATGGAACAATTCAGGACGATCTAGAGTCTGCATGTGGCCTGCCGAATAGGAGGCGACGGATGGGGGTGATTCGTGATGATATTCCAGGCTGGTTCAGTTCAGGGGCATTTGATCCAACTAAAGTTCGTCGTATGCCGCAACCGCAGAGGAACGAGTACGCGATCGCTAGGCCAACATTGGTAAGGCCTGAGAACCCTTATGGTATCTTGCCGAGAGTGGAACGCTACGAGTTTCCAGGTCGTCCGTAGGGTGCCTATTTTTCTCTTTGAGGATCATTGAAGCGAACTCTCTTCTGCTTATTGATTTTCGTCGTACTCATGTTGCCGCTAGCGTATGCGAGACCATGGCCTATTTCCCGTAGTTTCGGTCCGGTGACGGTGACTGTGAGTTCAGTCACGTTTGCGGCTGACGGTCGTGGAGCGACGGTGTATGGTTCAGTGCAGTCAGACGCGTGGGCTGAAGTGCATGTTCTCTCCGCTTATGCGACGGTCACATCAACTCAATATCTGGGACGTGGAGACCTTCAAGGGATGCTGGTTCTGAAACCGAATGTTGTGGCGGCCACATCAGGTGTCCTATCGAGTCCGTACACGATGGAACAGCTTGGGCAGTTGAACATTCAGACTGTTCGGCTTCACGCGGAACTGCGGTACTGCGTACTTATGGGATGGTGGTGCGTCCCAATTCCATACTATCCGCTGCCCGCAGACACATCCATCTGGTGCGATTTCAGCAGTTGCACGGTGATCTATGATCGTGCCTTCGGTCTTTCGGAGCTTGCCCAAATAGCTCAAGAATACGGTTGAGGGTAGAAACCAGTTGGAAGACCCCAAAAAGGTAACTCTTCTATTGAATCATCCCGCGTCAGCAACGATGGTGTTGAAGGTTGGGAAAGAGGGGAGCTACTATCACTCCACTTGGCCGATCGAAGAAGTTGTGAGGAAACTCGGTTGGGAAGGGAAGAAGGATGCCGTTCTCTGCATCCACTACTGCTTCGTTGGTGACAGGAAGGATCCTGTTGCCGTTGTGATTGAATTGTCACCTGATCAGCCAAAACCACCACCGCCGGAGACAAAGTCTCCACCACTAGGAGGAGCGAAAGAGGCCTTGAAGTCCTTGAAGTTATGTGACGCCTGCGGCCAACAGAACGAACAAGCAAACCTCCACTGTATTCACTGTGGCGCACCATTTTGTTGAAAGTTGTGAAGTCGGCTTGGCAACATTACGCTCCGAATGAGCAAGTTCTCTGGGTGCTTGAACAGTTTCGTCAGATGCTCAACGAGTCTGTCCGCATTGGGTTAGCAGAGAATGTGACCAGCCTCAAATCGCTCTCCCTTCGTGCCTACAGGCAACTGTCTGAGTATGATGTGCATTCCGGCTACAAGCTTTGCGCCATCAGTGCCGCTACAGGTATCTTACGCAACTATCGGAAAGCAAAGCGGAAGAACCCATGCGTGAAGGAACCGTATGCGCGTCGTCCATGTTTGACGACATGCTATGGGTTGAAGGTTCGAGACGGAGAGTTGTCACTGCCAATTCACGCGAGGAAGCATGTTCGGATCCCTCTGAATCAGCATGTCCAAGCTACAATCAGGGGTTTCACGCTTCGATCTGTCACCCTCACAGAAGACAGGCTATGCCTCTGTTATGCCAAAGAGGTTCAAGAGGTTCAGCCAGACGGCTTCATCGGGCTGGATCACAACCTTAACAATGTGACGGTTGCCGCAACTGACGGAACTGTTCAGCAGCATGATCTCTCCGAAGCCACACGAGTCAAGGACAGATATCGTGAGGTTCGTTCACATTTCAAGCGGAATGATGTTCGTGTTCGCCGCCGAATCAGCGGCAAGTACGGTCGCAAGCAACGAGACAAAGTGCAGCAGATCCTCCACCAGGCCTCCAAGCACATTGTTGAAGAGGCAAAGGAGAAACGGTACGGACTTGTGATGGAGAAGCTCACTGGCATTCGTAAGCTCTATCGTCGAGGGAACTTGCAGGGGCGTTCGTATCGTGGACGGATGAACGGATGGTCGTATGCCGAGTTGCAGCGGCAGATCGAGCACAAGGCTCGATGGTTAGGTTTGCCAGTCGTGTACGTGCATCCGCATGGGACAAGTAGCAGGTGTTCGATATGTGGGCAGAAGATGAAGCCCGAAGAGAACCGAACGCTACGATGCCCCAGTTGCGGATACGTGGTAGACCGTGACGTAAACGCTGCCAGAAATATTCTGGCGAGAGGGGTGAGGTTCGCCCCAGTCGCGTCTGCAAGTGAAGCGATGGTACAGGAACCCCCACGTGAGGTAATCCTGAAAGTCGATGCAGGCGAGTCAAATCGAGGTGTCCCGCAGATTTGACAGAGCTTGGCGCACCCTTCCCGAACACCCGAACCCACCCCCACTTACACCTGTAAGCACTGCCCCTGCCGCTTAGCTCAGACAGTCATTCTTGCATCCCAAACCGCGAAAGTACGACCTGCGATGCAGTTCAGCATTTTCATCATTAGAGTGCCACAAGTCGTGCACAAAGAGGTACAAGTCCTGATGCTTTGTGCTTGTAGTCGGTTCATGGCGAAGCGTGGGCCGAAAGGCTACTGGTACTGTCGGTTCTGCGACTGGTGGTATTGCACAGGCGAACGCAACGAGCTTGCGCTCAGTCAATATCTACAGAGTCTCACCATAGGCAAGAGCGGTATCCATGCACTCATCTCTCAACGGAAGGCCATCAAACTCGGCACGCTGCGAAGATTCTGTCGCAAGATTCCACTGAAGGATTTCCGCCGCTTCCTGAACGAGTTGGAGGACGAGGGCAAGGTCGAGGTTCAACAGAGCGGCTACGTGGGCCACAGCCTCTCCCACGGAAAACTGGTGGTCGCTCGATGAGTTCACGATCAAGAGGCATCAGGGGGAAAAATCGGCAGTGGGTATCAGTCGAGGAAACTTGTCAAGCACTTGTGAAGCGTTATCCGAAACTTTCGTTGAATGATTTTCTCTGGATACTTATCAATCTAGGCGAATGGACTTGGAACAGTTTGCCAGCCGGAATGCGTCAACAAATGCTTGTGCCACATAAGCTCTTCACGAAGCGGGAGAAGCAGCGAATGAGAGTTCAGCAGCGTGTAGAGAGGCTTGCATCACATGAGTTTCGGATTGATGAGCGTATTTCGCTTGGGCTGCCAGCGATAGCGAAATCATCTATTCGTCGTGAATCTGCGGTGCATAAGATGGGGATGAGTCCGTATATTCGAGAGAAGTTAGGAATCACGAAGGGATAGAAAGAATGGAGTCTAGTCCATTGGTTCAGTTCTATCGGAAGGCGAAAGCTGTTTGTATCCTGAGGGGATACGGTAGCGAGATCGACACTGTGGAGAGCCGACATTTCGATGGTGCAAGTCCTGAAGAGTTTCTGCATCAGTATGTTTGGGTCGTTCTGAATGCGGGAATGAAGAATCAGGTCGCACAAGGCATCTTTCAACGTTTCTTTGATTCAAAATGCGATCTTCAAGTAATTCGACATAGAGGAAAGAGGTCGGCAATTCGATGTGCATTGCGTGAATACGAGAAATGGTACACTGCCATGTTATCCGCTGACAGCAAGCCTGCTTATCTTGAAACTCTTCCGTGGATCGGACCAGTGACGAAATACCATCTTGCTAGAAATCTCGGCCTCGATGTAGCAAAACCAGACCGTCACCTAACACGGTTGGCAGACCATTTTGGATTTAGAGATGTACAGGAAATGTGCCAGAACGTAAGCCTCAGCACTGGCGATAGAGTGGGAGTAGTGGATGTTGTGCTTTGGCGAGCGTCAAACCTTGGGATGAAACCGATACACGAGAAGGAGGTTGCTTGAGATGGTTCGATGTGCTAAGTGTCATAGTTTGACAGCCCCACGGTATCCTGCATCCCATTTTAGCGGGTGCGGTAAGAAAGGTTTTGTTTGCTATTCTTGCGCCTCTCAAGCCATTGCTCACAAGAAACCAAAGGAGACTGTTTGAGGTTGAAGGCGCTTTCGCTGAAGCAACCCCACGCCTCAATGGTCGCCTCGGGTGAGAAAACGATTGAGACGAGGACTTGGGCAACCAAGTATCGAGGGCCTTTGCTGATTGTATCGTCAATGAGCCGAGACCTGATCGGTAGAGGGTCCCGAATGATTCTCGGCTTCGCGCTCTGCACAGCCAATCTCGTTGACTGCCGCGCGATGACAAAGGCTGACGAGAAGGATGCATGTTGCAAAGTCTATCCTCGGGCGGTTGCTTGGATTCTCTCTGACATCAAGCAGATCCAACCATTTCGCGTGAAAGGTCAGCTTGGCCTCTTCGGGGTTCCCTACGAAGAGAGGCAGTCCACTTTGAAAGAGGCTGCTTGAGATGCCTGGCCGCAAGTTCGGCTACCCCGACACATCACTGAATCATCTTGTGCAGGTGCTTGAGACCCAACTAGACTCTACAATTCAAATGATTGAGAAGGGAAGCAAGAGGCCAAATCTCATACTCATTCAGCTTAAGCG
>Ga0315274_10015762_pt1 | contig 10697 bp, 9 predicted proteins | sample YL17G02_20_MG_FD_203700 | JGI IMG/M metagenome (GOLD analysis project Ga0315274, IMG submission 203700) | Sediment microbial communities from Yellowstone Lake, YNP, Wyoming, USA - YL17G02_20 | ecosystem: Environmental > Aquatic > Freshwater > Lake > Sediment | place: USA: Wyoming | collected...
TGCACACTTCGATGATCCCGAGGAGTTCGAGGCGCACGCTACCGCGGTTGACGCCATGATCGTGGGTTGGAGCGAACATCGCGGGTTCTTAAAAGACCTGCGGGCCGCCCGTGTAGGCGAGCGGCAGATGATCGAAATTCCGTTTGACGTTTCAATACCCGGAACTGCCGCCCGACTGTTAGGCAAAATGGATGCCATCGTCTCGTTGAAAGATGGCTACTGGATAGTTGAACACAAGACAGCCGGTCAACTTGGCGAAGGCTACATCAAGCGCCTTGCCGTGGACGACCAGGTCACCAACTACTTTTACGCGGCCTCTCAGATACTTCCCTCCAAGCCCGTGGGCGTCATTTACAACGTTCTGCGTAAACCTTCGGCACGCCCGACAAAAAAGGAAACACTCTCTCAGTACTTGAATCGAATGGTCGAAGACTACAAGGCTCGGCCTGACTTCTACTACTACCAAACCAAGTTATACCGAGACAGCGACTCGGTAAAGCGTCTCTGTAATAGCCTGAAGTACGTTGTAGAAGATATCCAGCGTTCCCGGGACCGGAGTTTCTGGGTCAGGAACACCTCTAACTGCACTCGAATGGGGACATGTTCTTTCCTTCCTATCTGTACTGGGGGCGAACTTCCTGAGGTTATGGCCCGGTATGTCGTTCGAGAGGAAAGACATCCCGAATTAAAATCCGATTCGGCCGATTAGTTCAGGAGGAGATATGCCGCTTCCCAACAGCCGAACGTCCGTGTCGAAGACAATGGAGGAACTGTACTGGCTGGTGTACGGACCTCCCGGCATCGGAAAGTCCACATTCGCTGCGGGCTTTCCCGAGGCCATTTTCCTCACAACTGAAAATGCACACAGGCATCTTCAGATATACAATCGGCCGATCAAGGACTGGGCCGATTGTAAAATGGCCCGCATGGAACTGAAGACCCAGGATGGCAAGCGGTTCAAGAACATCGTCTTCGACACCGTGGACCTGCTCTACAAATTCTGCCTCGAGTTCATCTGCAAGCGCATGGGGATATCGCATCCCCAAGATGAAAAATACGGGAAGGGCTACGACGCGGTCAACACCGAGTTCCTTCGAGAGATCGTGATGTATTCCCAGTTATCAAAGGGGCTGTTCTTCATCTCGCATTCCAAGGACAAAGAGGTGACCTCCCGAAACATGACGTACACTAAGACCATCCCCTCCCTTTCGGGAGGATGCCACACCATTCTCGTACCCTTCGTGGATGAGGAGTGCTATCTCGGGTTCAGCCAGAAGGACGGCCAACAGCGCGTCGCGATCTTTGAGCCGAGAGAAGTCCTCGAAGCAAAGGATCGATTCGGCCGATTCCCCAAAGAGGTCTCGCTGCCTAAGGGCCGCACCTACGAGGCCATTAAGGCGGCATGGGAAGCCGGGACGGGTTTGTCTACGGGACCGAAGAAGCTGAAATAGTAGCGGCTGCATGTCGTGGCCGCACATTGTTAAGGAGCGCACTATGCCCACCAAGAAGTCTCCAGCGAAGGCCGCTTCCGCGTCCGTAAAGAGCAACGCGGGTGTGAGCGGGTCCGCCCTGAAGGCGCAGGCCTCGACGTGGCAGGAAGTCGCCACGCCCGATGCGGGATCGTTTGCGGCAATGCCCGACGGAAAGTACCGGGCGAAGATCGAAGAGGCCGTGATCGAGAAGGGCGGAAAGGACCGGAACCGCCTGCAGGTCAAGTGGCCATTCCGCATCGTGGGACCCACCCACGAGAACCGGATGGCTTGGATGAACACCGGTCTGAGCGACGCGATCGGGATCGAGTTCACGAAGCGCGTTCTCGTCCAACTGGAGTTGGAAGTGCCGGGCGCGATCGAGGAGCTGCCGGCCACGCTCGCCAAAGCGAAAGGCCTCGTCGTGGACATCAACCTGAAGACCAAGGAGACCGACGCGGGCACTTTCCAGAACACCTATCTGAACAAGCTCGTCAAGGAAGACGACGCTGACGCTGGCCCTGGCAAGGAGGAGGAGCAGGTCAACTTCGTCGGCAAAACCGTGGAGTTCGACTCCGAAGATGGAGCGATCCGGGGCAAGGTCCTGAAGCAGGATGGCGACAATCTCACGATCAAGGATCAGGCTGGCGACAACTGGGAAGCCGGTATCGCGGATGTCCGCATCGTGGAGTCCAAGCAGCCAGCCAAAGTGGCCGCAAAGGCGAAGCCCAAAGCAGAAGTTGAGGAAGCTCCCGCCGAGGAGCCGGCCGAGGAGCCGGCCGAAGAGCCCTCTGAGGAGGCACCGGCCAGTGACTGGCTGAACAAAACCGTGGAGTTCAGCGACGACCGAGGCAAGAAGCTTCAGGGTAAGGTGATCGCTGACAACGGCGAAGGGGCGCTCACCGTCACGGTCGGCAGCGACGAGTGGGAAGTTCCCTCCGAAGAGGTGAAGGAGGTCAAGGTCTCGGGTCCGAAGAAGGCTGTCGCAAAGAAGAAGTAACCCGCCCTCTCTCGATTCAGGGGAGGGGCGTCATCCAGGTGGAGCGCCCCTCCTCTTTTATGGGAAGGAGGGAGGCGACGTGCACCCGGATACGACAAAACTACACGAGATGTTAGTGTCTCGGATAAAACCCGAGACAGTCTTTAATGACCACTGCGGTGACCAGAAAGTTGACTTCACCCGCGCCAGTTCTCACAACATCTGGTGCGTGTTTCATGACGAGGTTAACGCACCGTCTTTATCACTTACGGAGGAAGGCAAGTTTCACTGTCACAGCGCGGGATGCGAGGTTTGTGGACGCGATATCGTCCAGTTCATAGAGAAACTGCACCAAGTAAGACAGCATGCGGCTCTTCGATATCTGTACACAAAATATATCCGGCCTCTGATAGACGAGCGGATCAACGACGGTTTTCACGCCAACCTAGTACACACCCCTGAAATGATGACCTGGTTACTAGAAAGCCGAGGAGTAACTAGGGAGTCCGTAGATCGATTTCATTTAGGCTTCGACAACAGGCGCATCACGATCCCCATTCGAGACGAGTTTGGTCAGCTAGTAAATATTCGCCGATACGACTGGACAAAGCGCGAGCAGGTCAAGATGCTGCCTTACATGGCTGGATACGGAACGGTTACACTGTACCCGTACACCACTATGCGCTTTGACGACATCATCCTCTGCGAGGGGGAGTTCGATTGCATTTTGCTGAATCAGCATGGCTTCAAGGCCATTACAACTACCGGGGGCGTGGGAGCCTGGAAGGAAGAGTGGTCATCCTTATTTAGCGGAAAAAAAGTAACTATCTGTTACGACGTCAACGACCCCCAGGATGCGGGACAGCGGTGCGCCCGCAAACGTTCGGAACAGTTAGCTCCCTTCGCGCGCGAAGTCAAGATACTGAAGCTGCCTCTGAAAGATGCCGGAGGTGATGTTACCGACTTCTTTGTCAAGCACGGACTTCCAGTAAGCGATTTCACTAACCTGATCAAGGGCTCCCCGACAACCTCGAAAACCTCTGGACAGACCGTCAAGGCGATCCGCAGCTTCGAGGGAGTCATCTATGAGGTTCCTCTAAGTGAGGCCTCTTCGGCTACATACTACGAGAAGCGCATTCGCATGAACTGCACAGTAGCGGGAAAAGACCTTGCTCCCTACGTTCCGCCCAAGGACATTAAGGTAGTTTGCACCGAAGGGGGATGTGCGGCGGCCAACGGTTGTCCCTTTGATTCTAAAACAAGCGCCTTGGATATGAAGAAGGATCCCAGATGGACGCTACAGTTGATAGACTGCCATCACCGAACCTTAATGCATAACATCAAGTCTATCGCAAAGGTGTCTCCAGACTGTCCCGCAGAGTTTGCGATTCAAAGCGCCTTCAACGTGGAGAATGTACAACTGATCCCTGAAATCGATTTTTCAATTACCGGGGCTCCGTATGTAATGCGCAATGCCTACTACGTGGGTCATGGGCTGAAGTGTAATCAGACCTATCAGTTTGAGGGTATAACGATCCCCGACAAAAAACAGTATGCGGTTCACATTCTAACCAAGGCGACCCCTGCACAGTCAGCCATAGAGAGCTTTGAGTTAACTCCGCAGATACAACAGCAGCTATCGGTGTTCCAGACCAAAGATATCGGAGAGAAGCTGTTAGATATCTACTTCCATTTGGCAACTAATGCTACTCGGATATTTAGAAGACCGGACCTACACCAAGCTGTGGACTTAGTGTTCCACTCGCCACTCCAATTCCGGTTTAACAACGAACTAGTCCACAAAGGTTGGCTGGAGGCGCTAGTCATTGGGGATACCCGCACGGGTAAGGGATATGTGGCCGAGGGGTTGATTAGGCACTATCGCCTGGGAGAAATAGCCAGCGCTGAGAACTGTACCTTCGCGGGCCTTGTTGGAGGCATGCAGCAGCTGAATAACCGATGGATGATAACGTGGGGAAAAATTCCGCTCAATGACGGACGCCTTGTCGTAATAGACGAGATTAGCGCACTGTCTGTAGATGAGATTCAAAGGATGTCCCGAGTCCGCTCTGAGGGCATTGCGGAGGTTACCAAGATACACACCGAGCGCACCAACGCGAGAACTCGGCTGGTCTGGCTGACAAATCCGCGCAGTGGTGACGCGATGAACACCTACAACACGGGCGTAGAAGCGGTCCGAGAACTAATAGGACGCAACGAGGACATCGCGCGCTTCGACTATGCCGTAGCGGTCGCTACGGATGAGGTGCCGTCGTCCGTTATCAACCGATCTTCTACTAAAAGAATAGCCTCCCCCTACACCGGTGAGGCGTGTCACAATCTTATTCTGTGGGTGTGGAGTCGCGCGGTGGACCAGGTAGTCTTTACGCCCGAGGCTACAACCCAGATACTAATGTTGGCAAAAGAGTTGGGACGCCGCTATACTCCGGCGATCCCTTTGATCCAAGCCGAAAATATCCGAATCAAGTTGGCCAAGATAGCGGCGGCCGTTGCGGGCCGGACTTTTAACTGCACTCCGGACGGTAAGTGTATCCTAGTTACCGAGGCCTGTGTTAACGCCGCGCACAACTTCCTGAATGTCTGCTACACCAAGCCTTCGATGGGATACAACGCCTTCAGTGACGCGGTTTTGGATAGAGACGCGCTGAAGGACGAGGCTTCACTGGACACGCTCGTCGACAACCTCAGTACGCATGCGTTGGATTTTGTAGAAGGTTGTTTGGAGCAGTCCCAGCTCACGATCCCGGATATCGCGGATTATGCGGGGACTGACCGCGAGCAGGCACAGCACTTGGTTGGAACGTTAGTTCGTCAACGAGCGATCAAAAAGAACGGGACCTTCTACACCAAGAAACCTACGTTCATTGAGTATCTACGCCGCCGGCGTGCGCACTACTTGAAAACGGGACCACCTAAACCTCATTTTTAAGAGGAGCTGTTATGTGGCTAGTTCGAGACTGGACGTGGGCTATGGCCCACCGCTTGACCGGAGGGTATCAGGGACCGTGCTCTAATCTGCATGGACATACCTACAAATGTCAGATGTCCATTGCGGGTACAAAGTACAACCCTCACGGGATGTTGATGGACTTCAAGGATATCAAAGAACACTTTCAGGGGTGGATAGATCTGTATCTGGACCACGCGGTAATCGTGGATTTGCAAGACTCGGCGTTGTTGGCCTTTCTGACACAAGAACACTCCAAGTACTACGTGTTGGGTGCCTGCAACACGACCGCCGAGAACATTGCGAAACACCTGTTCAAGATTTTCGACTGCGAATTGGCCGCGCACTTCCCGGGCCTCAAGCTGGGTCCGTTAGCCGTCTACGAGACCGAGCACAACCGAGCGGTCTGCTTCGACTCTGATGTGGGAACCGCTCCTCCGGGATTTGGGGTGTAGCATGAACTTTGTACGGCCCAGGCTCCTACTAAATGAGACCTTCGGTCCCACGATACAGGGTGAAGGTCTCTATACCGGGATCCCCAGTTACTTCATTCGGACCGCGGGCTGCAGTGTGCGATGCGCGGGATGCGACACCAAAAAGAGCTGGGGCGCCTCTACTCGAGGTGGGCCTCATTGGAGAAGTGTTCAGACCATTCAAAGTACGGTGTTACACAGTGGTGTGCGGCATGCCGTGATAACCGGCGGCGAACCCCTTGAATGCCGCAGTCCTGAAGCGCTGGCTATGCTGGTGCGGGAACTGGCCTGTCTTGGCATCTCGGTTACAGTAGAAACCTCGGGCTCCATAGTGGCCGACTCGGCCGTTATGGCTGAACTGGTTCGATTTGTAGACCTATGGTCGCTATCTCCTAAACTTAGCGCCATGCAGCCGCAGCGCAAATGTAACCCGGAGTTTGTGGCCGCGGTTACAACCGGAGCCCTGAACCACGGACATAAGGTGCAACTGAAGTTTGTAATGGACCCCGATAACTGGGCGCGAGACTTTAGGGACCTACACGCGCTGCTGTGGGATTTTGCTAAGCAGCCGGTACCCGTAGTCCCTTTAATTTTTCAGACCTACACAAGGCCTGGAGACACGGCCCTTGAAATACTGGACCGCACTAGAAGGCTGTTCCAGCGGTTCATGTTGGAGGGATCCATCGACCGCTTCGTTGACAAGTGGGACTTTTGGTCTGCCCGATTCCTACCTCAGCTTCACGTGCTTGTGGGGGTATCATGAGTTACTTTGGATCCAAGGGCGATGTCACGCATGGTGGCAAGGTAGATGTGGACCGTGCGCAGTTAGCCGTAAGCCAACTGCTGAGCGCGTTTGGCCTGAGCACCGAAGAAGAGCATTTGCGTGATACCCCGAGACGCATCGTGGAAATGTACTCGGAGTTGTGGCGAGGTCTGTTTATGGATCCGCCGAAACTAACTACGTTTGAGGTCGGGACTCGGTCGGCCGAAATGGTGTTGCTGAAGGACATAAGTTTTGTATCCACGTGTTCCCACCACCTACTGCCTTTCCAGGGTCTTGCACATGTAGCTTATGTTCCGGGATCCCGGCTGGTTGGTCTATCCAAACTGGCTCGCATAGTGGACTACTATGCGGCCAGACCTCAAGTACAGGAGGAACTGACAAGGCAAATAGCCAACGGACTGTCCTCGTTTCTAAAACCTACAGGAGTTGCGGTAGTGTTGGAAGCCGCACACGGATGCCTGACCTGTCGGGGCGCCATGAAGTCTGGCAGCAAGATGGTGACCACCATTATGGAGGGGTGTTTCGCGAATCACGAAAGACACTTCAGGGACGACTTTCTCCGAGCGCTTGAAAGGAGATAACATGCGGCTAGCTCTGATAGCTCCCACGTCCGCTCTCGAGGAGTTTGCATCGCAGTCCAACGGGGTCCACCTTGTGCTGGCACCCGTAGCGCTGCGAGATGTTGCCTACCGGGACTTTTATCGAAAGCGGGCCGACGCGGGAGATCTCATCGTTCTGGACAACGGTGCGTTCGAGTTCGGAATTCCCCTGCCCGTACCAGACATTCTGGAGGCTGCCCGTGCGGTATCGGCCACTACGGTAGTGGCTCCGGACTTCCCTAAACAGAATTGGCGAATCACCGTAACCGCGGCACTGGAGTTTGCAACCGTGCTTCCCAAGCGGTACGGGATCTTCGTGTGTCCTCAGAGTGAGATAGGCGATGTAGAAGGTTGGCTGGATGGCTTTGAGCAGCTACGAGCGGTTCCAAGATTAACGCATATCGGAATGTCTATCCTGGCCTGCCCTAATGCTTTTTGTGAACTGACTGGTACCGGAGATATTGAGCTTAATCGGCTCGTAGCCACCGCTTACGTCAAGCGCCAGATACTAAGTAAGCATCCTTTAGGAGCCACGAAGATACACTATCTCGGTCTAGGACATAGGTTGGACTTGATCCGGCACTACGACATAGCAAGTAGTTTAGACACGTCCAGTCCCGTGTGGCACGGGTGGCACGGAATTAGTTACGGGTACGGCTTTCTACCCGGAGGCAAGTTGGCGCTTCCGGTGGACTTCGGAGCGCCGGCCTTGCCTGCCAACGACCTGAGGCGGGGAGTTATCCAGAGCAATATCGACACACTCAAGAAGCATGCCGCCGACTCCGAAATTTACTGAGGTGAACCATGGCTACGCCTGTCGTAGTGACAACCCGAGTCTTAGTTGAGGTTCGGCTCGCTGTACCCGGTTTTCACGCGTGGCCTGAAGCACCGCAAGACTCTCCGATAGGGTTTCTGGCTAGCAAACATCGGCACACTTTTCACATTCGAGCACGCATTGCGGTAGCGCATCAGGATCGGGACTTGGAGTTTATCATGCTGAAACGCCAGATACATGGACACCTGGAGAGTTCTTGTGTCCGAGCGCCCTCGGGAGGATTCGAGTTCGGAAGTATGTCCTGTGAAATGCTAGCAACCGAGCTACTCCACTATCTGCGGAATTGCGGATTCCGGGTCACCGAAGTCGGAGTGTCCGAGGATAACGAATTTGAGGGCATTGTACAGGTAGGATAGAAACGCTATGCCCGCTATTCGAAAAGTACCCTACGAGCCTCTCATCTCCGGAAAACTTCTGGCGGTAGATACCGAAACAACGGGGCTGGATGTTTATAGGGGAGACCGGCCCTTCCTGTATAACTTTGCTAACGATCAAGGTCAGACCGCGGTAGTGTGGGAAGATTTTGAGGTTAACTCTGCTACAGGCCGGTTCCGACAGATAGCCTCAGACGGGTGCGGACCCAACAGGCTCCGAATCAAACCGTGGATGGCGGACTCCTCTGTGACCAAAATATTCCACAACTCCAAGTTCGACTTGAAGATGTTGGCTGCGTTTGGTGTCCAAGTGTCCGGTCCTATCCACGACACCATGATAATGGCCCACACCCTAAACGCGTCAGGGCGTGTTGGAGGCGAGCATGTGGGAGTACTCAAGACTCTCTCACTAAACACACTGGCTCGCAAGTATCTGGGCGACACGAAGGACGACCGGGTCAAGGCTTGGCTAAAACTAAACACGCTTGGGTTTCGAAAAGAGCGTGGTCGGTCACCCAACTTCTCGGATGTACCCCGAGACATCATGGAGGCGTATGCGGCGCAAGACGTGGTACTGACCATGCGCCTGTTCTATCTAATGAATGAACATCTGGACCGGCTTAACCTGCGAGGTATTTATAACACCGAGATGCGGTTAGTGCGCACGGTAATCCGCATGGAGGACCGGGGTGTGCGGTTGGATATACCTTACATGCATAGGCGCATTCAAGAACTCAGGGACTTAGAAGCCAAGTCACTCAAGGTACTTCAGACGCACGCAAAACCCATTCGGATCCGGGTCACAAAAAGAACTACCCGCAAAGGCGTGGTTCGAGTCCGAAACATCTTACAGATAACTCCCGTATCCGAAATCAATTTCGCATCAGACCATCAGATGGCCCAGATCATTTACGGTCAACTAGGATTCCCCGTTACCAGTAAAACAGACGGAGGATTCCCGGCTACCGATGAGCGCACTATCTGCCGAATTGACCATCCCTTCTGCCGCGAAGCGGTATCTTGGAGACAGTACCGAAAGGCCCGAGCCACTTATTTTGAGTCTAACCTGGCATTGCAGTTAGACGGAGTGTTACATGGAGACTTCATCCAGATAGGAACCTACACGGGCCGATTCTCCTCGCATCGACCCAATCTTCAAAACGCCCCTACCGAAGGCACGACACACGACTCCCGAGTCGGAGTAGTTGTGGTGTACAAGGGCATCAAGAGGATGTTCATTAGCCGCCCAGGTTATCGCAACTACCACTTCGACTATAAACAAATTGAACTGGTAATGCTGGCTCACTTCGCTAACGATCCGAGAATCACGGCCACTATCCTATCAGGGCGCGACATCCACTCGGAGGTTGCCGCGGCCATGTTCGGCACGGTAACTGAGTTAAACCGGGTACAGGCAAAGGTTGTAACCTTCGGCACGCTGTACGGTATGGGCCGCCAGACTTTCGCGTGGAAATTAAAGACCACGCTGGACAAAGTAGATCAGATCATGAACGTGTACTACGATGCGTTCCCGGGTGTGCGGGAATTCCAGCAGGCGGTTATCCAGCAAGTCCAGCGCACCGGTGAGATCCGAAACATGTTTGGACGTCGGTATCTGATTGATCCCAGATATGCCTACAAGGGCGTGAACTACCTGTGTCAGGGAAGCGCGGCCGACATCATGAAACGTGCCATGGTTAGGGTAGATAGTTTTCTACAGCGCGAGGCACCCAAGGCTAGGATCCTAATGACCATTCACGACGAGCTGGTTATCGAGATCCCCGAAAAGGATGAGGCGTGGTTACCCGCTGAGATTGTCAAGCGAATGATCGAGTGTCCAGAATGTAAACTGCCTTTAAAGGTTCCTATTGAAAGAGAAGGTGCGTCATGGGAGCAGTTAGAAAAGGTTTCGGGACTGTCCTCGCCATCGACCCCGGCACCCGCGCCGCCGGCTGGGCCGTCCGCTTTCGTGACACCTCAAATAACCGCATTGACGCCTCAGGCACGATTAAAATAAGAGAGGGCGGCTACGTGGAACGCACCCGGATGATCGTAACCGATCTTTCCAATCTGACACGGCCCAATCCACCCGACACAGTTGTGATCGAACTTCCCGAGGCATGGGGAACTCCCAAGGGCATTCGAGCCAGTACTTCCGGAGCGGTCAGTAAGCTGGCCTTTGCTGTAGGCGCCATCTGGTACTGGAGTCTCGGCGT
>Ga0315274_10015763_pt1 | contig 10697 bp, 8 predicted proteins | sample YL17G02_20_MG_FD_203700 | JGI IMG/M metagenome (GOLD analysis project Ga0315274, IMG submission 203700) | Sediment microbial communities from Yellowstone Lake, YNP, Wyoming, USA - YL17G02_20 | ecosystem: Environmental > Aquatic > Freshwater > Lake > Sediment | place: USA: Wyoming | collected...
ACGCCCGGGGCAACTACCCGAATGTTGCAGCGGGTCAAATGCTCTTCGATGAGCTTCACTCCCTCGCCGCTCCAGCCATAAGACCCGAAGGCGGCGCCGATTTTGTTCTGGAATTTCAAGCCTCTCAGGTCTTCCAGAATCGGGGTCAGCGTCGGGAGGACGCCGTTATTAAGGGTCGGCGACCCAACAATTATCGCCCTGGATTTGAAGACCTCGGTGATGATGTCGTTGCGGTCCGACGCGGCCACGTGGAAAAGTTTGTGGGGGATACCTTCGCCAGCCAGGCCGTCACCGACCGCTTCCGCCATCCGGCGAGTTCCCTCCCACATCGTGTCGTACAGAATGACCGCACGCCTCTCGGGAACCTGCGCAGCCCATTCCTGGTATTTCGTAACGATCTGAAGGGGATTCTTTCGCCAGATCACGCCATGGCTCGGGGCAATCATCTGCACGGGCAAGTGCAACGCAAGAAGTTCCTCGATCTTTTTGGTGACGAGCTTGCTGAAGGGAGTGAGGATGTTGGCATAATACTTCAACGCCTCCTCGTAAAGCTCCTCTTGATCCACTTCGTCGTTGAAGCGGTGCGAGGTGGCATAGTGTTGGCCGAAGGCGTCATTGGGCATCAGGATTCCGTCGCCCGCAAGGTACGTGAACATGCTGTCGGGCCAATGCAGCATCGGAGCTTCCACGAAAACGAGGTCCCTGTTGCCAATGTTAATCTTGTCGCCCGTTTGAACTGTCTGGAACTTCCAGTTTTTGTGGTAGTGTCCCTCGACGCTTTCCACACCCCGTTTCGAGACGACGACGGTCGCATTTGGGGCGTGCCGCATGACAGCCGGAAGACCGCCGGAATGGTCAACTTCGGCGTGGTTTGCGACAACGATGTTAATCCTTTCGGGGGCAACGACCTCACGAATGTTCTCAATGAGCGCGTCCTGAAAAGGAGTCGAGACGGTATCCACCAGCACGACCTTGTCGTCCACCAGGAGGTAAGAATTGTACGTCGTGCCGCGGTGCGTAGAGAGCTCACGCCCGTGAAAATGTCGGATCGCCCAATCCACGACGCCTACCCAGTAAATTCCCTTCGCCACTTCTACAATCACGTGTAACCCTCCTTTCGGCTGGATCGTCGTTTGCCTATTTGAGCGATTGGCGACAACGAGCCGCCTGAGCGCCCGGTCTCTTCACGAGTCGGCCGCCTCGGCAGGCAAGTCGTTCTACCGCTCGATCAGCGGCGCACATGGCGCAGTGACCTGCGATTCAAACAAGACAACATGTCCTGCAAGGCTTTGGTTCCGCGTCGCCGCGCAGGTTGCCGCCCGTCGTCGGCTGCCGTATCGCGGCGTTCGCCCCTTTTCATTGGGGGTTGCTTTTTCCCGAGTTTTTCGGTTTAATATCGTGACTGCAAAACGTCTGGCTTATTTGCCTCGCAGGACGAGTGGTCTTCTCAAAAAGGAGCTGGTTTGCCAACGGTTCAGGATTTTCTGCTATCGCCGGTGGCGGTCAGAGGAGGCGTCTTTGGCGTTCACGGGTTGTGTTGCCCATTCGCCAAGGGTCGTCAAGGACGTGCCGATCCTTCCGAGAGGCACAACTTCAAATCTATTGAGGAAACCGAGTAAATGAGTGAGACCCGCACAGTTCAACACAAGGAGCGAACCGGAAGAATCTTGGTGGTGGACGACGAGCCAGTCGTCTGCAAAAGCTGCGCGAGAGCACTTATCCCCGAGGGGTATTCTGTCGAGACAACATACAGCGGCCGGGAGGGAATCGAGAAGGGCACCAGCGGCAATTTTGACGTGGTGGTGGTGGACCTGAAGATGGCGCAGGTGGACGGGATGCATGTCCTTCAGAACGTGAAGGCGGCCCAGCCGGAGGTGGAGGTTATTGTCATCACGGGCCATTCGACGGTATCCACAGCGGTGAAGGCGATGAAGCTGGGAGCCATTGATTATTTGCCGAAGCCTTTCACTCCGGACGAACTGGTCGTGGTAGTCAGCAAAGCGATGGAGAAGAGAAAGCTGGTCGCGGAGAACCAGTATCTGAAGGAAGAGCTTGAAGAGAAGTTCTCATTTGACGGTTTGATCGGGCAAGACAAGGGTATGCGAGAGGTCTATAAGCTCGTCAGAAAAGTGGCTCCCACCAACACCACGGTGCTCATCTTTGGGGAGAGCGGCACCGGCAAGGAACTGCTCGCCAAAGCCATTCACCACAATTCCGCGCGAAGACACAAGCAATTCCTCCCCGCGGATTGCAGTGCCCTCGTGCCGACCCTGTTAGAGAGCGAGTTGTTCGGGCACGTCAAAGGTTCCTTCACTGGAGCAATCACGGACAAACCGGGGCTTTTCCAATTGGCGGATGGGGGTACCCTCTTCCTCGATGAGATAGGCAACGTAAGTCTGGAAATCCAGGGGAAGCTCCTGCGAGTTCTCGAAGATGGGGAGTTCAAGGCGGTCGGCGGAACGGAGTATGAACGGGTGGACGTCCGCCTCATCGTTGCCACGAACCGAAACCTGGAGGAGATGGCCCGCCAGGGTTCATTCCGAGAAGACCTTTTCTACCGCATCAACGTTTTCCCGATCAGCCTCCCCCCGCTCCGGGAAAGAAGAGACGACATTCCTCTGTTAGTGTGGCATTTCCTGAAAAGTTATCGGCGACAACTCGGCAAAGATATAAAAGGGTTCTCTCAAGAAGTGATGGATCGGCTGGTCAGCGCCCCCTGGCCCGGAAACGTGCGCGAACTGAAAAACATGATTGAGCGATTGGCCATAACCGCCGATGGCAAGACCATCGGGGTGGAGCATTTGCCCCGCTCGTTTTCGACGGCGACAAACGGCGCCGTTCTCCCCCGGACTCCGGAAAGCTGGGAGGATTTGAAGGAGATTAAGAAGCGTCTGAGGGTGGCCGCGGTGGACCAGATCGAGAAGTCTTTTCTCCTTCAAGCTCTCGAGCGGAACGATTGGAATATCAGCAAGGCTGCCAGAAAGGCGGGGCTTCTCAACCCCAATTTCCATGCGCTCATGAGAAAACACGGGATGAAACGCCCGCCCCGGTAATTAACTATGTGCGAAATATAGCCTGTATTTGTGATAGATACACAGCAACCCGCCCCTCACTTTTCACCCTCCTGCCTCGTCGGCGCCTATGTTCCTCGGCACTGCTTCGTGTGAGCAGAGCGCGTTGTTGTTTTGCCGCAACGCGTCCATCGCGGCGGGATATATGCGTGGTTCATACAATAGGCCACTGCAAACAGGCCATTCCTCTTCGCGCGGCACTTTTTTTCTCCGAATGTAACCCGTTTCCGTTCTGTGGATTAGTACGGGGCACGCCGTCGGATTGTCTTCCCAGCCTTTCTCCGGCATCCCCCTTGCAGTAACAATCAATGCAGTCAAAGATGGCGCGATGCGCTTGCGGCTCGTCTCTCCATAGAAGAGCGCAACATGGCCCGCCCGATAGGAGTCCTCAAAGCTGGTAGTGACGCGGGCCGTGTTAGCTTGGCTCAAGGGTGAGAGGGTCGTTCTGCCCGGGCGCCTTCGAGGAGGTGACTCAGATGGTTGCAGAAGCAAACGTTCTGGTCATTGACGACGAAGAAACCGTATGCAGAAGCTGCGCGCGGATTCTGTCCGAGAAAGGGCACAAGGTGGCAACCGCGCTGAACGGGGAGGAAGGCCTCAGGCAGTTCGGCGAATCGCATTTTGACCTGGTCATTTCCGACCTCAAGATGCCAGGTACGGGGGGAATCGGGGTGCTCAGGCAGGTCAAGGAACGTTCCCCTCAAACAGCCGTGATCGTAATCACGGGTTACTCCTCCGTCGGCTCGGCGATCGAGGCAATGAAACTCGGGGCCGCCGATTACATCGAAAAACCTTTCACCCCGGACGAACTGGCTACCGCCGCTGCGCTGGCACTCGAGCGGCGAGCCGAGCGAGCGGCTGTCGCCCTGGAACGGCGGGAACTTATCGGTGAGAAAACGTCCGTCCTGGTAGGCCGGGCTGCTTTCCGCGAGATAATCGAGGGGGTCGGGCGGGACGTATATGTTCCTCGACGCAGGGAGAAAGGGTTGCGGTATTCGCTCGCCGGCCAATGCCCTGAAGAAGAGGTCCTATGGGGCGAAATAAGGCCGGTTGACCCGCTTAAAGTGTTTTTCTTTGATCCCCGGAGAAGGGTAGCCGCATATCCGTCCGCGTGGTCGGAAATCGTGTCCGGCGGGGAAACCCCGGAGCATGCCCGAGTCATCGCGGGCGTGAAACGATGCGACCTCCAGGCCCTGGATGCTCTTGACAGAGTTTTCCTCGAGGGGGACTTTATTGACCCCTTTTACAAGGCAGTTAGAGACAACACCCTGATCGTCGCGTCCGATTGTTCCAACCCTGGTCCCTCGTGTAGCTGCGTGCTGATGGGACTGAGTCCGTTCTGCGAAGAGGGGTTTGACCTGAACGTGTCAGAAGTTGCCGAGGGGCTGATTGTGGAGGCAGGTTCGGAGCGCGGCGGCAAGCTCGTCGAGACAATTGTTGAGGGCGCCCAGCAAGTCGCGCCGTCCCACCTCGAGGAAAGACATGAGCGAAGGGACCAGGTCCAGGAGATTGTGAGGACCGGGCTCGCGGACCTCCAGCCGGAAGAGCCGTACGAGGAACTGGTGAAACACGCGGCAGATTCACCGGTATGGGAAGAAAACGCGGAGCGCTGCGTGGGATGCGCCGCCTGTACACAGATTTGCCCCACGTGCCATTGTTTCTACCTGCACGAGCAGGCTCAGGAGAAAGCGAGAGTCGAAGGAAGGTATGAAATTATCCGGACGTGGGATAGCTGCCAGTACCCTGCTTTTGCGAGGGTTGCAGGAGGGGCCAACCCGCGGAAATCAGTCCGGGAACGATTTCTCCACCGCTATACCGACAAGTTTGTTGACTTCAAGGAGGCGTATGGAGTCTTTGGCTGCACAGGTTGCGGGCGGTGCGTTGATGTTTGCATGGGCAAAATAGATATGCGAGAAGTCCTCTATAAACTCGGCGGCACTGGGGCCGCCCGCTACTGCGGGGTGAAAGCGTGACGCCGAACTTGACAAACCCCTACCAACCTATCCGCGCTCAGGTCGAGAAAGTGATTCAGGAAACGCCGAATATCAGGACCTTTGTCCTGCGCCCCAGAACGCCGGTCGTCTTTCAGACGGGTCAATTTATCGAGCTGACGGTCCCCGGTTTTGGGGAAGCTCCCTTCACGCCTTCGTCGTCTCCGGAGATTGAGGAGCAGATGGACGTCACGGTGATGAAAGCCGGGAAGATGACCGCCGCTCTGCACGGGGTGCAGCCCGGCGAGTGGGTCGGGTTGAGGGGGCCCTTTGGACTGGGATACCCGATTGGAGATTTCGTCGGGAAAGAGATTCTGATTGTAGGCGGCGGCGTGGGGTTGGCGCCGTTGCGGTCGCTTTTCTTTGCTCTGGTGCACCGTCTGGATATGTACGAGCGCATCGTATTCTGCTACGGGGCACGCACTCCTTCCGACATCGTTTACGGAAAGGCGATCTTAGAGGAATGGCCAAAGCTCGATTCCAGGATTGTCTTCCGCATGACCGTTGACAAGGGAGATGATAGCTGGAAGGGGAATGTGGGGCTGGTGACGACGACGCTCGACAATCTCGACGTTTCGGTCGCGAACAGCGTCGCTGTGGTTTGCGGCCCCCCGATCATGATGAAATTCGGCACGCTCAAGCTCCTCTCTCTCGGCTACCAGCCGGAGCAGATTTACCTGTCCATGGAGAAGAATATGAGCTGCGGCATCGGCAAATGCGGGCACTGCCAGCTCGGCAAGTACTACGTTTGCAGGGACGGTCCCGTCTTTTCTTACGACCAGATCAAAGACGCACGGGAGACATGGGACTAAATGGCGAAAGCGGGTAGGAAAACAGCCAGCTCGACGCCCCAAAAGAAAAGGCTCCTCGTTGACCTCGAGGTCTGCGCCAGTTGCGCCGAGTGCGTGACAAGGTGCGACTACTTCTACCACCCGGAGAACAACGGGATGCTGTCGGTTCGCGAGCGGGCAACCATGTCCGTCGTGTGCCGCCGATGCGAGAATCCGCTGTGCGTTTCGGTCTGCACGAGAGATGCCCTGGAGAAGGACGCGGATGGCGTTCTGCGGCGGTACACCATGCGCTGCGTGGGGTGCAAATCGTGCAGCATCGCCTGCCCTTTTGGGACGCTTTTCCCGGAAATCATCCCGTACGCGGTATCTGTGTGCGACTACTGCGCCGGTCGCCTCCGGAAAGACGAAGTTCCCGTATGTGTCGGGAGTTGCCCCTTGCACGCCGTACGCTTTGAGGAGGTGGACGAAGACATTCCGAGCAGCATTGTTCGTGTTGACGATCACCTTGTCGCACATGCCCTTCCCTGGAAGAAGGAGGGTGTGAAAAGATGAGTCCTTTGTGGATGGCTTTTCTGATTTTGGTCTTCCCGGGGTTCGCGTTCACTTTCGCTTTTGCGATGGCGTTTGCTTGGATTGACCGGAAAGTCACCGCGAGGGTCCAGTGGCGTGTCGGTCCCCCGTTCCTCCAGCCTATTTACGATTTCGTCAAATTATTGGGGAAGGAGGTCATCGTTCCCCTGGATGGGGCGAAGGTTCTTTTCTTGCTCGCCCCGCTCGTCGGTCTGTCTGCGGTAACTCTTGCCTCGACCCTGGTCTGGCAGGCAAATCTCTGGCCGGTACGCGGCTTCGTTGGAGATTTGATCGTTGCCGTCTATCTCCTGACCATCCCTTCCCTATCGGTGATTCTTGGAGGGTTCGCCTCGAACAATCGGATCGCGTCCCTCGGCGCCAGTCGAGAGATGAAGATGATTCTTTCCTACGAGCTTCCCTTTATCGTTGCTCTCATTGTCCCCATCATCAATGCCGGAGGCTCGATCCGGCTCGGTGAAATCCTCCTTGGGCAATCCGCGGTTTCGCATCCGTCCGGAATCTTAGCTTTTATCGCGGCCATCCTGTGCATGCAGGCGAAGCTGGGTCTCGTCCCCTTCGATGCTGCGGAGGCGGAAACGGAATTGATGAGCGGGCCGTTCGTGGAGTACTCCGGGGCCCCCCTGGCTGCGATTCGGTTAACTCGGTCCATGATGCTTTTTGTGATGCCCGTTTTCTTAGTGACTGTTTTCTGGGGAGGGATAACAACAGGAGGAGGGGTGCTGAGCGTAACTGTGGGATCCCTGAAGGTTCTGCTTCTGTTGGTCATCGTAATTCTCCTGCGAAACACCAGCCCGCGAGTTCGCATAGACCAGGCAATCCGTTTCTTCTGGGGACCCTACGTCACAGGGGTGGCGGTGGTCGCGGTCGTCCTTTCCCTGTTAGGAGCATGACATGAGTTTGAAACTGAAAGCCCTGTGCAAGTCGCCGTGGATTTTTCACGTCAATACGGGAGCCTGCAACAACTGCGACATCGAGCTTGTGGACGCGCTGACCCCGCGATTTGATGTGGAACGCTTTGGCATCGTGCTGGTGGGGAGCATCCGGCACGCGGATGCTCTCGTCGTCACGGGGGGCGTGACACGTCAGGCTGCCCCTCGCCTCAAAAGGCTGTACGAACAGGCGCCCAAACCGCGGCTCGTCATCGCCTGCGGGACCTGCGCGTGCAGTAAGGGAATCTTTCACGACGGTTACCACATGGCGGGGCCGGTGGACCAGATTGTCCCTGTGGACATCTACATTCCGGGGTGTCCCCCCAAGCCGGAGGCAATCATTGACGGCGTTGTGAAACTCCTGAAGAAGGTGGCGTAGAAACACCATGAAGGAGAGGGAAGAGCTCGTAACGAAGATCGAAGAGAAGCTTGCCGGAAAAGTTGTCTCTTCTCGCAGAGACATTCCGAACAGGATGTATGTCTATATAGAGGGTGAAAACCTGCCCGAGGCAGTCAGGCTTCTGTTCGACGAACTGTCCGGGCGGTACGTCATATTGACCGGTGTGGATACGCCAGCCGGCGTGGAAGTGCTGTATCACTTCAGCTTTGACGGGGTGGGACTGGTCGTAACGTTGAGGGTTCTGCTCGACAAAGACAAACCGGAGATAGATTCCATCACGCCCATCGTCCGGGGAGCCGAGTGGATCGAAAGAGAGATTCACGAGCTACTCGGTGTGGAATTCGTCGGGCATCCCAACATGCGAAGGCTCATCCTTGCGGAGGATTGGCCCGAAGGGGTTTATCCGCTCAGAAGGTCGTACGGGAAAAACACCACATGAAACGAACGATTATTCCCATAGGTCCCTATCATCCCCTCCAGGAAGAAGCCGGATTCTTCCAGTTGCAGGTCGAGGGAGAAAAGGTCCTCGATATAGACGTGGACCTCGGATACAACCACCGGGGCATAGAGAAAATCTGCGAGGCGAGGACCTTCGACCAAATCCCCTTTGTCGTGGAGCGCATCTGCGGCATTTGCTCGACCTCCCACCCGCTGGCGTATGTTCAAGCGGTCGAAGAGATTGCCCGTGTTCAGGTTCCTGAGCGCGCCCTCTATATCCGAACGATCATCGCGGAACTGGAGCGGCTGCACAGCCACCTGTTGTGGCTGGGTCTCGCGGGCCATTTCATCGGGTACAACACGGTTTTCATGTGGGCGTGGCGGTATCGAGAACCTGTTCTCGACATTATGGAAGAGATGACCGGCAACCGCCAAAACTACGCCATGATGAAGATCGGCGGCGTCAGGCGAGACATCCTCGAGCAGGACCTCCCGAAAATACGAAAAATGGCCGAAGACCTCCGTCCGGTGCTCGACATGTTTGTTGGAGCGGTCATGGACGATCCGGTGATTCACGCCCGGACCAAAGGCGTCGGCGTGCTGACCCCGGAGGATGCTCGCCGCTACGGAGCGGTTGGGCCGACGGCCAGAGCCTCCGGGCTGGCCATTGACGTCCGCAAGGACGATCCGTACGCCGCTTATGACCGTCTGGACTGGAAGGTGATCACATGGGAAAGCGGTGATGTCTTTGCGAAGGCCGCCGTCCGGCTGCTTGAAATCGCCGAATCCATCAAAATCGTCCTCCAGTGCCTTGACCAGATGAAACCGGGGGAAATAGACGCAAAGGTCAAAGAAATCCCTCCGGGGGAGGGAATTGGCCGCGTTGAGGCCCCTCGCGGCGAGACTTTCCACTACGTCCGATCCGACGGCTCGAATCGTCCGGTCAGGCACAAGGTACGGGCGCCAAGCTACGTCAACGTACCAACCTTCAAGGCGACGTGTATCGGGCAAACGGTTTCCGACGCAACGATCATTCTTGCTGCGGTTGACCCGTGTTATAGCTGCACGGAGAGGATGGCTGTAGTTGACGCAGGCGCTGGAAAGCGTCCTGTTGAGCAATATGACCTGGTCGCTCTTTCACAGAGAGAGGGCCAGAAAATGCTTGGTTCGCTGGCGGGAAAAGTCGCCCAAACGACGCTGGAGAAGAAATTGGCGGAGGGATACCGGAGAATCGAATGGAAGGCGTGCTGATCAGCCTAATCGCCGTCCCGGTCGCAGCAGGGATCGCCTGCCTTTTCGTCCCACGAAAGGCGAAATACATTCGGGAAACCGTGGCGCTCCTGACGTGCGTGGCGGTTTTCGTTCTGGCGATCGTGGCTTACACGGCCAGGCCTTTGAGCTGGACAGACGCCCGTCTTGCCCAACCCCAAGATAACGGTATCCCTTCGCCGCTTCTCCTGCTGGACAGCCTCTCAGGAATGGTGGTACTGGGCGTGGGGTTCTTCGGTGTGCTGATCGCTCTATATTCGCTGAAGGGAGCGGCTGACATTCCGGATCCCCGGCGCTATTACGTTTGTCTTCTCTGGACGCTGGGGGCCGCTTGCGGAGCGGCGCTTGCGAACGACCTGATCCTTCTCCTTGTCATGTGGGGCTTCCTGGGACTGACGTTATACCTCCTCATCAGTCTTGGCGAAGAGGGTTCGGAGGTGGCTGCCAAAAAAACTTTCGTCATCATTGGCGCCTCCGACAGCCTCATGATCCTCGGGATAGCAATCCTGTGGTTCCTGACGGGGCGGCTTGACATGGACGCCATCTCTGTTCCTCTCGACGGAACTTTGCCCGTGATCGCGTTTGCCTGCCTGGCGGCAGGGGCTTTTGCCAAGGCGGGAGCGATGCCGCTGCACACCTGGATTCCCGACGCCGCTGAGAAATCGCCCATCCCGGTGACGGCTTTCCTTCCGGCGGCTCTCGACAAGCTCCTGGGCATCTATCTCTTGGCGAGGATCACTCTGAACCTTTTTCCCATGACGAGGGGTGTGCAGATTTTCCTCATGGCAATCGGAGCGATAACGATTATTGGGGCCGTCATGATGGCTCTCGTTCAGCACGACTTTCGAAGGCTTCTCGGATACCATGCTGTGTCCCAGGTGGGGTACATGGTGTTGGGCATCGGAACCGGGACTCCCGTTGGCATTGCCGGCGGTCTGTTCCACATGCTCAACAACGCCATCTACAAGTCGTGCCTTTTCCTCGGAGCGGGAAACGCCGAGAAAGCCGCCGGAACCCGAGACCTCGACAAGCTTGGCGGGCTGGCTCGTTCCATGCCGATAACTTTCTTCGCGTTTCTGATTGCCGCGCTCTCAATCTCCGGAGTGCCCCCGCTCAATGGCTTCTTCTCGAAGTGGATGGTCTATCAGGGAGTGATTGTCGCCGGGCAGAATGGATCGCCTCTCTGGGTAATATGGCTGGTGGCGGCGGTCTTTGGG
>Ga0315274_10015764_pt1 | contig 10696 bp, 10 predicted proteins | sample YL17G02_20_MG_FD_203700 | JGI IMG/M metagenome (GOLD analysis project Ga0315274, IMG submission 203700) | Sediment microbial communities from Yellowstone Lake, YNP, Wyoming, USA - YL17G02_20 | ecosystem: Environmental > Aquatic > Freshwater > Lake > Sediment | place: USA: Wyoming | collected...
CCTGCCCATGGCAATCAGGTCTGCTTTTCCGTCTTTCAGAACCTTTTCAGCAAGGACCGGGTCGCCCAGCTTGCCCGCAACTATAACTGGTATTTTTACGACCTTCTTTATTTCGTGCGCCAAGGGCACATTGCAACCCATAGGCATACCCATGGTCGGGAAAATCCTGCTGAACCAGGGAGGCGATTCGTAGATGCCTGCCGACACGTTGAGCGCATCAATGCCGGCCGACTCCAACCTCTGGGCAATCAGCTTGTTATCCTCCAGGGTGAGCCCTCCTTCGACAAATTCGTCTGCGCTGATTCTGAATATGATGGGAAAATCAGGGCCAGTCGCTATCCTTATACCCTCTATTATCCTGAGGGGGAATTTCATCCTGCCCTCGAAATCTCTGCCATACTCGTCTTCACGCTTGTTGGAGTAAGGAGACATAAATTGAGTGATTAAATACCCGTGGCCACCTTGAATCTCTACAGCATCGAAACCGGCCGCTTTGGTGATTGTGGCACCGAAAACGTATTTGCCGATCATTGCTTCGATTTCTTCCAGAGTCAGCTCGCGAGGCATCTCCGCCCCGGTGGGCAGACAAGGAATTTCCGAGGGCGCTACCAGTTGCTGCCCTTCGGCGCTAGTCAACGATGAACCCTGCCTTCCGGGATGCTGTAATTGGGTAGCGATCTTGGCGCCGTACGCATGCACCGCCTCTGCCAGATCATGCAAACCCTGGATGAACTTCCATTCATCTGCTCTGATGGGATTAGTACCTGCCTTCCCCACCGGCCAGTCTATGCAGGTGTTTTCGATTATTATCAGGGCCACTCCGCCTTTGGCTCTCTCCGCGTAGTACTCTATCATTCGGTCGCTCATAGCGCCCCATTCGGTGCCGAGCTTCGTGTTCAAGGCCGGCATCACTATCCTGTTCTTCAGCTCCATCTTGCCTATGTTGATCGGCTCGAAAAGTCTCTTCAGCTTAGCCATCGCTGCTACCTCCTATGCTAGTCAACCATTATCTGTCCACCGTTCACATGGATGGTTTGGCCGGTTATATACCGGGCGGCATCGGTGACCAGGAACAGCACCACATCTGCTATATCCTCAGGTTCCGCCAACCTACCAAGGGGTATACTGCTTTGAAAGTATGCTACTGCCGCCTCCCATAGCCCCGCGTGCATAGGTGTATTAGTGGTCCCGGGAGCAACGGCATTGACATTTATGCCGTGGGGAGCCAGTTCCATGGCCAGCACCCTGGTGAAAGCCTGTATCGCACCTTTGGAGGCGCAATAGGCAGGGCCCCCTGAACTCAGATTACATACTGAGCCCCTTGACGAAGGGGACGACCCGATATTTACGATCTTTCCACTCTTCTGCCCTATCATGTGTCTGGCTACCGCCTGAGAACAAAACATCGCGCCTTTGAGGTTCGTGTCAAAGATTCTATCCAGCTCTGCCTCAGTTATATCTAGGGTCATCGGATATGACATAACTCCGGCATCGTTTACCAGGATGTCAATCCTGCCGAATTTGTCGATGGTTTTTCCTACCGTCCGTTCTACATTTTTTCTGTCTGTAACGTCGGTTTTTATCGCAATAGCTTTGCCTCCTGCGGATTTGATTTCACCAGCTACTGCTCGCCCACCTTCCAGTGCTATATCTGCAATGACTACATTCGCCCCGAACTTGGCCAGGTCTAGAGCTATAGCACGTCCTATCCCACTGGCAGCCCCGGTTACGATGGCCACTTTGCCCGTGATATCGAACTGCTCAGAGACCTTTCTCGACTTCATCTAACCCTCCTAACTTCAGTGTCATCCCCGGGATTATGGCATCGACACACGAGAGCTTCAATCTTTGCCCTCTTTCTCGTCCGGCCATCCAGCCTAACGCAACTTCCTGTTGATAAATTTGACCACAGAAGAAACTACGTAGTGGTAGGGAAACTTGAGAAAGTAGTCGCGGTCCATGTAGAGGTTGGGTAATTTGCAGTAGAAGGGTCCGAAGGCAGCAAAGTACGGGATGCCCACCGGGCAGCCTTTGATACGTTTGGTCTTCCCAGTGACTTCACCCTTGATCTTTGTGCAGTTGCCGACCAGAAGGATGGTATGACCATGGCCATCGACATCGCCTTCGTACTCACCGATCACAATGGCGTTATCCTGAGCCTGCTTGATCCCGCCCGGTTTATAGGCCTCGAAGGTAGCCAGTGCTCCCTTGAGCATGTTTACACAGCCGCCATGGCAGATGTCATTGCCTCCCGGGTAGTTACCCAAATAGATTCGGAGAGGGGTGTCCAACTCAAGCAGGTTGGAAAACTTACGATCAAGATTCTTAGTCTTCTCCCGCAGTTCATCCAGGGGAACTTCACTCTTGATTTCGATGTCGTCATCGCTTACCGGTTCCCACCCCCGTGACCTGGCTATCCTGAGATGGTCGATTTCGTTCGGGTCGAATCCGATAAGCCTGGCAGCCACAGAATCAACAGCCACGCCTGACGTCCCCATCATTATGACCCCAAAGGAGAGCGGCTTTGCCACCATTTCGCACTGCTGACCGATTATCACTGCATCTACTACCACGAGGTTGGGACAGCCCACCTCGTACAGGTCTGCGATCTTTTCCTCAAGATGGTAATCATGGCCGTCCAAACGCTCCTTATGATCACAGATGCCGATGTTCAGCTTGATGGCGCATGTCAGTTTGCTGGTCATGTGGTGCTTGAGCTTGGGAGCATATAACTTGTAGTCGGCCTCGACAAATGTATGCGGCAGCCGCAGGGACTTATGGTAGCTACCCTTTTTGAAGGTGACTTCCACCAGGGCATCCTCATCAAAGAAGCAGAACTTAACCTTGGGTTTCCTGCGGAATCTGTTGTATCCGGCCACTGCAAAGCTGTACCGCGTGGGCATGTAGATGGCTGTCCTCTCACCTATGATGACTTTTTCCACTTCCGGCCGCTCTGCCAGTTCGTCGAGAAGTGCTTCTAGAACTGCGGGATGAGTGTAGGAAAAACGTGAATATCTCCGGTGGGCAAAGACCACGTTGGGCTTCAACAACACCTTACCGTAAGGTTTAGCGCCCAACTCCTCCATGCCCTCGGCTACTATGCTCCTGATACGACTTGGGTTCTCATAGTCAGGGCACTTTCGGATGATAACCTTGTGCTTGTCAGCCACGGCCGCTTTGACCGCGATAGCGGACTGCGCAGAGCCCTTTCTCGACTCCACCTAACACTCCTATCCCTATTTCTGAACGACGCCCTCTCTTTATAGGTTTTATCTCCTTCTGAGTTAAGGTTCAGATGACATATATGCCATGGGGGAACATAACCCCATTTTGGTTCCGGTTTGGGGATTTCCAAGCGCTTACTCAACTTTCTTACATGATTTGTAAAGGTTTGTCAAATGACTCTAAAAGCCTCGCCGATAGGTTTCACGGGGTCAATCCGGATCACTTGTTCCCAGCCCCTAAGTGTGCTAATATTGGCCCACTCCTCGCAGAAGACTTCCTCTGGAATTGGGTTAGGGCGTGGGGCCTCAGATTCTAATATAGGGGAGGTGTGGTATGGGACTGTACGTGATGCTCACAACCCTTACTGACGAGGGACGGAAGACCATCAAGGAGCACCCGGGGCGCATCAAGGAGGTAAACAAAGAGGTGGAGGCGATGGGCGTAAAGGTTCTCGCCCAGTATGCCCTCCTGGGGCGCTACGACTTCGTGAATATCCTGGAGGCCCCCAGCAACGAGGCAATATCCAAGGTAGCGGTGGAGTTAGGCTCGCGGGGCACCCTCCAGACCATGACCATGGTTGCCATGAAGGTGGACGATTTCATCAAGAGCATTAAGTAACGAAGACCTGGATATACCCCACGCCCTAGCCCTTTATAACGTGAACCCCGGTGGCTTTGAACGAAGCATAGATGCGGTCTCCGGTTTGCAGCTTCATTTCCTCCGCTGACCGTTTGGTAATCAGAGCAACCAGAGGGAAGCCGCAATTTATCTCGACGCGCGCAAGCGGGCCAAATAGAACGATACGTGTTATTTCACCGGGGAAACTATTTCTGGCGCTGGTTGATTCCTTAGCCCGCGCCAGGGTTATCTCCTCAGGTCTGATGCCGGCATATACCGCCTCGCCAACGCTAAAATTAGATATAGCTTCTATGGCGTTACCGTCAATCTTTATGTCAACTATGCCCTCTTCATTAGAGGTTATTATCCCGGCAATGATATTCTCCATGCCTACGAATTCGGCTATCTGCCTGCCTCGAGGTGAACTGAATATCTCCCCGGGGTTTCCTGTCTGCAGCATCTGTCCAGCTACAAGCACCCCCATGCGATCGGCGAGGCGCTGCCCCTGAAACATGTCATGTGTAGCCATTATCACAGTCATTTTCGATTTCTTAATGACATCAGTGACGAGCTTCTCAATATGCGATGTAGATACGGGATCAAGGTTCGCCGTAGGCTCATCAAGCAGCAATAGCTCAGGCTCAATCACCATCGCCCTGGCCAGAGCTACCCTCTGCGTCTCCCCTCCTGATAGCGTCCTCGCATCCCTTCTCTCATACCCCGAGAGCCCCACCGTCTCCAGCACATTCATCACTTTATGACGCAGGGTGGCGCCATTTTCCTTCCTGATTCTCAGTCCGTAGACAACATTTTCGAATACGCTGGCATTAAAGACAGCAGGTTTCTGGGATACCATCGCCATCCTTCTGCGTATCTCCAGCCTGGTCCTCTCAGAATTGTTGACCTGGTACCCGTCGAAATAGATATGGCCTGAGGTAGGCCTTTCCAGGAGGCCTACTAAACGCAGAAGCGTTGTCTTCCCGGAGCCGGTAGGGCCTATGGTGACGAACACTTCGCCTCGCTCGACGCCGAGGTCGATATCTTTCAATATCTCGGCCTTGCCGTATCTATGATGCAGACCCTTGACTTCTAGCAACATCTGCCTCTTTCACCCTCAAGAACCTGTTCGCCAGGACGGTTACAATAAGCGCCAGTGCGACCAGGATAAATCCCAGCGCCAGGGATAGTGCCGTATCGCCCTTGCCTGTTTCCAGTGAAATCGCGGTGGTGAGCACTCTGGTATAGCCTCTTATGTTCCCGCCGACCATGAGGGCCAGGCCGACTTCGGAGATTGCGCGCCCGAAGCCCACCATCACAGCAGTCAGTACGGCGAATCTGGCTTCCTTCAGCACTGCCCATACCGATTGAACCCTGCTGGCGCCCAGGGAGATAGCGGTCTCCCTGATTGCAGGGCTCACCCCGCTCAAGGCTGATATGGTAAGACCTGTCACAATCGCAGATATCAACACCACCTGGCCAATCACCATCACCTGCGGGGTAAACATGATGCCGAAGACGCCCAGAGGCCCTGCCCTGGAGAATACCAGAAACACTAACAATCCCACGAAAACCGTGGGCAGGCTGTAGCAGGTCTGGATAATGCTTATGAGTGTCCTTTTGCCTCGAAAATTGTTGAAGTATATCAGGCAGCCGAGGGGCACAAACAGCAGAGCCCCGATGATTGTCGAACTGATGGAGATCTCCAGGGTCCTGGCTGTGATGCCATAGACCTCCGGATCTCCGGTGAAGATCATCTTTACGGCAAGGACAAAGGCATCAACTATCGCGTGCACGCGATTGCTCGCTCCCCTTTGCTAGCGTTTATGTTTCGAATCCTTTTCCGATCCCGAATCCGGACAGTGAGGAATCCATAGTGTACTTTTTCCAGTGTTTTTCTACAAGTCCTGACCGGCACAAGGGGTAAATAGTTGCGTGCCGTATTCCGCCACACCGTATTTGCCCATCAAGTCCTGAATCTCCGGCGAGGTGAGGAAAGTCACCAGATTGGTCGCCATAGTCTTATTCTTCGTGCTATTGACAACCATCACACTATACACGTTGCGCAGAATATCAACTTTCTGGTTCACCAACGCCGTCAAATCCAGCGTGGCCCTGCGTGCAATGAACGTCCCCATGTCGCTCAGGGTATAGGCCTGCATTTCATTCGCCATGACAAGGGTCTGAGCCATCCCACCACCACCTTCTACATACCAGGAGCCGGAATTTTCCACATCCGCGTATTCATAGCCTGCGGCAGCCCAGAGTCGCTGTTCCGCAGCATGTGTGCCCGAATTATCCCCCCTGGAGACAAACTTGACCTGGCTTCCTGTCACGTTCCCCGCCGCCATTAACTGCCTGAACGCATCGACCGGATCCATGTCTTTGATACCTGCCGGGTCAGATGGCGGGCCTACAATGACAAAATAGTTATAGGCAAAAGGCACCCTTGCCGAGCTATAGTTACCGGCCAGAAAATCTCGCTCGGCTTTTGGTTCGTGGACAGTTAGGACATCAACATCCCCGCTTTTCCCCAATCGAAAGGCTGTGCCGCTGCCAACGGAGATTATATTCAGTTTCACGTTGTATTTTTTCTCGAACTTAGGCTCCAGATAACCCCAGAGCCCGGTGTCATAGAGGCTGGTAGTCGTTGCTACCGTAAGCCTCGCCTCAGGCTTTAATGCAGCAACGCTATTACCGCATGCCGGGAGCACGCTGACCAGGGATAGCAGCATAGCTACTGCCATTATAAGCATCAAAATCTTTTTCACTGTGTCTAAACCTCCAAATGATTTATAGCTTCACTCCCGTATGATCCTTAGTCAGGTGAGGAGCGCCCGAGCATAATTCGGAGCTTGTTTCCCATCGCTCTCTCCTTTCCAAACACGGGGGGCATTGCCGTTTCCCGCAATACCCATCGGCCATTCTCCCTGGGCGAGCCTTTAGGAGAGAAGGCTCGGAGACCTGTATTCAGTTTTCGTCATATGCCGTTCGTGGTGAGCCCTGTCCTGAGCCTGTCGAAGGATTGTCGAACCATGAACGGATGAGACTCAGCCCAAAATAAAAAGCGCCTCGAAAGGAGGCGCTTTGCGACACATATGTCAGCATCAGCAAGCTCTCCTTTCCAAAAGGGAGGCACCGCCGTTTCCCGCGATACCCTATCGCCTACCTGCCCTGCCCCGAATTATCGGGGGTTAGGCACAGTAGATCGGAGAGTGTATTAAGTTCTGACCAAGTATATCACAGCCTGAAGCTTAGGTGCAAGTCGGATGCACCTACGAAATCGCTCAATCTACACCAATCATGACGTTGGAGGCTTTAATGACAGCGTAAACCGCCTTGCCCTTGGCCAGCTTCAGGTTTTGGGCTGACTCCTTGGTAATCACCGATACTATCTCAGCCCCACCAGGCAACTCTATAATCACTTCCGTATTGACCACACCATGCTTAATCTGCTTGACCTTGCCCTTCAAAACATTACGTGCACTTATCTTCATAATCCTCCCCCATTCCCATATGTGGCAATCTTATACAACCAAGCGGAACGACTTGTCAAGCTTTAGACCCCCTCAAAATCCAGGCAGAGCACGCGCTTGGTCGAGGGCGTGACCCGGGCGCGGTGGTCAAGACGCCAGCCCACTACCCAGAGGATGTGCTGCGGCGAGCAGACTAGCGGCACGTTGTCACGCCAGGCACGTGGAATCTTGGCATCCACCATGAAGTCCTGGAGCTTCTTGGGCGATTCCATACCCAGCGGTTGAAACCTGTCGCCCCGCCGCCGCGCACGAACTGTGAGCTTGCGTCCTACGACATCGATGTCAAAACAAGCCTTCATTTTTTCCTCGCCGCTCTCCTCAGGTCTACGTTTAAGGACACGGCTTCTTACCCTCCAGCCGCACAACTCAGTCTCGCCAGGTATGTCAAGGCGATGCTCACCCTCCAGGACAGGGAAAGGAGAATGCGGCGACTTCTTTGCTGTTATCAGGCCATAGTCATAATCGCCGTGGAAAGCCAGCCCCTTGGGCAATGACAGCTTCTTGCCAGCGGGCTTGGCTAAGGCTTCGAGAAGACTCTCGATGTGGACAGACTCGATGTCCCGGAGTTCTCCCAGTAAACGCTGCAGCGCGGAGCGGACAAGGTGCCGCTTCAGGGCGAGGTGAAGTCTGGAGAACTCTGCCCTGTCGATAGCTACCCCCTCCGATTGCTCCCGCGCCACCAAGCCCCAAAGCCGCGACATCTCTGCTTCGATATATGTCAGGTCCGAATCAGCAGCGCTGGCCATGCGGAGTAAAGCCTTGTCTATATCAGGGTTATATTCTCGAAGCAAGGGAATGAGTTGAGAGCGAATCCTGTTGCGCAAATAGTCGGGCAAGCGGTTGGAGGAATCGCTCCGCGGCGACAGACCCCGGGCAGCACAATAGGCCTCAGTCTCTACTCTACCGACCTCCAGCAGGGGCCTTACTATCTCAAGCTCCTTCACGCCAGCGGAACGTAAGGTGCTGAGAGACTGCATGCCGCGAAGACCGGCAAGTCCTGTTCCACGCACCAGATGCATCAGGATAGTCTCAATCTGGTCATCGGCGGTATGCCCCACCGCCACCGCGTCCGTGCCCAGAGAACAAGCAACCTCCGAGAAGAAGGCGTATCTTACCTCTCGCGCCGCTTCCTCCGCAGAGAGACGATTTTTCTTTTGATAAGCCTTCACCTCTCGTCTCTCGATGGTCGCCGGGATACCGAGTTTGTGTGCCAGCGCAGAGACGTAATCGGCATCTCTGTCCGATTCAGCGCCCCGAAGCATATGGTTGAGGTGAGCGATATGGAGTTTTATGCCTAATGTGTTCCTGAGGCTAGCTAAGATATGCAGCAGACATACCGAGTCAGGCCCTCCGGAGACACCGACTACCAGGAGCTCATTTCCCCTGACCAGATTGTGTCCCCGGATAAACCGTAAGACCCTTTGAGGCAAAGGCAGTTGGCGACTCATCTGATTCCTTGTCTCAAGTGGCAGGTATCGTTGAAGGAGACGAGCATCTTCCTATCGCGGTTGAAATCAAGGGCACACATAGAGGCTACGTCCAGCCGCAGCCTTCTACAATACGAGAGGTCCAGTCCGAGTGAATCGCAGATTATGCACATAATCGGGAAAAAGTGAGTGATCGCAACCACCACCTTGTCTTCGTCCCCACACTTCTCACCCGCCACCGGCTGCTGCTTTTCGACAATCTCCTTAACAGCAGCGCAACATTGGTCACGCAGCTCCGGCACAGTTCCCCCGCCAGGCAACCTCACCGAAGTAAAATCCGCCATCCATTTGGTGAAGAATTCGCCGTGGTGAATCCTCATATCATCATAGGTCATGCCATCGACTTCTCCGACATCCAACTCCTTCAGGCCATCCAGGGTCACCACCTCAACCTGATGAAAGCGGCTTATCTCGCAGGCCGTCTCCTGCGCTCGCCTCAAGGGGCTGGTGTAGATGGCATCCACCCTCTCATTCTTGAGAGCCTGCGCCAGGGCTTCCGCCTGTCTTTTACCGGTCTCATTCAACCCGAGGTTGCTCAGCCCCTGCACCCGGCGCTGCTGGTTCCAATCAGTCGCTCCATGTCTCACCAGGATAAGCCTCATCGCCTACCCTCTTTTCGATAACGGTTAGCCAATTCCACGCGCTTGGAATAAGGGGGATGATCATAAAATAGAAACTCGGACCATCTGCTAGGCTTTGACTCAGACAGGTTTTGGTCGGTGAGCTTGGTGAGCATGGCAGAAAACGCCTCAGGATTTTCGGTAGCGGCCAGAGAGTATCGGTCTGCGGATTCCTCCAAGTGTCGACTATAGGCATTGGATAGGGGCATGAGCACGAGGGCAAAAGAAGCCCCGACCAGCGCCAGCAGAGGAAGTGCTGCCACATCGGAGATACCACTCATATCTAATCTGGGCACGGCCCAATCCAGTATCAGGTTCATCAAATAGAATCCCAAAAGCATCAGCGCTGATTGGGCTACCATGAGTCTGACGATGTCGCCATGATGGTGATGGCCGAGCTCGTGAGCCATGACCACCTCAATTTCCTCAGGTGTATAGCGCTGCAACATGGTATCGCCGATAACGATGCGCCTGGTATTCCCCCAACCCATCAACATAGCATTTCCGGCAGTGGTCTTGCTGCTGAGCCTGATCTGGAATACATTCCTGATTTTAATATGAGAACGCTCCGCCAGGCTGAGCAATCTTTTGCGGAGCTCTTGGTCTGCGAGCGGCTCCACCTTGAAGAAAAGGGGCAGAATGAGCACAGGCGCCAGGTTGGTCAGTACCACAGTGACCAACACCATAAAAGCAAAAGCCAGCAGCCACCATGTCTGGGGGAATGTCTCAAGGAACAGGTAAATGACCATCACCAGCGCCGTGCCCAACGTCAATGCTAGAATCCCACCCTTTGCCTCATCGGCCAGCCAAGACCTCAGGCTCTGTCGGGATAGGCCATAGCGATGGGGCAGAATGAAGCCACGATAGAAATCCAGCGGAGCTGAGATGATACCGTAGCTCACCACCACGATCAAAAAGTATAGTGCAACCCTGGCCGATTGTGGGAAATCCAAAAAGTTCCTCAGCCCGCTGGAGAGTTCGCCGAACAAGAGCACGAGCAGGAAGGCAGCCCCCAGGGCCAAGTCGATAAAGAAAAGCCGGCGCGTTATTCTGGCATACTCTCGCGCCTTCTCTTGTCTCAGCTCATCCAGGGTTTGCTCTGACATTTTCTGTGACTACCGTTGCGGAACAGGTCTAGCCTGTTTCTCTAGAATCAGCTTGGTACGGTGAATCGATTTAGGGTGAATTGTAAGACCAAGGGCTGAAAGCACCT
>Ga0315274_10015766_pt1 | contig 10695 bp, 10 predicted proteins | sample YL17G02_20_MG_FD_203700 | JGI IMG/M metagenome (GOLD analysis project Ga0315274, IMG submission 203700) | Sediment microbial communities from Yellowstone Lake, YNP, Wyoming, USA - YL17G02_20 | ecosystem: Environmental > Aquatic > Freshwater > Lake > Sediment | place: USA: Wyoming | collected...
GTTTCATTGGTTGTATTTTCTGGAGAAGCAGGAGGTCTGTTTATTGTAATAATCGGAGCCGTGTTATCAAAAAAAGTCCTGTTATATGTTGAAAATGCTATGTTTCCTGCAGTATCATTTGCAAGGCAATTCCATATGTAATTGCCAGCAGCAAGAGAATAATTCCATGCTGTTTGATATGCTGTTCCATTTGCAAGTGCTGTTGTATTTGTGTAATTAATGCTTCCGTCAGGATTCCAGACATACAAAGCAAGCTGTCTTAAATTTGCATCAGTGGCATTACATATGAATTCTATATTATTTCCAGAAATATATGTACTCCCATTTAAGGGTGTTACTAATCTCACTGTAGGAAAAGTACTGTCAAAAAATGTCCTGTTTGCTAGTGTTGAACCCCACATCTTATTTTCAACCTCATCCTGTGCAAGACAGTTCCAGCTATAATTTCCAACAGCAAGAGGATAACTCCAATTTGCCTGATAAAAAGTTCCAGATGTAAGGGTTGTATTTGTATAATTTGCACTTCCATCAGGATTCCATACATACAAAGTAATTTGTTTTAAATTAGTGTCAGTTGCATTACAACTGAAATTAACAGGAATATCTGCAGTATAGACACTACCATTTTCTGGCATTACAATGCTTGCATTAGGAGCAACTGTCTCAAAAAATGTCCTGTTTGCAGAAGCAAAAAGACTATTTCCAAAGGTATTGTTTGCAAGACAGTTCCATAAATATTGTCTTTGCATTCCAAAACTATAATTCCAGCTTGCTTGATAAAATGTTCCGCTTGCTGTTGTTTTATTTGTATAATTTATTGTATTTTCAGGATTCCATATACACAATGTTATAGAATCTAATCCTGCAGAATCAGTTGCATTACATGTAAAGTTCAAAACTTGTCCAGGAGCATAATTTGTTCCATTTATAGGAATTATTAAGTTTGAAGTTGGTGTTGGGCTAAAAGCATAAATTTTAGTTCCAGCAGTTACAATAACAGTGTTATTAATAACAGCAGCTGATTGAATACCTGATCCGGTATAATAACTCCATACAACATTTCCATTTGTAGCATTTAATGCATAAAAATTACCATCATCCGAACCTATGTAAACAATTTGCCCTGCAACAGCAGGAGACCTATAAGATACTGATCCGCCTGTTGTGTAAGTCCATATTTGGGCTCCTGTATTACCATTAAAAGCATGTACTTTATTATCTGCTGTGCCAATAATTACCAATGGAAATGCATAGGGCGTAACCCCATATACAACAGCAGGAGACAGACCATTTATTGAACTGCCAGTACTATAATTAAATAAATTTGTTCCTGTATTAATATCATATGCATAAGCCTTGCCATCAGAACCCTCTGTAAGATATGCTTTTCCATCATAAATAGATGGTGCTGAATCTCCACCTTTAACAGTGGAACTCCACTTCAAAGAACCTGTTGTTGCATTAAAAGCAGAAAGACCTCCGCCGCCTACATAAACAATATCACCAATAACTGCTGGAGATGATTCTCCATGGCCTGATGTCCCTGTCCATATTGTTGAGCCATCTGTAGCATTTAAAGCATAAAGAACACCTAAAACATTGATATATACTCTTCCTGCTGAAACAACTGGTGCTGAAATTGAGCCTCCATTAGGATTGCTAAAACTCCAAACATAAGAGCCATTATCAGCAGAAACAACACTAAGTGATGATACAGTTATGCCTATCTCCCCGTGTCCAATCTGACTTATATAAAGAAGATTTGAATCAATAGCCGGAGCATATTTCAGAGTACTACTATAAAATCCTCCTTTCTTAAAAAGCAAAGAGCCATTGTTTGCATAAAATGCAAAAACCCCGTCCATCGCGGCTACTGTATAAACAATATTATCACGGACAATAGGGGACATAAAATAGTTTGATGCACTGTAAGTCCATAATGTTGTGTTCAATCTTGGTCCTGGCAATGGAGATGAACCACTGCGGCTTGAATTATAAAGAAACATAAGCCAGTTTCCTACAACATTTCCTGTGATAAAAGGCTTGACAAAAAATACCAAGAATATAAGAGCAAAAAATAAAGAGATATATGTCAAATATTTTTTGTTTTTAGAATTATTAATATCAAATTTTTTTGAATGTTTCTTAGTATTTTTATGTTTCATTTTATTTGCCTTTAGCCTTTAAAAATAAGGCTTTTACGCTATAAATAGGTTTCTTTTTGCTTCTTTTGAGTGATTATAAAAACCTTCTTGATTTTTTGACAGTTCCTGAAACACCTATGCATCTTATTCCTGCAAGTGATAATGAAACCTTTACTTTATCAAGATATTCGCGATTAATGCTTAAAATAGCATAGTCCTTTTCTTGTTTTTTGCCAGTTTCTATTATCATTGGATTTGCTTTTGCATATCCCAGAATACCGATGAATTTTAATATGGAATTCTCTATTTGTTCTTTAACATCTTTGCTTTCAGCTTTTAATAAAAGAACTAAGTAACGCTTATCTTCTTTCAAGCTTGGCAAGAGCCCTGAAATTTTTGCTTTTTCCATAATGCTTCAAAGTTTTCAGATTTATAAATATTTATAAATCTCTTTATACTTAGATAATAGTATGAAAAGAGTGACTAAAATACTAAGAATATGCATAGCAATTATACTGTTGATAATGCTTTTCTTATTAGTACTATATCATAAATCTTATATTATACTGCTTATTATAGCACTTATAATTTTAGTTGTAACTAATTTGATATGGTTTTTTGACAAAGAAACAAAGGTATTTGGCAGATTAGGGCTTTTTGAACTGATTATAGATGTTATAATCATAATCACAATAGTTATTATTTATTTTTTGAAAGGATTTAACCTATCATGACAGAAACTATGATTAAGATTCATGCAGTTGGAGGTTATAATGAAGTTGGCGGAAATATGACTGCATTACAGATTGGAGAAGGAGATGATGAAGATGTTATATTGTTTGATTGCGGATTATTCTTGCCGCCAATAGTTGAGATTGAGGAAAAAGAAAGATCATATAGTACTGATAAATTGCGCAGTATTGGGGCATTACCTGATGATCTTGTTTTAGAAAGAAAAGGCCTTACAAAAAAAGTGCGCGGAATTCTAATATCACATGCTCATCTAGATCATGTTGGAGCATTACCATATCTTGCAGAGAGATATAATGCAGGAATTGCTGCAACTCCTTTTACGATTGAAGTCTTAAAATCCCTTTTGGATGATTCAGGCATATCAATCAGAAATCCTCTTAGGGAAGTTCATCCAAATTCTTTTTGTACAATTGTCGGAGAAAATCGCGAATACAAGGCAGAATTCATTAATGTAACTCATTCAACACTGCAGGCAACATTAATAGCATTGCACACCCCAAAAGGGGTTATATTATATGCCAATGATTTTAAATTTGATAACTCCCCTATTCTCGGAAAAAAGCCAAATTATGACAGATTAAGAGAATTAAAAGAAGAAGGCGTTCTTGCATTGATTGTAGATTCTTTATATGCAGGACAAGAAGGCAAGACTCCAAGCGAGAAAATTGCCCGTAATTTGCTTGAAGATGTTTTGCTTACAACTGAAAACAAAGATGCATGCATAATTGTCACAACTTTTTCATCACATATTGCAAGATTGAAGAGTATAGTTGAATTTGGCCAGCAACTCGGAAGAAAAATTGTCTTTTTAGGAAGATCACTAAGAAAATATGTAAGCGCTGCAGCAAGATTAAATCTTGCTCCTTTTATTGATGATATCCATATGGTTTCTTATAAAAATGAAACAGAAAAAATATTGAAGACAATAGCAAAAAATAGGGATAAATACCTGATTGTATGCACAGGACATCAGGGTGAGCCAGGCAGTATCCTTGACAGACTAGCAAGAGGAGTACTTCCTTTTACTTTCCAAAGAAAAGATCATGTAATATTTTCATCAAGAGTTATTCCCACACCTATAAACATAGCAAACCGTAACCAGCTTGAGAAAAAATTAAAAGAAAGAGGAACAAGAATTTTTGCAGATGTCCACACATCAGGCCATGCCTATAGAGAAGACCTGCGTGATTTGATAACTATACTGAAACCAAAACATATTATTCCTGCGCATGGAGACATGGCAAGACTAAGTGCATTAGCAGAACTTGCATCAGAAGAGGATTATGAACTCGGAAGAAATATTCATATAATGAGAAATGGCCAAACTTTGAATCTCGATTAAATTTGAAAAATGTTAAAAGATTATTTTCATTTGTGCAAAAAAAGCTGGGATAATTTTACAAAGAATACTGTTTTATTTATCCCCTATATAATTGAACTTTTTGTCTCATTATTCTTGCTTTTGATGATAATAGGGGCAGAAATAGGCATTTTTTATCTTTTAATCGGATCCTTAAAGGGAATAGAGTCGGAGATATTCAAACATCCTTTGACAGTGATAGTTTTTATTTTGTTGGCACTCATTGATATTTTTATTCTGATAACAATAACATCTTTTTTCAGAGCAATGAAAATAGGCATGTACAGGGAAGTAATTACTCACAGAAAAACAACAATTTCATACATGTATTACTTTGGGAGGAAATTCTTCAAAAGAAAACTTGAGATTTCATTGATTGCTTCCCTGATCTTCCTGCTGCCATTATTATTGCTTGCAGTTATAGCAGGATTTTTCTTGTTTACCTATCATCCAATTGGTATAATTCTTGGGATAATATTAGCAGTGATATATGCACTTTATTTTGTTATAATGGGGGTCATTGTTTATTTTGGCTTGTTTTTTGTTGATCCTATAATTGTTTCCCAAGAAAAAAGTGCCATAGACCTCATGGCGCATTCATTTAGGTTTATGAGAGAGAATTTAAGCAAAGTAATAATAACGTGGGCATTTATAGCATGTTTTAGCCTCATAATAAGTTTTGTTCTGTATCTTTTTGAACTGCCATTTAATCTTTTAAATTTCCCGCAGTATGAACTGCTCATCTTGATATTGCTATTTTCTGCAGAATTTATAGCAAAGACAACCGTAAATATACTTATTGATTTATTTTTCTTTAATGTTTATTTTAAAAGTAAGTAGAATTATTCCTTCTTTATGTCAGAAAGGCTATTAAAAAATAGTCTCTTTTGAGGTGTAGATGAACCTTTCTGAGCATCCAAAAAACAAACACTTACCTCAAGTTTTTTTGATCAGAAAGTAATATATTCCTGCACCTATAAAATGCAAAAAGAAAATAACTATCATCCACATTACTTTATCATCAGATTTTTTGAATTTTCTTCTTAAACAATCTACCAGCATCCATATCCAGAATATTGTTCCAAATATGCCTATTCCAAAAACCAACAGAATGCCTGCTAAAATCAGCATAATTGCAATAAGAATATTAAAATTTCCAGTCTGAGAAATGGTTTCTGCAGTGCTTTTTGTTAGAATCTCTTTAACAATAGCTATTCCTTTTTCAGCTATCCCAATAAAATTAATTATATTGCCCATGCTTATGAAAAGCTATTTATTTGCCTTTTCTATTTAACTTGATACTCACTTTTCTTTTTCTTACGGCAAAATTATAGACTATAGCAGCAAGCAGATGCAATAATAAGAATGCTAAAAAGATACTTCCTACTAAAATTACAACCCATATTATCTTTTCATTCTTGTTTGCAAACTTTCTTTGTATGCAATCTACTAACATCCATACCCACAGTATAAATCCGCCTATACCCACTGCAAGCCAAGCAAACAGAAATATAATTCCTAAAATCAATAGGATTATACCCATTACACTAAGACTTGTTGCGGTTATAAGTCCAATAGCTGATCCTGCACCGCTTTTTATAAATTCCATCAAGGTTTCTAATACCATATTTTAAAATAAGCATTTTACTATATAAATCTTATGTTAATAATGACAAAACCTGAAAGAAGAAATTACATTAATAACTTAAAACAAATTGCTAATATTACTGAAAGAGGCAAAGATATTTAAATTTGTTTTAAGTAAAAATAGTAAAAGAAGTTAAAATGGTGAGAGAGGATATTCTTGCTGCTTTGAAAAACGCTGTTGAGAGAAATGAAAGTATTGAAGATGCCAAGCAAAGTCTTGTTAATTCAGGTTATACATTGCAGGAAGTTGAAGAGGCTATTTGTATAATAATGAGTGAGGAAAAAGAGTCTGTCTTGCCTGCTATTCAGGAAAAAGTCCCGCTTCCCCCAGGTGCAATACCAATGCCCAAAACAGGGTTAACAACAACTGTCTACCCTGTGCCTCCAAAAACTGAAAAACAAGGTCTATTTGCCAAGTTAATGAAAGACAAGACTCTTCTCATATTAATTGGCGTGTTTTTTGTCTTTATTATTGCAGCAGGAGTGACACTTTTCCTAATGAGCCAGCCATAATTTTGCAGGGCAACATTTATAAATTTCATTTCTTTATGAGATAATCTAAGGGAAAAAACAAAATGGTGAGATTTGCACATATCTCTGATTGTCATTTAGGAGCCTGGAGACAGCCAGAACTGCAGGAATTAAGCGTTAAAGCTTTTTCTCAGGCAATAGATATCTGTATCAAAGAAAATGTCAAGTTTGTGCTTATTACAGGGGACTTATTAGACAATGCAATGCCTTCTATTGAAGTCCTGAAAGATGCTGCTGCAAAGTTAAATGAATTAAAAGAGAGCAATATAGATTGTTATATCATTCCAGGATCGCATGATTTCAGTGTTTCAGGAAAAACTTTCCTGGATGTTTTGGAAAAAGCAGGTCTTTTTACTAATATTGCAAAGCATGAGGAAACAGAAGATGAAGTTAAACTTGAAATTTTCGAAAAAAATGATCTTGTCCTGGCAGGAATAGGTGGAAAAAAGGCAGGCCTTGAAAGAAACCTTCTAAGCAAGATAAAAAAAGTTGATATAAAAAACAAAAATGCTCTGAAAATTCTTGCTTTGCATACAACCCTCAGTGAAGCAAAACCAAAAGGAATGGAATTTGTTGAATCTACTGACGCGGCTTCTTTGCCAGATGGATTTGATTATTATGCGCTTGGACACTTGCATGCATATTTTAACAAAAAAATAGGAAACAAGGTTCTTGTTTATCCTGGCCCTTTGTTTCCGGCAAGTTTTTCTGAATTTGAGGAGTTAAAGAATGGAGGTTTCTGTATGGTTGATTGGAATGAAAAAGAAAAAAAGGTAACAGTTAACAAGATAGATATCCTCCCTAAGGAAATTAATACAATAACAATAGATGCAAACAACAAAAATTCTGAACAAATAACACAGGAAGCTGTAGAAAAAATTTCTGAGATAAACAAAAAAATCATAACTTTGAGAATAGCAGGCATGCTTTCAAGAGGCAAGACAGCAGACATTGATTTCAACAAGATAAATGAAAGTGTTATAAAAAATGAGAACATCTTATTAAAAAATACTTCATCATTAACAAGCCCTGAATTTAATGTTGAAATAGAAAGCAAGGGAAAAGATGTCAACGAGATTGAAAAAGAAATTATAAAAGAGCATGAAAAAAGCAAGGAAAACAAGGAATATGGCAGTTTTTTTGACAAAATAGAGCAGCTTTTGCACACTCTTGACATTGAAAAGCAGGAAGGAGAGACAAACACTACATTTGAAAAGCGCATTATTGATGAGGCAAACAAAATTTTTGGACTGTAAAAATGAAAATTTTGTTTATTGATAATGACGGAAACCGAGGTTTCCGCCCAATGAAGATACAGATATTAAAAATAAAATGGAAATAAAAAAAGTTTATTTGGAAAATATAAGAAGCTATAAAGAAGCAGAAATAGAATTTCCTGCTGGCAGAGTTTTATTGTCAGGAGACATTGGCTCTGGTAAAAGCTCAATCTTGCTTGCTGTTGAATTTGCCTTGTTTGGCTTGCAAAAAGGTTCTTTATCTGGCTCGAGTCTTCTAAGAAATGGAAATGATTATGGAAAAGTCAGAGTGAACTTTGAAATTGACGGCCAGGATATAATTCTTGAAAGAAGTTTGAAGAGAACAAGTAAGGGTGTTTCTCAAGATTCAGGAGCTATAACAATAAACAAAGACAAAAAAGAAGTTGCAGTAAGTGAGTTGAAAAATTATGTTCTTAGAATGCTAAACTATCCTCAGGAGTTTATGACAAAAAAGCCAGAGCTTTATAGATACACTGTTTACACTCCGCAAGAAGAAATGAAGCAAATCCTTGTAGAAAATGCAGAAACAAGGCTTGACACATTAAGAAGAGTGTTTGCAATAGACAAATACAAGAGGATTAATGAGAATATTACACTCTTTTTAACAAGATTGCGAGAAAACATAAGAAACAAAGAAGGAATGATTGTTGATATTGATTACAAAAAAGAGAATTTGAACATTAAAAAAGCAGAAAAAGATAAAATAGAAATCTCTTTGAAAGAGGTTCTTCCGCTGCTTGAAAAAGCAACTGCAAACTGGCATGAAAAAAAGAATGAACTGAAAGAAATTGAAAAAAAACTCAAAGAAATAGAGACATTAAAAAGAACAATTGTGATGGCTTATACTGAAGTTACTTCTAAACAAACCCAACAAAAGGCAGCAAAAAAAGTTCTTGCAGAATTGGAAAAAGAAGTTGAAGTAATCACAGGAAAGAATGTTGAAAACACAAAAGAAATCATGAAAATTCTTCCTGAAAAAATTATGAATAAGAATATGGTGATAAAGGGTTTAAATGCAGATATTAATGAAATTAACAAGAAAAAAGCTTCTTTAGAAACTAAAAAAGAGCAGTCTGAAAAATTAAAGAGGAATTTTGTTGTTTTAAGAATGGATAACTGCCCTACATGCAATCAAAAAGTGACTGCAGATTACAAAAAACAGTTTATTGACAAAATGGACATGGAATTAAAAATTCTAGATCAAGACCTACAGACACACAACAGCTCTATAAGAGAAAAAATGAAACTAATTGACAAAGAAGAAAAAGAATTTAAAGAATTACAGGAAAAAGAAAAACTTCTTGCAAAAGCAGATATTGCAATGGTTGATATAGAAAGAAAAAAGAAAGAGCTCAAAAGATTTGAAGAAGACATTAATGTTAACAATACACGCTATAATGACATGAAAGCAAGGCTGAATGACATGAAAGATGTTGATGAAAAAGCAGAAATAATAAAAAGAAATGTTGAAGAGGCACAAGAGCAACAAAAACAGGTAGAAATTAAAAAAGCCCAGATAACAGAGCAAATTCGCGCTTATAATAATTCAATAAAAGAGTTAGAATTAGAAATAGCAAAAAAAGAAAATATAAAATTAACAATAGAAAAATGTAACAAAATTAAGGATTGGCTTAATGAGCAGTTTGTTCCTATGATCGCAGTTATAGAAAAAAATGTAATGATGAAGCTGCATCATGAATTTAATATCTTGTTTGAAAAGTGGTTTAACATGCTTGTTGCGAGCGAAGGCTTGCGCGCAAGATTGGATGAGAATTTTACTCCTATTATTGAGCAGGCAGGATATGATATTGATTATGCTTTCTTATCAGGCGGAGAAAGAACAGCCGCAGCTCTTGCATATCGCCTTGCATTAAATCAAGTAATAAATTCAATGCTTTCTCATATCAAAACAAGGGATTTATTAATTTTAGACGAGCCAACAGATGGTTTCAGCAGCGAGCAATTAGACAAAATGAAAGATGTTCTTTCAGAAATAAGCGCAAAGCAAATCATCCTTGTTAGTCACGAAAGCAAAATAGAAAATTTTGTTGATAACATAATAAGATTTTCAAAACAAGGGCATATTTCTAAAGCTTTATAAAGTTCTTGGATGTTAAGAGGATATGAAAAGAGAGGTTGTTAACTTAAGAAATATTGTAATAACCTTTTTATTGTGTGTGTTTTTAATAACAGCTTATTTTGTCATTGGGGAGGTTTTTGGAGGAAAAATTTGGCTATATCTTCTTATTTTAGTGATTTCTGCAACTGTCTATTGGTTTTTCATGGGGTTATTATTGAAATGGAAGTTTCCAGGTATTAAACCATTATATATCAAATGGAATCTAAGAGATATATTTTTGAATTTTTACAAAACTCCTAAACAATTAGAAAAAGAAACCGGTAGACCTGCTATAGTGCAAGCTTCTATGGCAGGTTTTCTCGAATTGTTCTTAATAATGGTCACAGGAGTTTCAATTATGGTTATGTCAGTTTGGCTTTTTATTATTAAAGAATTTCAGATAGAAAACTTTCTTATAATGTTCTTCATAGGAATTGTTTTTTTAGCAGCAGGACATTGGTTATATAAAAAAGCATCAGAAATTATAAGAGATTTTGAATTCCCAAAATCAAAAGAAGGGCATATTTCTAAGACTGCGCAATCATCAATCTATTATCTTGCTTAATATCCTGTTATAACTGCTTATTGTATTAACTAGCTTTTTCAGGATGTCTGTTTTATGTTTTGAATAAAATTTTCCTAATCCATTAAAAATATAATTTATTTCTTGATGCAAACTTTTCCAGTTTGTGCAACCTTCAGCCGCAAGATTTTTTAAAGAATCATTTTTATCAGTTTTTATATCCTTGAGATCATCAAATTTGCTGAGCCATGCGCCAAGATTAAAAAGAGCCTCTCCTTTTGTGTTTGGAATCACATCTTTTTCAGGATTATAGCAGGAAAGAGCCAGATTTTTAGAAATAT
>Ga0315274_10015769_pt1 | contig 10695 bp, 13 predicted proteins | sample YL17G02_20_MG_FD_203700 | JGI IMG/M metagenome (GOLD analysis project Ga0315274, IMG submission 203700) | Sediment microbial communities from Yellowstone Lake, YNP, Wyoming, USA - YL17G02_20 | ecosystem: Environmental > Aquatic > Freshwater > Lake > Sediment | place: USA: Wyoming | collected...
TTCACCGGTGCCGCCACCTACTTCGGCCCCTACCACCTCTTCACCCGCGACGGCCTGTGCGTCGGCATGGTCATGCGCGACGGCCGCAGCGGCGGACTCGGCCCCGACATCACCGCCTCTGAGGTCATCACCGGCCAACTCGTCAAGCCCGACGGGATGAACCGCTATTTCCTCCTCGCGGGCGACCAGGATGGCCGCGTGACCGAAATCCTCGGCCTCGACACCGTGAAGCGCCTCCCCGGCGGCACCTACACCCACACCGAGGAATTCGCCAAGGCCGCCGCGGCCGCCCTCGCCGAATATGAGCAGGCCAAGGCCAAAGCCCAGCGGCTCGACATCGTGCGCGGCCGCCCCGCCCTCGACGTGGCCAAGGGCGTCACCAAGACCGTGGATGCCGCCCGGGCCTTCATCGCCCGCGCCGCCTACGACGAGAAGAACCTCTACGTCGCCTTCGACGTCACCAGCCCCGCCGAGCTGGTGAACGAGATCACCGACCCGCGCATCATCTTCAAGGGCGGCAACTGCCTCGACCTCCAGCTAGCGGCCAGCCCGGTGGCGGACGCAAAGCGCAAGACGCCGGCCGAGGGCGATGTCCGCCTGCTCATCACCCGCCAGCAGGGCAAGCCCTTCGCTGTCGTCTATCGGCCCAAGGTCTGGGGCTTCCAGGGCCAGCCAATCGTGCTGACTTCGCCGACGGGCAAGGAGAGCTTCGACGCCATCGAGCCGACGGGCAGGATAGGGCTGGATTACCGCAAGGAGCCGGGTGGCTTCAAGGCCGTTGCCACCATTCCGCTCGACCTCATCGGCTGGGCGCCGAAGGCGGGGGCGAGCGTCCGCATGGACCTCGGCTACATCTTCGGCAACGCCGCGGGCACCCAGGCCGCCCTGCGGGCCTACTGGACCAACAACAGCTTCTCCGCCAACGTCACCAACGACATCCCCAACGAAAGCCGCCTCGAGCCCGCCGAATGGGGGACGGCGACGGTGGAGTGAGCGGGAAGCGGTGTTGGGTGTTCGGTGTTCGGTGTTGGGGGGCCAGAGACGTTCGTAGTCCCGCCTTCAGGCGGTCTTTGGTTCCGTTCCTTGACTTGTGGGGAGACTATGGTACGATAGGGGATGTTTGCGGAGAATCCTGATGCGCAGCGACGACCCGATTCTGCGGAAGTGCAGGGCCGCCCTGGAGACCCTCTACGGCGAGCGCCTGAGGGGCGTCATCCTGTTCGGCTCGGCTGCACGGGGAGAGGACACGCCCGAGAGCGACATTGACCTCCTGGTGCTCCTCGACGGCGATGTCAACGGGCCTGCGGAGGTACGCCGGATATGGGACGAGCTCTACCCGGTGCAGCTCGAATGCGATCGGGCAATCTCGATCATACCCGTCGAAGCGGCGGGGTATCAGCGGGGCGAGTCCAACCTGTACCAGAATGTCAGGGCCGAGGGCGTCCCGATATGAGCTGGCGCGTGGAGCAGGCGAAGGACTTGTGGCAACGCGCGCTGGACTCCCTCGCCGTGGCGGGCAGAGATCTCTCGGATGGCTACTGCGACCTCGCCGCGTCTCGGGCCTACTGAACCAACAACAGCTTCTGCGCCAGCATCACCAACGACATCCCCAACCAAAGCCGCCTCGAACCGGCCAGTGGGGAACGGCCACTGTGGAGTGAAGCAGGAAATGGTCAACATTCCGGACTCCTCAGTGGAGGAACTGACCAAGGAGGTGTACGCGCGTTTTGGCCTCGCCTACTACCTCAGCGAATGCCTCCACAGGGGCTTGTGCAACGTCCATGCCCTTCCTTCGTTTGCGGGGCCCGACCGAACTACCCGCGCACGGGCGGAGGAGAAGCTGGCCTACGCCTTCTCCCTCACACTGGGGCAGGTCGTGGATGAGGTCAGGGACCTTGTGCCTACGGAGCTGCATCAGCAGCTCGTTGACGCCGTCGAGAAGAGGAACTATCTCGCACACCATTTCTGGTTTGACAAGATCCAACTCATGCTCACCACGAGCGGCATGCACCAGATGATCGATGATCTGGTCGGCTACGCCGAGTTCTTCCAGAACCTGGATGCGTCGGTGCGAGAGTTGCTGAAGCCCAGGCTGACGCGACGGGGGGTGACCGATGAGGTCCTCCAGCAGTTCCTCGAAGAAGAGCTTTCTGGAAAGCCCTGGGAGCCGTTGCCACGCAAGCGAAAGCTCAAGAAGGCTGAGCGTCTGGTTCGTGTCTGGGAGAGGCAGATTGCGCAGGGGGGGACGCATCTTGTGTTTGAAACAGAGGACGGTTGCCTCTGGGAGCTCTGCGATGTTGGCCTAGGGTGGACAGCTATTGAGACAACGGGTTCGGGCTGGCAAGAGAGCGGAACGTTCAAGCCCTTCTTGCCAGTGACCATAAACCCGCGACCGAAACGCCAGGGCCATTGGCACTACGAGATCAACCTCGGCAATCGAGCTGTTCTCTGGGTCAGGCCAGCCGAAGGGCGATCCTTCCGGTATGGTATCAGACGGTTGCAGCCGTAGCGTCGTCGCTCTGGGGCCCGCTCGCGTTGTGCCCCCAAGCGTGGAGACCGGGGAGAGCCGTTTACTCCGTTGTGGCGCGCTTCTCCAGGAACCTTGGCCAGGCAGCGATGAAGTCGCGGGCAGTGGTCAGGTCGCGCTCGGCGTCGTCTCGGGTGTCCTTCGGGCTGGCCAGATACTCGCTTCTGGACCTGGCGGCGAAGAGCCGCAGTCCCGCGTGATGGTGTCGGACCTCCATGAGGCCGCGCGCCGTGACGAATTGTCCAAAGGCCGACCATAGCCCGTGATGCGGCGAGCGCTGGAGCGCCATCTCGAGGAGCACAGCCGTCGCAGCGTGGAACATGGCGTAGTAGGATCGCCCGATGGACTCAGCGGGGTAGTCGAGTTCCATGAGGTCTCTGGCGGCGTTCAGAAGCTTCTCCGCTCTGAGCAGGTGCTCCTTGGCCTCTGGCTTCATACGGGAACCCCTTCGCTGGCGATGTTCCGATGTACGGCGTAGGGGGTGGCTTGGTACTCTTCGTCGCTGATGAAGAAGGGCACGAGGAGGCAGGCCTCGCGCAGGCAGAGATCCCCCACGATGTCGCCCGTTCGCTCCTCCTCCCGGTGGGCGTGCACAGGGCCCTCCAGGACGACCGCGACATCAATGTCGGAGTCCTCGGTGGCTTTGCCGCGGGCGTAGGAGCCGTAGAGGTAGACCCCCTTGAGACGCTCGCCGTATACGTCGGCAAGACGCTCGTGGAACTCCCGGACGAGTTGCAGTACCTGGTCGCGGGTCTTGGGCATGAACGATGCCCCCGGTTGACAGGCGCTCTCCGCGGTCCCCAGGATAGGATTCGGCCGAGGGAATGTCAAGGGAGCACCCAGCCGATGCGTCCCCGCCTTGCTGGCCCCATCTCGACCATCCCCGGGGTGGGCGCAGGATGGTCGAGGTGCGGAACCGGAAGGCCCTCGCCCATTGTGTATCAACTCCATGTGGGGGTGGTCAGAGTGAAGGAATGGCTCCGGATGCGTCCGGATCGCCAAAGCGCTCATTGTGTATCAACCCTTGGGGGGGACGGTTGATACACAATGGAGGAATGGCAGGAGCGGGCGATTCGGTGGCTTGCTCGCGCAAGTGCAGGGGGCTGCTGGACATGTGGAGCCTCCTCGGGGGCTCCTCGCTAAGTCGAATCCAGTAGGGAACTTAGGTCGCCGCCCCTGCGGGAACTGGGGTCGCGCCAGACTACCCAGGCAGCGCGCTCCGGGCGTGCTGGAGCAGCCATTCGGCCGGAGGGGGCATGGCGATGGTCGAGTGACGCTCGCCGGACGCGAGACGCCGGCGCTCCGAAGACGGGCGGTCGTGCCAGGCCGCCCCGTAGGGTGGAGTAGGGGGCTCAGGCCTCTACGACTTTCTCGCGCCTGACCCTCAGGCCCTGCCCGCCGAGGATGGGAATGGCTCCGGTCTCGGCAGGCGCTTCTCTATGGGTGTGGCGGGGGTGTGTCTCCCCCTTGCCGTTGCCGTCGGCGTCAGTGCGCAGGTCCCGGAGCAACTGAACCCTCTGGCGAAGCGCCTCGGATGCCCGGTCGGGCTCACTGGCTACACGGAAGCTTGTCTTCCGGATGATCTGAAGGAGCCGCTGGTTGTCGCGCGCAGTGAGGCGAGGTTGGTCGAAGAACCCACTGTAGTAGTCCCTGACGTCGTCGATCGAGAGGACGGAGTCATTCCGTACCGCCTCCGCAAGACGCTCGACGAACTCTGCCTCGTGCTCCCTGGATCGGCGCTCGTGGCGACGAGCAAGGCCCCACGCCCAGAGGATCAAGATGCCCACGAAGACGCAGGAGGCAAGAGTGGGCCAGACGAACTCCATATGCTCGCCCTCGACAAAGGGTTCCATTCTCGCGATGCGTTCCCGGGACCCGCAGGCCCGCAAAGTGCCACGGTTGGCTCGCCAACCGTGGCCACGGCTGGGCAAGCCAGCCGTGGCACTTTCCAGCCGTGGCACTCCCGCCTTGGTCACCCGCGTCCCAGAAAGCCTGGTGCCGCTCGGGCGCGGTTCCCATGCCATTGGGGCGAGTGGGGCATCAGTGGGCCACATGCCCACAAAGTGCCACGGTTGGCTCGCCAACCGTGACCACGGCTGGGCAAGCCAGCCGTGGCACTCCCGCGAACCCAGACGGACGCTAACCGCGAAGTGTAGGGGCAAGCAATCCTCGTGCCAATCGGCGTTGTATCTGCGCGCCGATCGCTCCAATCATCGTTAGTCGTTCGGCGGCATGGCTTTGCGCAGGGACGCCGGTGTTGAGCCCAAGCGCGGCGTTCCAGGCTCCGATCCCGCCATGTTGCGTATCTGCAACATGGCGTCGGGGCTGCCAGCCGATCTTGCGACGTAAGGCATTGTCATGCCAGTAGTTGAGGCGATGTTGCTTTCTAGCAACGCCACCGTGCCTCAGATCAACATGGGGCAGGGAGTGCGGCGAGCCGTCACAGGGGTCCCCGGTGCCCCCGCCAGGAGCCCCGGCGGGAGTGGCGCCACCCGTGGGGAAGAGCTGAGCGGGAGCTCAGTTGAGAAGGGGCAAGACGCAACCCGAGGAGCCCTCCTGTGCACTTGGGTGGACTCGCAGTCTGATTCTCCAGAGAGCCGCGGCCGGTTCGCAGGCGACCGGCGGAGATGGCAGCACGGGCGCCAAAGCCAATCCAAGGCCGGTTTCGCGGCGAGGGTAAGGGGCCTCCTTCGCCGCCCTTGGCGGGACCAGGAGGGGCTTGCGTGCCCTAGCGGACGATGCCAACGCGGATGTCGAGCTCGTCGCGGCGCTGGAGGCGCTCGATGGCTCCGTCCTTGATCCAGAGGATGCGGTCAGAGACGTCGAGCATCTTGTGGTCGTGGGTGGCGGTGATGACGGTGACGCCAGTCTCCTTGCTGAGTTGGGGGTGGCGTCGCAATGTGCCAGGCACGTTGCTCCCGCAGAGCGTGGGCACGAGACGAGAAGTGTCGAGTTACGAGCTGCCCCCAAGGCCCAAGCGCCCGCCCGCCACGAGGCCCCTGATTCCACACGTTCATGTCCGCGGTAACACGCGCAGAACGGCCAGCACAATCGACAATATGAAGTACCCCTCGGCTTGCTTAAGCGCCTCTGCCCGCTTCCGCTAACGTGCGCAGAACGGCCAGCACGATCCACAATATGAAGTACCCCTTGCCTTGCTTGAGGACCTCGGCCCGCTTCCACAGGTATACGGGTACTAGGAAGACCACCCACATTTTTATGTCGTGCCCGGCCCTCTTTAGCAGCATGTCATCTCCGCCCGCAAGACCTAGGTTCAGCGCTAGGGTGATCCACCAGAGGTTACATTCCTTCACTCCGGTGACAGCGCTTACGATAGCTTCCAGGACAGCCCCCAGGAGAGGAGCAGAAGCCAAAGCCCATGCGAGGTGGTCACTCACAGCCTTTCCGCTGAGCGGGGGTGGACCCGTGATGTATTTCGACAGTTCGCTGTTCTCCAGTTGTACCCAATCAGCAACACCACTATGCCACACGAAGGATCCACGCCCAAGCGTCCCAGAGGCAACCAATCTTATCATCTCATCCTCGCTCACCGGTCCTTTCCGTTCGTTCTTATCTGCGTAGTACCAAGAACGACTTTCCGATTTCGCACCAGTTGCCCTCTCACACGGGAGCGGGGACGGTTGGATCGGCGGCGGGGGCGCAGCCGGGGCGGCAACCGGCAATGTTGGTGGAGCCCGCGACGGGAACAAGCAGCGCAACTCAGGAACCTGCACTGCGCGGCCCCAGCCTGGCATGCCTTGCCTCCACACCAGCGTCTCCGCGTTAATCAGGGATGCCTGCGCAATGCCCGCGAGGTCGCCGTTCGAGAGAGGGCCTCTCTGCTCGCCGCTGATGACTGCGTACCAGATTCTCTCCCCCTCTGAGGCTGGGCCCGGCGGGCGTGGAGCGAGAGGATTCGCCGCCTGAGCCGGCTGGTGTTCTCTTGGCTTCGGGTTGGCAGCTTGGCTCTGTGCTTCGATCCGCTTGCTCTCGAGAAACCGTCGCGAAGGCCCCATACCCCAGGGCACGTTGCTCTGCGGCACGGCTCCCTTATCGCCGCAACTGGGGCCATCGGCCGCGGTCGATGGTAATGCGGGCGGGGGGCTGCCTTCCTTATCCCCGTGGGGCTGGGGAGTGTGCAGGTTGGGGGGCGTGGGTGACGGCTGCTTCATTCCTTTGGGCGGCTTGGCAGCGACGTTCACCTTGAGCTGAGAGCCGCAGTGTTGGCACGTGACTTGGGCAACGCCTTCTTGCACGGAGATTGGCTTGCCGCATTTTGGACACTGAGCGGTTCGCATTGATCTACCCCCTCGCCAAAACGCCTACGGGGACCGGAATCTCTGGCCAAAACCCGACCTTGCCCGGTCTTCAGGAGGGCATCCCCCAGTGCGAATGACTTGCAGGGCTCGAAGGCGCTACCATCATGTGCTGCTGCCTCGCAAATGTCAAGTGGTTTCGAATCATGGAAGAGGGAATAGGCGACATTCTACTTTTCCGGTCTTAGGCGGGGGCTCGCGCGAAACGGCGCAGGACCACTGGTAGCCGATGTGGCCGGCGGGTGCCCATGGGGTCCTTGGCTCGCGGGCAGCACATCAGACCGGCCTGTGGTGCCAATGCAAGAGTAGAATGTCCCCGCTTGAGAGCCCGCGTCAATGCCCGCGACCATCCCTCCGTAGCAGAATCCGTAGCAGAAACGAAAATTGCGAAAGGACTCCGACCATACCGCCCACAAGTGCCAGAAACCACCCAGGGCCGAGGTTGAAGTCCGGCACTGGACCACGGGCAATATGTGGCTGAATGGAGCTAGAAGCGGCCACGGCCACGCCAAGGGCAGAGCCAGCGAAGCAAAGAATGAACTTGGCCAGTTTGGCCGCCACCGCCCAACTCTTGGCACGAAGTTGGGCCACACCGAAACAGGCTATCGCCACAGCGTTCAGAAGTAGAAACGATGCCGTTACGCCTGCTGTTACCTCGAACGGGCCGCTCCGAAGGGAAACGGTTTGCCACTTCATGGGGGCAGCGACCCCAAGGAGGCCGGCAGAGATGAGCGCCAGCCACGCAGAGCGCCGTATCACATGGGCGGTAGATTCGTCCAAGGCGGCGGGGAGGGGCGGCGGCCCTTGGCTGCTGAGCTGTGCAAGTGGCGGAGGGGGCTCCGGCGGGACGAACGACCGAAACTCAGGAATCTCCGCCGCACGCACCCAGCTAGGCATGCCCTGCCTCCACACCTGGGTGTCCGCGTTGATCTGGGATGTAAGCCTCCGTGGGATCGCTCGCTGGTGGAAACCAGCAAGGAATTCCCTCCACAAGCCATACGCTGTGGCCTGGAAACCCTGAGCAACGGCCGCAAGTTCGCTGATGGAGAAGGGGCCTATCTGCTCTCCATTGATGACAGCGTACCAGATCTTGCCGGCGTCCGAGGGTGGGGGCGGCTGACCGCCCGTCTCCTGCGCACCGGGTAGAGGAATGCTTGGGCTGGAAGGCGGGGGTGACGGCTGCGCGGGGAACAAGGAACGCAACTCAGGGCTTTCCGCAGCACGGACCCACCCGGACATGCCTTGCTTCCAGACCGGCGTTTCCGCGTTGATCTGCGATGCCTGAGCAAGTAATTCGAGCTCGCCGATCGACATGGGGCCTCTCTTCTCGCCCCTGAAGACTACGAACCAGATCTTCCCCCCGTCAGAGGGTGGTGGCGGCGAGGCAGTGACGTTCACCTTGAGTCGGGTACCGCACTGCTGGCATGTGACTTGCGCAACGCCTTCCGGCAAGGAGAGTGGCTTGCCGCATTTTGGACACTGACCGGTTCGCATTGATTTGCCCCCTCGCTCAAATGCCTGGGTTCGCAATCTGACAGGCACGTTGCTCCTCCAAGCCGGCGGGTTCGCAGGCTGCCTCAGTATAGGTCCGGGCGATACCATGCGATCTGGCCGGAGAACATCGCGACCTGCAACTGAACAACGCCATCAGAGCAATTGTAGTACCAGAACATGGCTCCTTGCAACTCCTGCTTCTTGAATGGTTCACCCATCTTGGCTATGAACTCGGAAACGCTGGGCCATTGCTTGTCTTCAAGGATGCCTTTGCCTGGACAAAAGAAGCACTTTTCCTTGCATACCCCCCCACCCTCCACTTCGGTATAGCGGTTCGGGATCTGGTCATTCGGGATGTTGGGTTTCTGCACACGCTCCACGTCGTTGGCGTACCGACCTAGTTGCTTCCAGTAGCAATACCCGTGGCCATCGCAGTTGCTGCACTTGCGCATGTCGCGCTTCATGCAGGCTTCCAGCCTTGCCTTGAACTGTTCGAATGACAGATGGCTCGTTTTCCCTTTGCCGCCGGAAAGGTAGAAAACTGCGCACAAGATCAGCAATACTCCAATTCCGAGCGCGCTCCACCTGCCCCATGACCGCTGCTTCCCGGCCAACGGCGGAGCCATGAGGTGTGCCAGCGGCGGGGGCGCAGGCGGAGCAGCGACTGGCAATGGCGTTGCTGGCTGAGACGGGAACGGGGGCGGCTGGCTGCTTTTCTCTTCCCCGTGGAGTTGAGCACCCTCCCGGATCAGAGGCGGGGGCGACGGCTGCTTCGTTCCTTGGGGCGGCTTGGCGGGGACATTCACCGTGAGCCGAGAGCCGCAGTGTTGGCACGTGACTTGAGCAACGCCTTCCGCCACGGAGAGTGGCTTGCCGCATTTTGGACACTGACCGGTTCGGATTGATTTGCCCCCTCGCTCAAACGCCTACGGGGAACGGGATGTCTGACCAGAACGCAACCCTGCCCGACCTTCAGGAGGGCGTCCTCCGGTGCAAGTGGCTTGCATGCCTCGAAGGCGGTGCCATCATGTGCCGCTGCCTCCCAAATGTCAAGTGGTTGGGAATCATGGTCCCGCTAACGCCACCAGGCATCTGAGTGTCTTCGCAATGTGACAGGCACGCTGCCCGACATCCGGCACCAGGGTGATCACATGGAGCGCCCGCGCCTTCGCGTCTACGAAGGGCTGCGAGGCAAGGCCCTCAATTGCATTGTCCCGGCCTTTGCATTTATTCCTTGAGCGAGACTCCTAACGCAAGTTGCGAGACGATCCCTTCCTCGCTAGCCAATCAAAGAGCTGTTGCGCCTGCTCCTTGGGCAACACGAAGTTGGCCTTGTGCTCCTCGTCCTGGCGTACACTTAGACTCACGGCCCTGCTGTCAAGCTCGGCAATGAGTTCCTCCTCTTCAGCGTCTCCCTCCAGATATCGGATCTCGATGTGAGCCTCGATTGGGCTGATTTCTCTGAACCTCATGGTGAACATCCTGGCCTCCTTCTTCCATTCCTCCCATGACCAAAGGGTCGCCTCAGTGCTCCATTCCGGCTAAGATGGCAAAGCAGCCATTCTCCATTCTCCACCTCACGCTGTCCGAACGTTTCAGGGCAAGCGAAGCATGCCTTACGATAGTACTTACTACCAGGAGCAGTGTTTATTTGACATGGCCTACGTGGCCGGGTAGCGGACGTACTCCCGTTGCAAGGAGAGCCCGGCACAATCCGAGGCGGTTCCTGGGTCCTCCGCATATGTCCGCGCAAGGGACGGATATGTCAAATGAATACCGCTCCTGGTAGTATACTGGCGATGCGAGCGGGGCCACATGGGGAAAATGGTGAGCATGCCTCTTCCCCCTTTGCCGATGCTCGGGGCCAGCCGCCGCTCGCGCAGGTCTGCCAGTGTCATCGACCGATGCTACTACGGTCACTGGCCTACTGACAGCGTATCAGACTGGCTCCAGAACTTCAAGCGAAAACCGGGGCGTCCTCTCTCCCGCTCCCCGGTTGTCTCGTTGATCCCTGTCTTCTCTGTGGCCTCCGTGCCTCCGTGGTGAATCTCCTCCTCTGGCCTCACCTCACGCTGCCCACGCGGATGTCGAGCTCGTCGCGGCGCTGGAGCTTGTCGATGGCTCCGTCCTTGATCCAGAGGATGCGGTCGGAGACGTCGAGCATCTTGTGGTCGTGGGTGGCGGTGATGACGGTGACGCCGCTCTCTTTGCTGAGCTGGTGGAGGAGGTGGATGATCTCCTCGCCGGTGTGGAGGTCGAGGTTGCCGGTCGGCTCGTCGGCGAGGATGATGGCGGGGTCGTTGGCGAGGGCGCGGGCGATGGCGACGCGCTGCTGCTGGCCGCCGGAGAGCTCGTCGG
>Ga0315274_10015771_pt1 | contig 10694 bp, 13 predicted proteins | sample YL17G02_20_MG_FD_203700 | JGI IMG/M metagenome (GOLD analysis project Ga0315274, IMG submission 203700) | Sediment microbial communities from Yellowstone Lake, YNP, Wyoming, USA - YL17G02_20 | ecosystem: Environmental > Aquatic > Freshwater > Lake > Sediment | place: USA: Wyoming | collected...
AGAAAGAAAAACTAATCGACCAATTAAAAAAAACAAAAGAGATATTTTATAGTCAATACTTACAAAAAATGGAGGTTTTATGAAAGTGGCTATCATTGGTGCTTACCAGACCAAATTTGGTGAACTCTGGGATAAATCTTTAGCGGACTTGATCTTCGAGGCTAGCGTTGGCGCTCTTGCGGACAGCCGAATGCCGGCCAAAAAAATTCAAATCGCTTTTTTCGGCAATAAATTGGGGCCGCAAACTACCAGCCAAAACCATTTATCAGCCCTCGTTGCTCAACTCCTGGGCGTTTCTATTCCCGTTATCAGGGTAGAAGCCGCTTGCGCTTCAGGCGGAGTAGCCCTGTCCCAAGCCTGTTTGGCTATCGAGTCTGGTCAATATGATACCGCTTTAGTGCTGGGTGCGGAAAAAATGACTGACCAGAGTCCGGCCCAAATTGCCCAAGCGCTCATGGGCGCAGCCAGTAGCCAGGAGCGGGAGGCCGGCTTAACCTTCCCTGGTCTCTACGCCCTGATGGCCGGCAAATACTTGAATGATTTTGGAGCCAAAGAGACAGACCTGGCTGGCGTTTCCGTTAAAAATCACTTCCACGCCTCTTTAAACTCTAAAGCTCAATTTCAGTTTCCTGTAACTATTGACCAGGTCATGAAAAGTGGCGAAGTGGCGTCACCGCTAAAGCTTCTGGATTGTTCGCCGATTACCGACGGTGCGGCCGGGTTGGTTTTGGCTTCCCCCCGCTTTGCCCAAAAACGCCAAAAGAAAAATATTTATATAAGAGCCAGCCAGCATTTTACCGACACGTTGTCGCTTTCCAAAAGACAGAGCTTCACCGAAATTCCCAGTGCTAAAAAAGCCGCCAAAAAGGCTTTTATTCAGGCGGGCGTCGAGCCCTCTGAGGTGTCTTTGGCGGAAGTTCATGATTGTTTTACGATTGCCGAAATTTTGGCCCTGGAAGATCTTGGATTTTACCAAAAAGGCGAAGGTTTTCTGGCAGTTAGAAACGGCCAGGTAAAGCTTGGCGGAACAAGGCCGGTTAACCTCTCCGGAGGTTTAAAAGCCTGCGGCCATCCGGTTGGCGCCACCGGGGTTAAACAAGTAGTTGAACTTTACAACCAGCTTCTAGGCAGGGCCGGAAAAAAACAAACCAGAAAAGCCAAAGTGGGCCTGGCTCACAATATCGGCGGAACCGGGGGAACGGCCGTTGTCCACATCATAACAAAATAATAATATTTGATATTTAATATTTCTTTATGTCCAATCCCATTCAGGTCTGGCGTAAGGCCAAAACCAGTTATCAAAATTTAGACAAAGTTGGCAGAATTATATCTTTAACAAAGATTTCCAGCCCAATTGAGGGTTTTGAAAATCAACGACCATACTGGGTGGCAGTTATCAAATTGAGAAATGGCCTAAAAATTACCAGCCAACTGGTTGAAGGAATAAATCAACCAAAAGTCGGTGATCAAGTGATCGGCGTTTTAAGGCGAACCAGAGTGCCGGATAAAGAAAGCATAATTGAATATGGAGTGAAATGGAAAATTATATAGGGGCGCAGCCTGCTGCGCCCGTATTATGAAAGATTTATTGTTGGTTGTTGACAGGAAAGACAAAATTATTGATCGCCGAACGAAAAATGAGTGCCATCAAAACCCGGGGATCTTGCACCGGGCTTTTTCGATTTTTATTTTTAATCGGCAAACCAAACTTCTATTGCAAAAAAGAAGCAAACTGAAACTTCTCTGGCCTCTTTTTTGGTCCAATACCTGCTGCAGTCATCCAAAAAATGGCCAAAACCTGGAAGTTTTGGGTAAAAAGCGACTAGTTGAAGAATTGGGTTTTAGTTGCCAGTTAACTTATCTTGATAAAATCAACTACCGGTTTTGTTTTGGCAATATTGGCTGTGAGAGAGAAATTACTCATGTTTTAGTTGGTCAGTTTGACGGCCGGGTTAAACCAAACCCAGAAGAAGTGGCCGAAATTAACTGGGTGAGTCTGCAAGATTTAAAAAAAGATTTTAAAAAAAATCCTAATATTTATACGCCATGGTTAAAATTAATAGTCGAATCACTTATTCTGCCCCGGGAAAAATTATCATAAGCGGCGAACACGCTGTCGTTTACGGCTATTGTGCCTTAGCCGCCGCCATTAATAGAAGAATTTACTTAACTATAAATAAAAATAGCTGGGCAATTCGATCGGAAATTCCGCCAAAGTGCGGTTTAGGTTCCTCAGCCGCCCGGTCAGTAGTTGTGGCAGCTGCTTTGGCAGGCAGCCCAGACAAAGACACAATTAACCAAATCGCTTTTGCCTTGGAAAAAATCCATCACGGTACGCCTTCGGGAGTAGATAATACGGTAGCTGTTTACGGCGGGATCATGCTTTTTGCGAAAGGTAAACCAGCCAGGCAACTTAAGTTTAGAAAACTACCGAAGTTTTTGCTGGTTAATACCGGTAAGCCGGCCGAGGGCACGAAAGAAATGGTGGAAAAAATAAAGTCAAAAGTCAAAAGTCAAAAGTCAAAAATTACGAAGATACTAGCCAATATCGGGAAATTGCCCGAGGAATTTGTCAGGGTTTTTAGATTAAATGACTTAACTAGCTTAAGTCATTTAATCGAAGAGAATGAACGATTGCTTGAAAAATTGGGCGTGGTAGGAGAAAAGGCCCAAAAGATAATCAGCAGAATCGAGGGCTTAGGCGGTGCTGCCAAAATCTGCGGCGCCGGCGGAGTCAGGAAAGGATCGGGAATAGCTTTGGTTTATCATCAAAACTTAAAAATAATCGAAAAATACTGTCTAAAAAATAAATTGCCTTTTTTTTCAGTTAAGCTTGGAGAAGAAGGATTGCGGGTAGAAAAATGAATAAAGTAACTGTTTCTGCTCCAGGAAAATTAATGCTTTTTGGCGAACAAGCAGTTGTCTGGGGCCGGCCATGTCTGGTGACGGCAATCGACAGAAGAATAGTGGTTGAAATTGAAAAAACTAAAGAAAAAGAAAAGGAAACTTGTTCGTTGTTTGTTGACTCGGCAGTCAAGAACTTTTACCAGCGGTTTAAGCCCGAACACGAAGTTGGGATAAAAATAACCAAAGCTTTTTCTTCTCAGTATGGTTTAGGCAGTTCTTCGGCCGTGACGGTTGCGGTTATTTATGGTCTGGCGGTGTTGTTTGACAAAAAGCTTGCCAAAAAAGAAATTTTTGATCTAAGCTTCAAATCGGTATTAGATGTTCAAAAGATCGGTTCAGGTTTTGATGTTGCTTGCGCTATCTGGGGCGGGGTAATCTGTTTTCAGGATAAAGCTAAATTAATAATTCCTCTAAAATGTCCAACAATACCGATTATGATTGTTTACACTGGGTTTAAAGCCAACACGACAAAAATGATAAGGCAAGTAGAAAGTTTAAGAAAGAAAAATTTTAAACCAGTGGAAAATATTTTTGCTAAAATTGAAAATTTAGTAAATCAGGCAAAAATTGATTTGGAAGGAGCTAATTGGCCGGCCCTGGGAAAATTAATGAATCAAAATCAAGCGCTTTTAGAAAAGCTGGGATTGGGTACCAAAAAAATTGACCGCCTGGTTTTGGCCGCCAGGCAGGCCGGCGCTTGGGGAGCTAAATTATCCGGTGCCGGCGGCGGAGATTGTATAATTATCCTGGTTGATTCCGAAATCAGAAAGAAAGCTGAGAGCGCTTTAGTCCGAGCCGGCGGCAAAATTTTGCCGCTTTTAACTGAGACAGAAGGAGTGAGAATCGAAAAATGAAAGCCAGCGCAAAAGCACCTTCAAACATTGCTTTTATAAAATATTGGGGGAAAAAAAATGAGGTTTTAAGATTGCCTGAAAATGGTAGTATTTCCTTGAATCTTGATAATTTATGGACCAAAACAACGGTTGAATTTAACCCAAAATATTCAAAAGATTTTGTGACTATAAACGGTGAAGCAGAGACTGGTGAAGAAAGTCGGGTAATTAAACATTTGGAAAGAATCCGCAAACTAGCAGGAATAAATCATAAAGCTAAGGTTGTGAGTTATAATAATTTTCCGATTGCTACTGGTTTGTCTTCTTCTGCTTCTGGTTTTGCGGCTTTAACCGTTGCCGCCGCTTGGGCAGCCGGATTGAATTTATCAGAAAAAGAGTTATCGATTCTGGCAAGGCAAAGTTCCGGTTCTAGTTGCCGCTCAATTCCTGATGGATTTGTCCAGTGGTTGGCTGGTAATACTTCCCAGACTTCCTATGCGGTTTCGCTTTATCCGCCAGATTATTGGGATATTGTTGATGTGGTTGCGATTGTCAGCGAGGGGAAAAAAGAAGTTTCCTCAACTAGCGGCCAACAGATGGCAATCTCCAGTCCTTTTTTCAAACTAAGACTGGCCAAAATTAAAGAAAAAATTAGACTGATAAAAAAATTTATGGCAAAAAAAGACTTTCCAGCTTTTGGAGAACTTTTGGAAGTAGAAGCTTTGGAATTACACGCAATTATGTTGACATCAACGCCTTCCCTTATTTATTGGACACCAGGGACTTTAATGATTATGAAATTGGTCAAGAAGTGGCGCCAGAGCGGAATAGAAGTTTATTTCACGATTAATACTGGGCAAGATGTTCATCTTATTTGTCAGGGAAAAACTAAAGCAACCGTGTTGGCGAAGTTAAAGAAAATTAATACGGTTAAGAAAATAATTATCAATAAACCGGCTCAAGGCGCCAGGTTGGTTCAAAAACACTTATTTTAGGAATTACCGCACTATTACCGCAGTATTTCCGCAAAAAAACTTATGAAAAACATTCCAAGCCATATCGCCTTTATCGTTGACGGCAACCGGCGTTGGGCCAAGACCCAAGGTCTTCCCGCAATTGCGGGACATAAGTTTGTGGTTGATAAGGTTTTAGATTTGTTGATTGACCACGCGGACAAACTGGGTATCAAATATTTAACTTTTTGGGCCTTCTCGACAGAAAACTGGAAGCGGGGTAAATTTTTTGCCAAAGCTCTTTTCGGGCTTTTAGAAAAGTCAATCGAAAATAAAGCTTCATATTATGACAGCCAAGGCTATCGATTTGCGGTTATTGGTGATATGACCAAACTTCCCAAAAGACTGGTGGAAATACTTAAGTTTTGGCAACAAAAAACTGAAAATAACAAAAAAATCACCGTGACAATAGCCATAAATTACGGCGGTCGCGATGAGATCGTCCGGGCGATAAAAAAAATAACTAATCAGCAATTTAACAATTTAACCATGAAACAATTTTCTCAGTTTCTTGATACTGCTGATATGCCTGATCCTGACATGATAATAAGAACAGGAGGGGAGAAGCGACTTTCAGGTTTTTTACTCTGGCAATCAGAATATGCTGAGTTTTATTTTACCGATGTCTTAATGCCGGATTTTGATACTGGCGAATTTGATAAGGCCTTGGAGTGGTTTGGGAAAAGGCAGAGGCGATTTGGGAAATAAAAATTAAGGTGAAACATCTCTATTAGGCGCGCTTAAAGGCTCGGTAATTTGTTTAGATCTTTCCATTATCGGATTGCCAAAAATAGGCTGTAGACCTAAAACGGTTTGCAATATCTGTATTAACCAATAGGCAGCAAAAATAATCACAAAGCCGATAATGGCTGAGGTAATTCGGCCTTGGGCTTTTTTAATTGCTTCTTCATTGCCGCCGGAAGTTAGGAGTCCGAATCCGCCCATAATCAGCATGGCAAAAAGAATCAGGCCGGCGATGGGAAAGGCAAACTTTAATAGCTCGGACAGAAGCGAGCCAATGGTGAGGAAGCGGTCACGCAAAGGGTTTATAATTACCGCTCCTCCAGGCAGCTCTAAGTTAGGCCCGCCGCCAGTGCCAGCCCCGGCTCCTTGATCTCCGACTGGCTGCTGTTGAGCCGGATGCAGCCGATTGTAGGTGCTTTGGTTATCGCAATAAAGATTATTGCCGGCATAAAACAGACTTGATTTGTAAGCAGTAAATCCCGGCGTTTCAGTCGTCACTTCATAACATTTGTTAGAGAATAAATTGGTAAGTAAAATATTGCAGTCAACTTGTTCCTGGCAATATTCAGTATCAGTACACTGGATAGTGTGAATGCTGTCTTGCTGGCCACAGTGTCCAGTTTGGGCATAAACAAAAGGGTGAGTAATAACCGAAAAAAAACAACTTAAGAAAAAAAAGAAAAAAAGCAGCGTTAAAATAGCTAGTTTTTTCGTCATCAATTCCAGTCTAGCAAAAAGAAGAAGCGATAGTAAATAGCCTGCCTGCAGGCAAGGCAGGTAATTAAGAAATTTTGAAATTAATGGAGATTAAACACAATCTTGACAATATGTCGTTTATGACATACAATCGAAATATTAATGGAAAGTTGGACGGTTATTTTTTACCAGACGTTAAGAGGGGAAGAGCCAGTTAAAGAATTTATTGATAAGTTAGAGATAAAACAGCAGGCTAAAATTTATTCGCATTTAGGATTACTGAAACAATACGGTTTAAACTTGCCATCAACATATTTGAAGAAGCTTTCAGGAACGAAAAAATTATGGGAACTGCGAGTTGGTTCCTGGCGGATATTTTTATCACCAGTTGCCCAAAAGAACATTTTGCTTATTCATATGATTATTAAAAAGTCTAACAAGACGCCAAAAAAAGACTTAAAACTTAGCCAAAATCGATTACAAGATTTTTTGAAAGGAGGTTTATCATGAGAAAATATCGAACATACGAGGAAGTGTTAGCCGAAATGATGAAAAGAAAGGCCTTTGCCAAAGAATACAAAGCCTTAAAACCCAAATATGAAGCTATCAGTGCCGTGATAAAAGCGCGGTTGGAATCCGGTTTGACACAAGAAGAGCTGGCCAAAAAACTAAAAACAGATCAAGGAAACATCTCTCGGCTGGAAAGTGGCCGGGTCAACCCGACGATTACTTTTTTATCCAAGGTAGCCGCGGCGCTGGACAGAAAACTAGAGATTGAGTTTAAACCGGTTTGTTAGCTTCCGGAAATAAACATAATCGGCATGCCGATAATTTTTAGTAAAAAGACTGAGAAAATAATAAATAAAAGGCCGATGATGGCAGCGGTCAATTGCTCCTGGCCGGCTTTTAGCTTTTCCGGGTCGCCGGTGGACATGAGTATTTGCAAGGCCGCCCAGAGCATGAAAAGAAAAGCAATCCCGCCGGCCACGCCGATGGCCCAGGAAAGGAAAGTATTGATAAACGCTCCGGGTTCAGTCGGGATACATCCAAGGGCGGTTTGAATGCCAGCAGGTGTTGTTTTCTCTATCTCCCCAGATGGTCCTTTAATTTCTTGAAGGCCACAGGGTTGTGGTTTGAGAAGAGTTAATATAGTACCTTTATATTTATCTAATATTTCTTGAGTTTTAGCGATCAAAAAGGTAGTATCACAAAGCAATTCACCCGACCCAAAAAGTTGACGCGGAGATCGTATTTCAATACTGCCTTGTATAAGATTAACATCAGGTGGCAGTCTTGTTGGATCAGCTATTAAATTTCCCGGTTGTTCGAAATGGAGAAAGTTGCCGGGAGGAACTTCAAGATCCCAGTTTTTTGAAATAACTCCATGATCCCAGAGTGGTGAGCAATACGTCGTAGTAGAAATCCACCTACCCCATGGGGCCCCATGAATGCAAAAACCAATTTTCAAAGTGTTGGGAGTGTTATTAACAACATTAACAATAATTGGATTACCCTGAATTACATTTTCTACAGTGACAGTACATTCATCTGTCGCCAGGACTGTATGAGGAAAAATGAAGCCTAGGGTTATTAAAAAAACTAAAAAAATTATTTTCTTCATTCCACATCCAATCTAGCAAATTTTTGAATTTTCCCTAACTTGACAAATAATCTTTTAATTACTACTATAATTTTAACCTACCCGGTGACAGAGCTCACCGGGGTTTATTGATAATTGACATTTCAGAATTTTATGTTAATCTAGATTTACATTCTCTCAAGAGTACCCGAAAGGGTACTTTTGTTTTTTGATCAGGTTTTTTACTTCTATTAGTTTATCAAAATTTATAAAAATATCGCAGTTTTCAATTAAGCTACCAGCAAGAAATTTTCTTTTGGCTACGATTACAACCCGTCTACCCTTTGTCCTTAAAAATTTAACTACAGAAGTGAAATCACCGTCTCCGGAAAAAATAATAAAGGTATCGTAGGTTTTTATTCCCATAATCATATCCAAGCTCATTTCAACATCGAAATTGCATTTTGGAGTAAATAAATTAACTTTTTTCTTTTGCAAGCGTTTAAGTTCTTGTAAAAAAAGAGATTTTACTTGAGGATTTAGATTCTTTAATATTCTTTTATTAACAGGCTTTTCAAAAAGTTCTAAAAGATTTATTTTGTAATACCTAACTTGTTTAGTTATGACCTCATAGCCAAAACTGCGCACTTTTTGCAAAAATCCGTAAGTTTTAGGGTTTTGAGGATCGGTTCCATAATAGAAAAAAGACTTTGTCACACCAGACTCGGCAAAGTAAAGATATAGGTTTTTTAAATCGAGGTTGACTTTGGCATAGATAAGCCAGCTTTTGACATTGGCATAGTCCATAAAAACTGCCGTTTTACCTCTAAGATAATTTTTAAGAAAAAAATCTTGCCCCTTAATATTTTTCTTCATTGCCCATCCAGTCTAGCAAATTCACAGGAATTTGAAAGGTTTGAGTTGGTATAATGTGAGCATTATAAATGCGAGCATTATACAAGGGAGCAGGGGCGACCGCAGTATAATGAAAAAGTGAAGATTGTTTCATTGTTTTATTGCTTCATTGTTCTATTGCTAATTATTACTAGTTTTAGTTTAAAAACAGTTAAAGCCGAAGATGAGATTGACCGGATCAGCAAACAAATTGAAGAGTTGGCTAAAGCCCGCCAGATGAGCGAGGCGGCTACCCGGCCACTGGAAGCGGAACTGGGAAAACTTCAGGATAAACTTGAGGCTATTCAGCAAGCGATCCGACAAGCCAGCGATAATTTGCTAAACCTTGAAACCGGAATTAAAAAGAGGGAAAAAGATTTTGACAACGAGTACCTGCTTTTATCCCACAATGTTGAAAGCTACTACAAACGTCTTCGTGGTCCATCACCCCTTTATATTTTGTTGGCCACCAAGACCGCTTCTGGCCTGATCAAGGATATATCCTACCAAGGATCACTAGCTGACGAACAAAAGCGACTGATTGCCAATATAACAGGGGAGTTGTTGTCCTTGGAGAAGGATAAAAAAAGAGTTGAGGCCGATAAACAACGCTTGGCTTCTTTGCAGACCCAACTTGATAGCCAAGCAGCTTTTTTTGCCAAAGAAATCAAAGGCGCCAAAGAATACCAGAAAACTTTGTCAGTCCAAATTGCTCAGTTATCTGCCAGACAACAGGAACTGATTGCGGCTAAGCTAGCCAGTCTGAATATTTCCCGATCAGCCGCTTCGATGGGTAGGTGTGATAGTGATCTTACCAATGGCCGGGACCCCGGGTTCTCTCCCAAGTTTGCGGTTTTTACTTACGGCGTCCCCAATCGAGTCGGTCTTAATCAGTGGGGCGCCTACGGCCGGGCCAAAGCCGGGCAAGGATACGATGCTATTTTGCGTGCTTATTATAATTTTGACGGCTACCAGAATTTTGACAACAACATTAAAATCAATGTTGAAGGTATGGGGAGTTTCTCTTTGGAGGATTACGTCAAACGCATTTATGAAGTTCCCGGAGATTGGCCAAGCGAAGTTCTGAAAGCCCAAGCGATTGCCGCTCGGTCTTATGTTCTTTCTTATACCAATAATGGCAGCGGACCGATCTGTGCCACGGAAAGTTGTCAGGTATTCCAGCCAAATCCTAAAGGCGGAGCCTGGGAACAGGCAGTGAATGATACAAGCGGCAAGGCCATGGTCCAGGGAGGCAAACCAATTAAGGCTTGGTTTTCTTCAACCCACGGCGGTTACGTGCGGACATCTAGCGAAATAGGCTGGTCGGAAACTGCCTGGACAAAACATGCGACCGACGGACAAGGGAGCTTCAATAGTTTTTCTGATCTTACCAGCAATTCATATGACCGGGAATCACCTTGGTTTTATTGCGATTGGGGTTCAAGAGCTCAATTCAATAAAACTGCCTGGTTAAAACCAGAGGAACTGGCTGATATCGTCAATACGATAATGCTGGCCAAAAGGGATTCCGGAAGTCAAGAACATCTTTATCAACCAGATAAACCCCCCTCTGGCGCTGATGTTTGGGATCAGGAAAGAGTCAAACAGGAACTGCGATCTCGAGGTGGCAATCCCTACAGTAACATTTCCGAAGTTTCTATTAGCGCCGATTTCGCCTCAGGCAGGGTAACGCAAGTTAATGTTTCCGGAGATGGAGGTTCTACTAGTTTTGAGGGAAGTGAGTTTAAAAACTTTTTTAATCTGCGCGCTCCGGCCAATATTCAAATCGTCGGACCATTGTATAATGTAGAAAAGAGATAGTAAATTCGAATTTCGAATTTAGGATTTCGAATTTTAAATCAATGCCTGATATTTTTGTCGCCCCAAAAAAAGAGCCAAAGAAAAAAGTGCCAAAAAAAGAACGGCTTTTAACCACCATGGTTAAGCTTTCGCCGAAACTTGCCAACACCAGCAGAAATCCTTTATCAGCCTTTCTTAGTTTTCCGGATGGGGTGAAATTTGAAACCC
>Ga0315274_10015773_pt1 | contig 10692 bp, 18 predicted proteins | sample YL17G02_20_MG_FD_203700 | JGI IMG/M metagenome (GOLD analysis project Ga0315274, IMG submission 203700) | Sediment microbial communities from Yellowstone Lake, YNP, Wyoming, USA - YL17G02_20 | ecosystem: Environmental > Aquatic > Freshwater > Lake > Sediment | place: USA: Wyoming | collected...
AGAGAGAGAGAGAGAGAGAGAGAGAGAGAGAGAGAGAGAGAGAGAGAGAGAGAGAGAGAGAGAGAGAGAGAAAGGGGGAAAAGCGTAAGCACTTTTCTTCGTTGGGGTTTGTTGGTCTCCGTTTGAAGCCTCCCTGGCCCTCTCCGTGACCCCAAAAGTAAAACAAAAAAAATTACCTCGCCAAGCTCTCGTCGGTCTGCTCCTTCACCTTGATGTCCAGCAGGCACAGCGTGTGTAAGCCCCTGTCCCTATTGGCCTTGATCCTCTCGTACCATGAATCGGGTTTCCAAGTCTGAGAATGGAAGCACAGAGAAATCGCTTCGCCGTAGCGGTAGAGCTGCAGGCCCGCCGCGCCGACCGCGTTGAGCACCGAGGCATTGTGGACGATTTTCACTTCAATTCCTGCTTCCCTGGCCCGCAGCTGCAGGTCCGAGTGCGTGGTGGCGCCGAAGGGGTCACCCACGACGCAAAAGGCCACGTCGATGGAATCCGCGTCCTTTAATATTTCCTCGGCGCCGCTCTCGACCATCTCGCGCGTCGCAACGACGACTTTTTTTCCATAAAGCGCCTCGAGCTTTTCGGTGTTGGAGGAGCAGAGCACGGAGGTGTAGGCCTCGAGGTAGACCCGAGACGAGCCCCGGATGGCGTCGAGGCCGCTGTGGCGGTGGTGTTTCGGAAGGGGGAGAAAGGGAGAGGCAGGGTCGGGCTTGAGAAAGATGAGGAAGAAAGGCGGCGGCGGCGGCAAAGGTTTCGATGGGATTTCAATTCTCTTCTGCCCCCTTCTAAAAACGCGTCTTCTATTCCATGTCAACGCGTCCGATCGCTCTCTCACCGAAGGGTGATGTCTTTCTCGTCGGCCAGGCCGAGCCCGACGATCCAGAGGACCATCGTTAGTTTGGGGTGTGGCTGAGAGAGAGCTTTTTGAGTTTCGATCTGTTTTTTTTCCCCTTGGTCGTCGAAAATGATTTTTTTTTCTTGCTCCGACACTGCTCTCTCTCACTGCGCACAAACGAGAGGTCTAGTTATTTCGCCCTTTCTTTTTCCTCTTTTTCCTCCCTCAACTTTTTCCCAATGGCGGCCCTCCAGCCGCGCGCCGCCGCGGCCAGCGCGCACACTGCTGGACGCAGGAGCTCTGTAGTTGCCGCCGCGTCGAGCGGCGACAAGGCCAACAAGCAGCAGCAGAAGCAGCCAAACAACCTGCGCTCGTCGTCGCCGCCGCCGAGGAAGATGAAATTCACGATGAACTCGCCTCCTTCGACGACCTCGAACTCGACGGCATCTTCCGCCATCGCTGCCGTCGCGGCCCCCTTCGAGGCCTGGACCACGGGCGGCGCCATCAAGAAGCGCACCGACATTAAGTCGATCATGATACTGGGCGCCGGGCCCATCGTCATCGGGCAGGTGAGAATGCGCGGAGGGAGAAGAGAGAGCAGCAAGGGCAAGCCGCCGACGCTCCGCTCGACGCCCTAAAGATTGGAGAGACAAAAAAATGACTGACGGCGAAACAGTTGGAGCGGCCTGTTGGAGCGGCTTTGCGGCGAGCTCTGGGGCAGCTTTGCTTCTCTCGTCGCTGCTGATTGGCGACTTCTTGTCGTAGCTACACGCTCGTGCGAGTTTGGCCGGGAGTAAGCGGGTCGAAAGCGTCGCAACGGCCTCGCGAAAGTTTGTGCGTGGCCTCTGACTGCTGCTGCCGCTGCGCCCTCTTCAGCGGCGTCAATCTTCTCTCTCACCGACTCCCTTCCTTCTCTCCTCATTTCCATCCTTCTTCAACAACAACAACAGGCGTGCGAGTTCGACTACTCCGGGACGCAGGCGTGCAAGGCCCTCAAGTGAGAAAGTGGAGTGTAGAGAGAGAATCGCGCGCGCGCGCGAGAGAGAGAGAGAGAGAGAGAGAGAGAGAAAAAAAAAGAGGGAGGCATGCTGATTGATTACGTCGACCGACGACGTCGACCGAGAGAGCGAGCGAGCGAGCGAGCGGAACGACCTCGAACAGAGAGAGCACGGACGCTTGTTCTCCGAGGTCGAGGAAGACGGCTACCAGCGCGAGAGCCTCTGCTGACCTACGAAGCGCGCTCCTTGGCATCTCCTGCGTTCCGTCGGGGGGTGCACGAGCGCTTTCAATGACAAGAGAGTGAAAAAGAGAGAGAGGAAGAGAGAAAGAGAGGAACAAAAACCTCTCCCTTCCCTGGACCTCGACGGCCCCAGAGTCTTTGCTCATTTCCCACCTTCCATCTCCCCTCTTTCCGTCCAACTCGTGCGTTCTCCTCCAGGTCCGAGGGCTACCGCGTCATTCTTCTCAACTCCAATCCGGTAAGTAGCGAAGACGAAGAGAAGGAGAAGCCTTTCTTTCGAGAGAGAGAGAGAGAGAGAGAGCGAGAGAGAGAGAAGAGAGAGAGAGAGAGAAGCGAGCGCAGAGCCCGACTTTCCCTTGCGAAAAACTCATCGAAATTTTCAAACAAAAAACGCGAAACCGAATCTCAGGCAACCATCATGACCGACCCGGGCACCGCCGACCGCACCTACATCGGGCCCATGACCCCGGAGCTCGTCGAGGAGATCATCGCCAACGAGAGGCCCGACGCGGTGCTCCCGACCATGGGAGGTGAGGGAGGCTCTTTTTTTCGAAATTCTGAAATTCTGAACCTTATGGGTTTTTTGGGGGGGGGCGCTTTCTCTTTCCCTCTTTCCCGCGTCGTTTCTTCTTCTGCTGCGACTCCTCCTCGTCTCTTCTCACTCATCCACGGCCTCGCTCGTTATCACGAAACAAAAAAAAACAGGCCAAACGGCGCTCAACCTCGCCAAGGCGCTCTCCGAGTCCGGCATCCTCGACAAGTGAGTCCCGTTGTTTTATTTTAAACTTTTCTTGGATTTTCTTTCCTTCTTCTTTCCTTGGATCGTTTGCTCCAGTGCTTTGGCCGTCCTCGCTTGTCTTCTCTCCCGATTCCTCTCTCGTAGGTTAAGAAGAAGGTCCCATTTCTGACGATTCATTTTTCGTTCTCCCTTTCCCGGAAAACCCGGGGAAAATCCAAAAAAACTCCAAAACTCTTCAGGTACGGCGTCGAGCTCATCGGCGCCAAGCTCCCCTCGATCGACAAGGCCGAGGACCGCGAGCTCTTCAAGGACGCCATGAAGGACATCGGGCTCAACACACCCACCTCGGGGACGGCGACGACGATGGAGGAGGCCCTGGCGGTCCACCAGATGATCGGCAAGTTCCCCCTGATCATCAGGCCCGCGTTCACGCTGGGCGGCACCGGCGGTGGCATCGCGTACAACATGGACGAGTTTCAGGAGATCGTCGCCGCCGGCATCTCCGCGTCGCTGACCGACCAGGTTCTCATCGAGCAGTCGCTGCTGGGCTGGAAGGAATTCGAGCTCGAAGTGATGAGGGTGCGTGAGAAAGAAGGAGGAAGTTGATAATTTTTTTTTGCGCGAGAGAGAGGTTTCGAACGATGCTAACGAGAAAAAACTCGACGAACAACAAAACAAAATTCCTCAAAAACAGGACCTTGCCGACAACGTCGTTATCATCTGCTCGATCGAGAACCTCGACCCGATGGGAGTGCACACGGGGGACTCGATCACGGTGGCCCCGGCGCAGACGCTGACTGACAAGGTAAGAAGGAGAGAAAAGGGAAAGAGAAGTAGGGAAAAATTAACGGGATGAAACGAAGGAAGAAAAAAGGACTCGGAAAAAAAGCTCACTCTCGACCTTTTCTCTTCTCCAAAAAAAAAACAATTCCTCACCGCAACAACCACAACAGGAGTACCAGCGCCTCCGCGACGCCTCCGTCGCCATCATCCGCGAGATGGGCGTCGAGTGCGGCGGCTCCAACGTGCAGATGGCAGTTAACCCTGCCGACGGCGAGGTCCAGATCATCGAGATGAACCCGCGCGTCTCGCGGTCGTCGGCGGTGAGTTTAGTTGACTTTTTAACCTTTTTTCGAGACCTCTTTCCTTTTGTTTCTTGTTTTGGCTCCTTTGGCTGCCTCTCGTTTCCTGTTGCTTGAGGCTCAAAGAGCTCTCGAGAGAGAGGGCCTCTTTCTTCTCAGCGAGCTTCCAAAAGCTCATCTCGTTGTTCTTACTCCTCTCCTCGAAACAAAAACGGGAAAAAAAAACATCAACCAAAACATAGCTCGCGTCCAAGGCGACGGGCTTCCCGATCGCCAAGATCGCCGCCAAGCTTGCCGTGGGCCTCTCGCTCGACCAGATCCAGAACGACATCACGCGCAAGACCCCCGCAAGCTTCGAGCCCTCGATCGACTACGTCGTGACCAAGATCCCGCGCTTCGCGTTCGAGAAGTTCCCCGGCGCGAAAGCGGAGCTGACGACGCAGATGAAGAGCGTCGGGGAGGCGATGGCGATGGGGCGCACGTTCCAAGAATCTTTCCAAAAGGCCCTGCGGTCGCTCGAAACCGGCTTGGACGGGTGGTCCCTGCCCAAGTCGTGGAAGCCGATGACCAAGCAGGTGCTGGAGTACAACCTGCGCGTGCCCAACCCGGAGCGCGTGCTGGTGCTCAAGCAGGCGATGCTCGACGGCTACAGCGACGCCGACCTCCACAGGTTGACGGCGATCGACCCCTGGTTCCTCGCTCAGATGCGGGACCTGCACGACACCGAGGAGTGGCTGCGCAAGCAGGCCCCCGCGGGCCTGGCTTCGATCAAGGCGTCGGACTGGCTGCAGGTCAAGAAGCGCGGCTTCTCGGACCCGCAGATCGCTGCCGCGTTTGGCCTCGCGGCGCCGGCCGGCGCCGGCGCGCTCGAGGTCCGGCGCGCGCGGACGGCGCTCGGCGTCGTCCCGGCCTTCCGCAGGGTCGACACGTGCGCTGCGGAGTTCGCGGCCGACACGCCGTATATGTATTCGTGCTACGACGGGAACTGCGAGGCCGCGCCGACCACGAACAAGAAAGGTACGGGGGGGGGGGGATATTTTTTTGCTTTTTTTCGAGGGGGGTCCCGAGGAGAAGGAAGAAAAAAGAGAAAACGTTTCTCTCTCTCGAATTTTCAATCGTACCGCTTTATGCGCTCACTCTTCCCTCTTTCTTTTTCTCTTTTCTCCCGTCCAAAAACAACGCCCATCCAGTGCTCATCCTCGGCGGCGGCCCCAACCGCATCGGGCAGGGCATCGAGTTCGACTACTGCTGCTGCCACGCATCCTTCTCGCTGAGGGAGAAGGGCTTCGAGACGATCATGATGAACTCCAACCCGGAGACGGTGTCGACGGACTACGACACGTCGTCGAGGCTGTACTTTGAGCCGCTGACCGGTGAGTCGCTGTCGGAAACGGGGGAAGTGGGGAGAGAGAGAGAGAGAGAGAGAGAGAGAGAGAGAGGTGGGGAGAGGAAGAGAAAGAAGAAAAGCGAAGAAGAAAAAGGGAAAACTCACTGTCAGCTCTTCCCCCCCCGACCACTCTGTTTTCACCACCACGCTCCAAAATACGTCAACAAAAACAGTCGAGGACGTCCTCAACGTCGTCGAAAAGTGCCGCCCCGACGGCATCATCGTCCAGTTCGGCGGGCAGACCCCCCTGAAGCTCGCGACGCCGCTCGCCGAGTACCTCAAGGCGAACCCGATCCCGGCTGCCTCGGGCGACGGCAACGTCAAGATCTGGGGCACGCAGCCCGAGAGCATCGACGCGGCCGAGGATCGCGACCTCTGGTACGAGCTGCTGCAGAAGCTGCAGATCAAGCAGCCCCCCGGGACGATGGTCTCGTCGGAGGAGGCGGCGCTGAAGGCCGCCGACGCTCTGGGATATCCGGTCATGGTCAGGCCCTCGTTCGTGCTGGGGGGCCGGGCGATGGAGATCGTCTACTCGGACAAGGACCTGTCGCGGTACATCAGGAACGCCGTCGAGGTCGACCCGGACAAGCCCGTGCTAGTCGACAAGGTGCGGAGAATGGGGGTCTTTTTTCTCCCTTTTTTTCTCCTTGTTTTTTTTGGTGTCGGCGCGGAAATCATTGGTCGAAAGAGAGAACACTCACCTCTCTTTCTCCGCTTTTCCTCTCTCCCTCTCCCTCACCCTAAAAAAAACAGTACCTCGACCGCGCCGACGAGATCGACGTCGACGCGCTCTGCGACAAGGACGGTAACGTCACGATCTGCGGCATCATGCAGCACATCGAGCAGGTGAGGATGGTTTTTTTTTTAGGGGGGGGGGGGGCGACAAACATTTTTTCATTTCTCACTCTTTTCTCTCTGCCTCTTCTCTCTCTCTCATCTCTTTCTCTCTCCTCTTCTCCTCCTCTCCGTCCTCCTCCAAACTCCGTCAGGCTGGCGTCCACTCGGGCGACTCGGCGTGCTCGATTCCGACGCAGACGATCTCGGAGAAGTCGCTCGCGACGATCCGGGACTGGACCCCGAAGATCGCGAGGGAGCTCAAGGTCGTCGGTGAGTCAACTCTTGTTTTTCTGCCGTCTCGGGAGGGGGGGGCGCGCGCCTCGGCGACATCGGGAAACCAAGAGAAAGGCTGCTTCGCTCCGCTGCCGCGTTTCTCGCTCGAAGGAGCAAAAAAAAAACGAAGACTCAAAAACCAAAAACACATCCTCCCTTTCTTTCTCCCTTTTTTTGTTTTCCCCCCTCCTCCTTCCACAACAGGTCTGCTCAACATCCAGTACTGCGTCCAGGAAGAGGACGTCTACATCATCGAGGCCAACCCGCGCGCCTCGCGCACCGTGCCGTTCGTCGCCAAGGCCGTCGGCCACCCGCTCGCCGCCTACGCCTCGCTCCTGATGTCGGGCATGACCCTCAAGGAGGTCGGCTTCGAGAGCGAGCCCGTGCTTCGCCACGTGGCGGTCAAGGAGGCCGTGCTGCCGTTCGAGAAGTTCGCGGGCGCGGACACGCTGCTCGGGCCCGAGATGAAGTCGACGGGCGAGGTCATGGGCATCGACGTCGACTTTGGCAAGGCCTACGCCAAGGCGGCCATCGCTGCCGGGTCGCGCCTGCCGCCCGCCGGCTCCACGGTCTTCATCACCATGACCGACAAGTACAAGGACGCGATCGTCCCGGCGGCCCGGCAGCTCGTCGAGATCGGCTACAAGGTCGTCGCGACGAGCGGCACGGCCGCCGCGCTGCGGGCCGGCGGCGTCGAGTGCGCGGACGTCTTGAAGATCCAGGAGGGACGCCCCAACGCGGCGGACCTGATGCGCAACGGGGAGATCGACATGATGTTCATCACGAGCACGGGCGACGAGCCGGACGTGCGGGACGGGAAGGACCTGCGGAGGCTGGCGCTGAGCCTCAAGGTGCGGCGGAGTTTTTTTTCTTTTTTTTTCCGTTCTCGACCTTTTTCTTCTTTTCCTCGATCGCCAAACAAGAAGAAGAAGAGACAAAAACCCACTTGTGTCTCTTTCCCCTCTCTTTCTCTCAAAAAAAAAATTAAAAAACCGCCGTTTCCAGGTCCCCGTCACGACGACCGTGGCCGGTGCCAGGGCCACGGTGCAGGCCCTGGCCGGCATGAAGGACGGCCCGCTGAGGCAGGTGCCGATCCAGGACTACTTCCCAGAGACCGCGAAAGCCGGGATCAAATTCGTTTGAAGGGGGAGAGGTTTTTTTTGGAGTTTTTCGGGAGAGGGAAAGAGGGAGGGGGAAAAAACAAAAAGAGAGAGAGAGAGCTTGAGTTTTTTTTCGTTATTATCATTTCCTTCTTTTTACCTTTTTCAAACGCGGCCCCGTCTCCTTCGATAGGAAGATAGAGAGGAGAAGCGCGGTGTGGCGTTGTGTGTTTTTCATCAACACCGGGGTTTTAGTGAGGAGTGAGAGAGAAAAGAGAGAGAGGAAAAGAGAAAAAAAGCGTTTCGAGTGTAAGAAAGGGCCCGTACCGTGAGAGAGTTTAACGATGTTGTGAGAGGGCAGAGAGCTTGTGACGCGATAGATAGAGAGCTGGGAGTCGTCGACGACGAGAGAGAGCTGCAAGGAAGCGCCGCGCGCGCGAGAGAGAGAGAGAGTGAGAGAGAGAGAGAGAGAGAGAGAGAGAGAGGAGAGAGGCCGCGAAGGAGTGAACGGACGATGCAAACGAGCGAGAGAGACGGAGACAACCAACCCGCCGAGAGAGGGAAAGAGTTTTCTCTCCAGCTCAAAAGCATTCTTCACCTTCCTCTCTCTCTCCTTCTCCTCCTTCTATGTTGAAAAACTGACGCCGAGGGGGGCCAAGAGAATTCGGAACGAATCGTTCTTACAAGGAGCACACCCCCAAACATAAGCCCCAAGAGACAAAAAGACACTGAAGTACTGAATTATAAAAACACAACCTCCTCTCTCTCTGTCTCCTCTCTCTAGATGATCCCGATCTTGTTCGCCACGTCGAGCGCGTCGTAGTCCGGCGTCAGCCTCACGTACGCCTTCTTCGCGCCGTCGGGCCTCACGAGCGTGTTGACCTTGGCGACCGCGACGTCGTAGAGCGCGGCAACGGCGGCCTTGATCTTGCGCTTGTCGGCGCGCGCGTCGACGACGAACACGAGCGTGTTGTTGTCCTCGATCTTCTTCATCGCCGACTCAGTCGTGAGCGGGAACTTGATCACGTCGAACTCGTCGAGGCGAGGCGCGCCGAGGGCGACCTTGCGCGCGAACTTGGGCTCGCGGGCGCGCTGGAGCGTCCTGGGGCGGTGGAAGACGACCGACGTGCGGATCTTGCGGCCGCGCTTGTGGGTGTTCTTCTTGACCGACTTGGCCGCCTTGGTGGCCGCGGCCTTGGCGTCATCTTTGGCTGGTGTTGGGTGGGGAGGTGAGAAGGAGTGGCGATGGAAGAGAGAGGGAGAGGAAGAGGGAGAGAGGTGAGTGAAGAAGAAAGGAAGAAGAAGAGGTCCGAGCGTCCGGGTTCCGCCGCGCGATGAATCGATTCGATTCGCGAAAAGCCTCCGTGCAGTCGGTTCTGAGCGTCTTTAGAACCAAAAAAAGGGATGCAGAGCTCGCACAGGACGTCCAGGATCATGCAAGGCAGCGAGAGGCTCAGACAAGCACCGGAACGAGGCCGCGGCGGGGCGCCGATTTCTCAGCAGCCGCCGCGATAGGAGTGATCGATCGACGACGGGCGGGGAGCTGCTTGTGCTCCTCGAGCTCCGTTTCGGGGTCGAGCGATCAGCCTTCCGATTGCTCGGATGATGAGCTGACGATTCCAGCTTTGATCAGGCCTGGCAAGGCCGCGCGAGAGGGAAGAAACGCAGCCAAGAGAAGGAAGGCACAGCGGAGGGCCAAAGAGAGTCTGGCCGCCGCCGCCGCTGCCGCCGCCTTTTCGATCGCCTATGGCGACGAAAGAGGGCAGTCGTCGCTCTCTCTGCGGTCGATTTCAAGCTCTGCGCCTCTCATGAGAGACAAGCGACATCGAAGCATGACGCGACTTCGCAAGAGACCTCTGGAGAGAGAGAGCGCCAGAGAAGAGCTGGCGGCAAAGCTGGCGAGCGAAGACCCTCGGCCGCCGCCGCCGCCTGGAGGATCAAATGATTGCCTGTGACGTTGCCTCTCTCGTGCCCGCCGGCCTTCACGGGAGGGGGCTGCTGCTGTCGCGCCAGCCGCCTCCCTGCGGAGCGAGAGAACATCGCATGCTTACCTTTGGCGGGCGCCATTTCGAGAATAGAACTAGCGCAGAGGGGCAGAGCGCGGGGGGCGGGGGAGTGTTGAGATGGAAAAGGAAAGTGGGGGAGAGCAACAAAAAGAGCGAGCGGAAGAAAAAAGAGAGAAACAATTTCGGGCCTGATCTCACTCCACCTCGTTCACTGCAAAAAAAAAAAAAAAAGTCTTCACCTTCTCTCCGCGCGTGGTGAGTCCAGGGCGCCTTGGTCGCAGACCTTGGGATTGCGAGGCTGTTCAGGACAGAAGCTCTGCATAGGCCTTACAGGGGGCCGCGAGCGCCGCGCTGGCTTCGGGAGCCAAGGCGAAGGCACTGGCAGCAGCCAGCGAGAGTTTTCATGGCCATCGCAAGCGCCGACGCCGACCGCCTCGATCCTCCTTCGCAGAGCCTTTTATTCCGGCGTTTCAATGCGATTTCACCCGAGACAGTAGAGAGCATGGCTGCGCCCTCTGGGCGCAGGATTGAAGCCCGAAGAGGCCAGGTTCGCGAGCCAAGACCGCCAAGGGGAATCGACCGAAAGCGTCGGCCGACGATTGGAAACCTTGCGGGTCCCGCTCGGGCAGAGCAGAACCGCTCTGCTCCGGTGGCCCACCCTCGCGCCTCTCGGCCCGGGCGGCCCTCGCTTGCGAACCCCTTTTGCGCAGATCGAAGGAGCGCGTCGAAACCTGCGCGGCGCTATTGGGGAACTGGCCTTTGCGGGACGGGAATACAAACCCGAGGAGCGACAGATGAGGCGATTGCTTCGACGGCCCCCCTCAAAAGGGGCCAGCTGTTGATTTTTTTTGCGAGGCGGCGGCAAAAAGGAGAGGAGTCGCCAATCTCTGCTCTCTCTCTCAAAACTCACACTTTCTCCTTCCGAAAACCAATTATCAACGCTCTAGTCGAGTTTAATCCAATCGTCATGAACAAGCGCAGCGCGTGCCTCGCGCTGTTGGCGCTCGTCTGCTGCGCCAACGGTGAGAAAGACCGGAGAGGGAGATATGGGGGCGACGTCAAAGCAAGGAGAGGAGCACCGTGACGAATCGGTTTTTTTTCCCTCGGCCGCGGAGAAGCTGCCTGCTGTCTCCAGCTTTTTCTTGGCTCCGGGGGGGGGGGGGGGGGCGGCTTTCTGCTGCGCCCCCAGCTGCTCA
>Ga0315274_10015774_pt1 | contig 10692 bp, 10 predicted proteins | sample YL17G02_20_MG_FD_203700 | JGI IMG/M metagenome (GOLD analysis project Ga0315274, IMG submission 203700) | Sediment microbial communities from Yellowstone Lake, YNP, Wyoming, USA - YL17G02_20 | ecosystem: Environmental > Aquatic > Freshwater > Lake > Sediment | place: USA: Wyoming | collected...
GGGGTCACCAGGTTGGCGCGGTAGTTGCATATGAACGGGAGCCCGATCTCTTTGCGGTAGAGCGTGGTGAACCGCTCCAGCCAACCGCCCTTCCAGGGCAGGATGTCGTCTCGGAAGTTGAGGTACTCGACCTGCGGGTAAGTGGCCACGAGTTTCCTCAGGTATTCGATACTGTACTCGGGGCTGTGAAAGCGCGAGTAGCGGTTCTTGTTGGGATAGATGTCTCGCATCCTCTTGTTGGAGCAGTAGGTACAGCTGTACGGGCACCCCCGCGATAGTATGACCACCCCGGTGTTGATGCGCGTGGAGATCAGTTTGGAGAAATCGAACACGGCGAAGTCGGGGAGCGGCAACACGTCGATATCCTCGATGAGCGGCCGCACCGGGTTGCGGTAGATAGCTTCCCCTTCCTTGATCCAGATACTCTCGGTCGCACGGTAGTCCTCGCCGGCATCCATGCGCTTCACCAGCTCGAGCAGGGCCTCTTCTCCCTCCCCCTGGCAGAGCATATCCACGCCCTCGGTCGCGATGACCTCTTCCGGCAGGGTCGTCGGATGATAGCTCCCGGAGATGACGGGTACGTTAAGTACTTCCTTGGCCCAGCGGACATATTCCTTTACCTGCGGATACTCCCGCGTCATGGTCACAAAACCCAACAGGTCGGGGCTCTCTCTCCTCAGGGCATCCTGGAACTCGCCGCTCCCGACAGGGCTGGTAAGGTGATACAGGCCGACGTCATGCCCGGCTCCCTTGAGCACCGCCGACAGGCTGGCAACGCCCTCCATATACCAACCGCCTTCATCCACCCCCAGCAACTGACCGGTGCGAGGATCGATGTTCACCTTGTAATCCGGATATACGAAGAGAAACCTCAAATCCCACTCCTATATAGCTCGTAGCCAGCGCTGATCGTTGTGCATCGACTCGCTTTGCTTGTTTCCACGATCCATCTGGACCCGCATACTAAATACATACTAAATATTAACTGATAATCGCTTGTACTACCTCTATAAGAGCTGAAAGGACGCTACCGCGGCAATAGAGATCATCAATCGAATACGCCTTCAGGCTCTTGTGTGATCGCCCCTGATCTCGGGTGTCCCGGCTGCCTGCCGCTGGTTGCTATTTGAACCGGTACAGGGAGAATGGCTCGATGTCCAGGCTCGTCTCCCCATCGAGGATGAGCTCGCTCATCAACTTGCCCGTGATCGGCGCAAGGCAGATGCCGTCACCTGCATGTCCCGTCACCATGTAAAATCCCTTGATGCCCTTTACCGTTCCCAGGATGGGAAGCCCGTCGGGGGAATACGGGCGCAGCCCCGCGAAGGAGCGGATCACATCCAGGTCCCTGATCCAAGGTAGATATCCCATGGCTTTCTTGGCGATGGCGTTTATGGCATCCGGGGTGGTGTTATTGTCGAAACCCGCGAACTCACGCGTGCTACCGAGCAGTATGTTACCGCTGGCGGTCTGCTCGGCGGTGAATCCCAGGCCCAACTTGATGGCCTCTTCATCCTTGGGCATCAGCTCCGCGATATTGGCTTTCGTTCCCAGGTACTCCGCCCCCGAGACGATCATATCCAGCATACGTTCCCTGGCCTCGGTGACCAGGATCTGGCCGCGCTGCGGTAGGATGGGGATATCCACGATGATCATCTTCCCGATCTGGTTTGAGCCGGTACCCGCTGCGCAGACCACCCTGCGGGAATGGATGCTGCCAGCGGTTGTATAGACCTCCCGCACCCGGTTGTTGGTCACCACGATGTTCTCTACCTTGCATCCCCTGAGGATGGTGGCTCCCAACTCCTGGGCTTTCTGGGCCAGGCCCAGGGTGAGTTTTATGGGATTGACCTGGGCGTCAACCGAGCAGTAGGATGCTCCCTTGATATCCTTGCTCACCTCCCCAAGGTGCTCTTTCAGCTCCGCCGGTGTGAGCACCTCCACCTCCAGCCCGGCCAACTTCAACCTTTTCGCCCTCGCCTTCAGATCTTTGAGGTGGTCCGCCGTTGTGGCCAACATGAGCCCGCCGCAGGGGTTGTACTCGATGTCAACTTCCATTTCCCGCAGCTCTTCCGCTATGGAGGGGAACATCTGCACGCTCTCCCGGGCGATGTCCAGGTGGCTTCCCAGTTGTTTGGTCTGGAGAGAGACGAAACCATCGCAGGCACCGGAGGCCCCGCTCGCCAGATCGTCGGCCTCGACGATCATGACCTCCGCACCTTCCTTGCATAAATAGTAGGCCGTCGCGGCGCCGATCACACCGCCGCCGATGACCACGACCTCGGAGCTCAGAACCTCAGCCATCTTCTCCCCCTAATCGACTAAGCCTGACCGGCCGGACAGGGGGCCGTACCCTGAAGGTCCCCACGTCCTCCGGTTCCCTGGATGTCACCGCCGACAACTCGCCTGCGAGCATCGCCTGGCAGAACCTTCCTTGACAGTAACCCAACCCTACACGCGAGAATCTCCTCAGGGCGGCAAGGGCATAAAAGCCCTTTCCCGCTATTTCCCTGACATGGGAATTTGAGATCTCCTCGCACCGGCAGAGGTGGCAATCCTCCTCTCCATGATACTCGCTCACCTCATGTGGTTCCTCTAATGACATTACTCGGTCTTTGACTCCTCTCACCTTTAGGACCCATTCCTCAGGGACCTCCAGCGTGACCAGGCCGGTCTTGTCCTTCCTGCCCATATTCACCACTTTTACAATCTTCCCCTTGCCCAGGGGTTTTCCCTCCCCATCCACCGCCCATGCCTCTTCGCCCGCGTCCATCTCCCCCCTCATCTCGTAGGGAACGGTGATGCGAGCCGTGCCATCCCCCGCGCTGCGGTCCAAGAGGTAGACCGCCATGCCCGGGCATAACGCGACACAACGTCCACAACCGTCGCAGCGTTCCGGAGCGTAACGAGGCGGGGCACAGATATCATCCCCCACCACGATAGCTTTGCTGCGGCAGGCCTCTTCGCAGGGGTTGCAGGGGATCTTTTCCCCGCAATCCACCACCGCCACCGCTCCGCCGGCGGCTTTCTCCCAGGCCACTCGCCAGGGATCCGCTCCTCCCCTGTCCTTGTCTTTCACCCGCAATACACACCCCTCTTCGCCTCGAGCTTGGTTGATCCATAAGGCCCCACGCTCAGGCCTTCGAGACGGTGGCGCACCGCTGCCTTTCTGCCGGCGGCCTGGCGTGCGCTGAGCATCTCCAGGTCCTCCGCAGCTGAGAGCCCGGCCATCCTCCCCTCCTCCATAGCCACCGAGGCCTCCTCGACCCCCGCGGTGTCTCCAGCCACGTACACTCCCGGTTGATCGGTGCGCATCTCCCGGTCGTGCCACGGGAGGAATCCTCCCAGTTCCGCCTGGAAGACCATCCTGCAGCAGCGCATCGCCGCCAGTTCCGCCAGGGGGGTAAGCCCCAGAGCCAGGCAGAGGGAGTCGACACGAAAACGCCTGATCGTCCCCTCCTCCATGCTCTCCACCAGCACCGACTGCACGCCGCTTCCGCCCTCCGCCGCCAGGAGGCGGTGGCGCAGGTATACGGGGACTCCTTCCCTCCTTACGCGGTCGGAGTGCACCTCGTATCCACCCACACGGTCAGCGATATCCACGATCCCTACCACATGGGCACCAGCCTGTAATAGTTGGTAACTGACTATGAGCCCGACGTTTCCAGAGCCCGCCATCAATACACGCTCTCCAGGCAGCACACCGTGGACGTTCACCAGGGTCTGGGCTGCACCCGCGCCCATGACCCCCGGGAGCGTCCATCCGGGGAAGGCCATGCTCTTTTCGGATGCTCCCGTGGCCACTACCGTCACTCCAGGCTTGATGAGATAAACGCCCTGCGGGCCGTCCACCATCAGCTCCCCGCTCGGGAAAAAGCCGAGCACGGTGGAGGAAAGTCTTATCTCCACCCCCGCCTGCAGGCATGCTTCGACCAGTTCCGCTGCGATCTCGTACCCCCGTTTGCCGGCTCCATGGTGGCGCGAGCCGAAAAAGCGGTGGATCTGTTTGAAGAGCTGGCCTCCCCCGCGATCGTTCTCGTCGAGCACGAGCGCGGGCACCCCCGCCTTCGCCGCCTCCAGGGCGGCGCAGAGACCGGCCGGTCCGGCTCCCACCACCACCATGGCCTGGGGTTCCAGGGGCAGGCTCACGGTCCCGGCCTCCCCGGCGTCTCCACCTTCATGCCATCGCACACCGGTGTGAGGCAGGTGCGGACGTTGGGGATGCCGTCAACGATCATGGCGCATTCCGTGCAGCGTCCGATCATGCAGAAGGGCCCGCGCGGCTCCCTGGAGAGGGGGGAGTAGCGGGTGGTCTTTATGCCCTGGGCGTACAGGGCAGCTGCGATGGGCTCACCCTCACGTGCGGATATTGGCTGGCCGTCGACATATATGGTCACCGGGCGGCCGCGTCCCATCTCTCCCAGTATCGGGTGTTCTCCGACCCTCAGATCCAAGTGACACTACCTCCGCTTTCCTTCTCACACCCGGCTGCCGACCGAGACAGCCAGCAGGCAGCGGTGCATGTGGTCTTTGTGCGCGTGGCATTCCTATGGATAATATAATTGATTGCTGTTGAAGAGACACTAGCAGAGGAGGTGGGACTTGGAGATCAAGCCCGAACAGATGCAGGAGCTGCGCCGGGGTGCCCTGACCGCCATAGACGGGCTCTGGTTCATGGCGGTCGAGAAGAGGTATGGGTTCGATACCGCCCTCAAGCTCGACCTCGAGGTCTGGAAAGACTATGGCCACGTGTTACTCAGGAGGATCACCCGCATGCTTGGATTGACCATAGACCCCACGTGTCCGCCGGACCTCTCCACCATCAACTTCCTGATGGAGACCATCTGCCATGTGGACGGCACGCAGTGCGAGGGGACGGTCTGCGGCGACGAGATCGTTTTCCGCGTACACCACTGTTCCTGGTGGGATAACCTCAGCCGTTCCGGACGGGAATCCCACGTACCGTGCGAGTTCGTGGACAACACCATCTTCCGTGATTGGCTCGTGGCCATCGACCCAGGCGTGGATTTCGAGATAACCCACTCCCTGCCCCGGGGGGATGATCACTGCGAGTGGGTCATAAGAAGAGCGTGATCTTCTCCGAGAAGTATGGGTAGCGAGAAAGACGACTTGAGATGCGTGGTTGGGTCAGGTCTTAAACTTGAATTTTCAATGGTTTTGCATGTGGTTTGTATGCGCTGCGAAATTCAAGTTTTAAGACCTGACCCCAAAGGTTCCACAGCTGCCCATACTTCTTGAAGAAGAACCAACTGCCGTAACCCGTAGCCGGACTGTTAAGGCCTGAGGGCGCGCGTGACGAATTCCACTGCCTCGCGCGTTATCTCGTCCATGTTGTGCTTCATGGGGTTCTCCATCCAGTAGTTGGCCAGCCTGACCAGCTGGCCGATTATCGCGTATGCTGCGATATCGGGGTGCAACCGCCGGATGGATCCATCCTTGACCCCGCGGATGATGGTCACCTTGAGGTCCTTTGCTATGGAGGCTATGATCTGCGCAAGCTTGCGCTCGTAGGATGCGTCGGTGAGCACGGACTCTTCCAGGTAGAGGGTGTATATCTCGCGGTTCTCCACGATGATCTGGAAGGCGACGGGTATGGCGATGCGTATCCTCTCCAGCATATCCGGTACCGTGGCTATCTCCTCCGAAACCCTCATCCTGAAGATGCGCACGCCCTCCTCGGCCAGGTCCAGGAGGAGGTCCTCCTTGCCCGAGTAATAATCGTAGAACTCACCCATGGAGACCTGGGCCAGGTCGATCAGGTCCTTTTCGCTAGTGGCGTAGTAACCCTGGCGGGAGAAGAGGCGTACACCCGCCTCCATGATGCGTCTACGCGCATCCTGTGCGGCCGACCTGTCGGCCATCTCCTCCCCGAATACCTCCTCCGCCATGCGCTGCGGATTGCTGCCCACCTCCCTCCAGATCTTTATCTTCTTCGCCATTATCTCCTTTATCCTCTCCAGGGGGAGGTGTTTCTGGAACTGCAACCTCTTGATGTAGTTGATCATCTGGATATAGGAGGGGTCGTAGTATGCCATGTTCTTGTGGGTCTTCAGGGGGGGAGGGAGCAGGCCTATGCGCACATAGTAATTGATGGCGGATGTGGAGACCCCCGTCGCCCGGGAGACCTGGGAGACCTTCAAGAGGGAGTCCAGGTCGGCTTGCCTGTCATTTCTTTTTTTTACCGCTTTACCCTTCACAGACATATGTTAAGTATAAGTTGATACTCGGCGTAGTTGAATAGGTGACTTCCGGCCGCATGACAGCTGGTGGTCGGCTGATACGGGAATGGTCGATAATCCCGGGAAAGCATGTTTTCGCTGCACGCTCGCCTGACCGGGGAGGCGAGATCCACGTAACGGCGCTGTACCATCCACGCTAGCACGGGCTAGGTCACTCGGACGCTGCGGCCTAGGAGAAGGCGGTCTCGTGGTCGTATATCACCAGCCCCGAAGGAAGCTTGGGATAGAAATAGGAGCTCTTGTGGGGCATACGCTCTCCGCCCTCGGCGATCTCCCATATCTCATCCATGCGTGTGGGGCGCACCAGGAAAGCGGCCTCCACCTCTCCCTCGGTCAGGGCCGACATAACACTGCTCTCCCAGGGGGTGAAACACAGGTCGCCTTTTTCCGCCAGGCCGGACGCATCCAGGCCCAACCCCTCGCCGATGACCAGGGAATGCAGTATGGGCACGTCCAGGCTCTTCCACCTCACGCTCTCTGGTCCCTCGAGGATGCCGTCCAGCTCCACGCCCTCGCGCAGCACGAGAAGGGCTGCCCCCTCTCGCGTGATCATGATGAACGCGGGACGCCCTGTGGCCTCCAGCCTCTCCTTGAACATCCCCTTGCGGTCCGCGATATCGCTCTGGACGACCTCCACTTGGAAAAAGCGTTCCAGCCGCCTGTGAGCCTCTTCCACCGGCAGGGGGAACTTGCGCAGGAGGCGGTGAACGGGAAGGATGGCCAGTCCAGGGTCCTCGGAACGAAAGAGGGCTACCGACACGTATGCGCCGGGATGCGTGGCGCCCGCGGCCCCGGGCTCCTCTTTGCTGTAGTTCAAGGCAGTCTCGTAGCGATGATGGCCGTCCGCTATGATAAGCCTCTTCTCGCTAAGGATGCTTGCCAGCCTGCCCACATCCTCTTCCTCTTCCACGCGCCACAGCTGATGCCCTACTCCCTCGTCGTCGCGCAGCTCTAGGAAAGCCGGGGTCGAGGTCGTTTCCCCCAGGAGAGCGAGGGCCTCTTCCCCCTCGTCGCGGAACACGGTGAAGATCTGGCTGAAGTTGGCGCGGCATGCACGTAAAAGGTTCAGCCTCTCCGCCCGGGTGCGGGGAAAGGTCTTTTCGTGGGGAAGGATCTCCCCGCTCGAGAAGTCCTTGCACCGCAGCAGGGCCAGTATCCCGGTCCTGCTCACCGCCCCTTCATCGGGCAGGTCGAAGGTCTGGCGATAGACGTACAGGCACGGCCCTCTATCGGTGGCCAGGACTTCGCCCTTCTTCCAGGCACGGAATAGCGTGGCGGAGGTGTTCCAGAACTCGGGAGCGCCGTCGGACTGCGGAAGGATCAACCGTACGATGTTGTACGGGGAGCGCGAGAGCAACGTCTGTTTGCGCTTCTTGTCGATGATGTCGTAGGGAGGCGCGATCGCCCTGGAGAGGTCCTCCACTACCTGTGGATTATAAAAAGTGCCTCGAAAGGCCCTTATGTCCGCCAATGTCTTTCTCCCATTTACTGCCAAACCGGAAGGACGCTCCACCGGACTGTTTGAAACATTATATCCAATGCCTAATCCCTTGTATATGTGATTGATAGAGCCACACCCCCCTTTCCTTCTCGGCACCGCCCCCACCTCCCGTCAGGGGTCTCAACAGACCCTTCCCGCGGAGCCGGTGTACCGCCAGCTGTCCACTATGCTGTTGTTTTCGGTGGAGGTTATGCGCATACCTTTGTATTCGTACCCGATAAGTAAGAGGGCCCGCGCTTCTATACACATCTCCTGCTCGTATTCGGCATAAGCATTCCGCGGGCTGCACCATTCCGCATCCGGAAAAAAAGTCGATAGAATTTTCGCGTTTGCTATTGAATCTGTGATAGCGGATGTATTAAAAATAGTCTTACCGATAACAAGAGAACCAATCGCATCTTTCGGTATCCATTGCATTTCATCCAGCCCTTGGGAGGGCGATATGAATTATAACGCGGAACAGGCCGCATGCCTATCCGGTTGCTCGCAGCGCCAACTGCGATACTGGAAAGACACCGGCCTTACACAGCCCGCTCAGGTGGAGATCGACGACAACGGGCAGAAAAAATACCGTTACGACTTCGGCAACCTGGTGGAGCTGAGGACCATCATCGGCATGTTGCAGAGGGGTATCAGCCTGCAGAAGATAAGAAAGACCCTGTCCTACCTGCGCGAGAACACAGACTACTCACGCCCGCTGGCGGAATGCAAGCTGGTCACCGATGGTTCGACCATCTTCGAGATATGCGAGAGCCCGGATAGCATCCTGGACACCCTCAGGCGCGGGCAGGTCGCTCTCTGTATCGCCCTGGACGGCATCGCGGAAGAGCTCTCCACGCGCCTGTTGGAGATAGGCCAGGACCGCGAGGTCTTCCTGGAAAAACTCATGGCCTGAAAGCCGGCCGGCGGGTCACCTTCGCCGCTCGCAGCAACCTCTCGCAGGTCGTATCGGCAGGCCGCCTTGCCCCTGCAATACCCAGCGTTTATCATTCATTTTATAGGCTCATCTCCAACAAATGTGGGTAATCGGCAGGACATAAACAAGCCCATAACGTACAAGCTCCTTTTTAGCTGCTGTTATGGGTATCGGGCTTGTGTCGTTGCTCCATCGCTACCCACACTTCTGGGAGAAGAACCATTCTATATAGCGTTATATAGCTCTGCACCCGAGGTGGGACGATGATTTTCGCTAAACCGGACTTAGCCTTGCTACACCCTCCCAGCGTTTATGATTTCAGGCAGCTGACGTTCGTGCCCAGCCCCATCAGCGACCTCGTACCATCGACACCTGTCTTCGAGATGTATCCCATCGGCTTTACCTTTCTCGGAGAGTACCTGGAGCGCAACGGCATCAACGCCAGGGTCATCAACCTGGCCCAACGTATGCTCGAGGACGAGGGGTTCGACGTCCCCAAGTTCCTGTCCCGTATCGAACCCGCCGCCTTCGGTATCGACCTGCACTGGCTCGCCCACGTGCAAGGGGCGCTGGAGGTGGCACGCCTGGTCAAACAGGTCCATCCCAAGACCCCGGTGATCATGGGAGGCTATTCGGCCACCTACTTCCACCGTGAACTCATGGGTTATCCACAGGTGGATTACGTCCTGCGCGGGGACTCCACCGAAGAACCATTGCGCATGCTCATGGAGTCCATCATCCATGGCACCGCCACAGACGCCATACCCAACCTCACTTATCGCGCCCCGGACGGTGGGATAGTGGAGAATCCCCTCACTTATTCCCCGGCCAGCCTCGAGTACCTGGGCAACAACTACCAGTACATGATCCGCTCCGCACTCAAATACGGCGACTGGAAGAGCCTGCGCGCCTTCTGGAACTGGTGGCGGTATCCCGTCACCATGGTCCTCACCTGCCGGGGATGCACGCATGACTGCGCGTTCTGCGGGGGCTCCCGCGGAGCCCTCTCCCATTTCTGCGGGAGGGAGCAGGTCGCTTACCGTGCTCCCGAGAAGATTGCCTATGACGTGGAGCTGCTCTCGCAGTTCACTACCGCCCCCATATTCATCGTCGGCGACCTCCTGCAGGGCGGGAAGGATTATGCCATGGAGACCCTGGAGTTCATCAGCCACCTCGCCCCCAAGAACCATATCGTACTTGAGCTGTTCGGCCCGGCTCCCCGGGATTTCTTCGACCGCGTCGCCTCGAGCCTCGAGCACTTCGACTTCCAGATCTCTCCCGAGACCCACGACGAGAAGATCAGGGAGCTCACGGGTAAGCCCTACAGCAACGAGGAGCTGGAGCGTAACATCGCCTGGTCGCTGGAGGCGGGGTGCGAGAAGTTCGACGTCTTCTTCATGATAGGGCTGCCGGGCCAGACGCACGATTCCGTTATGGAGACCATCGATTACTGCAGCGAGCTGCTGCGCAATTACGGCCCCCTCGTCAATCCCTCCATCGGGCCCCTCGCCCCCTTCATCGATCCGGGTTGCTCATATTACCGCGAATCCGAACACTACGGCTACCACCTCATACATCACACCCTTGAGGACTACTCCCGGGCTTCCCTCTACCCGAACTGGCGTGACCTCCTGGGCTACGAGACCAGGTGGATGACCCGCCAGGATATAGTCGACGTCACCTACGAGGCCCTGCTGGCCCTCAATGCCATCAAGGCCAACAGTGGCCTCATATCCCCCGAACACGCATCCCTCAACGACCGCCGCATCCGCGACACCATCTCCCTCCTGACGATGGTCGATGACGTCCTGGACATCGCCGATCCCGGGCTGCAGGCGGCCGAGTTGGACAAGCTGCACAGGGAATCGGAACAGTTGTCCAAGCAGCTCTACCTGCCCAAGGAGGAACTGATGTGGCCGGTGGTGGGAAGCCGCTTCAGGCGCCTGAACGTCTTACGCATACTTATGGGTTGGATCTGACCCGGGGGTCGTGTCTTCGATCTTCGGTTTACTGCA
>Ga0315274_10015775_pt1 | contig 10692 bp, 11 predicted proteins | sample YL17G02_20_MG_FD_203700 | JGI IMG/M metagenome (GOLD analysis project Ga0315274, IMG submission 203700) | Sediment microbial communities from Yellowstone Lake, YNP, Wyoming, USA - YL17G02_20 | ecosystem: Environmental > Aquatic > Freshwater > Lake > Sediment | place: USA: Wyoming | collected...
TCGGATCGAAGAACCCGAGGTCATTGAATCATAACCGGAGAACTGCAAACCTCGCCTGCCCGGGCACTCGACTTGTCTAAAAAGCACAACCCTGCTTGGGTGGGATTGGGTCATTCGCCGACTATGGACTGCAGTTGAAAGCCTTCACTTCTCTTTTTGACGTCCCGACTTTACAAAAGCCTGTTCACTTTACCCGTTGCGCCCTCACGCCGAAATCCACGTTGTCCTTGATCCATTCGAACAGGCGGGTTTGTTCCTCGAACGGCTTGTCGTAGACCATGAGGGTGGAATCCTTCCACGCCTTCATCACGTCCGCGTCCTGGGTCCAGACCTTCACGCGCTGACGCTTCACCTTGGTCTGCCAGGCCTTTCCGGTGGCGGGATTGGTGTAGAGCAGACGGATGGTCACGCTGCGGGCCAGGCGTTCGAGCGGCTGAAGGTTGATGGTCCGGATGTCGGTCACTTCCTCCGACTTCACATCCGCGAGGCCGTCGCTGACCATGACGATGGAGATCGGACGCATGAGAAGGTTCTTGTTCTTCACGGTCATGGCCACCTGCTCGAAAAACGCGTTGTAATCCGTAAAGGCGTTGAGCGAATCGGTCGGGAAAAAGGTGCGTAGCTTCTCCGCGATGGCGTCGACCGGCATGTTCTCAAAAGTCTGGATGGGGTAGAACGTTTTAGGTTCGTCCGTCTTGGCCCCGCCGATCGATGAGACGTAGAGTACGTTCGGTTTTTCGAGTCCGCCCAGGCCGTTCAGGTGCGCGTAGAGGTAATGCGAGAGAAACTCGATTCCGTCGTCAAAGTAGGCGCCTTTTACAAACGAACCGCTGATGTCCATGCCGACGAAAAGCGAGAGACGCGGTTTCTGCGCCTTCTCGTTGATGCTTTCGCATCCCGGAAAAAGAATCAGGAAAACGCCGGCCGCCAGCAGAATTCTGGAGAGGGTCGATTTCATGGCTGGACTCCTTAGCTCATACCGATCCATTGGTTCTTCCCGGGGTTTCCCGCTGCTTCTCCGCGGAAGCCGGCTTTTTGGCGGACGGCTTTCTCGGCCGGGTGGATTTCTCCTTCGACACCGCCTGAATCAGCGCTGAGGAGGCCTGAAGATCGGACAGCTTCTTCAGGGGCAGCTCGAACAAGTGCCTCGCTGTGAAAAGCAGGATCACGAAATTGAGCGTGGCCGCGATGACCTGGAGGGGCGGCAGAAGGAAGGCCGTCAGAAATGCGAATCCCTTGTCCTCCATCCATTCCGACTCCCCTTTGAGCTGGTTGAGCAGGTTGGTGGTGGCGCTCAGGTATTCGGTTTTTCTCGCCGCGGGAGCCGGGCCGGTCTTGATCTTTTCAGCCCGGATGATTTTCAGAATGAAGGGCGTGCCCCTTGAGGCGAACAGAAACCAGGAGAGGCTGCGGATGCCGAACCAGACTCCGAAGGCGACGAGGATGATGACGACCGGCCCGGGATTGAAGTTTTCGGAATACTGGGCGAACCAGGGAACCAGGGCGTCCACGAACTCCCGGTAAAGGAACATGACTTCCACCATGATCACGAACAGCTCGACGAACACCATGCCCACGATGGCCATGGCCTTCTTTTTCTGCGCGGTCTCGAACAGACTCTGCAGCATGGCGTAGCTGGCGAGCACGATGAAGAAGAGAAAAACGAACAGCGGGATCTGGATGGAGACCTCGGAGATGTGCCGCGTCGTGGCCGCGTTCAGGACGTCGGTGACCAAAGGCGTGGTGACATAGGTAAAGATCAGCGCCTCGATCATGCACCAGCCGAGCGTGAGCGTCACGGCGATCCAGGGTACCGTAGCGTCCATGATGCCGCGGACCGCGACCGCGAGGACCTTGAACGGAAAGAAGAAGATGTCCACCACGATCGACCAGAGCATCATCAAAAAGATCCGGAACAGGCCGAGGAGAACCAGGAACAGTTCGAACAGAAACCGAAAGATGCCGGCCCAGAACAGCACGAAGGATTTTGCCAGGTCCCACCAGGTGATGATCAGCGACACCAGAAACGGCATGCGGTTGTGCCTGAAGATCACGGTGAAGAGCGAAACGATGGTGATCCAGCAGGCGGCGATGAATGCGAGAACGGGGAGCATGAGAAAAAGCCGTTTCAACGCCAGTATCCAGAACGGATCGTCCGTGCCCCAGCAGAATCCGAGAGCGGAACCCTGAAAGAGTATGGGGAAAAGCAGAATCGATATCAGGGTTTGAACGACGGAGTTGTTCTCACTCATGGCGATACCCCCTTTCGGTAATCCCCGGAATGTCGGAAGCAATAAGAAGCACGAGAAATATACAGACCGAAGGTTATAATGTCAAGATCAATTTCGGACTGTACTTTTCAAAATCAGTTTCCGGGATTCTCATCCGGTGTTACCGGGACATCAGGACTCTCTTGATCGGACTCCACGACGCCCGCGTACCGCTGCATCATCCTCAGCACCTCGTCGATTTCCTGCTGGGTGATCTTCTGGTCGGCCAGCACGGACAGCACCTTCACGCCGATGGCCTGGACATCCTCCGGGGTGACTTTCTGTTCCGAATAGGCTTTGGCGAACGCCTGGGCCGTCACCGCGATTTCGTCCTGCTTTTGTCCGATGTATTCCCTGGGCGCAGTCGCCGCGGTCTTCTGGATCAGTTTGCCCATGGTGACCGTGGCGACTTTTCCCATCACCAATTGCGGATTTTTCAGGACATAATTCGCAAGCACGATGGCCGCCGCGGCCACCACGAGAATCCCCGCGAAGAATCCTATGAAGAACATGCCCGATTTTGAAAAATGACCATTGCCCATGTTTGACTTCCTTTCCCTTTAAAGTTAGGTGCGACGCACCTGATTAATGATGATTGATAATATCCTCACAAAACGAAAGGTGCGTCGCACCTTTCGAGTCGCACCTTTCCAATCACCACACCCCGTCCATGACCGTGCGGCAATCGGGGCAACGGCCTTCATGAATCCGGTTTGAAACCACCTGAAATCCGTACCGTTTGACGAGAACGCTCCCGCAACTCCAGCACGAGGTATGCTCGCCTTCGTCGCCCGGGACATTGCCCGAGTACACGTAACGGAGTCCAGCTTCCCGGCCGATCGTTCTCGCCCGCCGGATTGACTCCACCGGCGTCGCGGACCGGTCCGTCATCCTGTATTGGGGATAAAAACGGCTGATGTGCCAGGGAATTCCCGGGTCGACGGAACGGATGAACCGCGCGATGTCTTCGAGCTCCTCATCTGAGTCGTTCAGTCCCGGGATAAGGAGCGTCGTAAGCTCGATCCAGATGCCGAGGGTTTTCATGAGGCGGATGGATTCGAGAACGGGCTGAAGCGTCGCGCCGCAAACCTTTCGGTAGGTCTCGTCACGGAAAGCCTTCAGATCCACGTTTGCCGCGTGCAGCACGGGCGCGGCCGCGCGCACCGTCTCTTCCGTGAAATAACCGTTCGTGACGAAGGTGTTCTCTATCCCGTATCGGACGGCAATCAGCGCCGTGTCGATCGCATAGTCGAAATAAATGGCCGGCTCGGTGTATGTGTAGGACAGGATCTTTGAACCGGAATCGAGGGCCGCCCGCACGACAGCCTCGGGTGAAACATCACTTCCCTCGATGCGCCGATGCTCCCTTGGCATCTGTGAGATGTCCGCATTCTGGCAGTTGAGACAGTGCATGTTGCAGCCCACCGTGGCCACCGAGAACGCCGTGAATCCGGGACGGAAATGGAAAAGCGGTTTTTTTTCGATCGGATCCACGTGCATGGCGACCGCTTTGCCGTAGACGAGGCTGAACAGGACGCCGCCCCGGTTCTCCATCACTCCGCACACGCCCCTCCTGCCCTCGGCCACCATGCACCGGTGCGCGCAGGTGAAACAGGACACATTGCCGTCATCCAATTTCCGATAATGCCGGACCGCCTTCATTTCACGCTCATCCGTTCATTGATTACGTTTTCAAGTACTCGGTCATTTTTTGTTCGAAAACGCCGTAAGCTTTCCGGTCGTAAAGACAGAACACGATCCGCTCCAGCCGGGTTTCCTTTTGGATGTAATCGAGGACCGTGGAGAGCATGACGTCGGCGCACAGGTCCATGGGACAGCCGAAAATCCCCGTGCTGATCGCGGGGAACGCGATGGAGAGGAGGTTGTGCTTTTCCGCCATTTCAAGGCTTGACAATGTCGCCAGTTTGATCTTCGCGCCTTCCTCGCCGTCCCCCATCCTCGGCCCCACCGCGTGGATCACGTATCGTGCCGGCAGCTTTCCCGCGCTGGTGATCGCGCAGGAACCGGTCGGGACAGCCCCCCTCGCGGCTACCCACAGATCGCTCTCCTGCTGGACCGAAGGTCCCGCTTTTTCGCAGATCGCGGCGGCCACCCCTCCGCCGTGGGCAAGCCGCGAATTCGCGGCATTCACGATCGCATCGGTCGGCATCTCGGTGATGTCGCCGACCATAAGTTCCAGAACCGTTTTCCCGACTCGTTTTTTCACCTGAATTCCCCGGCCTGCAGGAGTGGAGGCTTCAATCCGGACGGGATTGCATTGGACGATGCCGTTCTTCCAGCCGGCGTGTCAGCCATAGAATTCCCATGGCAAAACTGAAACCGGCCAGCGCTCCCGCAGCCACGTCGGACGGATAATGCACGCCGACCGACATCCGTGAAACGCAAATCAGCAGGGCGATGGCGATAAAAAGGCCTGCGTATTTCCTGTAGCGGACCTTGAACAGAGTGGCCATGGCCGATATGTTCGCCGCATGCGAGGAGGGAAACGAAAGGGAGTGGGGCTGAGGAATCAGGAGCCGGACATGCTCGAGCGTGAAACAGGGCCGTTCGCGGCCGACGAGCGGCTTGATCACGAAGTTCACGATCTGGTCGGTGAAAAGAAGGATCACCGCGACGAGAAGCGCGGTGATGCGCCCCTTCCTCCCTCCGAAGAACACGAGACCCAGCCAGATCACCGCGATCGGCAGAGTCCAGTGCTTCTCGGTGGTGATGAACGGCATCACGACATCAAGCAGCGGGTTGGCGAGCGTCCGGTTGAAGAAATAAAAAACAGCCTTGTCGATGGGAAAAAATATATTCATGGTCCATCCTAAGTGCATTTACCTGGTGACAATCCTGTCATAAAGCATCCGGCTATATTGATCGAAAGTAACCAGTGTATGCGTTAAGTGGTTTTTGGCCGGTAATCGTTCGGATCGATGCATGCATCATACGTTGCACGCTCAATTTTAATCCAATCTGTTCCATTGATGCCACGGGGTTTTGAAACAATCGGGCTCACTGGAAAGGCAGATGCTATGTGGATCCATCTATCCTGTAAAAGGGAAATTCTTTTTACGTCCTCAACCGCTTCCGAAAGATCCTGATCCTGACTGAAAACCAGGGCAACATCATACAAACCATCAAGTGCAAACCGGACGATATCCAAGGCAATCCGCACATCAACACCTTTTTCTTGTCCGACCGGTACGACCGTCAAAGTACCGTCTGGTAAAATGACGGTCTGATTTCGGTAACGCAATGGCCGGGAAAATGTTTGAATGCCACGGGTTCCCATGACAGCCATTTTAGCAGTCCAGAAATGATTCCAAAACGGTTTATCCATTACTGATGGGATACCCGTGTAGAAGTAAATCCGAACAATTTGCCAAATTTTGCCGGAACAAATTCTTTCAGATAATTGTTGCGGATCAAAATTTGGGTAGCGATATCCGAAGGCTTCTTTGGCATGGTGGAAGAGATTCTGTCCATCGAAGAAAACATAGCATCTTTTTTGAGAAGGTTCAGCACGCATTGTTTTACGCCCAATAAAAAATAACCCCGTCAGAGGCCCAAGGGCTGATCCAACGGGGAGCAAATAACTTCCATGATAAAGGTACTGTTTTTTTCAAGCTTTGTCAACATTTTTTTCATAACATTTCTTTGTCCTCTACCCGAACACCACCCGCTTGTGGCGTTTCTTGCCCGCGCTCAGGTGAAGGGAGCCGTTCTCGAGATCACCGGACGTGATCTCGAGATTCGGGTCGGTGACCTGCTTATCGTTTACATAAGCGCCTCCGCCCTGAATCAGCCGCCTGGCCTCGCCGTTGGAGGCGCACATTCCGGCGTCCACGAACAGCTTCACGACCCAGAGCTTTTCAGAAAGCAGCGCCCGGGGGAGCGTGACGGTCGGCAGTTCGGCCCCCGCTTCCGTCCGGATTTCGACGATGTCGGAGGACGTCCGGATTTTCACATCCGGATCGGATGACCCGAACTGCGAAACCGTACCCTTGTACGCACGCACCGCCTCGTCCTTACCGTGACACATTTTGGTGACCTCGTAGGCGAGGATCTCCTTCGCGCGGTTGATGTCCTCCTTCGGAAGTCGCCGCGCCTCGTCCATGGGCAGAAGCGTGAAAAGGCCCAGGTACTTCTCGACGTCGCGGTCGTCCGCGTTGCGGAAGTACTGGTAGAAATCGAACACGGACGTCCGCTTCTCGTCAAGCCAGATCGCGTTTCCCGCCGACTTTCCGAATTTTTCGCCGGACGCGGTCGTGATCAGCGGGAACGTCATGCCGTACACCTGCTGGTTGAGCTTCCGCCGGGTGAGATCCGATCCGGCCACGATGTTGCCCCACTGGTCCTGTCCGCCCATCTGGAGGACGCAGTCGAAGTCTCGCGCCAGCACGTAAAAATCATAGGCCTGGAGCAGCTGGTAGTTGAATTCGATGAACGACAGCCCCGACTCGAGCCGCTGTTTGACACTTTCGGCCGTGAGCATCCGGTTGACGCTGAAATGCACGCCCACGTCACGAAGGAATTCGATGTAATTCAAGGGCAGCAGCCAGTCGGCGTTGTTCAACAGCAGGGCCCTGTCCTCCGCAAAATCCAGGTAACGCGCGAACTGCGTCTTGATGCTCAGGCCGAACGCCAGGATCTGCTGAACGGTCAGCATCTGCCGCATCTCGGTCTTTCCGCTGGGGTCCCCGACCATGGTAGTGCCGCCGCCGAGCAGGGCGATGGGCCGGTGGCCGGAGCGCTGCATGTGGACGAGCGCCATGATGGGCACCAGACTGCCGATGTGCAGCGAATCCGCGGTCGCGTCAAACCCGATATAGCAGGTGATTTTTGCTTTGCCGAGAAGCCCTTCGAGTGCGGAGTCGTCCGTGGTCTGGTAGAGAAATCCGCGTTCCTTGAGGATCTGGTAGACATTCTGGGTCATTCATTCTCCTGAGATAATGCAGTCATTCTTTATATGGTAAGCCTATTGAGAACGCCTTTAATTGTTCATGGATGTCATTGCGAGGGAGCGCTCCACTCAATGTAAGGATGCCGTGAGTCCTTCCGCGACCGACGCAATCCCCTTGCGGGCGATAAAAGGCATTGGAGCCTGTGCCCATGATTTAGGGGATTGCCACGGCCTCCCGCCCTTCTGGCCTTCAATAATGGAAAAAATCTAATCGCTTGGTCCGCGAAGCGGATCTTTCAAATTATTGAGGATTCACTCTCTCGGTTGTTCTGTACGGGATGGTCGGCCTCGCAATGACGGAGCGTTGATTGGTAATTCTACTCCTGATTTAAATTACGGCGTTGGTATCGGCCTCATCCTGTTCCTTGGAACGCCAATAAAATCCGCATCAGTTCCTTCAGAACTTCTTCCTCATCGCACGGCCCATTTCGCGCTCCGCGTCGCGCTTGGCCACGTCTTCGCGCCGGTCGTAGAGTTTCTTGCCTCGCGCGAGGGCCAGCTCGACCTTGGCCTTCCCGCCCTTAAAATACACTTTGAGCGCCACCAAAGTCAATCCCTTTTCCTGCACCTTGCCTATCAGCTTCCTGATCTCTTTTTTATGGAGAAGCAGTTTTTTAACCCTCAGGGGATCATGGTTGTAACGGTTCGCCTTTTCGTATGCGCTGATGTGAAAATTGTAGAGAAACACCTCTCCCTTCTCGACCCTCGCATAGCAGTCCTTGAGATTGGCGCTGCCCTCGCGCAGCGACTTGACTTCCGTGCCCTGGAGCGCGATGCCGGCCTCATAGGTGTCGAGCACGTGGTAATCGTGTCTCGCCTTACGGTTCTGAGTGACAATTTTAATTGGATCTGGCATCTACTCTAATCCATTTAATTACAGAGTGTTGTCATCCCCGCGCAAGCCTTCAATAGTCAAAAAGATATAATAGCTTGGTCCGCGCCAGCGGACGGGCCGTCAGGTCCGCTCCTGCGGAGATCCAGGGGCGGTGTTCAGGGGGGCCAAATACAACCCCGATATCGACAAAACCCTTGACATTTTCCACCAAAATCTTTATTTTACAATCCTTGCCGAAGTGGTGGAACTGGCAGACGCGCTGCGTTCAGGGCGCAGTGTCCTTAAGGACGTGGGGGTTCAACTCCCCCCTTCGGCACCAGGCGCTCCGAAATTTTCGGAGCGTTTTTTTATTGATCGTTGGATCGCAGTATTTGTACATCCTTTAGATCGACCTCACGGCCTGCGGCGTTTTTGGATTTTATCAAATCGTTTATGGTGATTTCATGCTTCAGCAATTCTTCGGGGCTTGAAAGCCCGGCTGTGCCCAATTGAGCATCAAGAAGCGCATCCAGCAAACGTCGCGCATTCTGCGGATCGGCTTCAATCAAAATGTCCAAATCGAAAGTCGCCCGCGGTACTCCATAGAGAACGGATGCAATGCCGCCGATGACCACATATTTAACGTCATGCTTTTGAAATGACGCGAATACGGCCTTCAATTGGTCTAGCACGTTTTATCTCCAAGATCTTCGGATTAACCGACAAAATCAAATTCGTATAGGAACAGAACACCTCCATCCTTTCAGAAAGAGAAAGGGATTGAAACCACCTGGCTTTTGATATCAGTGATTCATCTTCAAATCGATGCGAGATTCTTGGGATCATAGGATTTTCCCTTTTTAATCCTTACACGACGCAATGTCCTTATGGACCTGGGGATTCAACTCCCCCCTTCGGCACCAGACGCTCCGATATTTTTGGAACGTTTTTTATCGTTAATGACTGCCTCCCGGATCCCCGAAGAAATCGACTTCTTTCAATGGTATGGGAAGAACCGCCAATGTGCCGACATCCAATTTGAATTCTGATGCGCTGAGGGGGATAATATCCGCATCGAGAAATAAAAGCAGTCCATAGGAAAGATTAATGAATGATGCAAGGCGCCATTTTTTTATCATGACTGTCCATTCACTGAAATTTAATCACGTACTCATCCAAAAGTCGACGTATCACCCGCTGGTACTGCGTGCCGTGATCCCCCGCCAGTTTCTTGAAATATTCGACGCTCGACTTGCTCAGTGAAATGGTCACCTTGACGGTGTCTTCCTTAAGCACCAACTTCTCCGGCGGCGGCAAAAAATCCTTGACCACCCGGACATGATTCATGGGTTCATAAGTGTACTTGATTTTCTTCTTCATATATTTTCTTCCCTTTTCTCCAATATCCAGCACCGAAGCATTCTGGGCAAACGGAAAAGAGACGCTGTGTTTTTTCTGATTTTCCCGGTCCTTCTCGGGATCCCATTCAAAACCGGTTTTATCAGTCATATTCTATAATTTAGAAAAATACAGTGGAAAAAGCAATATAAAAATATGGCTTTTTATATGGCTCAATGCGCCTCGAACCAGTTCGCTCCGACGCCGACGTCCACCTTGACTGGGACGGAAAGGGAAATCGCTCCCTCCATCTCTTTTTTGACCATGGCGGACAGCTTCTCAATCTCCGAATCCGGCGTTTCGAACACCAGTTCGTCGTGGATCTGGAGGATCATTTTCGTTTTCCAGGAATCCTTCCTGAGACGGTCCGCGATCCGGATCATCGCGAGCTTGATCAGGTCCGCCGCGGTTCCCTGAATCGGCGTGTTGACCGCCGTCCGCTCGCCGAACTCGCGGATGTTGCGGTTGTCGCTTCGGATTTCGGGAAGGTACCGCCTCCGGTTCAGGAGCGTCGTGACGAATCCGTGCTTGTGCGCGGAGGCGATTGTGCCGGCGATGAATTCGTTGACCTTGGGATACCGCGCGAAGTACGCGGTGATGATGTTCTGCGCCTCCTCGTTGGAAATTCCCAACCGCTGCGCGAGCCCGAAAGGCCCCATTCCATACAGGATCCCAAAATTGATCGTCTTGGCCTGCCGCCGGAGCTCGGGCGTGACCTGGTCCGACGCGAACCCGAACACCTCCGAGGCGGTCCGCCGGTGCACGTCCTCACCCTGACGAAACGATTCGGTCAGCGTCTCGTCTCCGGACAGGTGGGCCATGATGCGCAGTTCGATCTGGTTGTAGTCCGCGGATAGGATTTTCCATCCCTTTTCCGCCGGAACGAACGCCTTGCGGATCTCGCGTCCGAGTTCCGTCCGGATCGGGATGTTCTGCAGGTTCGGATCGCTGGAGGAGAGCCTTCCCGTGGCGGCCACGGCCTGGTTGAACGACGCGTGCACGCGCGATGTGCGCGGGTTGACCAACTGCGGCAGGGAATCAATGTAAGTGGATTTGAGCTTCTGAAGCTGGCGGTAATCCAGAAGCGCCTTTGGAAGCGGATGCCCCGAGAGCGCCTCGAGGACGCTCACGTCGGTCGCATACCCCGTCTTGGTTTTCTTTGGACGCTTCCATCCGGCCGTTTCGTGAATTTTCAGCTTCTCGAACAGGATTTTACCCAGTTGCTGAGTGGAATTGATATT
>Ga0315274_10015776_pt1 | contig 10691 bp, 10 predicted proteins | sample YL17G02_20_MG_FD_203700 | JGI IMG/M metagenome (GOLD analysis project Ga0315274, IMG submission 203700) | Sediment microbial communities from Yellowstone Lake, YNP, Wyoming, USA - YL17G02_20 | ecosystem: Environmental > Aquatic > Freshwater > Lake > Sediment | place: USA: Wyoming | collected...
GTCACCCACCGGCGCCCCTCCCCAAACATCGCAGATACACACCCCGCCACCAGCACCTCCCCTCCCCCCCCTCCTCACTGCCAATTCACGCCCGCCACCCGGCGCCGGTACGCGTTCGACGGCGGCACCTCGCCAAAGGTGTCGGGGAGCGAGGTTTGGGCCGCCGCGCCGGCGGCGGCCCCGGCGGGCCCCGCCCTCGCGCCCACCGGCTCCACGTCGCGCAGCCACACGCCCGTGTACACCTCCTGCGGCCGGGCGATGCGCAGGTCGGGGTCGGCCGCCTGCTCGCGCCAGTGGGCGAGGTACCCGACGACGCGCGGGACCGCGAACAGGACCGTGAAGAACGCGGGCGGGAACCCCATGGCCCGGTACACGAGGCCGGAGTAGAAATCGACGTTGGGGTAGAGGGAGCGGGAGACAAAGTAGTCGTCCGACCGCGCGGCGGCTTCGAGCGCGATGGCGACATCGATCAACGGGTCCTTGCCCTGCACCGCGAACACGTCGTCCGCCACCCGGCGGATGATGGCGGCGCGGGGGTCGAAGTTCTTGTAGACGCGGTGGCCAAAGCCGAAGAGCTTTTCCTTTTTGGCCTTGACGCCCGCGAGGAAGGCGGGGATCGCGGCCACGGTCCCGATGCGCGCCAGCATGCGCAGCACGGCCTCGTTGGCGCCGCCGTGGAGCGGGCCGTAGAGGGCGCCGACGGCGCCGACGACGGAGGTGTAGACGTCGACGCCCGACGACGCGAGGTGGCGCGCGGCGGCGGTCGAGCAATTCATCTCGTGCTCCGCGTGCAGCGTGAACATGATGTCCAGAGCCTGCGGTGTGTGGGGGTGGGGGGGTCGGGCCGCGCCACGCCCCTCGCCCGTCCCTCTCTCTCTCCCTCCTCTTTTCCTACCCGCGCCAGCACGGGGTTGGGCCTGTAGTCCGGGCTCGCGCCCGCGTCCAGCATGAACAGAAAATTCTCCGCGTAGCCCAAGCGCTGGTTGGGGCGCGCCGCGGCGCGGCCCGACGCGCGGTGGTATGCCAGCGCCGCGATCGCGGGCATCTTGCCCACCAGCCGCGCGATCTGCTTGTCCTGCACCGCCGGGTCGGCGTAAACCGAGTTGCCGGCGAGGGCCGGGTTTTGCTCGGGGTGGCAGGTGGAGAGCGCGCACAGGGCTGTGGAGAGGGGCGGGGGTGACGACGCGCGCGCCGCGCGGCGCCCCACCCTCGCCCCGCCACCCCGCCCCCTCGCACCCGTCAGCACCGTGCCCATGAAATGCGCGTCGTGCGGCAGGGCGGCGACCGCTTCCACGACCGGCGGCGGCAGCGCCGAGTGCCGCGCGAGCGCCTCTTCCCAGCTGCTTAATTCGCCGCCCGTGGGCAGGCGGCCGTAGATGACGAGGTGGGCGACTTCAGGGAACGTGCAGCGTTCGGCCAATTGTTCGATGGGGTAGCCCCGGTAGCGGAGGATGCCTGGGGGTTTGGGGTTGGGGGTCCGGGGTCGGGGTCGAGGCTTGGGGGTGGGGTTGGGTCGGGGTCCAGGCCTCGACGCACCTTTGTCGCCGTCGATGTAGGAGATGGCCGACTTGCAGGCGGCGGTGTTGACGTAGCTAACGGAGTGGAGGGGAGAGGGGGGCGGGAGGTGAGGAGGTGGGCGTGGCTGCTGGGCGCCCGCCGCGGCGCCGCCATAAGCTCCAAGCTCGCCCACCCGCCGCGGCAGCAACCGCGACCGTCCTGCGCGCCGTTGGCGACAGCGGCCGGCGCCCAAAAACGCGCCTTCCCCCATCCTTTCTCCTACCCGGGGTCGTAAGTCCGCAGCCCCACCCCGTCCCCCCCGGCAACAATCTTTTTGAGGTCGGTGGCCTTGATGTAGCCCCCCTCGTGGATGGGCACTTCATACCGCGCGCCGGTGCGCGAGTCGACGATGGTCAGCGCGCCGGGGCCGCCTGACGCGGCGGGAGGCACCGCGGACGATGTGGGGACGATGGCCAGAGCGCCTGGGGGAGGGAGGAGGGGCGTGGGAGGGCGGCGGCGGCGCGGCGCGGCAGCCCATCCCTCACCGCGCGGCATCCCACCGTCGCTCGACGCCGCGAGGTGGCGCTGCAGGGCCGCCAGGCGGGCGGTGGCCCGGTCCATAATGTCGAGCACGGGAGGAGGGGGGGGGGCGGCGAGGGCGCGCCGAGAGAGTGCGGCCGCCGGCCGCGGGAGAGAGCGAGTTGGCCCTAAAGCGAAGGACGCGCCCCGGGCCGCCGCCAGGCCGGCCCACGCCACGCGCGCACAGACACGTGCTGCAACTGGACGCGAGGGCGGCACGCCCCCACGCCCCGCGGCCCTATCCTCGGCCGCTCCCCGCGCGCGCGCCTCACGCCTTCCCCCCGTCCCTTGCACTCTCCCGCACCGCCACCCGCAGCAGGTAGTCCAGGTAGTAGGTGGCGCCATTGTAAGCGGACGCGGAGATCAGAGCCACGATGAAAAGAGAGTGCGCGACCTGCGACCGCCACCACACGCTCGCCAGGCACAGGGACGCGACCGTCGCCGCCAGGTGGGCCAGCATGTAAATGACGGGGCCGTAACCGGGCGACGGGGCGGCGGACACGAGGCGGGCGAGGGGGGAGGCAGCATTTTTTTCGACCATGTACGTCCACATCGTCTCGTACCCGTTGCGCCGAATCGCGCGCCAGGCCAGCGGGTTGAACATGAGGACATAGTAGGCCAGGGCCCAGCAGGCGTAGGGGAGGGCGGCGGCGGCGACGAGGTCGCCGGGGGTCGCGGCGTCCCACCCGCGCGGCAGCGCCGGGTGCCCCCGCGCCGGCGCGCACGCGCGCGCCAGGCCACCCCACCCGGTCGCGGCCGCCGCCGCGGCACACGCTTGCAGGCCGCGCTCGGCCGCCGCCGTCGCGAGCGTGGGCGGCGCGCCGGGGAGCGGCCCGGGGTGCCACCGCAGCGACCACGCGACGAGCGCAGGCCCCACATGGATGAAGAGCGAGGTGCTCTTGTCCAGCGAGTGAAACACGAGCGCGTTGCGAAAGGCGGGGACGGAGAGGGCGAGGGGGCCCGACGCGAGCGCAAACACCGCGCGGCGGAGGGCCAGGGACCGCGGCGCCGCCCACAAATGCCACAGCGTCAGCCCGTTGGCCCAGTAGCAGAAATCGGCCATGTACAGGTGGGAGCCGCGGGCGCGGTAGAGGGCGAAGCGGTAGGGGAGGAGGGTCGCGGCGAGGAGGCTGGATGGGGAGAAGGGGGGTCGAGGGGGGTCGCCGACCCGCTCCCGGCCCCGCACACGCTCTCTGCGCACGTGTAGAACTGGTAGAAGGTGGCGGGGTGGGCGCCGAGCTCGAACGCGGCGACGAGCGCGACGCCGACGCCAAAGACAAAGGCGCCCTTGGACGCTGGGGGGGGCGCCCGCTTGGCGGTCGAGGGTGGAGGCGCTGACGCCTGCGGCGCGGCTTCCGGCCTCCGCGGCGTCGAGAGCAGCGCGCCCGGGTCGGCGGCGAGCTCCAGGTCTCCCGCTATGGAGCGCGCGCTGTCCAGGGCGCTGTCCAGCGCGGTGGAGAATTGGCGCGCGAACGCGCTCATGGGAGCGGGGAGCGCAGGCGGCGGCTAGTGGGGTGGAGGGAGAGTGCTGGGATGCGGCGCGACGACTGCGCCCCACACTCTCGCGCCGCCCGCGCCCACCCGCGCCCGCCCGCGCTCGCCCGCGAGCGCGCCGGCCGGAGCGCCGCGTCGCCAGGCGCCCACCGCTCGCCCCCCGGCCACCCCCATGGCGACGCTCGCCGAGTCCTTCCTCGCCGACCTCGACGACCTCTCCGACGGCTCCGGCGACGACGAGCGCGGCGGCGGGGATGAGGCCATGCCCGACGCCGCCGCGCCCGCGGCCGGCGCGCTCGCGCCCGCCGCGCTCGGCGGCGCGGCGGGCGGCTCGCTCGCGGTCGTGGCCACGCTCGAGGCGTCGACGAGGTACAAGGACGTGATGGAGCGTGTGCGGGCCGAGCTGGCGAAAGGCGACGGGGAGGCAGGAGGCCACACCGGCCCCGCCCCCGCGCCCGCCCCTCCCTCCTCCCTCGCCCCCACCCCAACCGAGGCCACCGACCCCGCCCACCGCCTGCTCGTCGATTGCAACGCCCTCGCCACCGACATCGACGCCGAGATCGCGGCCGTGGCCGCCCTGGCCCGCGACCGCTACCGCGCGCGCTTCCCCGAGCTGGAATCCCTCGTCGCCGACGCGCGTGACTACGCGCGCGTCGTGCGCGCTTTGGGGGGGGAAGCCGATCCGGCGACGGTGTCGCTGGACGGGTTGCTGCCGGCGGCGACCATCATGGTGGTCTCGGTCACCGCGGCGACGACCGCCGGCGTGCCGCTCCCTCCGTCTGCCCGGGACGAGGTCGCCGCCGCGTGCGACATGATCCTGCGGTTGGACACTGACCGGGCGACGATGCTTTCCCTTGTCACGGCCCGCATGCACCGCGTCGCGCCGAACCTGTCGGCCGCGGTCGGCGCCGACGTCGCGGCCGCGCTCGTTGGCGCGGCGGGCGGGTTGATTCCGCTGGCCTCCATGCCCGCCTGCAACGTGCAGGTGCTGGGCGCGAAGAAGGGCGCCCTGGCGGGCCTGTCGTCGCGCGGCGCGGGCACGCACCGCGGCCTCGTGTGGGGTTGCGACCTCGTCGAAGCCACCCCCCCCGCCCTGCGCCAAAAGGCCGCCCGCCTCATCGCGTCCAAAGCGACGCTGCTCGCCCGCGTGGACGCGCACGGCAGCGACGCGGGCGGCGGCGCGGGCGCCGCGTCGCGCGACTCGATCAAAGCGACCATCGCCAAATGGCAGGAGCCGCCGCCCGCGCGCGTCGCGCGCGTGCTGCCGGCGCCGGACGCGGAGCCCAAAAGTCGGCGGGGGGGGAGGCGGGCGCGGGCGGCCAAGGAGCGGTACGGACAGACCGACATGCGCAAAGCCGCCAACCGGGCCGCGTTTGGCGTCGCGGAAGAGGAGGTACTCGACGGCGACGAACTCGTCGGCATCGGCCAACTCGGCGGCGCGGGCGGCGGCGCCGGCACCCGGCTGCGGCTTCAGGCGCGCACAACCAAGGTCAAACTGAACAAAGCGCAACAGAAGAAGCACGCCCGCGCCCTGGCCGCCGTCGGGGGGGCTGGCGGGTTGGGCGGCGTGGGCGGCACGGCCTCCTCCCTCGCCTTCACGCCGGTGCAGGGCATCGAGCTCGAAAACCCCGCCGCGCGCGCCGCGCGCGCGGCGGCCGCCGGCCGCGCGCGCGGCGGGGCCGACACCTATTTTTCGGCGACGGGCGGGTTCAAGAGCGCGCTGCCGGGGCCCACGTGAGGAGAGGGGGGAGGGGGGAGACGGGGGCGCAAGGCGACATTGCGGGGGGTCACACGAACGAATCCTGCTGCGCGCCCCCGTCCCCCCTGCCGCCGCCAGACCCGGCAGCCACCACGATCGCCGCCGCGTGCGCCTCGCCCGCGCGGGCCGAGGTGAAGCAGTGAAAGGACTGCCGGTACGTCGCGTACGCGACGGTCGCCCCGATCCCCAACCCCGCCAGCACGTCGGACGCGTGGTGCCAATAGTCTTGCACGCGGGAGACCGCGATGGCGACGGCCAGGGCGGCGGGGAGGGAGGCCAGGACGAGGCGCCAGGGATGGCCAGCCGCGTCGCGCCGCCACACGCGCAGCTTGCCCGCCGCCCAAAAGCTCAAAAACCCGAGGCCGGCCGCCGACCACGAGGAGTGGCCCGATGGAAACGATTTGCGGCCTTCCAGGGGGCCGACCGCGCCCGGGGCGCAGAGCGGGACGCCGCCGGCGTCGAACGCCGGCGCGGCGCCGCCGGGCCAGCAGCGCGCCACAAAGTTGGGCCGCGGCCGCCCCACGCCCAGCTTGAGCGTGTTGGTGACGGCGCCCGTGATGAGGAGGGAGGATGCGAGGGCGAGGAAGGTGGCGTGCGTCTCGAGGCGCGAGGGCGGCGCGGCGAGCGCAAACGCGGTCAGGCACGCCGCCGGCACGCCCGCCGACACCAGGAGCACGGTGCGGCCGGGCACGCGCTGGGCGCCGCCGGCGCGCAGGGGGTAGGAGTAGCGCCTTGAGGAGGGAGGGAGGGGGGAGGGGTTGGCGGAGTCCGCGCGCGCGACGCTCGGCCCCGCCCCTCGCCCCGCCCCCCGCACCACAGGTCCTCGTCCTTGCCCGGCTCCAGCGAGCGCAGGTAGGGGGGGGCGGCTTCCGTCAGGGCGACGACGGCAAAGAGGGCGGCGAGGGTGACGTAGTCGGGGAGGTGGGCGCTGCAAGGGGGGGAAAGGAGGGGGTTGAGCGCTCGCTGCGCACCGCCCGCGCCCCGCCCCGCACGCGACGCCTTCCCCGTCCTCACCGCACGATCGCCGACCACGGCACCTCCCCCGCGGAGCCGCTCCTGCGGGCCGAATACGGCGGCGGCGCGGCGCCGAGGTCGTCCGCCTTGGACCCGCGGCGCGCCAGGCCGCCCCGCATCTCCAGCATGGGGCGCGGGAGGTGTGAGGGGGGTTCCGCGATCGCCGGAGGTGGCGAGGAGTGATGGGGCCCGCATCGACGCCGGCGACTCCGGCGCCACTCTCTCTCCCGCGCCCGCCGCGGCGGGCCTGCGCCCGCCGCGGGGCGCCCCGCGCCCGCCCCGCAATGCTGCCGGGGCCGGGCCCGCCCAAGCGGCCGCCGGCCGGCGGCCGCTTGGGCGGCCGCGCCCGCCTGTCGCGGTGGCGCGCGGCCGCCGCCGCAGCCGCGGGCGGCAGGCGCTGGCACTGGGTCATCGTGCGTGGCAGGAGGGTCGGCGCGCAGTGTCGGCAGGGCGGCAGGGCCGGCGGCTGACCCACATGCCCTCGTTCCTTCAGACCGCCCTCGTGTGCCTGGACTTGGCCGTCGTTCTGGCCGAGGTCGCCCTGGGCGGCGTGCACCCGACCCACCTCGATGCGTGTGAGCCGCCGCCACCGGCAGCGGAAGCGGCGGCGGAAGGCCTGCACTGGGCGACCGTCTCTTTGTTGGCCGTGCTCAACGTGGATTGGGTCGTGCGCGCCCTCATCATCGGCCCTGCACGCTTCTTTGCCTCCCTCACCCACTGGCTGGACGCCGGCCTCGTCGCCGCCGCGCTCGCCCTCGAGCTCGCCCTGCACGGCGCGCCCGCCGTCGCGGCCAACCTCGCGGTGGTTCTCTTGCGCCTCGCTCGCGTGGGGCACGCGTTTGTTGAACTGAGCCTGAGCGAGGCGGCGGTCGGCGGGCGGCGGGCGAGGGAGGAGGCGGCGGCCGAGCGCGCGCGGTCGGCCGCGCGCCTCTGGCGGCTCGCCGCGCGCGCCGCGGCCGCCCAAGCCGCCCCTCCTCGTGTAGCCGGATAGCATGCTGCGCGCGTGTTGCACCGGGCGCGCGGGCCCGCCCCCAGCGCCGTCTCTCCGTCCCTCCCCCTCGCCCCCTCGTCAGAGCTCGTCCTTGGCCGGCTCGTCGTCGCCCGCCGACGGCGGCGCGAGCACCCCCCCCGCCTTGACAAACGCGGCGATCGCCTCCTCGGTGCGCTCGCCCGTGTACGTCGTGTGCTTGCCGTCCTTGAAGAGGACGATGGTGGGAAACCCCTTGACCTCAAACTTGGAGCCGGGGGGGAGGTCGTTGGCCGTCATGTCGTACTTGGCGACAACAACCTTCTTGTCCGCTTTGAACGCCTCGCCCAGCTTGTCCCAGATGGGGGCGAGCGTCTTGCAGTGGCCGCACCACGGCGCGTAAAACTTGACGACGGCCGTCGCGCCCTTCGGCGTCAGCACGAGCTTCTCAAACGTGTTGGCCGTGGCCACCACCACCGGCCCGTCGTTCTTCTTGGGCGGCGTCTCCGACTTGACGTGCGGGGAGAGCTTGCCGGCGGAGAAGGCCGCCAGGAACGCCTTGACGTCCTTCGCGGCCGCCTTGGCCTTGATGTACTTGGCGTTGGCCTTGGGCGCGTGCACGGCCAGGGCGGGCAAGTCAGCGTCCGTCAGGCCGAAGAACTGGACCGCGCCGCCGTTGGCCACGGGGTCGACGAGCAGGATCGACGCGCCGCCGACCGCCTTCGCGGCGATCAGCGCCGCGCGAAAGTCGGCCGCCTTTTTGTGGTCGGCCCCCACAAACGCGAGCAGTTTGGGCTCGTCCGATTGGAACACCTTGGCCAGCACCTTTTTCATGCGGGGCGTCTGGTCGAGCTCGACGAGTTCGGGCTCGGTCGCCGCGTCGACGAACGAGACGATCGCCGCAGTGTCGTCCGCCTTGCCCTCGAACGTCGCGGTCGGCTCGTCATACTTCTTGTGCAGCACGATAGAAGGCGCGGCGGCGCCGGGCACGAGCGCGGCGTCAAACGTGTGCAGGAACGCGGCGTCGTCGCGCAGTCGGTCGCCCGCCGCTTCAAACGCTTTGAACGCCGCGTCCTTGGCCGATTTGAACACGCCCACGACGACCACGTCGTGCGCTTCCTTGGCCGCGGCCAACGCTTTGGCGTCGGCGACCAGGGCAGAGGCGGGGCCGGCCAGTTTCGTCAGGTGGGAGACAATGCCCGCCGCCTCGCGCGGCCCCGCGTAGTCGACCGCGTCGGCCGGCTCCCCCTTCCCGCCCTTGAAGATTTTGAGGGTCGGGAACCCCTTGACCCCGTACTTCTCCGCGAGCGCCTTGTTGGCGTCCTCGGTCGCGTCCACCTTCACGAGCTTGATGCCCGTCGCCCCCGCGTCGAGCTCGGCCGCCGCCTTTTCATACTCGGGCGCCAGCGTCTTGCAGTGCCCGCACCAGGGCGCGTAAAACTCGGCCACGACAAAGGGGTGGGCCTTGAGGATGGCGGCAAACTCTTTCTCGCCGGTGGCTGGGGAGGGATTCAAACAGGGGGGGTCGGCGTCGGCGGGAAGGCGGCGCCCCGCTGGCGGGGGGAGGGGGGGGCTCCGCGCGCCCTGATCGCGCCACCGCTGCGGCCACTGCCGTCGCCCGGCGGCCGTGGGAGGCGGCGGCGGGCGGCCGGCGCGGCGGCGGGCGCGCGAGCGCGGCACGATGCGCGCCGGCGGACGCGAGGGGGGGGCGCCGCACGGGAAAGGCGCCGCTCGCCCGGCTGGCCCCACATTTACGAGTGTAAAGCAACGCCGGCCCGTTTGGGCGGGCGAGCGGGCGGGCGGGACGCGCGCCGGCGCCCGCGCCGGGGGCAGCGATCGCGCGCACGCGCCCGCGCGCTGCGCGCGCCCCTCCGCGGCCGCATCGATGCGAGTGCGCCCCCCAGCGGGCGCGGCGTGATGCGCGCCACCAACCGGGGGCCGATCTGGGGCGCGGTAGGCGCGGGCGGGGCCGCGCGCTCCCCCCCGTCCTCCACGTACCCGTGAGGACGGCCTCCTTGTCCTCCGCCTTGGCCTTTTTCTTCTTGGCGTCGACCGGGGCGGTCGCCGCGACGAGCGCGAGCAGCAAGAGGAGGGCGGTCGCTTTCCGCATGGTGGGGGAGAGTGGGGGTGTGAGCGAGCGCTGTCGGCGCCGCGCTCACTGCCGCGCCCGCCCGCCATGTCGGCCGCCCAGTCGACGGCCGCGGGTGCGTGCTTGGTCCCGTCATCGCCCTGCAGAGGGCGGCGGCTGAAGCGCGAGCACGGCCAACCCCTTCCCCCCCTACAATCGCCCCCTCCAGGCCCCGCCCGCTCCGGCAACCCTCCCCCACCCCCACCCCCCGCCTCCTTTCGCGGCCTGGTCCTGGGCGGCGCGCCCGGCGAGATGGGCCTCGGCGACCTCCGCGCGCGCGCGGCCGACCTGCGGCGCACGCTCGACGACGTGGCGCGCGCGCTGGCGTACCGACCCGACGCGCTGACGTGGTGAGGGCGGTGGCAGGGTGGAGGCAGTGGCGTTAATGTCCTTTCTTCGCCGCGCCGCCCGCCGCGACGCCTCCCGCCCGCCCCGCCCCGCCCGCTCCCCCAGGCCCGACGTGCTGGACAAGTTTTGCGTGGCGGGCCAGCAAGCGGCGAGCGTGGCGGCGGCGCTGAGGCCGCTGACCCGGGCGTACGCGGCGCACCCGACGTCCGTCGCGGCCGCGAACGCGGCCACGCTCCCCATCCTGCTCTCCTCGACGCCCCTGCCGGAGGCGGCGGCGGCGGCGACCGCGGCGGCGGACGCGGCGGCGGCGGGGGCGGGGGTCGGGGGTGGGGCGAGCGCGGTCAACCCGGGCGACGCGTACGTCGCCCTCGGCGCCGCCGCCGACGCCGTCAACGCGCTCGTCGACCGCCTCACCCTCCCGACCCCCGACGGCGCCCCCGACCCGCACCGGGGCGTGCTCGCGCCCGCGTCGGCGGCGCGGCGCGCGCTCGCGGCGGCCGCGCACGCGGCCGCCGCGCCGGGCGCGGGCGCGCCGCCGCCGGGGTCGGGCGCGCGCGCGGTGGACGCGCGGGGGGCGCTCATAGCGGCGGCGTTGGCCGGGGGGCTGCCGCGCGAGGAGGAAAAGGAGGGCACGGGGTGAGTGGGCTGGCCGCCCTCTCGCCAGCTCCCTGTTGCCGTTCTTCCGCGATTGCCGCCCCCGTGTTGCACGCCCCCTCGGTGCCGCCCACCACCCCGTCACGCGAGCCCCGCGGCCGCGAGCCCCGCGCGCAGTTTGGCAGCCTGCTCGAGCACCGACCGCCGCGACGCGCCGCCCACGGTGTCGCGCCGCTCGGCCGACGCTTCAAAGTCCCACACGGCGGCGACGTCGTCGGCGAACAGGGGGTGGATGGCGCGCAAGTCGGAGG
>Ga0315274_10015777_pt1 | contig 10691 bp, 9 predicted proteins | sample YL17G02_20_MG_FD_203700 | JGI IMG/M metagenome (GOLD analysis project Ga0315274, IMG submission 203700) | Sediment microbial communities from Yellowstone Lake, YNP, Wyoming, USA - YL17G02_20 | ecosystem: Environmental > Aquatic > Freshwater > Lake > Sediment | place: USA: Wyoming | collected...
AGCCCAGCGTCAGTAAAATCAGCAGCGATACCCCAATCACCGCGATGCCCATGTGCAGCAGCAGTTCATTCGATTTCTCCGCCGCCGTCTCGCCGTAGTTTCGCGTGATGGAAATTTCCACATCGTTCGGAATGGTTCGCCCCTTGAGCGCCTCAATTTTCTTCAACACCTGATGCGCGACCGAGATGGCGTTTGCGCCGGGCCGTTTGGCAATGCTCAACGTGACGGCGGGCTGTTCCTCGGCGGTCGCGCCTTTTGCCCTGCCCGGCCCGAAAAACACGTATTGAGTCGGTTCTTCCGCGCCGTCTTTGATTTCCGCGACTTCGCGCAAGTAAACGGGTTTACCCTCAACAACACCAACCACCACCTTGCCCGCGTCCTGCGCCGTGGACAGGAAACCGCCGGTCTCGACAATCACTTCACGGTTGTTGCTGGTGAGTCCGCCGGCGATGCTCTGCCGGTTGGCTTGGATGAGCATCGGCACGATTTCCGCCGCGCTGAGATTGCGCGACGCAAGCTGGAGCGAATCAAGCAGCACGCGCAATTGTCTTTTCGCGCCGCCGACAATCGTGGTTTCGGCGACGAGCGGCACTTGTTTCACCGCGTCATCCACCTGCGCCACGAGCCGCCGCAATGTGAGATGGTCGTAGTGGGCGCTGTGAAACGTCAGCGCCAGAATCGGCACGTCGTCAATGGATTTGGGTTTGATCAACGGCGACGAAACACCATGCGGGATGCGGTCGAAGTTCGACTGCAACTTCTGGTTCAGCTTCACCAGGCTTTTTTCAACGTCCTCGCCAACTTTGAACCGAACGATGGCGAGGCTCTCACCGGGGCGCGAGGTGGAGTAGATGTATTCGACGCCCGGAATCTCCCAAAGCAGCTTTTCCATTGGCCGGGTCGCGCGTTCCTCGACTTCCTTTGCGGTAAAACCCGGCATGGAAACGAGCACGTCAATCATCGGCACTTTGATCTGCGGCTCTTCCTCGCGCGGCAGCATGATGATCGCCGCCGCGCCCAGCAGCACGGACGTGATCACGATCAGCGGCGTGAGTTTTGAATCAACGAACGTCCGCGCAATGCCACCAGCGAAGCCCATCTCGGACTTTGGACTTTGGGCTGCGGGCTTCACTTTGCCCCCACCGGTTGTCCGTCAGTCAACTGTGCCGCTCCCTCCACCACTACAGCGTCGCCCGCATGGAGACCGGAAAGGATTTCCATCTCGTCACCGACGCGTTTGCCGGTCTTCACAAGATGCAAATGCGCGTGCTGGTTCGCAACGACGAAAACGATTTCCAACTGTCCACGCTGCACGACTGCCGATACCGGCACGCGCAGAGAATTGCTCTCCCCAACTGGCACCAGCAGTCGCGCAAATTGCCCCGAACTCAAGCCTGGCTGTTCCGATAAATCCACTTTGACCCGAAACGTGCGGCTGACCGAGTCAGCGGCGGGGGCGATTTCACTGACCGTGCCGGTCAACTCTCCGCTCACGCCGTCCACGCGGGCGGCGAGACGGGCATCACGTTGAACGTGGGGGGCGATAGCCTGGGGCACGTCGGCTTCAAGTTGCAGCGCCGATGGGTCTTCGATGGCAATCAAAGGTTTGCCGGGTGCGGCGAGGTCGCCCACGTCGGCCCATTTCTTCGTCACCACGCCGTCGAACGGCGCGACGATTTCCATATAACTCATCATCGCCTTCGCTTCCGCTGCCGCGCCTTTGGCCACCCGGTTTCGCGATTGAGCAGCATCATATTCTGCCCGCGTGACAGCCTGTTGCTCGAACAACGCCGAGACCCGTTTCCAGTCGCGCTCAGCTTGTTCCAGTGAAGCTTCGGCCTGGTCGAGGCGAGCATTGATTTCGGCAGCGTCGAGGCGGGCAACCAGTTCGCCGGCTTTGACTCGCTGCCCCAAAACCAGCGGCAACTTGCCAATGCGCCCGCTCAACTTCGCTTCGAGCGTTGCATGAAGTTTGGCCCGCACCGTGCCAACGACTTCCTCGGTTATTGCTCGAGGCGTGCTCTGGACGGTCTGAATGCGAACCGACGCGGTCGGGAGGTTGGATAAATTGCCCTTTGAACTTTCCGGCTTCGCGCCACAGCCGGTGAAACACAGCGCCGACGCGAGGACTGCCACTACGGCGGCAGGAAGGAGAAACTGCGGTTTTTGGCAAGATCGTTTCATATCATTTGGCCGTCGGCTGGTTGTCGAGTTGGGGCAAGGCCAACGCCTTGCGCAACGCGGCGACCGCGATGCGCTGGTCGGACTCAGCTTCCGCGCGACGAACGCGGGCAGCGACGAGCGCGGTCTCGGAATCGATCAACTGCGTCGAGAGGGCAAGCCCTCGCTCGAAGCGGGTGCGTGCCTCCAGCGCCCGCTCCAACGTCCAGGTGTCCGCCGCCCGCGCCACGAGCGCGCACGACAGCAAGCCGGCGAGAAATCCCAGTTGCTTCTTCATTTTGAGCAACAGGAAGCGCCGGGTTTCTCGTTCTCACAGCAAGAGCCGCCCACGCCGAGTTTCTGGAGAACGATTTCCAGCGGACAAAAGTTCGTGAACGAGGACTGGAGCAGATTGAAACCGACGAACGCGGTGAACCAGAGCCAGTATCGGCTGTGATAGTGCGCGAGCACGAGGCTGAGGAGGATGAACGAGCCGGCGAAGCGGCGGATGAGCATGTGCATTTTCATAAGCATATCAGACTCCATCGTTTCTGCTGATTACTGAGCCGTCAGGTTGCGATAAGTTACAAACCTTGGCTCTCGCACGCTTAGCCGTCCAGCCCTTGGTGCACGCGCAGACCGTTATTCGTCGCCGGGACCGCTGCATGACCAACACCCATGCTGCGCGTAACGATTGCCTCCCTTTGGCGGCCTGACAGAAGAAATTTGTCTCACGCCTCGACGTGACACTGCTTGCACCGGCGAGGCACGACTACTCGGCCAGCCGGTAGAACTGGCTTGGGCCGACCAGGTCGTTCGACACAACGTTCTGACCTCGCACGAACGCCGGCGGAGCGCCGACCGGCGCCCAGTTGATGGGCGGCGTCAAGGTGTCCGCGCGTTGCAGGCGCAAGCCTTCGAGCGAAGCGGACCAGGAGAGCACCGCCTGGCGGTCGCTGGTGCGGAGGGTCAAGCGTGGCTCCGGCCGCCTGGCCTGCAACGCGAGCAACTCGATGCCGTGGTCCAACCCCAGGTTCCGGCTGTACTGTTTGTTGGTCGGGTTGTTCCAGTGTTCGTGGACCCCGAGACTGGAGAGGCGCACGCCGCTCTGGTCCGGCGCATAAACGGATCCCGAAGGCGGGTCGTCCGCGAGGGCCGCTTCGTGGAGGTAGTCCTCGGCGCCGCCCTGCAAGCTGCCCGCGTCCTCGATTCCGCCCGTCACGACTTTGGGCCACTCCTGAAGGAGGAAATCATGGGCGACCGAGTCGATCGCCACCGGATCTTGCGAGGCGAAGAGGCTCGAGGGCCAGTCGCCGTTGATGCCGTCGCCAAACGGGGCGGACTTCCATTTGAAAGGGTGCGAGTCCCAGTAGTAGCCGCCGAACAGGCCGTCGATCAAGCAGAGGAGGGTTTTGCCGCCCAACTCGCGGTGGCCCATCAGATCCACAATGGCACGGTAGTGGCCCATTCCGGGGCTCCACTCCGCGTTGGGCAGGCTGAGGTGCATGTCGTAGTAATTCATGGTTCCCGCGCCGCGCAGATAACCGTCCGGGCACCGCAGCAGCGCACCGTAAAGGTTCTTCCCACACACGGTGATGCCGGACGAGTGACCTTTCAGCACCGCGAAGTTGATGAGGTAGTCCGCCTCGGCAAAAGGGACTGGGATGTAGTCCTGCACCTTGCCGGTCGCCGCCGCCGCGCTCCAGCGGAACGGAACCTTCGAGAACTCGGTGCGCGTGCGCCCGGAGCCGGCTTTGCCGTAGTTGTCGAAATACTGGACCTCGGGAAACTCCGGGTGCAACAGGTCGTACATGAACTGGGGAATCATCCCCGTCGGGTCACCTACCGCGAGGTTGCCCGGCGCCACGCCCGCCTCATAGACCAACTGCCGGAACAGGGCCAGGAGCATCTGCGGCGAGTTGTCAATGCTGTTCATGACGCTGGCCTTCTTCTGGTAGGTGACCGGATCAACCTCCGGGCTCCGCGCGTTGCAGGCGGTCAGGTTGATCTTGATGGCGATCTTCTCGCCGGCTTGATAACCCCGCCGGCCTTTGCCGCGACCTTCATTGAAATGTTTGAAGATGGTATCCCACGCCGTCGCATCGCTGCTCTCGCCGGCCACGTTGCGGACGGCTTGCGACATCATCTCTTCCACCACCGCCAGGTCCGTGTGCGGGCTCTGCCACCAGCGCTCTGGAAACTCGAACCCGGCCCAGTCGGTCGCCTCGGGGGCGTGCACCCACACCACCCGGCCCGGATGGATGCCTTGGGCTGTGCCGATCGGCCCATGCGACTGCGTGACGTACGCCGCAGCCGGCGTTCCCGGCAGGGCGACGATAGCCACGACCGCGGCGGCCACCGCGATCGCACAGCAGACGCACGCCGCGCGCAATCGGGCTTGCCGGGAGAACTCCTTCCCGCGTCGCCAGGCCAGCGTCGAGCCCGCCACGGCCAGCAGCCAAACCACGAACGTGCTCGCCAGCGGGGCCGCGGCGCGTTGGCAGGGATACGTTGCCCGGCTGGGTTTGGGAATCACCCGCACCAGGAACCACAGCAAAGACACCAACCCCAAACCGGGCAGAACCCATCTGTGCCTGCGGCGTTTATCCTGGTGAGCGCTGGGTCCTCTTTTCAGACAAACCCGTTCCGTGCTGGCCGTTCGCCTCGTTGACTTTTGCGCAGAAAGCACTCCGTTTCTCATGGCTGTATCCTGAAGGAAAAAGCGATCCAACGCCACACTTTCTTTGAGCCCGAGCCCGGCTGGACAGCCGCAACCGGGTGAAGCGGCCTCGCATCGGGAGCGGCTCGTTGGCTACCAAGCCGCAAAGCAACCGCTGTCCTCCCAGTTTCGGGACCCGCGGTATTGCCTCATCCGGGAGATCTTCTTCCAGGAGACCGAGCCATCCAGCAAGCCGATGTTGCCGCCCACGGCGCCGATGGTCTCCGAGGAGGCGCCCTCCGCGCTGCTGTTGGAAGAGTCTCGGTCTTTCAGAATCGGTCCACCCTTTCCGTGCGGCGCGAAGGTTTTGCCATAGCCCGGTGACCAATCGTTCATGTCGGTCACCAGGACCAGCGAACTCTCGTCGATCAGTTTCTGCGGCGAAATCCAGACCGCGGTTTGCCCGGACAACGCGGGCCAGGGAGTGTTGGTATGACCACCGAGGTAGTTATAGCCAATGATATAACCATACCCTTGCTCAGCGATCCAACCGTCCTTTCCCTTAAACGGCGGGCCAAGGCTCGGGCACTCCAGGATCCGCCAATCGCCGGCATAGCTAATGAGCAAATTGCGAGTGTTGGTGGAAATCACGGGGATGTGCTCATCGGTTGGGTCGCTGAAGTCGGAAAAACCACTGGGCAAGTTTTCGGCGAAGTCACTGCCATAGAGATGCGTGGCCAGGATGAACTGACGGATATGGTTCTTGCAAGTCGTTCGTCGAGCCTTTTCCTTGGCGTTCACGAGCGCTGGCAGGAGCAGCGACGCGAGAATGGCGATGATCGCAATGACCACCAGCAACTCAATGAGCGTGAATGCCCTCCGGTCGTTGGCCCCGCGGCAAGGCAACTGAATCGAGTCGAACATAACCAGAGACTCAAGGTTGTTCCACCACCGCGTAGAATCGCTGCTGGACTACGCCTGGATCAGCATCCTCAAAGCGTAACACGCCGTTCTCCAGCAGGCCGGCGGTGCTCACCGGATCCCATTGGGTCAGGGGAACGCTAAGATCCGCGGTGACGCGAAGCTGGATCCTGGCGACCCGGCTGGCGTCCAGCGGAGCTCCGTCGGAACTGACGACCGACAGTTGCAGGCTGCCGCCGGAAGTGAGCGTCGCCGATTGCACGCGCAACGGTGGTGGCGGCGGCACGCTGACGTCCAGACAGACCGCTTCCGATGTGCTACGGGCGTAAATGCGGCCGTCACTGACCGCCGGGACGTTCCAGCATTTGCCCGTCACTGCCTGGGTGCGCGCAACCTCGGTGTAGGCCGAAGGATCGGTTTGGACCAGGACCAATGCGCCGGTGTCGCTCAGAATCAACAGATGGTCATCCACCACCACGACCCCGCCAGGGCCGAACCCGCTCTCGGCCCATTTCTCCAGGCCCGTGGCGAGTTCGAGACACTTGAGCTTCACATTGTCGTACGAGCCAAAGAGTCCATAAACATAGCCAGCGTGATAGACTGCCGTGCTCCAGTGGTTGCCAACCTTGTTGCCGGCGACGCGCCACAACTGCGCCGCTGTGAAGGCGTCGCCTGATTTGCTGACCTTGACCGCACCGGCTCCGACACCATAGGCGGCTGAACAGAAGACGATGTCGCCAGCCACAACCGGCGAGGCGGCCGTGGACGTGGAGAAAAGGAACGCGTAACGCCAGAGCTCGGTGCCGGTGGCAGGGACCACTGACACCAATCCCGACTGCGTAAAAAAGATGACCTGTCGCACGCCGAGGATCGTGGCGGCGACAGGAGTGGCCTGCGTCAGTCTATCCGTCCCGCTTTGCCACGCCAGACTGCCGTCGGTCTTGCGCAGGGCGAGCAACGTCCGGCCCGGGGCATTGCAGTTGACGAAAAGGAGGCCGCCGTCGATCAGAGGCGAGGCCGCGTTTTGCCAGGGAATGTTCTGAGCACCGTGCTCGGTGACCAAGTCCTTGCGCCAAAGCACCTTCCCGGTATCTGCCTCCAGGCAAGCCAGCGACAAGTCCACCGACGACGTATAGACGCGGTCGCCATCAATTGTCGGTGTCGAACGCGGACCGTCGCCAATGTCCGCACCGTACTGGTAGTCAGCCAATCCGAGCGGCGTGGCCCAAAGCTCCTGTCCAGTGGCGGCATTGAGCGCGACGCAGAATTCCTGGTCCACACCACCAAGCTGCCGACTGTCCAGGGTAAAGGCCTTGCCTCCGCTGACTGCAAAGGAACTGAAGCCGTCCGTCAGGTTGATTCTCCAGACCTGACGCGGGCCCTCGGCGGGCCAGTCTTTGACGATTCGGTCCGGCGAGATGCCGTCGTGGTTCGGCCCGCGATATTGCGGCCAGTCCATCCCCAAGCCGGGGGTGGCGCCAGTGAGCAAAGCGACGGCAATCAACCCAAGCGTCAGCCCGTGGCCTCGGAACCCGCCGGCCTCCTGTGCCGGGACGCTTATGAACCGGTTTGGCCCGCAGGATTCAATTGGGAAAATCGGTGCAGCCTCGGCATGGGCAGTGGCGGCGGTCGTCGGTACGTCTGGCGGTCGCATCTGGCTGCTACAGTAGCAGGGAAGATGCCGAAAACAACCGCCAGGCAAAGATTATTCAGTGCGGTTGCGCCGGGCGCAGTCCGTGGATCAAGCCTCCATGATGACTTTGAATCCCATCAGCGCGCTGAGCGTTTCGATCTGTGCCCGGAGATCGCCGTAGTAAGTGACGCGATGCCAGCCCCAACGGTCCCATTCGGTCATCAGCTTACGGATGTCACCTTTGACCTCGGCGGCCAGTTTGGTGCGGCAGGCCTTGTCTTCGTCGATATTGGCCACGGTCTTGGCTTGGTGCATGACGATTTCCTTGCGGGTGGGGTTGAACTGGATGGTTGTGGTCATCTCGCCCAGCGGCATCAGCGAGCGGATGGCGGCGCCTTTGCGGTCTTCGGAGTGGTTGCGGATCTGGTAGAGGTTGCTGGGACCGCGAGGTCCGAACACCTTGTTACTGGCCACACAATGGGCGTAGATGATCTGGTTTTTCGAGGTGTCAATGACTGGATCCGAGATGAAACCGGGTCGGTTCACGAAGTAGGTCATCAGCAACATGGTGAGCGTGGATGGCAGATCGCCCTCGCACGCCCCTACCAGGCCGTCGTTATTGAACTGGAACAAGCCCAGGCACGGATAGGCCGGCAGCTTGCCCCCATAGAACAGGGTCAGACAGTCGATGGTCAGGGCCTGCGCACGGTGTTCGCGCATGAGGTCCCGCATGGCCACGTACATGGCGCCCGACCTGGTGACTTCCGCGCGGTTGGGTTCAACGACCTTCTGGGCCTTGTGGATCCAGTATTTGGCCCATCTCTCGGCTTGGGTGCGCTCGGCCATTTGGTAAGCCCGGGACAATTCCGCTGCGCCCAACCGGTGCACTTTCGTGCCCCAGACTTCCTGGATGGCCTTCGGGTCGCCCCAGAGCTGTTCCTTCTCGGTGATGTCCAGCACCGTCGAGGCGCGCATCTTTTTCAAACACGCGAAGCTCATTGCGGCTTCGGCCACATCCTCAAACCGCGAGGACGAAACGCCCCCGACCTTCAAACCCTTGCGCTGCGCCGCCGCATAGGCCGTAAGGAACTCGCCCGAGCCGCCATACAGATCGTCCACAAACAGGGTGGGTTTGCCCGCCGCCGCAATCTCGACGCCGGCACCGGTCCAGATGCCCACCATGTAAACGAGATAGCCATCAATCTCTTGATCGGCGTCCAGCAGTTGCTTCGCCTCCGCAACGTTCTTAACGGTCGCGGGCACGAATTCGATGTCGGGGCAAGCCTTGGTCAATCTGGCCGTGAGCTCCTTCTTTCGCCCCTCGTAGTCGTAGCCGATGTTCGGCCACGTGGCTTGCTGCGGTGGGAGGTGTGTGAAGACAAGACGCACTTTGGCCTTGTCGCTGGGCAACAGGCTCTCATCTGCGATAGTCGAAGCTGGAATCGCGGCCAAAGGACGAAGCGCCGCGCAGGCCGCGCAGGCCGCGCAGCCAGTCAGAAATCGGCGTCGGCTCAGTGGACGGAGATCGGAAGGATGGCAGCCAGGAGATTCCGCGTGGTTTGTGTTCATCTTTAAGGTTTAGCTTTGGAGGTTTAATACCTGCGCCGCTGGGCTGCTTTCTGACCGTCGGGCGCCGGGGTGAACATGTCGGACTTCGTCAGACCGAGGGTCTTGGCCATCTGCACGGAATGGTCGAGCTTGCCCATGTTCGGATAGCGGCCATTGGAGCCGAAGGCGAACTTCACTCCTGCCGCTTTGGCTGCCTTCAGGAAGGACAACTGGGGCAATTTGAAGCTGGAACTGATCTCGATCGCCACCTGGTATTTCACGGCGGCATCGAGGACCTTCTTGACTCGCTGGGGGGTCCAGAACTTGTCGTACTCGTTGGCCAGGGGCGTTGGCAGCCATGAGACATTGGCCAGCAGGTCGATCGGCTGTTTGGTGATGATCTCGACGTGCCAGTCCACGTAACGGTCCATGAAACCTTGCTGGTCCGCCATGTCTATCCGTTGTTCGACACCCGGTTCCCACAGTTTGACCCGTTGGCCGTTTTTGCCGGGGAACGTCATGGTGTCGGTAAGCACGTAGTCCAGTTGCGCCAGGGCCTCGCGCGAAAAACAGCCCATCCAGTCGGTCCATTCCGCCTGGATGCCTTTATAGACGGGTCTGCCCTCCAGCATGGCGTTGCGCGCCTTGAGCTCCGCGTCGTTGCTGAGTACGACCGGGTATTTGTTTTCTTTGGTGCCGGCGTGTTCGACGATGCCGAATTTCACGCTGCGCGCCGCCGGGAGTTCGAGGACCTTGTCGATCGTGCTGTTATCGAGGTGGACGTGCAGATCCATGAGCGGGAAGTCCAGCCCGGCGTCGGCCGGGTCGTTCGAGGCGGCGAGCAGCCTGCCCGGGATCAGGGACACGGCGCAAACGGCGGTGGACTGGCGGAGGAAACCGCGGCGGCAGATCGGGTTGTTCATAAGCGGTTTGACGGTAGCTGGTTCAGTGTTGTTCGACGAGTGAGTTTGCGGGTCTCTTGATGTGACAGAACCCAGCCCGACGCAAGCCTCTTTTACCATTTTTCCCGATAGGAGATTCGGGATATCCCCTATAGCACAAATCAAACAGGTTGGCGATGATGTGGCTTGTGGCGAACAGACCCTGGAGTACGATGGTCGGTTGGCTTCCCGATGTGGCGAGGTATCAACTCACGCTGATCGGGGAACACGAGTCATTGAGTATGCCACTTCACACGCAAGCCGCAGCCCCGAAGATCCGCCTCTTTCTGGTGGACGACGAGCCCATGGTCCGAAAGGGGTTCCGTCTCTTTGCCAGTCTGCAGTCCGACATGACGGTCTGCGGTGAAGCGGCCAGCGAAGGCGCGGCTTTGAGGGAGATCGCGGCGCTTAAGCCGGATCTGGTGGTCGTGGACCTCGGACTCAAAGGGGGGACCGGCCTCGAAGTGATCAAGGAACTCCATCGAGTCCATCCCCAGATACGAATCCTGGTCTTCTCCATGCACGACGAGGCCTTCTACGTGGAGCAAGCCCTGGGCGCCGGCGCCCACGGCTATGTCACCAAGGAAGAAGGGACCGAGACGGCGCTCCAAGCGATCCGGTCGCTGATGCAGGGGAAAAGGTACCTCAGCGCGAAGGCCGCGGCCAAGATGACCGGCATGGGTTGACATGCTGGTGGAACGGATGATCCATCATGCTTCCCATGAACCTGTCCTGCCGATAACTTCCGCCTGATGACAAGCCTTGAAGTCCTGTTCAGTCCCGCGGAGCACAGCGTCCTTCCACAACGCGAGCTCACAGGAACGCTTTG
>Ga0315274_10015778_pt1 | contig 10691 bp, 9 predicted proteins | sample YL17G02_20_MG_FD_203700 | JGI IMG/M metagenome (GOLD analysis project Ga0315274, IMG submission 203700) | Sediment microbial communities from Yellowstone Lake, YNP, Wyoming, USA - YL17G02_20 | ecosystem: Environmental > Aquatic > Freshwater > Lake > Sediment | place: USA: Wyoming | collected...
CTATCACATATATACATAAAATATTGGCCGATGAGCGCAAATGATAAAGCTAAGAGTGCATGAATGCGCATTAATCATAACGAAGTTTAATTACAAGAAAGTGCGCATGAATCACTCTAGAGAGGTGCGAATATGCCAAGGGGACATTCTAGAAATATAGAAGATTACGTTAAAGATGCAGTCGTGAAGGTGAAGAAAGATAACCGTGAATTTTCCGCTAATCAAATCCGTAACCATCTACTTAGGGAGCACGACAAATATGGTCTGAAGCAAGAAGAAATACCTCAAAAAAGATCAATTCAAAAAATAGTAGCCGATAAAATTTCTAACTTGCGGGACATGTGGGCTAGCCCTCAAGAAAAACCCTGGACCTTGGGTAGCTTAGAACATTTCCCACTATCCCCAGACTCTTTAGCAATGCTGCTAAAAATGCAAATTTACTGGATGGAGACAAAATTTACGCCCATGAGCAGACGCGAAGCAATATGGGTATCAAGGTTATACCCCACAATATTGAATTTGAATGAAGGCAAAGAACCCACTAACATCACTTGGTGGCTTCATTGGTGGGTTAACGAATACAGCACGATGGAGCAAATATACCAAATCAAACACGGTAATCTAAAAGATTTTGAAACGTTCGAATTAGACTTGGATTTATTTCAATCAAAAGGCGAACCCGAGAAATCGAAAATTTGGGTTATAGCGCCTATTTACTTAGTGCAGCCTAAGGACGCACAGAAAGACTACGCAAATTATCTTAATGCGTGTATAAAGTATCTTCCTTCTTTCAAGGGTCCGGTTCTAAAAGTAAAAACACCGGAAGAAAAAAAGAGGATAATGGAAGCAATCAGCCAAGTTTGTAATGAAATTACTGAAGTTAAACCCGAGGAGGTACAAAAATGAGAGGACATATAACCAAGCGGTCTGAGGGTAGCTATTCCATCGTTCTTGACGTGGGGACTGACCCCGCCACTGGACGGCGAAAACAGCAAAGAGTTACAGTTCGGGGGACTAAAAAGGACGCTGAAAAGCGTCTTGCAGAGCTATTTCACCAGCTTGATACTGGAACTTTTACAAAGCCAAGTAAAGATACCCTGTCTGATTTTCTAAGCCGATGGTTACAGGATTATGCCAAGCCCCACCTGACGCCTCGTGCCTATGAGCGCTATGAGTCCATCATCCGGGTACACCTTACACCCTCACTTGGCAGTATTCCGCTCACTGAAGTACGCCCTGACCATATTCAAAAACATTACACGGCTATGCTGAATGACGGGCTGAGTGCCAGGACGGTGCGATATCATCATGTGATTCTCCATGTAGCTCTGCAATCAGCTGTTAAGTGGGGATTAGTTCCCCGTAATGTAGCTGACGCCGTTGACCCACCACGCCCCGGTCATACTGAAATGCACACATGGAATGAGAATGAGATAGCACAGTTCCTTGATGGTATTAAAGATTCTCAATATTACACTCTGTTTTACACCGCTCTATTTACTGGCATGAGGCGCTCTGAATTACTTGGTCTTACATGGCAGGATATTGACCTGCTTTACAGCGTGATATCGGTTAATCGTGGGCTTCACCACCTGAGTGATGGCAGCTATGTATTCACTGAGCCAAAGTCTGCCAAGAGTAAGCGCACTATTGCCTTACCGCCATCGGCAATCCTGGTGCTCAAGGCACATTACGATAATCAGAAACTAGAACGGGACATGGTAGGCAAGCCATTATCCGATACTGACCTGGTATTTAGTACCATCGAAGGCAAGCCATTACGCCCGAATACCATTACAAGAGCATGGGAGACACTTGCCGCCCGTTACGGCGTTAAGGTTATACGGTTCCATGACGCCCGGCATACCCATGCCTCTATAATGTTAAAACAGGGAATACACCCAAAGATTGTCCAGGAGCGTCTGGGACATTCCAGCATAGCGGTAACTCTAGATACTTACAGCCATGTAGCCCCGGGACTTCAGGAATCGGCGGCCAAACGCTTTGACGAAGTACTCAGTAGCGGGTATAATAAACACACTGAATCAACCCGTGACCAATCCGTGACCAATTTGGCGGATAGCACTTTAAGAGAATAGCAGAAACAAGCCAATTTAGCTTCATTTTAAGCATTTGGAGAGGTGTCCGAGTGGTTGATGGTGCCGCTCTCGAAAAGCGGTCTCCGCGTTTAGCGGAGCGTGGGTTCGAATCCCACCCTCTCCGCTTGAGCCATAAAATAACTGACCCGGGGCAATTTACGGCGTAATACATTATTGCCTTAAAAACCGGTTTGCGGAGAGGTGCTGGAGTGGCCTATCAGGCACGCCTGGAGAGCGTGTGTAGCCTTTGGCTACCGTGGGTTCGAATCCCACCCTCTCCGCCACCATATTTATTTGAGCCGGCTTCTGATTGAGTTTGTGCTTGTTCCAGCATCGGTCATAATTCGATTGTTAACACTATACCCCTGTGTTAGAATGACAGTGTTTCAGCCATGAGCGAAAAAAAGGACATCAAATACTGGGTGGGCTTCAGCCTCATCCCCGGCATTGGCCGGGTGCGGTTGGCCCAGCTTGAGAACCACTTTGGCAGTCTGGAGGACGCCTGGGAGGCGAGGCCCGCCGAACTGAAAAAAGCCGGCCTCGACCGTAATGCGGTACAGGCAATCACGAGCTGGCAGCCAAAGATTTCTCTGGACGAGGAAATGGACAAGCTGGCCTGCTACGGTGTAAATATATTCACGTATAAAGACGAAGCGTATCCATCCCGGTTAAAGGAAATATATGACTATCCCCCGCTACTGTACGTCAGGGGTGAACTGCGGCCGCAGGACGAATGGTGCCTGGCGGTGGTTGGCACCCGCCGGGCGACCGTTTACGGGAGGCAGGTGACCGAGGAAATCGTGGCTGATTTAGCGCAGAGCAAGATTACCGTGGTCAGTGGTCTGGCCAAGGGTATAGATGCTATCGCCCATCAGGCGGCTCTGGATGTGGGGGGCCGGACCATTGCCGTCTTTGCCAGCGGACTTGACATTGTCTATCCCAGCGAGAATGCTAACCTGGCCCGCAGGGTTATGCAGCAGGGCGCTCTGGTCAGCGAATACCCTCTCGGCACAAGGCCAAGGGCGGATAATTTCCCCCGCCGCAACCGAATCATGAGCGGACTGAGCTTGGGTGTGCTTGTTGTTGAGGCGGATGAAACCAGTGGCGCCATGATTACGGCGCAGTTGGCGCTGGAGCAGAACCGTGATGTATTTGCCGTTCCCGGCAGCATCCTCTCGCCGGCCAGTCGGGGTACCAACCATCTCATTCAGGAAGGCGCCAAGCTGGTCCGGGACTATACTGATATCCTGGAAGAGCTTAACCTGATGACCATAGCCCGGCAGATGGAGATGAAAGAGATACTGCCCGCTTCAGATACGGAATCCTTGCTGTTAAAGCATCTGAGCGCTGAGCCAACTCATATTGATGAGGTATGCCGCAGCAGCGGGCTGCCGGTGGCCACTGTGAGCAGCACCCTGGCGATGATGGAGCTCAAGGGTCTGGTCAAGCAGATGGGGTCGATGAGCTACATTCTGGCCCGGGAGGTCAGGGAAGAATACCGGGTGAGGGTGGATTAAATATCATGGCGAAAAATTTGGTCATCGTGGAGTCACCGGCCAAGGCCAGGACACTGTTTAAGATACTGGGCAGTGGCTATAGCCTAAAAGCATCGCTGGGCCACATAAGGGATTTGCCCAAAAGTGAACTGGGCGTGGACGTGGAAAACGGTTTTATCCCCAGATATGTGGTGCCAAAGGCAAAAAGCAAGATTGTTAATGAGCTGAAACGGGCGGTTAAAAACGCCTCCACAGTCTATCTGGCCACTGACCCTGATAGAGAAGGAGAAGCCATTGCCTGGCATCTGGCTGAGGTGACCGGGACCGACCGCAAGCCCTATCGTCGCGTCGTTTTCCATGAGATAACCAGCGCCGCTGTCAGGCAGGCGTTCCAGCACCCTCGAGCCATTGACATGCAACTGGTAAATGCGCAGCAGGCAAGGCGCATCCTGGATCGGCTGGTTGGCTATACACTCAGCCCACTGCTCTGGAAGAAAGTGAGGCGTGGCCTTTCCGCCGGCAGGGTCCAGTCGGCTGCGGTGAAAATAATCGTGGACCGCGAGCGCGTGATACAGGACTTTGTGCCGGTGGAGTACTGGACAATTGAGGCTGAGCTGATCAAGGCAAGGGATAAAGTAGTGTTTAGAGCCATGCTGATTGGCCTCATGGATGGCGCCAAGATAGGCATTCCCAACGAGGCGGAGGCGAGCCGGCTCAAACAAGAGCTGGAGCAGGCGAGCTATCGTGTCTACCAGGTAAGTACCAAAAAGGTAAGCCGCCAGCCCGCTCCACCTTTCATCACCAGCACCCTGCAGCAGGAGGCGTGGCGCAAACTGCATTTTACCGCCAAACAGACGATGGCCATTGCCCAGCAGCTCTACGAAGGCCTGCCCATTGGCGACGAAGGGAGTGTGGGACTCATTACCTACATGCGCACTGATTCAACGCGCGTCGCGTGGTCGGCAATTGCCGAGACCAGAGATTACATCGGCGAGAAGCACGGTGCCGAATACCTGCCACCGCGTGCCCGTGTCTTCAGAGGGGCGGTCAGAGGGGCACAGGAGGCGCATGAAGCCATCCGCCCCACCCGGATACCCCGTGAGCCGGCACTGATAAAGAAATACCTGACGGTGAGCCAGTACCGGCTCTACGACCTCATCTGGAAGCGCATGGTGGCCAGCCAGATGGCGGCGGCCATCTTCGATAATACCACCGTCGACATTGAAGCTAAATGTCCGGGGACTGATTATTTGTTAAGGACAGCCAGTTCGGTAAATGTATTTCCCGGCTTCATTGTCCTCTACAGTGAGAGCAAAGATGAAGCAGATGAAAGGGAAAGGAAAAGCACCTTACCCCCGTTAAGGAAAAATGAGGTGCTGAAACTGCTGGGAGTATACCTGGAGCAGCGCTTTACCCAGCCGCCGCCCCGCTTCAACGAGGCCACACTCGTCAAGATGCTGGAGCAGTGGGGTATTGGTCGGCCCAGCACCTATGCCCCAATCCTCTCCACCATTCAGGAGCGCGACTATGTAGCCAAGGTCAGGGGCTATTTCCAGCCAACCGAGCTTGGCATTCTGGTGAACGACCTTTTAACCCAGCATTTTGCTGATATTGTGGATATTCAATTTACCGCCAATATGGAAGGCGAACTTGACAATATCGTGAAGAAGAAACGCAACTGGGTGAGCGTCATACAGGATTTTTATACCCCGTTTCAGAAGGACCTGGTGAAGGCTTCGGAGCAGATGGAGAGAGTGAAGCTGCCCGTTGAGCTCACTGATGAGACCTGCCCGCAATGTGGCAAACCCCTGGCAGTAAAGCTGGGACGGTACGGTAAATTCCTCGCCTGTAGCGGCTACCCGGAGTGCAAGTATACCCAGTCATACCAGCTCAAGACGGGAGTAAAATGTCCCGAATGCGGCCATGAGCTGGTGGAGCGGGTCAGCAAAAAGAAGCGCATCTTTTATGGCTGCAGCAACTATCCGGAATGTCAGTTCGCCACTTATTATAAACCCCTCCCCGACCCCTGCCCCAAGTGCGGTGGATTGTTGACGCAGTATATGGGCCGGTATGCCAAATGTGCCAGGTGCGATTACAAAGGGAACCTGAAACGTGATCAGTAACATGCAGGAAGCATTGAACCGATATGTGGACTATCTGAAAGCGGAGCGTGGACTTTCGCCCTATACGGTGCGCAATTACACCACCGACCTTATCGGTAACTACGCCCGCGGTTCGGAGAAAGGCTTCTTCCAGTTTCTCAGGATGAAGCACGTTAGCTCACTCGATGAGGTGGACAAGCATGTCCTGCGCGACTACATGTCGTGGCTGATGGAGCAGGGCGTGGTCAAGAGCAGTATCGCGCGCAAGCTGTCCGCCATTCGCTCCTTCTACCGTTATCTGGTGCGGGAAGGAAAAGTATCGGTCAATCCGCTGGAGAAGGTGACTTCCCCGAAGCTGGACCGGCGCCTTCCGTCTTTCCTCACCGTGGAGGAAACGGTGCGACTTCTGGAAGCGCCCGACCGGTCAACACCTCAGGGACGGCGCGACCGTGCCCTGCTGGAGATGCTCTATGCTTCCGGGATGCGGGTCAGCGAACTGGAGAATATAAACATCGAACAACTGAGCATGGAGACGAATGAGATTCGCGTCTGGGGCAAGGGTTCAAAAGAGAGGGTGGTGCTCATCGGTGAGCCGGCAGCACGCGCTCTGAATGATTACCTGGAGCAGGGTCGCCCTGCCCTGCGGGGCAGGCAAAGGACTAATGCTGTTTTTCTCAACCAGTATGGCGGGCGACTGCCAGCACGAAGAATACAGAAAATTCTGGATAAATACTCGCAAAAAGCCGGTATTGGGAAAAAAGTCCACCCGCATATCCTCCGCCATACCTTCGCCACCCACCTCCTCGATGGCGGCGCTGATTTAAGGGTTGTTCAGGAACTCCTCGGCCATGCCCAGCTGGCGACCACCCAGGTTTATACCCACGTCAGCCAGAGCCAGGCGCGTAAAATATACCAGTCAGCCCATCCCATGGCCAGAAAGGAAGATAAAGAGGTTGAAAGTAACTGACCGGTTGTCGCGGCTGCGGCAGAGATTAGCCGAACTGGAAGTTGATGCCATCTTTATCTCCCAGCCGGAGAATCGCCTCTACCTTTCTGGCTTCAACGGCTCCGCCGGATACCTGCTTATCACTGAGAAAGACGCCATAATCGCCACGGATTTTCGCTATATAGAGCAGGTCAAGCAGCAATCGCCGGACTACCGTGTATTCCAGATAACCGGTGATATGGCGAACTGGTTTCCCGAGCTGAGCGCTGGCCTTAAAGGTCAGAAACTGGGCTTTGAGTCCCGGCATATGTCCCTTGCCATGTACCGTCAGATAAAAGATATAATAAAGAAGCTGGCATCTCCTCCCAAGCTTGTCCCACTGGAAGAGCTGGTGGAATCGCTGCGGGCGGTCAAGGAAGCGGAGGAAATCGAGGTTATCACCCAGGCTGCGGATATCAGTGACCAGGCCTTTCAGCATATCGAGGAGAATATTGAAGCTGGCATGAGTGAAAGAGAGGTTGCCTGGGAAGTGGAGAAGTTCATGCGCGAGCACGGCAGCCAGACGGTGCCTTTTGACCTGATTGTTGCCGCCGGCCCCAATGCTGCCCTGCCCCATGCCAGACCTTCGGAACGGGTTATTCAGGAGGGAGAGCCAGTGCTTTTAGATATCGGTGCCAGGGTAAATGGCTACTCCAGCGACCTTACCCGTACCATCTGCCTTGGCCAACCTGATGATAATTATAAAAAAGTGTACGATATCGTGCTCGGTGCGCAGCTCACTGCACTGGAGCTCATTAAGGAAGGTATTACCGGAGAGCAGGCAGACAACCTGGCGAGAACGGTTATTGCCGAAGCCGGATATGCCGAAGCTTTTGGGCATGGGCTGGGTCACGGTGTCGGCCTGGCGGCACATGAGACACCGCGCCTCGGACCGGGTTCAGGCGAGGAGCTTGTTTCTGGCATGTTGTTTACCATTGAGCCCGGCGTTTATCTCCCCGGCTGGGGTGGTGTCAGAATTGAAGACCTGGTTGTCCTGGAGAACGGACAACTGAGGGTATTGTCAAAGGCGAAGAAGGTGGACACCCGTACCGGGGAATACCTGGAAAGGAGCAGTTAAGGCAGTTGCTGAAAGCCGACCTTCATGTCCACACCGAGTATTCGATGGACTGCAGTATGCCTCTGGATGCGGTCATAGAGCGATGCCAGGAGCTGGGAATCAACTGTATCGCCGTCGCCGACCATGGCACCATCGAGGGTGCGCTGGAGATGCAGCGCATTGCTCCTTTCAACGTAATTGTGGCCGAAGAAATATTGACGCCACATGGAGAGATAATGGGCATGTTCCTTAAAGAGACCATCCCCAGTGGTCTTTCGGTTGAAGAGACTATTGCTCAAATCAGGGCACAGGACGGCATCGTTTGCATTCCCCATGCCTTTGATATTTTTCGCCCCTCGACCCTTGGTGAGAGAATCGTCGAGGAAATTGCGTCGGAAATTGATGTCATTGAGGTCTTCAATGCGAGGAGCCTGCTCCACCGCAGTTCCGAGAAGGCGCTGGCTTTTGCCAGAAAATATAGCCTTGCCCGGAGTGCCGGCAGCGATGCCCATACACTGGGTGAGATCGGCAATGCCTATGTGGAAATGCCGGAGTTTAAGGGTCGTGACGATTTTCTTCCGGCGCTGGCCAGAGGCAAAGTAAGAGGACACCGCACCAATCCGTTGACTCACTTTGCCAGTGCCTGGAACAAACTGAAAAACCGTAACTTGCGGTGATAAAAGTGTATCAGCTGGGATGGTTTTCCACAGGAAGGGGCAAGGGGTCGAGAGGGCTGCTCAAAGCGGTGCATGATAGCATTGAGTCGGGCGAGACTGAGGCTGAGATTGCCTTTGCCTTCTGCAGTCGCGAGCGCGGCGAGACCGAACCGACCGACATCTTTCTCAGGATGGTAGAGGACTACCGCATTCCGCTGGTCACGTTTTCATATCAGAAGTACCGGGCAAAAGTGGGCGGTTCAAGCGGTGGTTCCGGTGAGGTGTGGCCTTCGTGGCGACTTGACTACGACCGTGAGGTAATGGCCAGGTTGCGGGACTTTAAACCTGACCTGTGCGTGCTGGCCGGTTACATGCTTATCGTCGGGCCGGAGATGTGCCAGAAATATGACATGATTAATCTCCACCCGGCGGCACCTGGTGGTCCGGCCGGCACCTGGCAGGAAGTCATCTGGAAACTGATTGATACCGGTGCAGAAGCGACGGGTGCCATGATGCACCTGGTTACGCCGGAACTGGACAAAGGCCCGGTGGTTACCTACTGCACCTTTTCCATTCGCGGCGCACCTTTTGACCGGAACTGGTCAGAGATAAAAGGGAAATCAGTGGCGCAGATAAAGCAGCAAGAGGGTGAGGAAAATGCCCTTTTCCGGCTCATCCGCCAGCATGGGATGGTCCGGGAACTGCTGCTGATTATCACCACCATTCAGTCATTCAGCCAGGGCAGAGTGAAGATAACGCCGGGTAAGCAGGTCATTGATGCGCAGGGAAGGCAGATACACGGGTATGACCTCACCGCCGAAATCAATGAAAAAGTGCGGGGTTCTGTCTGACTGCCCGGCCATAATATTAACTCTAAAATAAAATTCCCCTCCCCGATGGAAAAAGGGAGGGGAATTTATTTATTGGTCTGCTGGTTAATTACTTCTTTCCCGCTTTCGGGCTGCCCTCTTCCGGCCTTTTCAGAATCTCGTCAATGAGGCCGTATTCCACGGCCTGTTCGGCATTGAGGTAGAAATCACGGTCGGTATCGTGGGCGACCTTTTCCAGGCTCTGGCCGGTGTGCTTGACCAGAATACCCCTGATGACATCCTGGACGCGCATGATTTCGCGGGCGGCAATCTCGATGTCGGTGGCGTACCCCTGTGCGCCACCGAAAGCCTGGTGCATATGGATGGTGGAGTTAGGCAGGGAGTAGCGCTTGCCCTTGGCGCCGGCGCAGAGCAGCACCGTGCCCATGCTTGCCGCCAATCCAACACATATTGTAGCGATATCTGGCCGGATAAGCTGCATGGTGTCGTAAATGGCCAGCCCCGCATTGATAACGCCGCCCGGGCAGTGAATGTAAAGGCTGATATCCTTGTCCGGGTCTTCCCTTTCCAGATAGAGCAGCTGGGCAATAATGAGGTTGGCCGCCTGGTCATTAATCGGCGTGCCCAGCATGACGATGCGCTCTCTCAGCAAAAGCGAGTAAATATCAAAAGCTCGCTCCCCCCTGGCGCCGCTCTCGATAACCATCGGTATGACGTTCATCGGATTGATATTCATTTTTTATCCACCTCCTTTTTCGATTTGCTTTTCCTCTCCTTTTTTCTGGTGGCTATCTCCACCAGTCGTTCCACCGTTTTGCGTGTCAGCAGGATTTGTCTGATGGACTCGCGGGACGGCGGGGCATTCAGTGCTCTCTGCAGTTCTTCTTTATTCTTGGTGGCGTTTTTCAGTGTCGCCTCAATCTCATCATCTATCTCTTTATCATTTACGGCTATTTTCTCCGTTTCCGCAACTTTGCCCAGAACCAGAGACTGGGTTACCCTTCTGGTGGCCACCGGGTGCAGTTCTTCGTGCAGCTTTGCCTCCGTTTTATCAATGCTCTTCAGATATTCTTCCAGATTAACGCCCTGCTGTTCAAATTGCCGGGCCCGTTCGCTCATCATACGGTGGACTTCCGCTTCTACCAGAACCGGTGGAAATTCGACCTGAGAGATGGCGACCACGGCATCAATGACCTTCTCCTCAAAATCGGCCCTGGCGCTGGCTTTCGCTCTTGACTTCAGGTTTCGGGACACTTCCTCCTTAAGGGCAGTCACGTTCTTAATTTCAGGCCCCATCTGGGTGGCGAACTCATCATTAAGCTCGGGCAATATCTCCTGTTTCACCTCCAGCATCTTCACGGTGAAACGGGCTTCCTTTCCGGCCATCTCTTTGCGGGGATGGTCTTCGGGAAGTTTGATATTGAACTTCTTCTCTTCTCCTTTCTTCATCCCGACAAGTTCCTTGG
>Ga0315274_10015779_pt1 | contig 10689 bp, 8 predicted proteins | sample YL17G02_20_MG_FD_203700 | JGI IMG/M metagenome (GOLD analysis project Ga0315274, IMG submission 203700) | Sediment microbial communities from Yellowstone Lake, YNP, Wyoming, USA - YL17G02_20 | ecosystem: Environmental > Aquatic > Freshwater > Lake > Sediment | place: USA: Wyoming | collected...
GGTAAAATGATCAAGTTCCTAAATCCCGTAGGGATGAAATATTTATAGAAAACCGTAAACACTAGACTAATGAACTCCGTAGGAGTGACATATTGGCATAATAAACATGCCGCTCCGCTGGAGCTTAGGTTGTTGATTTGATTGGTTTCTATAAACATTTCGCTCCTTCGGAGCTATCTGGTTATAACTTTACCAACAAATTTTACATGCACCCTCAAAAGAAGATTAACTTGAAATGCTAAATTAGAAATAAGTGCGATTGTAACCCAACTTTCTAAGTTGGCAATTCAAGAACCCGGTGTCAAAAACCAAGATAGAATCTTGGGCTACTTAGAAATTTAACATTGTCAAGCTAATCCAATTTGCCAAGGGAGCGCATCTTTTTACCATAATCCTCGATCTGAGTTTTCTCCTCCGCTGTAAGCGTATCCCGCCCTGACAATGCGGATGCTACCTGACGGAATCGCTCCAAATCCCTCAAACCCATTATCGTGACGTGAACTGCTTCGTGGCTGAGTACGTAGCGATAGAATTGCTCAGGCGATGGTGATTCCGGGCCGTTGAACAGCTTGTCATTACGTGTCGCATTCATTATGATTACACCCATATTACGTGCATAAGCTTCGAGAAAAACTGTATTCTCAGGCTCTCTCATGGCGCAGTTATACCAGCACAGGACAGTATCAAAAAGCCCTGTGGCAACCGCTTCCTTCACCTGCACCCAATCGTGTCCGGTTACACCCATAAATCGTATAAGTCCTTCTTCCTTAGCCTTTTGAAGAGTCTCAATCGCACCGCCGGGTCCTATAGCCTTTTCTCGTTCAGGCTGTGTATTCAGATGATGAAGCTGATAAATGTCTATGTATTCTGTCCTGAGCAGTCGCAAAGACGTCTCAAGTTCCTTACGTGCATTTTCTGCATCCCTTTGCGTAGTTTTGGTGGCGAGGATCAGGCGATCACGCTGTCCCTGTATTGCTTCCCCGATGACTTCCTCGTCTTTCCCATCTTTATAAATCCGTGCCGTATCAACGTAGTTTACTCCACAATCCAATGCCGCGCGATACCCGTCCACTGAATCACAATATGCCCCGCCAATGCCAAGTCTGGTAACTACCAGACCCGTCCTGCCAAGTGTAATTTTTGGAATATCATACATTTTGCTCCCCTTTCTTAGAATGATTTATTTTTTTATTAGCCACGGAAATACACGGAATAACACTGAAACTATTGTCAATAGGTCAATAGGTCTATAAGTCTATGGGTCAATAGGTCTATAAGTCTATGGGTCAATAGGTCTTTAGATTAATTACTTACAGACCCATAGACCTATTGACTTATAGACCCCACAAAACCGTGAAATTCCGTGTTATTTGGGATCTCGAGGGCGTCTGCCCCTGAGAGTGGCTAAATTCTTATTCAGAAAGAGTTACTTGATTGTAAACCGTATCTAAATCACTATTTTTTAGCTCACGAGCCATCCGCACAGCAGAATCTATAACCTTCTGGGCAACGTCCTTATCAACAGGATAGATGCCAAACAGCTTGAAAGCCATTGCGGGTTCGTATCCGCCCTCGTCAAAGGCTTCTCTGGTTGGCATGTAGCCTATACACCCATTTGCACACTCTATCGGGAAAGTAAACTCAAAGGACGATTTCTCTTTAATCGCCTGACCGATCTCAACGAATACCTCACCGGGAATACCAGCAACAGCGACTTTATCACCCAATGCAAAGACCTGCACCTCAACTGGAACGTCAGCAGACATTTTTCCTACTTTAGCATATTCCAGCGCATCTTTCGCCCAGATGAACTGCCAGTCCATATCGGGATTTTCCATCTTGCTTCCGGCGTTCACTATCTCCTGAATTTGCTCGGTGGATGGTATCTCCTGAGACTTCAGGATGACCTTCTCTTTAGTCGCTTTCAGGTCAACCTGTGACTCAAAGGAAGTTATCTCCTCTGAGACTTTCAGAGCTTCAGCGCCAACGATGGTTCCCAATCGTTTGACTTCATCAAAATCTTTACAGACATTTATAGGATTGATATTTCCGCAGGTTCCTGTAAAGAACATGCCAGTCGCATCGCTGTATGCCCTCTCGATCAATTCTTCCGCTACTCCCGGATAGTCGGCTGAAATAGTGTGAGCGTTCCATGGCACAATGACAGGATGGCAGGGGTAATTCATAATGACCGCAAGAGGCTTTCCGTCAGTGCGATTGACTCTGATGACGCCGAGTTCACGGTCAATTGCCTTTCCACCTCTCCGGTTCATATTGATGTTAGCCTGACCTTTTCCTGCACCGATGGAAACATTTTGCATGTTCATGTAAGCTGATATTATGGCTCCAACAATCTTTTTTTCAAGGATCTCCACCCATGCGGTATCTAGGGGTCCAAATCCCCTGAGATGACTTGACAGAGGTCCTGAATGAGTGTGTGTCGTGCTGATGAGAATATTCTCTCCTTTCAATCCTGTCATTTCCTGAACTTTTTTACGGATTGATTTGATTGAACTTTCGTCAAGGGTCAGTAAGTCGCAGGTGACCATAGCCAGATTCTCACTGCCATCATCGAATACTATGGCTCTGGCGTACAGATCGTCATGTATGTTTTCAGATGGTTTGAAACGTGCACCGAACCCACATAACCATATTCCAACGTAAGGAGTGATATTAACCTTAGATACTCCAGCCCTTAAATTCCCCATTTCGCCTTTCCTCCTTTGTGGCAATCTGTAGGATTATACCATTTTTATTATACCTTTGTGCATAACGCTAAATATTATACCTCGTAGCGGCACGGCAATGCCATGCTTCTACAAGCCTTTGTAATGCACAGCTATTCTTGAAAAATGGCATTATTTGCTCTGTGCCTCAATGAATATCTTATCAGTTTTGTGTATTCAGATCAATGGTTATGATGGTGATAAGTGGTGAGCTAAAAAGAAGGCATGGTTCACAATTAAGGTAACACTTTTAAAATAAGAAAAAATTTAGCCACTGAATAACACGGAATTTCACGGTTTTGTGGGGTCTATAAGTCAATAGGTCTATGGGTCTGTAAGTAATTAATCTAAAGACCTATTGACCCATAGACTTATAGACCTATTGACAATAGTTTCAGTGTTATTCCGTGTGTTTCCGTGGCATTATTAAAATTGTTACTATAAATTGTTATTAGTTATATCATAACGTGATTTTGGGTATATTGGCGTTAAAATGGGAACATGGGAATATGGTTCCCCTGTTCCTGTATGTTTTTCATCAGGATGTTTCTTTTCAGCTAATTGTTTTGGCTCCGTTGCCTTTGACTAACATATCATCCTGTTTAGTATGTTTACGGAGACACCTTTTGCAATAGTAAGTCACAGCCTGTTTACGATAAACAAGCCCTTTTGCCTGAGACCCGCATTTAGAGCATTTTTCACTGCTTATACATTTCATTGCCTGACTTATACTTGGCGATACCATTTTATTTTCCCCTTTCTGAGATTTAATCTATTGGAGCTATATATATCATATATTTTAATTATATTATACTACACAACCGTTAAGTATGTCAAGGGAAAAATGAATGATATGCTCTGCATTACTTATTTCCTTAATTCCATTGCAGTTTCAAACAGAGCCTCAACGTTGGCAAATGGAAATCCGGGGTCAATTTCAATATACAGCCACGATCCGCCGTTAGCTGTGTCAAATATATCAACAAGCCTGTGAACGTAGTCTCTCACCTGCTGAGGTATGCTTCTCTGCATGAGATCACCTCGATCTGGATGCAACTGAACACTGATTCCAAGATCATGACATCGCTCTTTCAGTTCTCGTAAATCATATAATGGTAGTTGCGGCCATATTGAGTCAACGCCTATTTCTCTGAGATCATCCAGAACTGAGGATATTTGCCCGCACGAGTGAAAGATTATGTGCTTGCCTGCCTTGACGATTGGTTCAAATAACGCCTTATATCTCGGCTTGAAGAATCGCCTGAAAGTCTCAGGTGAGATCATGAGCGCGTTTTGTGTTCCGAGATCGTCGCCAAAGGCTACTGCATCAACGTCAAGCGCAAGGGATCGGCGTATATGTTCCTCGTCGTATTCCATGATAATGTCGGCGATACGGTTGATCTCCGGGGTATCATCCTCAATGTCCATAAGGATGTATTCAAAACGCCTGACCCAGCGTAATGTCTCAAAGAGTGCGCCTCCGTCACCTGTCAAAAAATATCTTTGTTTACGGACTTGGGCATAGGCTTTTGCAGATTCAAACTCCGGACCACTTGACGGCGGAACTGGCGGGGTTTTATAACTATCCAGTTTACTCAGGTCATTCAAAGGCCACTCAACTGGATGTCCCCAGATGCCATATATTCGATACTCCCACTTCGTTCCCCATCCGTCAGTTCGGAAGGCGTGATAGCTTCCATCGGGGTCGAAATCATCTGGTCCGGGCGATTCTGGAAGCGTCACCCCATTCAAATCTCCGAAGTCGTGTCCGCATGATTTGATTAAATCCACCAGCTTTTGCCCATGCTCGTAAATCCCGCTTGGTGCAGGATAAATCTGCAATGGGATTATATCGGGTTTTTGAAAATCCATAGCTTTTAATACTCGTTCTCTTGGTAACATGAGTGTCCCTTTCTTTTATTCTGGTATTTTAGGAAACAGCGTTTTCAGTAAATTCGCTACTCTATCATTAACAATAGGTTTGATTGTCAATTCTCGTTGTAAATAAGCCTCATAAGGCGTTAGTCTGCCGATGATTACTCTCGTTATTGTATCATCATCAGCTTGAAGGTGGATGTTCAAGCCATTCAAAACTTCCTCTGCGATACTGATTTCATTTTCAACAATAATGGTCGCTTCGTGCTGATTACCAGAGATGCCGATCCTGCCTCGCCAATCTTTGTAATCGCTGTTCATCAATCGTTTCGCCAACAGGGGAGTAATTTCTTCCAGCAACATCGGAAGGTTGATTAGCTTAAACATTTTTACCCCGCCAATGAGACGAGAACTGTAACCAAGTTCACTAAGCAACCCTCTCAGGTCCTCTTTGTTTCCGAACTCACTCCAAAAAACTATGCGGTCGAAGCCACGAAAAAGTAGATCGTTATGCAGTGATCGGAGAAGGATCGAGCCAATTTTATATCGCTCATCCGTGTTTTTCAGGCATATCTCTATTAATTCTACCTCGTTCTTGCTCGTTGGCGTTGGTGCAAAAACGTACCCCAATATCTCACCATTTCTCTCTGCTATCTTGATGATACTGTCGCTTTTTCGCAATGCTTTTGTGCGCCTCACTCCAATTGAGTTTGAGTAACATTCATTTGCCAATTCCGCCATCCTCAATTCATCCCCTGGTACATAAGACCTCAAAACGAAATCATCCGGGACGTTTACAATTTCCTCACGCAGACTAAAGTTAAACGTTTCCATGAGAAATTGATCAACAAACCCAAAGCTTCTATACATTGCATGGGCAGGATTTTCTGTGCCAGTAGTAAGAACTGTGTATGAGCATCGGCGCATAGATGGGTGTGAGAAAGTCTCACTCATTGCAAGGCTTGAAATCCCGATCCTGCGGTATTTCGGCTCTGTTGATACCCAGCTTACGTAAACCCCAGTGGTGTGCGTGTTATTCGGGAAGTGAGAAGTTTCACAATCTACTATTGAAAATACGTGAGCTACTCTATGCCCTTCTACCGAAACGTAGACTTTCAGGTCGCTTCCATTATACTCGATCTCGGTGACAGGCTTTTTCTCGCAGAAATTATGTCCGATTCTGCTAAGGACATGAGATACGTTAAGCTGAAATCTATAATCCAGAGATTTAGCAATGTCAATGAGTTGCTCTGCATTTGACGTATCTCCAAGCTGTACCAATGCCAGAGATGCAATCGCTGAAATCGCCGGGTCATCTTCGTCATTGGCTAGCTCCCTCAATACCTCTGATGCACAATTATCACAGGAATGCGCGAGTTTTATCCCCGACACAATGCAATCATATTTATCATCTAACGCAAAGTCATATTTTTCTTTATCATATACATAAATAAGCCCTTTTATGGCATCATCTCTGTCGCTTGCGCTGGCTGATTTGTTCTTTATTACATTCTTTAGATACTGACGTACGCCTTTCTTAAACTCGTCAGTATCCTCTTTATATAAAGGTAATTCGTGAACGGTCGTGCCGATCTTTCGGAACCAAGGGTACATATCCTCGCCTAAAGTAAGGCTCAGGTAATATATAAAAATATCCAGAGGCGAAAACACCTGATGTGGTTTGTAGTAAGGCGTTTGATTCCAGAATTCATCAGGCTTTGGAATATTCTTCTGAAGTCTGGCGAAAAAGTCGTGTCCGTATTTATCTGATAGAGATGTCAACACCCACGTCAGCTTGGGATGGTAACGGTAAGTCTTTGTTACGTCAATCTCTGTCCCTGTCGGGTCTTTCTCCTTAAACTGCTTAACTATCTCTAAATAAATTCTGTCTGCTTCGTTTTCAAATCCCAACAGGCGCATTGCCATTATTCCACAGTATTCAGAGAGGTTTTGAGGGTCGAAAACGTTGTGAGCCAGACTGCGAAGAAATCTGCTTCTCATCAGACCTTCTGCTCCCACTGCATAAGCAAGCATCTGATCGCTCATAAATGCACCTTTGATTGGTTCTTTCCACATTGAAGTTCTTTCGTAAGTGCATGAAGGCGCCAGATTTATTTTCCATTTTCGATCTGGATTGTCGGGAAACGTATTGATCACGTATTCTGATATTTTCTTTGCGAATCTAAGGCACGTATCCACACGATCTTCGGGGACAAAGCTGTTATAAAAAATCTCTATATTGCCATTCTCTTTTGTGTATTCGTCCACAGGAATCTCATCGGGTATTCTTTCATCACCTGAGACTTTTGAGAAGCGATTGCGCCCTAACCAATCAAGAAAAGCACAACACGTCCTCCGACTGCGCTGAGAGAACGTTACTTCGTTTATTATCATAACTCTACCTTTTCGGAAGTTGATACACGCTCCTACGGGTTCCAGAGTCTCATTTTGATGAATCACGACATCTGCACCATCTGGAATTAATATGATCCCGCAATTCGAGAAAGGTATGTCTTCGAGGTAAAGATCGGCGAACACTGATCGGTCAGCTAAATACAGGCTTTCACCGGGATAGCCACGTACGTGATTATGGCTTTTTATCTCAGCCTTGCAGGCGCCAAAAGGTAGGAATTCTGCGCCGAAAATTTTGGCTATTTTGTTTAACTGCATCTCTGAGATTGGTTTACCAACGTCTCTCTCGAACCTGCCTGTACTTGAAGCCAGAAGCAAGCCTCCGCCGAGTTCCACGAATTTTTTTATGATCCTTATTTCCTCGTCTTTGTATGGGATGATTGGGTATCCGCACATAGTCAGCACATCGTAGTTTTTAAGCACTGACCATTTCAGGTAATCCCTGTTATCTGTGACCTGATACACGTCGTCAGGCTCTATATCTATCAGCGCATCAGACCAGCCTGCGTCTCTTGAGCGATCAACCAGAATACGCATCCTTTCAATTTGCATCTTTATTTCTTCTCCATTGAATTTGTGAAATATATGAAACCGTCTAATGATAACATGATCGGCTTTCCAATCGCAAGAGAATGATATTAATAATTGCAAATTGACCCTTGACAGATTAACGTTTGTATGGTATTATAACATTTTGTGTCTAAATCACGTTAGTCATTTTTAGGGCTAATCGTGTCTAATTTTTAGCCTCTGTTCTCAAAGAGGGATTTCAATGAAGACGTATTTTATAAAAGCTAGCGAGATTCAAAAAAAGTGGTATGTTGTTAATGCAGATGGGAAAACTCTCGGAAGGCTGACCAGTCACATCGCAAGCATTTTGCGCGGCAAAAATAAACCGACTTTCACACCACATGCAGATATGGGAGACAATATAATAGTCATAAATGCAGAGAAGGTTCGGCTTACGGGAAAGAAATCTACCAGTAAGATATATTACAGGCACACTGGTTATCCCGGTGGCATAAAAGAAACTAAGTTCAGCGATATGATTAAGAATAACCCGGAGAGAGTAATACAAATAGCAGTTAAGGGAATGTTGCCACATAATAGGCTTGGAAGCGCAATAATTAAACATCTGAAGGTTTACAGAGGTCCAGAGCATCCACATCAGGCTCAACAGCCGGAAATGCTGGAACTCTAAGGAGGCACAAGTGGCAGAGCTTTCATATTTTTATGGTACTGGACGTCGAAAAACATCTACGGCACGAGTTCGATTGGTGCCCGGGGGTACTGGTATAGCTCTCATAAACCGCAAGCCAATCAGCGATTACCTTGATAGGCCTGCGCTTGTGATGATGGCTATGCAGCCATTTGAGCTAACAGATAACGTCAACAAGTTCGATATGTACGTGAACGTAAAAGGCGGCGGAAAAGCCGGACAGGCTGGAGCTATCAGACATGGTATATCAAGAGCGCTCCTGCAGATGTCGCCAGACCTTAGACCTGTACTGAAGAAATCAGGACTGTTGACCCGTGATGCCCGTGAAAAAGAGCGAAAGAAATACGGACAAAAAGGTGCAAGAGCAAGATACCAGTTCAGCAAACGTTAGTTTTCAGTTTTCGGTTCTCAGTTTTCAGTTATTGCCTATTATATTTGCTCTATTCTGAAAACTCAAAACTCAAAACTCAAAACTGAAAGAGTGTGATCTGAATATGTCAAACGTTGTTGTAGTCGGCGCTCAATGGGGTGACGAAGGTAAAGGTAAGATCGTTGACTTCCTTGCAAAGAACGCTGATATTGTTGCAAGGTATCAGGGCGGGAATAACGCAGGCCATAGCATTGTTGTAGGTAAGGATAAGTTTATACTTCACCTGATCCCCAGTGGAATCCTCTATCCAGAAAAGAAATGTATAATCGGTAATGGAGTTGTTCTGTCTCCAAAGGTACTTTTTGAGGAGATAGAAGATCTCAGGCAACGAGGCGTATACATCGGTGATAATCTATTTATCAGTGATAGAACGCATCTGATTATGCCCTACCATCTGCTTGTTGAATCCAATGATGAGATGAGCAGGGGTTCAAAAAAGATCGGAACGACAGGAAGAGGTATAGGTCCTGCGTACGTGGATAAAGTAGGAAGATTGGGGATAAGGGTCGGTGATCTGTTAGATTTTAGAACCTTTACAGATAAACTAGACCTTAATCTTGCCATGAAAGCCAAGTTCCTTGAAAAATCAGAAGATTGGATAAGATTCACTCGTTCTGAAATAATTGAGGAATACAAAGGCTATGCTGAAAAAATGAAACCCTTTATCACCGATACTTCCGTTATATTATACGAAGCTATAAAGGCAGGAAAAAATATTGTATTTGAAAGCGCACAGGCAACGCTTCTGGATATTGATCTAGGAACGTATCCTTATTGCACGTCATCAAATCCAACTGCCGGCGGGGTTTGTGTTGGTTTGGGTATTGGACCCACCATGATTGATAAGGTTATGGGTGTAGCAAAGGCTTATACAACCCGTGTTGGAGAAGGACCTTTCCCATCAGAGATGCCATTCGACATGAACGAAGGAATTCGTCAAAAAGGCCAGGAATTCGGAGCGACAACGGGGCGTCCTCGACGATGCGGATGGTTTGACGCTGTAGCAACAAGGTATTCTGCCAGAGTTAATGGATTTTCGAGTGTTGCGATCACAAAACTGGACGTACTGGACGAACTCGATTCCATAAACATCTGCGTCGGATATAATTATCAGGGAAAAACACTTACGGAATTCCCCAGTCAAATTAACGTGCTTGAAAATGTAGAGCCAATATATGAACGTATGGACGGATGGCGTACTGATACTTCGGAAATTGTAAAATACGAAGACCTTCCAGAAAACGCAAGAAAATACGTTGAAAAGATTGCCCGGTTAATTGAAACCAAAGTCGAGTTTGTGGCTGTGGGACCCAGAAGAGATCAGATAATACACGTTTAATAGGATAAAAATGTCATGCTGAACGAAGTGAAGCATCTATGTTAGCAAACGTGAACGAGATTCTTCGCTATCGCTTAGAATGACAATGTGCTTGACTTTGGGATTGACATAAAATCGAAAATAGTGTATATTTTTAGTTCAATATGGGGCGTTAGCTCAGTTGGTAGAGCACCTGACTTTTAATCAGGTGGTCGGAGGTTCGAAACCCCCACGCCTCACCATTTTTCTAGTGATACTTTCTTGCGTCCCTATCGTCTAGCCCGGTTTAGGACATCGGCCTTTCAAGCCGGTAACACGGGTTCAAATCCCGTTAGGGACGCTCTTTTTTTGCCCACCAACCTCAAATCTAATACCTAATATCCATTTCCAAAAATCATAGTGCATTAATTTTTTGTTAACCACAAAGGCACAAAGGTCACTAAGAACACAAAGAGATTAAGTGATGAGTAAAACAACTCGATAGAAAATACTCATAACTCATTACCCATAACTATTTTTGTGTTCTTTGTGCACTTAGAGTCTTTGTGTTTTTTCTTTTATTTATGCACTGTTATTTATGGAAAATGGTATAATGTCAGTGTTTTTAAAGTTTGACAAAACAGAGTTTATCATGTATAATAAAGTTAGGTAAGACTAATTTAACAACAAAAGGATATAAAAATGCAATACGAACAACTTTCTGATAGTA
>Ga0315274_10015780_pt1 | contig 10689 bp, 12 predicted proteins | sample YL17G02_20_MG_FD_203700 | JGI IMG/M metagenome (GOLD analysis project Ga0315274, IMG submission 203700) | Sediment microbial communities from Yellowstone Lake, YNP, Wyoming, USA - YL17G02_20 | ecosystem: Environmental > Aquatic > Freshwater > Lake > Sediment | place: USA: Wyoming | collected...
TTCGATGGCTGGATTGTTTCCCGTCACACCCAATAGAACGTCTTTGATTGCCAATCCAGCACCACTCATTACAAGTGTCTTTCCAGATGTGGATTGTAATATGCCACCGTTAATCTTGATGATCGACGTTCCAGATACTATATGGTTTCCGGTACATTCACAAGAATTGAAAACGGCTGTCACATTGTTGCATATGACATTTCCAACGACCTGGACTTCTCTTATTATTTTTGAACTGCCAGTAAAGGTCACGTTTCCTTGGATGATTGGCATACCCCTACCGATGATTTGATTGATGTTATTGAGAATAAGAGTTTCTACATATGGTGTACTTTTCCTGATTAGAATGAGTGCTGTAATACCCGTTGCCACGGCTTCGGCTGCGGCGATTGTCTTGAATGGTTTGGTGATGGACCCATTCTCAACATATGTATCTCCCCTTCCACCATCTACATAGAGAGCAGAAGTGACAGGTGTTATAAGTGTGGCATGATCATGTGACGCTGCGGCGGCGCCGACCTGTGAGTACGTTACTGAGTGCGGGTTGTTTGTGAGATTCCCATGTATCGCAACCCTGGCGTCAGCCATGGCGTCGGTGTACTGAGGGAAGAGCATTTCAATCCAATTGCCAAGAGCCGTTGCAGGTAGAGCCTGGAGAACATAGGTCTTGGTGATATCAGACCTTACGCAGACGTCCCCGACTGTCGCAGGGAGCGCCAACATCAGGGCTTCACTTGCTACGCTGTAGACGTCCGTGATGACCGCTGCGGGTATCTGAGCAACAGGGACTTTGTTAGAAGCATCTGACATCACAGGGCCGAGGGCTGCTCCTGGAACTTGATTCAAAACTCTTTGAGCATCCACGGTTGGTGTCACGACCCTATCTACCATTCTACACCTCTGGAGCGCACTCTTCTCCGGCGTGGTATCTCTTTTCGGCCTTGACAACCATTGGTTCTACTATGACCTCAATCATCTCGGTCGTACCATCGGGCTTTGGCTGAGAATATGATTTGGTCCTGAAGGCCACTCCGCACTCTTCACATAATTCTGGCATCTCACACCCCCGCATTGACTGTTATCCTGAACTCTGCGGCAGCGGCTCCGTTGTTGGTCACGCTGTATCGGAAGTATGGGTCTGTTCTTTCCAGGGAGAATGTTACCCTTCCTGCTGTCGACAGATAATTGTTCGTGTCGTCCAGGACTACTTCGATGTGCGTTGAGTTGGGGAACGTTGTTTCGCCTACTGCGGCTTCTGGCCCCATCTTCAATATGAGCTTTCCTGGATTGGCGGTCGTGAACTTGTGCTGGATTGCTCCCATTATTCTTCCGGCCTGGGCGACAAATACCGTTCCGAACTCGAATGTTGCTGCCGGAGCCAATGAATAATAGACGACACTTAGATTCTTGATTCCCCTTCCTGCGACTACTGTTGGGAGCGCTCCTTCCATTGTTTCTTCGGAGTCCGTCCATATCATGTTGTCTCGGAATGGAGAATATAATTGCTTGAGAATCGCAGGGCCTATGAACTTGTAATAAATCTTGTCTATGACAATCGGGCTTGTGGCTGAACCCCCTGCCGAGGCCGTACCCAACGCATAGATTTTGACTCCATCTGGAGCCAATGTTCCTGTATCTACCAAAGCGATTGCCATCAATTTAGTTGGGTCTGATGGGTCAATGTATCTGAGATAAATCTGGTTGAACTCGCTTGGCTTGTTCGGCGGCACATCAGGCATTTGAATCCCTCATGTCGATTGGAAATAGATTTGGAAATGATTTGGAGGAGAGAGCAGAGTCCTGGCGGGTCAGCACCAGGGGCCTCTCCAGGAGCTCGATGAGACTCTGTCTAGTTCGTCTTGATCTTCACGAAGCCGCCGTTGTTGTGGCCCTCTACGGCTACCCACTCGTACACTTCGATTGGGTAGTTGCCACCCGGCTGCTGCGCGATTCTCCGAACCTGCGGGTTCTCGGAGATGACGAACTCAGCTGCTTCCTCGTCGTAGGTTGACATGTACGCGAAGCCCTGCGGCAGTACCGTGGTGTCCACCGGGACCATCCATGACCTTGGGTCGTCCCTGTCGGTCTTGCCGAAGAGCCATGCGGCCTGCTTCCAGAACGGCTGCTTCTGGACGGTGTCGAGGGCGAAGAGCTTGTCCAAGTCCCTCTTGTTGCCAATGAGGAATCTCGGCTCGAACTTCGTGTCCATCAGGTCCATGGCGTTGAGCAAGTCGTTGTAGATGTCGCGCGCTGCACCGGAGCCGTTCCACGGTCCTGCGGTGGCCGTGAAGGTTCCGAGGGGGTTGGCGTTTGCCATCCCTGCGATTCCGAGGATGCCCTTGGAGGCGTTGCCTGCTATGATGGTGGAGTTCTCAAGCCTCGTGATGTTCTTCATCACGATGTCCATGAGCCTGTCGTTGATGGAGGAGTCCAGCTTCAGGTCCTTCTCGTTGATGTGGAATCCATCGAGCATCTGGAAGATCTCGAACGGTATGGAACTCGCGTCGAAGCTCGAGCCCTTGGGCGGTACTCCCTTGGCGAGGATCTGCGCTCCCGCGCCGTTCCTCTGGAAGTGCTGCACGACGTCGATTGCGACGTCTGCGCCTACCGACCTGTTCGGCATGACGATGCGGCCCAGGATCTTGTCCTTGAGCTTGTCCACGTAGTCCGGAATCTTCTTCTGCCAGTTCTCTACCATCCTCTGCAGAATCTCTGCGTCGTTTTGTATCATTCAGACCACCTCCTTAGAGCCTCACTCCCACTCGGCCGCCTGCGGTCGCCTGGTCCTCTTTGGCCCAGATGCCAGGTCCACCCTGGACAATCTCGGTCGTGACCAGCTCTCCACCCGGTACAGGGTAGAGGCGCTGCGAGGAGACGCAGGTATTCCCTGCGGCGAGCTTGGCGTTGATGTGTCCCATGAAAATCACGGGGACGTCCTTGCCGGCAGCGTACTCTTCTACCGGCGTTCCTGTGCAACCGGGTCCGATTGCGTCGTTGTCTGAAAAGCCCTCGATGCCCTTGAAGTCGGCTCCAGCGGAGACGTCCTCAAGCGTCAGTACACAGGCTCCTGGGTCGGAGACTGCGTTGAGGCCCACGGACAGAACTGCGTTGCGGTCCCCGACGACCCCGGTGAAGGGGACGCTGATGAGGTACCACTTCCCCGCATCGACCGCGGGGATGTCCTGCCAAACGGGGCTGCCCAACATCCCGGCTGTCTCTGAGACGCCGATCTGGAGGACTCCCGCTGCCAGGGCAACGGAGGACTTGAACAGGGCGCGCACGTTGGAGTATCCCGAGAGGTCCTTCACCGCGGCGAGATTCCTGTTGCATATCAGTCCGGTGGTGAACGCTCCGGCCACCGTGAACTGATTGGCGTTGCCGGTGATTCCTGCCACCAGAGCAACGGTCACATCTGCGGAGACGCTGTAGGCTGCTGCGCAATCGTCTATCAGCCCGTCAGTTCCCCCTCCTAGCACGACTATCTTTCCGGCGCTGTGCCTTTCAACGGCCCTGCCGTAGGGCACAATGCCGGAGCTGATGCGCGATACCTTCGCGCACATCTGTATTTCTACAGGGTCCATTTCATTCACATCCTTTACTTGCCGTGTCTCTTCTTGATGGCGTCAGCGTATACTTTCGCTACCGCATCCTTCTGAGACAAGGACTCTGATGCTTGTAACTTTCCAGCGCCCACCTGTAGCAACTTCAGGTCGTCTGCCAGCTGCGCTCTCGACCTTATGTTGAAGTGCTCTCTTCCTTGCGGGGGCTTGAAATCCATGATGCTGTCGATGAGCTTGAGAACCTCGTTCTTGGCCTGGTCGATGGTTGGCTTGAGCGAGTCTCCGACCTTCATGGCTTCGTCCATCTTCGGCTGAAGGTTCTTGGTGACGGCCCTGAAGTCCTTGAGCTTCCATTGGAGCTTCTCGAGGTCCGAGGTCAGAGCATTGAACTCCTCGATGCTCATGGTTGTCATGCTCGTGGCAAGCTTCGAGGCAATCGCCTGGATTGCTGCGATGACCTCCTGAGCGAGGACCTCATGGGCGAGGGCTTCCTGGTCTGCCTTGGCCTTGGCTTCTACTGCAGCCTTCTCCTCGTCCATCTTCTTCTTCTTGGCCTTGCACTTGTCGCACTCGCAAATGTCTGGGTGCTTGTCATCCGGGCTTGGAATCGTTGCTACGAATCCGTCCTTTGGCATCAGCACAGGCCACTTCTTCAGGACGCATGCCCTTATCCCTTCTGGGTTCGGGGCGTTGTGAGCTAGAGAGAGCGCCGCTTTCGCGCGCTCGAGCGTTCCGCATGGGTATGTTCCCTCGGGCGCTCCACCATCGGGGCCGCAGAATGGACCGTCCTCCTTGGAGTATTCTCCGGCGTTCGAGCCACCCGGCTTTATCTCGGGGGCCGGGTCTTTCGCCGGTGGTGCGGCGTCGACTCCGACTCCGCAGGTTGGCGCAGGGCAGCGTCCGGCGTCTATTCCCGCTGCGAGATGGTTGAGGACCATGTTGCGCTGGATTGCCTTGTATGGGGAGTCCCCGAACTTTCCGTCCTTGAAGTCCAGGTTGCAGTTGAAGCCGATTGAGACGGCGGTTTTCTTGTCGTCTGTGATTTTCTTGATGAGCGCTGCGTCCGTTATCTCGACGTCGCACTCTACGCGCTTCTTCTCGTCGTTCCACTTCGGCACAGTGGTCCATCCCTTGATCTCGTCCTGCGAAGTCACGAGCTTCTCCTTGGGGTGGCCGTCTGTTATCGGGAGCTGCTTGCAGAACCCAACTGCGGCCTTGAGCTCATCAGGGCACTTGAGGACCGGGGTTCCATCGTAGTCCTGGACCATCGCGGCCGTCATGACGCAGGGCGCGCGGAGTACTCCGTCCTTGACCACTATCTTGGTGAGGTCCATGTCCATGGTCAGGGAGTCCGAGAAGCTCTCGTCTCCGACTTTCTTGAAGATGTATTTGATTCCCATGAAGATGTTATTTCCATCTTTCTTTTCAAAGATCGGAGCAGCTCCAACGACCTCTCTTTGGTCGGCTTTCAAATCAGCCAGAAGCTTCATTGCACTTCTCGTAGTCATTGAGAAATCCTTGACAAGCATATCAATGGAGAGTTCCTTTGACTCTGCTGGCTTGCTACCTGCTCCGCTTTCATCTTGGCCCGTAGTGGACATATTTACCCCGGAATAGAAATGGAGGGCAGAGTATATAAATTTGTTGATATGCTTTCCATCGAGGTTAACCGAACGGGTCTGATGGTTCTCTCGGTCGTGGGTCTGCTCCACCTGTGCTCGAGCCTGGTCCAGACGTTCCACCGCTTCCTCCGCTTGGGGCGCTTGCTCCACCACCACTTATCCCCTGTGCGGCTCCGACTCTCTGCCATCCCCAAAGTCCCGGTCCGGTCTGAACGTATTCATAGGCGCTTGGGTTGAGGCGTACTCTCAATGGAATTGGTCCTGATACCAAGCCTGTTGCGGGAGTGCTGAATATGCCTGTTGCTCCACCACTTCCTCCAGAGGTACTTCCAGAGCCACCCCCCGTTTTTCCTCCAATCATTCCCTTCGTTAGGAAATAAATCCAGATTGGGTCCGTTATGAAATTCCATATTCCAATCGCATACCACCATGGATTTACAGGGTTTGGTTCTTGTCCTGATCCTTCTTCAGGAACTGTTCCACCGGCTCCGAGATTTATTGGTTGATTGAATTGAACCGTCACTTCTTCCGTTCCTTCCGGGAGTCCTAGAGCTCCAGGATTTGCCATTGGCTTTGTAGTGATGGAGCTTGCGAATCTTCCTTGCTTGGCGGCCTCGTAGAGTCCGAGTGCAAGTTCTCCTTGCTTGACTACTTCTTGCTGTCTGAAGTTCGCAGAGCCTCTTGATCCTACTCGGGCTCTTGCGTCTTTGATGCCTTCCTCCACGGTCCTCTGTGGTTGTGGAGCTTGCGGAGCGCAGTTCTTGAAAATGTATTCAGCGAGCTTGAGGGCGTTCTCCTTACTCATGGAGTAGTTCTTTTCCAGAGCTTCTGCCATCTGAGCAATGTACTGCTCCATAGTCGGCTCTCCTTCATCGAAGGGATTGGACGGATCTCTCGGTCGTGGGTCTGCTCCTCCCGGTCCCGATGGAACCGAAGCGGCTCCTCCTGTAGCTGCTGCTCCTCCTGCTACTCCAGTTTGGCTGCGTGGTTTGATTAAGTAAGGATAAGCTTGTTCCATTTCTAGCATTTGCTCGCTGTAGTATGTGGCTTGACTTTGATTTTTTCTGGCTATTGCCGAATTGTATGAGTTCAGCAAAGAAGTATATTGATAAGCCAACTGGTTGACTTCGGCCTGTGAAAATTCTCTGTAATTCGGTCCAACCGCTATCTCTTTTTGTGTTGCTACTGTTTTTGAATATGGAAGTATTGATTCAGGTCCGAATGTCACCATCCTTTCGTGGAGTCTAAGAGCTTCTGGTCCTTGTTTCACGACTTCTTGCTGTCTGAAATTTGCAGAGCCTCTACCTCTTGCATCTTCCGGTACCATCTCTTGCTCCTTCGGTTTGCATATCTGGTTGAGAAGGTCTGCCAATGCTTGAGCTTTTTCCGCAGGTACCTGATACTCCTTGATTAGCTGCTCTGCCGTGAACATATTTACCCCGAGTATAAATGGAGGGCAGAGTATATAAACTTTACATACCCGCAATCTTGATGAGCTGTTCTTCGGTGAATCCAGTTGGGTTTTCTCTGAGCCTTCTGTTGAGTTCAACGAGCGCCGTCTCTTTCGTGAGGCGCTTTGTTTTCTCCAGCGTAGTGAGAAGCTCCTGGGATGGGAAGGTAATGTGGATTGGGCCGGGGTCTATGAGTCCTGCCTTCTGTCCGATCCTGAAGAACTTCTGTAGTTGAGGTCCAATGAAGTTCTCCTGCTGCTTGTGGAGCAATCTGAAGTATGTTGCCTGGTCCTCTGAGATCGAGCCTTCCTTCGAGAAGATGTTGGATTTGGTCGAGCCCAAGAGAATGCTTGGTGGGATTCCGCAACCCGCGGCTATCTGCTTGATAACGACATCGTAGGTTCTTCCGATGGCGATGTTGCCGGCCTTGCGCAGAACTTCCTTGAGCATCCATCCTGGTGGCACATACACTACGGTCTTGGAGTTGTGGTTGGCAACAGAGCCGATGGCGTCGAGCTTGTCCTGTGGTGAGAAGTTTCTCTTTGGAGCGTACATGGCTAGAAGGCCACCGGCGTTCCTCCAGAGCTGCTGACCAATAGACCAATCTGCGTGTATCTGGACTCGTAAAACATTGAATACAGGAGCCAAGGCAGACTCGCCTTCTACGGATTCTTCAGTCAGCGCCGGGTTGAAGGACCATAGGAATCTCGATGGGTCTGAGGTGTAGAGTCCCTGGCCAAAGGAGAACTGTATCCATTCAATCTCCTGGGGCATATAATTCGTAGTCTTGACTTGCGAGATGGTGGGCCTTGGAATCGGCTGCGTAAAATTGAAGAGCGTTCCATCAGTTACGGGCCTAGCCCAATCTCCAGGATACTGCGTGTCCACGAACCCGAATGCAAGTGCAGAGGCTCCGTAGAGCTTCACCAATTTCAAGTACCTGTTGATTCTGGTCTTGTGCCTCTCGTACAAAACAAAACATTGCTTGGCTTGCTTCTCCTCCAGGGGCTTCAAGGAATCGTCTGTTGGAATGAAGCCGTTTGCCAGCGCGTCGTCAACCGGGTCGTCTATGATTCTCCTTCCAAGCTGATACCTCTTGTACATGTCTGTGACTTGCTTGTTGGTTATCTCAGCTGGAAAGAGAGATCCAATAGGCTCCACGTTCGCAGATGGATTCGTATATGGGAATCCTCTCGGGTCTGTTGAAGGACCAATCTGGTCGTTGCCCACCAGAATACTTCCTGCACCTCTCAAAGCGTCTATGAAGCGCGCTGCCCGGTCCATGAGGTTAAATGGAATTAGAAGTATATAAACGGTTGTGCCTCCGCAGTACCGCGCATTTTGGGGGTACACGGTTCTGCATCATGGGCGACGAACCATGCGTTAATTCTGAGTAATGGATTTTATTCTTGTCGAGTAGTCCTGGAGGACTTGCAGGGTCGGAGCCACGATTTCGTTTGGAACTTCCGTGTGCTCGTTCATCTCCATGCCTGTGACCTCCAAGTATCCTTCGTCAAGGAGAAGTCGGACCTGGCCGCAGACCGTATAGATTTGGATTCCTGTGCGAGATTCTATCTGAAGCCTCGTGGCTCTTCCGTTCCTGCAAAGGTCGTCAAGGATCTTGTCCCTCTTGCATTTGAGCTTTCCATTCTGCCATCCTTGATACCAAGCTAGGATGCTATGGGGGTGTTGGCGTCGTCCCTCCTGGTCCAAGCGCGTCATGGCTCTCATTGCCGCATTGATGGCCTTGGCTATCTTCTTGTCCTCCTTGCGCTTCGTCCATGGCGTTTCCAGTCCGAAGCTCTGCATGACTATTGTGGTGTGCCAGCAGCGCCCCTTGGCTTCGATGGCCTTCTTGTCTCCAGGACAGGTACATTCAAAGGAGTTATCCTCGTACTGCACCACGCTGTGAGAGACTCCGGGCTCGGACATCGATGGGAATGTCCAGGTTCTCTTGACCTTTTGGGCATCAAGCTTTTGTTGAATCATTCGAGTCGCCCTTCAATGGTTCCTGGACTGTTGGCTTGCCGTCTCCTATCGAGTCTGCGCTCTCGCCCTTGGCGCTCGGGTTCTTCGAAGAGTCTGTTTTCATTTTTATCATTTGCATATATTCCCTTTCAGTCAATGTTCTGAAATTTATTTTGTCGACTTCTTCTTTTGTCCATCCGACTGCCAATAGACCTTCACGTTTCAATTCAGTTTCAACCTCTCCTGGAGTCATTACCTTCTTGTCGTTCTTGATTGGTTCCGGTCCTTCTGCAGGTACCATCTGACGGGGCATGAACTTCATGCAGCCCACCACGGAGACTTTCTGCCTGGTGAACGTCAGGTTGTCCTTGTCCGGGACATCGAGTTCTATGAAGCCCCTCTGCAATGTGCCCATCAGAGCGTTGTAAAGCTCCATGTTGATTTCCCTGAAGAGCTTGTCCATGCTTCCTGCGCCCTCTCCGAACTTCGTTCTCCTCACCGAAGAGAATGTTATGAGGTTCTCCTGCAGGACGTCATTGCTCACCTGGAGGAGATTCACCATCAGGACTCCGCTGTAGACGATCTCCTTGCCTTCCATCGACATGACTATCGAGCTCATCAGGCCGTCCTGGTTGAAGGCGTGTGAGCCAATTACTCCTGTCATTATCGATGGCTCCGGGCGTCCCTGTGGTCCTCCTACATCTAGGAGTAGTTTCTTGTCCTGCGCTTCTGGTTGTTCTTTTTTGTCCATGTTATCAAGCTCCTGGTTCTCTTCCGAATTCATACCCCGGATAGAGTATGATTATCTGCTTTGTACAACTGCAACTGATGACTGCAACCACATCTTTCAAGCCCGTTGTTCTATTCATCTGCGCGAATACGTCCAGGACTGTTTTGATTTCCTTACACTTCGGACAGTAGTGCTTGAGTATCGGCTTTCCAATCAAGAACTTCGCGGCTTGTGTCGCTTGTTCTAGGTTAGCGAAGCATTCGCCCATCCTGACTATCGCCATCAAGCCACCGTCCTTACTTGGTCGTTCATCCACTTCTGAAGCTTGATGCGGTACTTGGAGATCATCTCCGGCGTAGTGTACTTGGCGTTGGCCTCTGGTGTTGGGTTTGGATTGAAATTCAGAATTGTGAATTCCTTGTCTAATGTACCTGCTAAGTTATGAAATCCATTCCATAGAGAATTATTCTTATCATCCATGTAACCGAATCCCTCAGCCAAGTATGTGGAATTGAATAATCCATGCTTGAAGATGTCCTTGATGTTCTGCTTGTATGGTGGCTCTTTGAGGGAGGCGAATCCTATTCTTTCTGCGCCCTTGACTCTTGGGCACGATGACCACACCGAGAGATTGATGTCTCTGTCGTAGCAATCAGTCACCATCTTGATTTGTCGTGGGGTCCAGTCTCGCATTGTCCTTTCCTTGAATCTAGCGCAGAAGGCCGGGGCCACGAATCCCATTGAGATTATCATTTCACTTCCCCTCCGGTTCACCTTTCTTTTTGGCTATCATTTCTATTCCTGTAATGTCTGTCAATGGTCCACAGACCTCACAAGAATAAACTTGCTTTGGGAAATTATGCATATCCATTTGTCTCCATACTCTTCCTGTTCCACATTGGGCATGAAAGTCTTGAAGATATGTTCGTTCTGGAAATGGTGGAATTATGCTATCTTCTTTTCGTATTCCTATGAAGAACGTTTTAGGATCTATGTTAGATAATGCTTTCTTCATTTCTTCCATAGAACAGATTGTATTTTGTCCGAGATGTACATAACCGTCTTTGTCTGGTTGGACTTTTATTATGAATATAATCTTATCTTTTTCTGTTATTGTTTCAGTAGTAATCATAGTCCCACCTTGTCGCAATCCTTCGATGGCCATTTGTATCCTAGATGGCAAGGTTCTCCTGGTGTGTTTCCATTTCCTTGACATATCTTTTGGCAACGTGTTGGGTTTTTCTCAACGTAGATTGGCCAGGGCTTCGGTGGAATCTCTTTTGTTCCTGGGTATTTACATTCCTTGTCGGCGTCGAAGTAATGAATCTTTTCCCATTCAATCCACTCATCTAGGGCTG
>Ga0315274_10015783_pt1 | contig 10686 bp, 10 predicted proteins | sample YL17G02_20_MG_FD_203700 | JGI IMG/M metagenome (GOLD analysis project Ga0315274, IMG submission 203700) | Sediment microbial communities from Yellowstone Lake, YNP, Wyoming, USA - YL17G02_20 | ecosystem: Environmental > Aquatic > Freshwater > Lake > Sediment | place: USA: Wyoming | collected...
TTCAAATGTAGATATCCTCAGTGGGGGTACAAGTAAGTTTACCCCCTCAACCTCGGCAATCTTTGTGTGGAATGCAAATGGAGTCATAACCCAGGTAAATAGCAGTGGTGACAATCCGGTAATTGCTTCCTATACAGGCCTCAAGGAGAACGATACTATCCAGTACGGGCCAAGGATTGCCTATTACTCAACTGTTGACGGGTCTGATGATATCTATCTTGCCACCTCCACCATTCCGGTCCCAGCCACTTCGCGCTGGGGGCTGATAATACTCATCCTCGTCTTAGTTTCCTTGGCTGTTTTTATGCTCAAAAGGCGGAGACAGACCACCAAGGGAGAAGTGTAAGGAAAGGCGCCTTTTAGATTCAATTAAAAAAGAGACCCCGTTGACTTTTCGCTTATGATTGCAAGGTCAACGGGGCTTTTTTATATGCACCCCCATGATATTACCTCCTTTCCCTTGCCAATTCCCTCTTTCGGTTGTTATAATAATATATAAATGTTTAGAAGATCCTCTGTCGTCCTTATTTTTCTCATTTCTCTGCTCAGTTCCCCTGTACATGCCTATATCGGTCCGGGTGCAGGATTTGCCATCCTCGGATCTTTCATGGCTTTCTTCTTTGCAATCCTTGCTGCACTGGCTGCGGTACTGGTTTTCCCTGTTCGAAGTCTCATCAGGTTCATTCAGGTCAAAAAGCAGGGCAACCATCCCTATGCACGGCGGGTGATCGTCCTGGGTCTGGACGGGCTTGATCCCTCACTCTGTGAAAAATTTATGGCTGAGGGCAAGCTGCCCAATTTCAAAAAACTCAGCAAAGAGGGCAGCTTCAGAAGGCTCAAGACCACCCTCCCGGCGATGAGCCCGGTTGCCTGGTCAAGCTTTGCCACAGGGGTAAATCCCGGGAAGCACAACATCTTTGACTTTCTCACACCAGACAGAGGCAACTATCTCCCTGTACTCAGTTCAACCAGAATTCGGCCGTCAGAAAAGTTTCTCAAACTTGGCAACTACAGAATCCCCCTTAAAAAGCCGGAAATCCAGCTTCTGCGTCGAAGCCAGCCGTTCTGGAAGATCCTCGGGAATCACTGGATCTTCAGCCAGGTCATTCGCGTGCCGATCACTTTTCCCCCTGAAAAATTTTATGGTGCTGAACTCAGCGCGATGTGTGTCCCGGATTTACGAGGTTCACAGGGAAGCTTTACCTACTGGCGTACAAAGGGAGCCGAAGGGAAGCATACCGGCGGGATTGAGCTTCCTCTGGAGAGAACTGAGAGGGGATGGAAATCATATATCCCGGGTCCGGAAAACACCTTGAATAAAAACCGTGAAGAACTGAGAATCAATTTTGAGCTCAGGCCAAAAGGGGAAAATGAATTCTGGCTGACTCTCCCTGACCAGAAGGTGAAATTAGTTCAAAGAAACTATACTGATTGGATCCGGCTCCGCTTTAAAACCGGCCTCGGGATCAGAGTTTCCGGTCTTGCCAAGTTCATGCTGCTCAAGGGAGGAGAAGCACCTGAGCTTTACCTCACCCCGATCAATATAGATCCTGAACATCCTGCTATGCCCATCTCTCATCCACGGTTTTATTCAATGTATCTTTCCAAGCTTTTTGGTCCTTATTCCACGCTCGGCCTTGCTGAAGATACGTGGGCATTAAATGAACATGTTATTGATGAAGAGGCTTTTCTCTCCCAATCCTGGGATTACTATCGTGAGCGGAAGAAGATGTTATTCCACTGCCTGAACAGGAGCAGAAAGGGGGTTTTAGTTATTGTATTTGACCATACCGATCGGATTCAGCACACGTTCTTTCGCTGTCTTGACCCCTCGCATCCGCTCTATGACACCGAGGAGGCGAAAAGATACCGGAATACCATTGAGCAGGTGTATGTGAGTGCTGACGAACTCGTAGGTGAAGTCTTCCAGAAGCTCCGGAAAAGCGACGTACTGTTTGTGATGAGCGATCATGGTTTCAAGAGTTTCCGCAAAGGAATCAATGTAAACTCCTGGCTCTGGAAGGAAGGCTATCTGGCATGCAAGAATGGCGCTGGGAGTACCGAGATGTTCAAGGACGTTGACTGGTCAAAAACCCGTGCTTATGCACTCGGCCTTTCCGGCATTTACCTCAACCTGAGGGGGAGAGAATCTCAAGGAATTGTCGAGCCTGGCGAAGAAGCTCAGCGATTGCGGAAAGAAATTTGTGAAAAACTCACCGGCCTCAGGGATCCACAGACCGGTGAGACGGCAATCCTCTGCGCATATGATGCTTATGAGCATCTCTCCGGGCCTTACCTGGGGAATGCACCTGACGTAATCGTGGGATATAGTGAAGGCTACAGGATGGACTGGGGAGGTATCCTTGGAGAAGTAAATGATCGGGTTTTCTCTGACAACATCAAGAGTTGGAGCGGAGACCATTGCATTGATCCAGCGCTGGTTCCAGGAGTCCTTTTCACAAACCTCACGATGAGTAAAGAAGAAGCATGGATCGGAGACCTTGCTCCAACAATCCTGCGACTGTTTGATCTGAAGGCACCTGCGTATATGGATGGCTCTCCCCTTTTAAACCAGACTGAATTAGAGAGCTTGAGAAAAAAATGAATCGACGAGAATTTTGCAAACAAAGCGCATTCTTAATCGCCGGCTCTTTGTTAGGCACAAAAGGCTTTTGCAGCAGTCTTCCCTCTTATACAGGAAAAAATAATTCAAAAAAGGTAATTGTGCTTGGCATAGACGGTATGGATCCTTATCTGCTCAAGCGTTTTATTGATGCAGGCATGATGCCTCATTTCCAGAAACTCATCTCAACAGGTGGCGATTTCAAAGAGATGCAGACTACCATACCGGCGCAAAGCCCGGTTGCCTGGGCAAGTTTTTCCACGAGCACCAATCCCGGGAGAAACGGGATCTTTGATTTCATTCACCGCCGGCCTGACACCTTTGAACTGTATCTTTCCACAAGTCGAACCTACGAACCTGGAGGAGGGAAACTCCGGCTCGGGAAATGGATGTTCTCACTGAAAAGTGGAGAACTAAAAAACTTAGTTGGAGAAAAACCTTTTTGGAATTATCTTACCGAAGCCGGGATACCAGCGGTCATCTATCGGGCACCAAGCAATTTCCCTCCTTTTCCAGGCAAGGCCTGGCAAATGTCCGGAATGGGAACCCCGGACATCCTGGGAACGTACGGCACCTTTTCTTACTATACTGATAATCCACCGGAAAATTCAGGGAAAGTTACCGGTGGAAAAGTCTATCCCACGTTCCCGAAAAATGGTATTGCAGAAAATTATCTCTATGGTCCCGCAAACAGTTTCCGGCTTGACGAGAAACAACCCTTTGATGAGGTTGATGGTGAAAAGCACTACAACTACGAAAAGCTTAAAATTCCTTTTAAAGTATATATAGACCAGGAACATCCCGTTGCAAAAGTCGTCATCCAGGATAAAGAAATATTCCTGCAACAGGGGGAGTGGAGCAGTTGGGTGGAGATTAGTTTCGAGCTCATACCCCATTTGAAACATCTCTCCGGAATAGTAAAATTTTATCTCAAGGAAGTTCGTCCCCATTTTAAGCTCTACGTTTCTCCCATAAATATCAACCCTGCAAATCCTGCACTTCCTCTTTTCAACCCTCCTGAGTATGGTGAAGCCCTGGTAAAGGACCTTGGACTCTTCTATACCCAGGGGATGGCAGAGGATACGAAGGCCCGAACCTATAATGTTTTTGATGATAAGGAATATTGGGCCCAGAGTCAGATGGTTACAGCAGACTGGTTCAGGGCTTGGCGCTGGCACCTTGACCGTTTTAAAGAGGGATTCCTCTTCTTCTACTTTTCCACCCTTGATCTTGGTCAGCATATGTTCTGGAGATATATTGACCATGTCAGTCCGATCCATGAACAGGCGCTGAAGAGTGGATTGAAAGACCCAGTAGAAACACTCTACCGGCAAATGGATGAGGCCCTCGGCATAGTATCGAAAAAAATGGACGCACAGACCACGCTCATCGTGATTTCTGACCATGGCTTTACGGGTTTCCGGAGGTGTTTCAATCTTAATTCCTGGCTCCTCGATAATGGATACCTCTCTTTCCTTGATCCTGCTCAGCGTGAAAAGGCGGAATACTTTGAAAATGTGGACTGGAACAAGACCAGGGCTTATGGATTAGGCATCAATGGCTTATACCTCAATTTAGAAGATAGAGAGTTCAAGGGTATCGTCCGCGCCGACCAAGAGGCCGGTTTACTCACAGAACTAAAACGCAAACTGGAAATGCTGGTAGATCCTAAAACCGGAGAACATCCAATTAAACATGCTTATATTGCAAAAGAGGTTTTCAAAGGAAGGTATGTGGGTACCATTTCACCTGATATCATCCTTGGATTCCGCAGGGCATACCGGGCAAGCTGGGAAACAATACTGGGAGGGTTTCCCAAAGACTGGTTCACCGATAACCTTGACCCCTGGAGCGGGGATCACTGCATAGACCCGACCGAGGTACCGGCAACACTGGTCACAACGAAAAAAATCAAAAAATCGAATCCTGCAATCTGGGATATCGGGCCTACAGTCTTGAACGAATTCGGAATTAAGATTCCAGAAAGCTTAGAGGGAAAACCGATCTTTTGAGGAGGATACAGGATGTTTAGAAGCGGTAAAATCAAGATTAAAAAAGAGCTCTATGAGCGGGTGAAAAGTTTTGCCGAACAAGCTGGATATGCTTCCGTTGAAGAGTTTATTGAACACACCCTCGAAAAAGAAATTTCTCGCACAGGAGGATCGGACTCTGAGGATGAGACGAAGAAAAAGTTGAGAGGGTTAGGGTATATATCTTGAGGACAGGAGTCAAGCGCTATTGGTTGCTCTACAGAAAATAATTGATTATTTATTTTTGCCGTTTTCCACCTTTTCTTCTATCTACGGCTTGGCTTTTGCGACATTGCTCGTCACCGCATTTGCCCTCTTCATATACAAATGTACATCAAACCAGGATGGGATTAAGAAAGCGAGAGAGAGGATCAAGGCACATTTTGTCGAGGTCTGGCTTTTTATTGATGATCCCATCTTGATCCTGAAGGCCCAGGCAGGGATTTTTTCTCAAGGTGTTCGGTATCTTTCTTATGCCTTAATTCCGCTTGCAATAATGTTTCTGCCTGTACTCATTTTTCTTGTCAATTGTGAATATCGCTACGACTACCGTCCCTTTCAGCCTGACGAGATTTTTTTACTCAAGATGAGAATCTCAGGGAATATTTCTGACTGGACTCATGTACTTCAACTCAAGCTTCCTCCTGGACTTGAGCTGACTGCACCACCGCTGAGATTTCAGGATAGAGATGAGGATGGTAAGGAGTTCTCCGAAATTGACTATCGCCTTAAGGTTAAGGAAAAAGGGGACCATATCGTCAAACTTCTGGTGAGTGGACAAGAGCAGATTGATCTTAGGATTTTTGCTGATGCTTTGAGAAATACCAGGCTCAACCCTGTTGAATCGGCTCGCTTCTCCTCAACTTTTCTACATCCTGGTCTGGGTTTACTAAAGCCTGGAAGCGGAATTGAAAAGATCGAAGTGCAATATCCTGTGGCTTACATAGGATTTTTGGGATGGAAAGTATATTGGATCTGGCCATTCTTGATCCTTATGTTCATCTTTGCTTTTGCTTTAAAGCCTTTCATCAGAGTTGAGTTTTAATCTGATGTTGGTAAAGCTAACACCACAATGAAGATATCACCGGAAGGGTAAGACATCGCTGTGAAAGGAGAGAGAGAAAAGGGATTAATAGGTTTGTTTGCAATCCTTTTTCTCTTTATTTTGCTTCGCCTACCTACCCTCTACGAACCATTTGGGAGGGATCAAGGAATCTTTGCTACCATAGCCTCTGGCCTCCTGCAAGGGAAGATTCCTTATCGCGATCTCTGGGATCATAAACCTCCAGGGATATATTTCCTTTATGCCCTTGCTTTTAAAGTGCTGGGCAGGGAGATGAGGAGTATCTCTCTGTTTGATGGTTTCTATACCCTCTTTACTCTGCTATTCTTTTTCAAACTGACTAAGGAGTTGTTTAACCGAAGGGTAGCTTATCTATCTACATTTTTATTCACTATCCTCTCGAGCGGCATTTTTTTTGTCGGATGGTGGGGGAGGGGACAACCTGAGGTATTCTTGCTTCTCCCCTTACTGGGAATGATTGACCTCCTTAAACCTGCTACCGTAAAAGAAAGACCCCCTTTTTTTCTCCTCTGTGCAGGAATCCTAGGGGGAATTGCCTTCTCTCTCAAATCCACGATATTCCCTCTCTTTTTCCTTTTTTCCTTTTTCTTACTGCTTGAAAACGGTATAAACTCACGTGCGATAGAAAAAGGTATTTTAAAAATTTTGTTATTCTTCCTTGGGATGATTATTACCTTTTTGCCTTTTTTCATCTTCTTTTGGGCACACGAGGCACTTGATGATGCGATCTATTCCATTGTAACCTTTAATCTCACTGCCCATATCAACCACCCTTATAATCTCGATTTCTTGATAAAATTGAGAGGTAACTTCAATGTCATTGGAACGAAGATTCCTTTTTTATATACAACTGTATCTATCCTAGCTTGCTATGGTTTTATTCAACTCTACAAGGAAGAGAGGAGAAAGAGGGCTTTCCTCATCTTGTGGAGCATTGGAACAATCTTAAGTATCTGTATGGGATGGTGGCTCTTCTATTATCACTTTGTCATCCTTATACCTCCACTTGCATTGCTGGCTTCTTATGGTTTCTTTCAATTCTTCGATCGCCTCCCCTCTCAAGGACGGAAAGCACATCAGATGATCAGAAGTCTTATCCTCTATCTTTTCATGCCCTTCCTTATACTTGAGTTTCTCTTTGCCTATTATCATTCTTATGTGAGCACCAGGATTATTCCCGCCCTTATCGGCGCGGAAAAAGTCAATGCTGAAGAAATCTTCTCAAGATACAGGGTTCAAGAATATACTCTTACAGATTTTTCCTTCAGAGAAGATTATCGCCTTTCTCAGTATATGAAGACTCATACCCAGAAAGAAGAAAAAATCTTTATCTGGGGTTGGGAGTCTCTCGTCTATTTTCTCTCTGAGAGAGAACCTGCCAGTCGTTATATCTTCATCTATCCCCTGATTCAGAATAATCTTGATATGAGAAGGGATGCTCGAAAGATATTCTGGGAAGAACTTAACGAAAAAAAACCGCACTATTTTATTGTGGCAAAGAATGATCAAAATCCTATTGATGAAATAGGATCAGAGAGAAGACTTCTTTTCTTCCCTGCGATCAAAGAACTATTGAGATGTAAATACGTTAAGGAAAAAGAAACTGAAAGGTTTATTATTTACCGGAGGATTACATAAAGTATTTAAAGTATTTCAATCCTCGTAAAAAAGAGATTATTTCCAAACCCAGCCTATGATTACCCCCAAGACCAACCAGATTGGAATAGATATCAAGGCAGCGATAAAGATCCCCTTGAGAGAATTTAACTGATTGATTAACCTTTTCTTCTCCAGGGCTCGATTGATGACCAACTCTAACTCATCCAAATTTATTGGCTTGGTAATGTAGTCATATGCGCCGGCCTTGATCGCAGAGACTGCTGATTCAATAGTTCCAAAGCCGGTAATAACCAGAACCACCGCTTCCTTTTCCCTTCTCCTTATCTCTTTTAAGAGAGACATTCCATTCATCTTGGGCATCATCAGATCAGTGAGGATCAGTTCAAAGGATTTCATTGTGAACTTATTGAGTGCTTCTTCTCCATCTCTGGCTACTTCAACTTCTAAGCCCGTCCTTTTCAACACCTCTGAAATGATATCTATACAGTTAGGATCATCATCAACCAGTAATATTGCTCCGCGTGCCCCTTGCTCTGCCATTATCTGTCCTGAGAGTTAAGAATGACCTTGACCGCCTCGGATAAATCTTGCGCGACCAGGTGAGGTCTAATTGCTTTTGAGGTCATACTGGCAAGTTGATCCTTGCCTTTCCCGGTTAAAACTAAAATAGTCTTGCATCCTGCTTTATTGCCAGCTTCAATGTCACTTGTACTATCGCCGATCAAATAGGAATTGATAAGTTCGACTTGATACTCTTTTTGAGCCTGAAGAAACATCCCGGGTTGTGGCTTCCGAAAAGGGCTTTCTTCTTCAGGTCGTGCAGGACAATAGTAAAAAGCATCAATCCATGCCCCCATTTCTTTAAGCTCTTTTTGGATTTTCCCATGAATATCCTCTACTACGCTGGATGGTATTATCCCTCTACCGATTGCAGACTGATTGGTCACCACAACTACTAAAAGGTGGGCCTGATTCAATTCCTTAATGGCCTCCTTAGCACCTTTAATCCAGGTAAATTCATCCCATGATTTTATATAATCCTCTCGCTCTTCATTAATCACTCCATCCCGATCTAAGAAAACCGCCTTCATTCTCTCAGCCCATACCGTAGTTGATTGAAAGATTACCTTACCCCCACCAATCCTTCCATTTCAACCCGTTTGTCAAAAATTTATTCTCTGAAATCCACCCTCTGTTGAGATTTGATTCAGATCATAAGGCGTCTTCCATTCTCATCGAAGATTGAGAATCTGGCCAGACCTATTCTTTGGAGAAAATATTTAAACGCGGTGGCTAATACGCCAAGGCCATATACTACGCTTCTCTGGAAATTAATGGAAGAGGCTTCTTTGAAGTATTTAGTGGGACAGGAAATCTCACCAATCCTAAAACCAAAATATACAGACTGAACCAAGATTTCATTATCAAAAACAAAATCATCAGAATTTTCTTCTATAGGTAATTTTTCCAGTACCTCACGACTGAATGCACGATAACCTGTATGATATTCAGAAAGTTTTTGATTTATCAGAATGTTTTCAATCAAGGTTAAGAATCGGTTTGATAAGTACTTATAAAGAGGCATTCCACCCTCAATGGCTCCTTTGCCGATGATTCTCGAGGCTAACACAATGTCGAATTCCCCCACTGCAACCATAGAGGCCAGTGCAGTAAGTAACTTGGGGGTATATTGATAGTCAGGGTGGAGCATCACAACAACATCTGCACCTTTTTTCAGGGCTTCTCGGTAACAAGTCTTTTGGTTACCCCCATACCCCGTATTGTTAAGGTGAACATAGGTGTTTATCTTAAGTTTTTTAGCAATTTCTGAGGTATTATCTGAACTCGCGTCATCTACCAGTATAATCTCGTCCACAATATCATGGGGAATCTCATTGTAGGTTGCCTCTAAAGTCTTGGCAGCATTGTAAGCAGGGAGGACCACGACAACTTTTTTGTTGTGAATCATCTTTTCACCTTTTGTTTTCTATAGGTGCATTTCTATATCTATGAGTAAGGTTTATAAACCCGATCCTTTTGCGATCCGGTCTCTCAGGAGAGAAAAGATCAGATGGGTGATAATCAAATGACAATCCTCAATCTGTTGCATATTGGTGCTTGGTACAATGAGGCAATAGTCAACCTCGTCCTTCATCTCCCCACCATCAAAACCAGTGAGTCCAATAGTTAATGCTCCACACTCCTTTGCCAGTTTTAGGGCGTTGAGCACATTTTTAGATTTTCCGCTTCCACTGATGCCCATGACCAGATCACCGGATGATATAAAGTGGGCAAGCTGTTCAGCAAAGATATCCTCATACTGAGTGTCATTAGCCCATGCGGTAATCAGTGGCAGGTTATCTGTCAGTGACATGACTTTCATCCTTTTCCGACCAGGGGCAACTGTACCTTTACCTAAATCACAGGCAAGGTGAGAAGCAGTGGCTGCACTCCCGCCATTCCCCAAAAGAAAGATAAAGCTGTCATTCAAATACGTCTTATAAATCAGCTCCATAATTTGTTCGATCCTGGGAAGGGGAAGATTTTTGAGAATTCCACCGACTGTTTCTAAATAATTTTTCATCGCTTCCATCTTTAGCCTCTCTCTAAAACTATTTCTTTCCAGGTTTCCTGTGCCTTGTTATAGTTTTCTATTGTCCCTATATCCATCAGGTAATCCCTAATCTCATACCCCTACATCTTACCCACAAGGCGGGGGAGTATGTCAAAGCCAAAGTCAATAAATTCCTGACGGGGGAAATAATCCCATATCTCTTTCTTTGCCAGGTATATCGCCCGCATTAGCCAAGTTACTTTGGGGTTTTTTCGGCTTTTCTTCAAATCCTATAATGAGAGAGTTTTCGTTAACCTCTGCGATACCACACGTTTCAGGAGAATCAGTCCGAAATAAACCCATGGTCAAAGGGCTTCGATGTGCATTATCAAAATTAATCATTTTAGTTACTTATTTGCGAAAAACCAATCCTCCTTAATGAAAGGAGTTTTATAGTTTAAGGAACTGTACCCGTTGTTTTTCGTAGAATAGAGCTTCTCAATGCGAGATTTTTTTCGCTATCAAAAATATACCTTGTACCATGAGCTCTTCATCTGACATATCTTTAAATCTATTTTGGAGACGTGGACGAATATTTTTTATAAGAGAGATTGTTGAATCAGAGTAATCAACACCATGCAAAATAGTTTCTTTATGAGGAATTACCTTGGTATCAGACCCGATAATATATGTTATCAGTATCTTGCTGTCATATCCTAACTCTTTCATTTTTTGCGTGTAGTAGGTGATAAGTCTACGATTAGGATTACCAGCA
>Ga0315274_10015784_pt1 | contig 10686 bp, 6 predicted proteins | sample YL17G02_20_MG_FD_203700 | JGI IMG/M metagenome (GOLD analysis project Ga0315274, IMG submission 203700) | Sediment microbial communities from Yellowstone Lake, YNP, Wyoming, USA - YL17G02_20 | ecosystem: Environmental > Aquatic > Freshwater > Lake > Sediment | place: USA: Wyoming | collected...
TCGAGGGATCGGTATTGGTTGTTTTGGAGCCCGAGGTACAGGCTTGTCTTCGGACCGAGGAACGCCGTTCCCGTGAAGCTGTAACCGGTCTGGTGGTAACGGGAATCGGTCTCGGGATTCCGCGAGCGGCTGTGCTGGAGGTTTAGGGTGAGGGAGAGCCTGGGGTGGATGCGCATCTCGGTTCCCAGGGTTGTCGTCGTCGTCCGTTGAGCCCCCGGCGTCCCGTCCCGGCGGTCGTACCGCCAGGATTGGTCGGCCTCCACGGTGGTCTTGCCCGCGAAGCGGTGATTCCAGTAAAGGTCCGTCCCGCTCCTCGACCAGTAAGCCCAGGAATTGATCCGGTCGAACGAGCGCTCCCGGTCATGCCGGACCCGGTACTGCCCGTAGGACCGGATGAAGAGCGCCTCGGCCTGGACCTGGGTGGTTTGGTCGTTGCTTCCGGTAAACCGGCCGGGGGCGAGCTTGCGTCCGGTGCGCGTCGTCCTCACCCCCAGGGAGGGCAGGCGGGGAGGGGAGACCCTGGCGGACCAGCCGTAGCGCAGGGATGTCCCCTCAGACCATCGGGGGTCATGGTGGCGGTTCATCCAGGTGCGGTCGACGTTCGCGGAGAGCGTGGCCAGGGTGCGCCAGCGGTAGCTTCCGCTGTTGGTCCACTCCCTCAGGTCCCGGGGTCCCCAGGTCGCGGCCGGGGTGAAAAAGTCCGGGCCGTAGAGGCGGTAGGAGGTCTCCCAGTTGACCGCCCGGCTGCGATACAAAGCCGCAGCCTTCCAGGCGACATCCCAGCGCCTCCCGGAGAGCTCCGGGGCTTTGGCGTTCCCCAGGGCGAGTTCCGGGACGAGGAAGAGCCCTCTCATGACCTCGCGCTGGCCTTCGAGGGCGAACATCGCATTGTGGGTCGGGGTCGAGGAGCTGTTGTAAAACTGGATGGGCTTGTCCGAGCGGATCAGGCCGTATACCGAAAGCCTGTTTGGTCCGGATTGGGCCGGGCGAAGAGCCAGGGCCGCGAGGTAGCGGCTGTTCGCGAAGCTGGGGGAAAGGGACGTGCTGTAGAGGTCCGCGGCTTTCCCGGCGAAAACGCTGGCCTCCAATTTTCCCTGTGTCAGGATCGCCTGGGTTCCCCGGGCCGAAAGGTAGTTGCCCATCAGGGGGGAAAGCGCGGGATAGGCATCGCCCGCCCGGTAAAGGACGGGCTTGCCGAGGAGCCGTGTGCCTCCTAATTCCATGTTCCAGGTCGAGATGAAGGTCGTGCCGTAGAGGTGGGAGAAGTGAAGGGTGCTTTTCACTCGTACTTTGCCGATTCCCTGGTTGAGGCCCAGGCGGTAGTCCGTTTGGAGCGAATGGGTGGGGGTGGTGAATGAGCGCCCGAAGCCCTCCCGGCGCTCCGCCGTAAAGGTCAGCCCTTCCTGGGGATGTCCGGGAACGCTTGAACCTAGGAACACAGCGATCTCAAGGAGGATCAGGGCTGGCCAGCGGGGATTCATCTTGAAAGCGTCAAGAATGGGAGGGGTTATTTGTTTTCAAACGTCGTTTCCCCGGCCAGGATCTCGCTTCCTCCGTAGTCCAGGGTCACGGTGACGCGAAGGGTTCCTTTGGCCAGCGTCCCGGAGTAGGGGGTCTGGATCTCCCGGGAGGATTCCGGCAGCACCGCTGTCTCCGGGATGTCCGCCGTCCCGAGGCGTTTTCCCTGGGGGTCGAAGACTTCTAACTTTCCCTTAGGCCTCAGGGGGACGTTTCCCGAGTTTTGGAACAGGGCCGTCACCATCAGGGATTTTTCGGGTGAGGGCTTCCCCACCTTGAGGCCCGCAATCTTTCCGGATTTGGTCCCTGTGCCCACGATCGTGGCATACACGATGCTTCCCACCCGGGCGTTGAAGAGCATCCCGACCCGTTCCCCGGGCCTTGGCTCAGGGGCGGACTCAAAGAAGACGACGGTCCAGTATCCTCCGGAGGCCCCTAAAGGGGCCTTGAGCGTGAAGCGGACGACCTGGGTTCCCTGGGCCGGGATCGTGAACTCCATGGGGTTGATGGTTAGCCAGTTGGAGCAGGAATGGGTTTGGGTTCCCGACTTTTGATAGTTCATTTCTCCGGAAGAGCCGAGCGTCCAGTCCGAGGGGTAGGCTTTGAGTTTGACCGGTTTCTCGTCGGCGTTGGTCACCTCGATGGCCTGGGTGCTGGCTCCGCCGGAAGGGATCGTCAGCTCGAAACGCGGGGGAGCAACCAGAAAGCGCACGGCCCAGGATGGCGAAATAAAACATGCCATCCCGGAAAGCAGGCCCAGAAGAACCAGTCTGCTTTTCGCCCTCGGGTTGCTCCCCGATGATTCCTTCACGTTCGAACTGCTGAATGGGTTACGGATTGGAAACGATGGTGTAGGTCATAGTCACGACGCCGGTGCCGGCTGGTTCAGTTCCCAACATCTGGAGCTCGAAAATTTGGTTGTGAAGCTCCCAACCGGCGGTCGGGCCAATGCTGCTTGCGACCGGAGTTCCTCCCGCACTGCTGAAAGCTGCCCATGGGGCCGGGGGTGCGGGAGTCCCGTCAGCGGTTCGGCCCAGACCTCCGTTCAGGGTTTTGTCAGCATAAAATGACTGACTGACCGGAAGTCCGACGTAGTAGTTGGCAGCACCCGCCTGGACGGTTAGCGTATATCCCGTAGCGTTGTTAGTGAACGCGCTGAGGTTCGTAGTGGGCCCCCCGCTTATGGGGCGGGTATTATCTTCATAATACCCAGGCCAGGCGGGAGAGGGTGGGAAGTGCGCTAAGTTGGGTGCTAATCCTAAGTTGATGGATGCATCCCTTTCCAGGTAGATCCCGACCAGCGCGGGTACGGTGACTGTGATGTTTAAGGTGTTGGTTTGCGGTGACACCCCGGAAACATACCCCAGACCGTAGACCACCGCGCTGGAAACGCCCAGCAGGGCTACGGCGGCCACGGTTATGAACAGGTACAACCTCCGTTTCATGACTCTTCTCCTTGGGTTGGGGTCGAGCTTGGTTGGGGCTCGGCTATCGTACGACGAGCAGTTTCTTCACCGCGGAATAGTCTCCGGCGGTGAAGCGGTACAGGTAGATTCCGCTGCCCACCTCCTTTCCGTTTGAATCTTTCCGGTCCCACCTGACGCTGTGATAGCCTGGGGTCTTCACCTCCTCCATGAGTGTTTTTACGATTTGACCTGAGATGTTGTAGATCTTGAGGGAGACGGTTGCGGATTTTGGGAGCTGGTAGTTGATCCGGGTCTCCCGGTTGACGGGGTTGGGGTAGTTTTGCGAGATCCCGAACGCCTTGGGTAGGAGCGAGGGCTGGTCTTTTCCGCTCTGAACCCCGGGTGCGCCGAATAGGCCGAACTCCACGGCGCCGATGTCCGGGGCCGCGCCCACGAATGGCAGGCCGACATCCGTTCCGGCATCTATCAGCGGGCTTCCCGCCTGCAGGGAGTAGTCGGGTTCGTAGAGCGGGTCGGAGTGGATGTCGTTGGCCCCGGGGGTCACGCCGTAGCCGTTGTAGTAGACGTAGTCGCTCCGGCGGTTCCCCCACAGGTTGTTGAAGTCGCTGGTGATGTTTCCCATGAGGTCATAGCGGCCGCACCCGAAGTCGTTGTTGGTCAGGGAGTTGTTCAGGGTGGTGATCGTGCCCGCGAGGTTGTTGGCGTGGATCCCGCAGTCCCGGTTGCCGTGGCAGGTGTTGTTGTAGGCCCGGTTGCTCCCCGCGTATACGAAATCCATGCCTTGCACGTTTCCGGTGGAGATGTTGTTGTGGTAGTAGCCGTTGCTCCCGAAGTCCACCCGGATCCCGCAGTCTGCCATCCGGTCCACCCGGTTCCCGCTCACCTCCAGGCTGTCGCTCTGGTAGATCCAGACGCCTTCGAAGGGGAATGTCGCGCCGGACGCCGGGCTCACGGTGTTGCCGTCAATCCGGTGTGCCCCGCCACCCTCGGACAGGATTCCGTACCCGAAATCGGGAACCTCGACCGTGTTCTCGAGCACCTCGCAATGGCGTGCGTTGTAGAGATAGACCCCGACCTGGGAGGCCCCCCGGACGGTGAACCCCTGGATGCGCACATAGGCCCCGGCGCTGTCAAAGAACCCGTTCACCATCCCGGGATTTGAGACCACGGGGTACTGCCCGTCCTCGGCCTGGAAGATCGTGGGAAACAGGGCCCGTCCGGTGTGCCTGGGCTGGATCGGGATGTCCCCGTCATAGGTCCCGTTCCGGACGTAGCAGATTTGTCCGCCCCTCATGACCGCGGCCGCATGCAGGATGGTCTGGAACGGACGCCAGCGGGTCCCGGGGTTCAGGTCCGAGCCGTTGATCGCATCCGCCCAGTAGGCCGAGGTCACCTCGTAGGCCAGGAAGTTCTCCTGCAGGGTGTGGGAAAGGGTGCTCATGCTGAACACCCGGACTCGGATCCTTTGGCTCGCAGGGTCCATGTAGAACGGGATGTCGGAGGTGATCGAAGCCAGCCAGGTCTGTTCGTTCGTGCCCACGGTATCGGAGTTGAGGTTCTCCCAGGAGGCGGTGGCGAAGTTGTAGATCTGCAGGAAGTACAGGGTGTTCGCCGTGCTCTTGAGATGGAGCTCCACCGAGAGGCTGGTCACTAAGGTGGTGTCATCCGTCACCACCGGGGACGTGTGTTGGACCATGATCCCGCAGGTGGGCGGGGGCAGGACCTGGACGATGGCGTCGCACACCGAGGTGGAGCCGTTGGTGAGATAGGTCGGAAACTTGTACAGGCTGTTAGTCTGGATCCCCAGCGGGGCCGTGGCGGTATAATTGAAATCGCGCACCGTGTTGCGGAGGATCGGAGTCGTGGTGCTCACCGTGATCCGGCCATCCGTGGTCAGGGTGGGCTGGACGATGGCTGCCGGACCCCATCCGGCCTGTCCTCCCGGTACCACGATGGCCGCCCAGGTCTTGGGGACCACGATGTTCAGCGTCGTCCCGGCCGGGATGTCCCGGGTGTTGGCGGACTCCCGGATCTCCACGGTCAGGGAGGCCGGCATCCCGGAGATCGGGCCCGTGACCGCGGCATGGATAGCCCCGCCGGACAGGTAATAGACGTTGGCCACAGGAGTGTTTCCATGGGCCGTGGAGGAGTGATAGACCGGGCTGGTGTAGCTCCCTCCTCCCGAGATCCGGGCCACGCCGGTGATGTTGGCCAGGACGTCGTCGTGTCCGGTGAGCGAGGCCACAACCATGAAGTCGAAGGCCCCATGGGCGTCCACCCCGACGACACCGGTCCAGCGGATGTTGCGGGCGTTGATCCGTTTCCACCCGGATCCCGGGCGGATCTGGTTGGTCACCTTGTTGAAGAAGTCCACGTCCGAGAAGAGGTCAACTTGGGTTACCACCACCGGGGTGTCGGTCGGGTTCACGAACGTGGCCACCCCGAAGTAGGCCTTCTTGTTGGCCTGACCGGGGTTGGGCACGGCCATCAGGACCTGGCGGCTCAGCTCCCCGCCGATCCCTCCGGAGGGCGGGGCGACGTAAGCCTGGACCGCGGCGTCGCAGCGGGAGGAGATCCCGTTCCCTGAAAGGACCGTGGGGAAAAGATACAGGCTGTGGGTTCCGACATTGGGCGGGGTTACGGTGAACACGAAGTTGGCGTTCACCCGATCCTTGATGTTCCACTGGGCTGTGTTCTTTTTGACCCAGAGGGTGTCGGTTACGACGATCCTCCCGTCGGTGGTGGCCGTGGGCTGGACGATGGCTGCTGGCCCCCAGCCGATTTGGCCTGACGGCACGCTCACGTTGGACCAGGTGCGGGGGATCGTGATCGTCAGCGTGGTTCCCTCCGGGATATCCCCGCCGTTGCTGGTTTCCTTGAGCTGCACCGTGAAGGTCTTGGGGAAATGCGTGTCCACCCCCTCGACGTAATCTCGCTGTGCTCCCTCGTAGTAGTAGACGTTGGCCGTGAAATTGGTGCCCGAGGTTTGGGTCGGATACTCCGCGCTGACAAAGGGCTGGCCGGTGCTCGTCAGCACGGTCCCGATGAGGGACACGGAGTTGTTATTCTGACCCGTGGCCTGCGAGTTCACAATGAAATCATAGGCCCCGTGGGCCGGGACGCTCACCGTTCCGGTCCAGCGGAGGTTGAAATTGCTGATCCAGGCCCAGCCCGTGGTCGGACGGACCCCGGCCGGAAGCCCTCCGCCCAGGCGGAAGAGCTCGCGGGGGGAGCTGACCAGGTCCACCTGGGTGACGACGATGGCCGTGTCCGTGGGGTTCAGAAACGTGGCTCCGAAGTAGGCCGGATCGCCTGTCCGGCAGGGGGCCGGATGGGTCAGATAGACCGCGGGGTTTGCGGCGCCTCCCCGGTTCGTCACCTCGTAGTAGGCGTTGTCCACGATGTTGAGGTTCAGGGGGGTCGTCCCCGGGACCTCGATCCCGCGGATCACGGTGGTGACCCCGTCCCCTCCTAAGTAGGTCGTGGCCGATAGCGGAGAGGCCAGCAAGGCCATCGCTCCGCAGGCGAAGAGCATTTTCAATGTGCGCGTCATGATGGCACCTCCTTTAAGATAATTCCTCATGGGCTTGGATTCAAGGTCAGGGACAGGGGGACGGAATACTTCCCGGCCGGGGCATTCCATCCGGTTCGCAATCGGACGTCCAGGGTGAACCGGGAACCCTCCGGAGCAGTGGGCCCGCCCTGGGCGATGGTCAAAGTCTTGTCTTTGGAAAGGGGGAGGTAATCCGGGTGGCTGGTTATCCCCGCGGGAAGCGAGGAAGCCCGAAGGTCGAGAAAAGTCACGGGGATGGTCCCTTCTGCCGTGAGATTCCGAAGGTCCTCGGAGGTGGAAACGGTCAGGCTCCAGGGAAGATTGCTTTTCACGGTCAGGGCCACGGCCCCGAGGAGCTCGCGGGTCCGGGCTTCATCCGGGGAGATGAACCCGAACCCCACCTGCGTGCGGTCCATCTCCAGGCTCATCACGGGCCGGACCTCGGCCTCGATGGTGAACTCCGCCCGGCTCTGGGCCCGGAGCGGGGCGGCCCAGCCCAGGACGGGGATCACGAGGGCCAGAGAGAACAATGCGAAGCCGTTCCTCCTGGCCGATTTCATGCAGCTCACGGCGCTCCCTCCACGGAGAAACCCACCGGTCCCGAAAAAAGGGAATGGTGGGTTTGATTTCAGAGGGAAAATGCTCGCCTTCGGCAACCCCAACCATCCCTTAAATGGGATCTGTGGCTTTGCGTCCCCCGATTGCTCGGGGTTTGCTCTTGTCGTACTTAACGATTTGCTTATAGTATAGTGATTTCGCGAGGGCTTTGTCAAGAGGGAAGGAAAAAACTCCTTAGGATAAGGTAAAAAAATCCCCTACACGCCGGGGACCAAGGGAAGTTTTTTCCTCCTTTTGGGGGGAGGATGATCAGTCGTTAGGGAGAGTTGTGAAAAGGATGTTTGTTACATAGAAATTGTCCTTAGCATCGGGAGGAAGTATGAGCCGGACATCGAAGGCGAGCTGGGTCTGCGGTTGAAATCCCTGAGTTGAATAGATCGCCTGGGGAAGCTCGTTGAGTTGGACGAACTCTCCCTGGCCGTGCACCCGGCACAAGAGGTTGGTGCCCGATTGAGCTAAGACTCTAAAACCCTGTGGCATGTTGGTGAGGACTTTTAAGGAAAGGGCCTCGTTTCTCTCTATGAATCCCCTGGCCCAGTCCTCGGAGGTAGGATGAAAGACAAGAGGCTCCCCCGGAGCATCCATCTTCAAGAACATGGGCACGTTCACTGTCACCGTGGTCGAGCCCGAGGCAAACCCGCTTTCCCTCACGAGCTCATCTTCCCAAGCCGAAGAGTAAAGCCCACTCACCATGGCTATGATTGCTACGATACGTCCCGTTTTGGGCATTCCGCCCTCCTCCACGCCCATACCAGGGGTAGCCCAGGAACGACTCCAACTCCGCCCGAATTGCACGCTCCAAAACCTGCCTCACCGCCTCCCGGACCGACTCCCCCATCTCCACCCAAAACACCACTTGATCCTTCAAACTCATCGCTCCTCTTTAGGCTCCTTTGAGGCTTTTTATTTCCGCTGATCCTTTCAAAACAAAACCCACCAGCCCTCGAAGGGACTGGTGGGTTTTAGACGACAAAATTGAGCTTGTCTTCGGCAACTCAGCCATCCCTTTCTAAAGGGACCTGTAGCTTTGCGTCCCCCGATTGCTCGAGGTTTGCCTGTATCGGACCAGAGATTTTCTACATATAATATAATAGATTTTGAAGATTTTGTCAAGGGGGGGCAGAACTCATTGTCAATTAAGGAGATAGAGAGAACTCTTCTGCTGTAACCGAATGGGCCTTTATCATCTAACTTATTGTATTTTATGGAGTTAACTGCTTTATTGTATGAGCAGTTATTCAACATTCTGGATTAAGCCAAAAACGGGGGAAAAAGAACCCTTCCCACAGTCTTGGTTCTTTTTTAAAGCCTCCGGTTCGGCTTTATCCGACAGGAGCTCAGTCGTTGGGAAGGGTTGTGAAGGCAAGCTGAGCTACAAAGGCATCATCCTTGGCCCCTGGGGGAAGCATGAGCCGGACATCGAAGGCGAGCTGGGTCTGCGGTTGAAATCCCTGAGTTGAATAGATCGCCTGGGGAAGCTCGTTGAGTTGGACGAACTCTCCCTGGCCGTACACTCGGCACAAGAGGTTGGTGCCCGATTGAGCTAAGACTCTAAAACCTTGTGGCATGTTTGTGAGGACTTTTAAAGAAAGGGCCTCGTTTCTCTCTACGAATCCCCTGGCCCTATCCGCCGGGGTGGGGCGGAACACCAGGGGCCCCTCCGGGAAATCTATTTTTAAGTACGGAGGGACGATCACAGTCACCTGGGTCGAAGCTGAGGCCGTGCCGCGCCCCTTCGCAATCTCATCTCCGGGGCAATGCGCCAGGAAGAGAATCGAAACGTTAAAGACAACGATGGCGAAAGTTATTGCAAACCGTACCATTTATCTCACACGCTTACCTTACAACACCCTATTATTATAGCAACTCAAGGGCCTTTTTTAAGGATTCTCGCAGTTCCCAGCGGAAAAATCATTTAACTAATTGAAATATCAATTTGTTAAGCAATCAATCTACTTGATTTTTTCCCTCTCTCGGTTTCTCTGGGCAGGGAACCATCATCTGACGAAGGGGAAATGGCTTCATTGGGTGGGAAAAAAATGCCGGTATTAGCTCAGAGTCAGATTAGCCGCCCCTCCCGGGTCGCCTTCGTCCTGTCCGGGTGAGCCTCCATAGGGGTGCTCCCGGAGTGGGCCCGGAGTGGGCGTTTAATGGGCGTGCAAGCGTAGTTGAAGCGTAGTTGAAGCCTACTTGAAGCGGACTTGAAGATGGGAGACGAGGGCTTCTCCCCTCCCCCTTCGGGGGAGGGGAGCTTTGGGGTCTGCGCCCCTTGAATGGAGTTAAATTAGGAGCTTTTTCGCTCCAAGGGGCGCAGAAGGGGGGATGGGGGAAAGGGTCCCCCATGTCTGGGGGGTGCTCAGCGAGTCTCTTTTTTAGGGCGAGCGCCGAAGGGGGGCTTGCCCCCTTAGCGGAAGTGCCGCACCGAATTATTGCTAAGTTCTTACGGGAGTAACCCTTTGGTGCGGCACTGAGGGGCGGGTTTTGGGGGTGGAAAGGGTTTGGGCTGCCCTCCGGGGTCTGAAGTGAAGGGAGGGGCCTTTATGGCGTTTCTAAGGGGTATTGGTGGGGAGCCATTGAGCCGTCCGAAGGGCTAATGTCTAACCCATCTCTTTGGGCCTTTGGGGTTTTAAAGCTCTATGGTCTACAGTCCACAGTCTACGGTCGCCTTTTCCTCCTCACGTTTTTTCACCCGATCTTCTGCCTCTTGGATAGATACGCCAGGAGGGCTTGGTCGAAGGGGGTGGATGTGGAGAGCGAGACGTAGTCTATCAGGTGGTCCCGGCACTCCTTCCGGTAATGCTCGGTCCAGCCCTGGATGAGTCTCCGGTAGGACTCCCGGATGTCCCCGGGCGAGGTGGGCAGCTCCTCGCCGGTCTCCATGTCCTTGAACACGGCGTCGCTCCCCAGGGGCAGCTCCAATTCCGCAGGGTCCAGGATGTGAAACGCCAGCACCTCGTGCTTGCGGTGGCGGAAGTGCTTCAGGCCCTGAAGCACCTTGTCCGGCTCGTCCATCAGGTCCGAGAGCACGATGATCAGGCCCCGGCGCTTGATCTTCTCGGCCAGCTCGTGGAACGTGGCCGAGACATCGGTCCTGCCCCCGGTCTTGAGCCGGTCGAGGTGCTGCAGGATCGTGGTGAGGTGCGTGGTCATGGCCCGGGGCGGGATGTAGGTCCGGATGGCCCGGTCGAAGAGCACCAGGCCCACGGCGTCCTGCTGTTTCAGCAGGAGATAGGCCAGCGAGGCCGCGAGGTAACAGGCGTACTCGATCTTGGGCAGCCCGCCCGAGGCATACCCCATGGAGGAGGAAGCATCCAGGAGGATCCAGGCCCGGAGGTTGGTCTCCTCCTCGAACTCCTTGACGTAGTAACGGTCGCTCCTGCCGTAGACCTTCCAGTCCACCCGCTTGAGCTCGTCCCCGGGGATGTACTGCCGGTATTCGGCGAACTCCACGGAAAAGCCGTGGTAGGGGCTCTTGTGCAGCCCGGCGAGGAAGCCCTCCACGACCAGGCGGGCCTTGACGTCCAGCCCGGCAAGCTTGGCCAGGACCTCGGGCTTTAAGAACCGCTGGTG
>Ga0315274_10015785_pt1 | contig 10686 bp, 9 predicted proteins | sample YL17G02_20_MG_FD_203700 | JGI IMG/M metagenome (GOLD analysis project Ga0315274, IMG submission 203700) | Sediment microbial communities from Yellowstone Lake, YNP, Wyoming, USA - YL17G02_20 | ecosystem: Environmental > Aquatic > Freshwater > Lake > Sediment | place: USA: Wyoming | collected...
GATCTCCTGGCGCCCTTCGCGTATGCGCACTGGTCGGGAACAGCGATGAACACTGTCAGCAAAACCGCGACGAAGACTGCGATAGCTATAAAGCACGCTCTTTGGGTACGCACCTGGCATCTCTCCTTTCGCTCCCGACGACCGGGATGCCGCATAATCCTGCGTCTCTTTCCGGAGACGATCTCCTAATATATTAGACGTAGTAGCTATGGGTTTTGGTTTCTGGTCGGTGGAATTTTCTGTGTTTGCTGCGGCGTTTGGCTGGTACGTAAGGCGGTATGTCTCGAACCGGTCTATCTCAGGGTAATAGATCGGGTACCTGATCTTCGGTTTGTCCACATCGGGGCGGTAGATTGGGTTCTTCAGTGTGAATATATCGCGCTCGGGTCTGTATAGTACAGGGCGCAGGGCGGCTTTCCGATTCGCCGGCTCAGGAACTCGGTCGGCTTGAACCTGCGCAGGGATTGCGAGCGGCGGGTTCAGCGAGGCTGAATCCTGCGCGTGGAGGCCGGACCAGATCAGCGTGGAGAAGGCTGCGGCAAGCAGGTGAACAAATGTTCGGTCCATCCTCACAACCCTCAGTGCTTATGATACAAGGCCTTTGCACGTCTAATATGATACCAGATGGCGCGAGGGAATTCAGCGCCGCTCGGCGGGCGTAGTCTCAGCGCCTCTTCATGCCGCGCTTGGCCTCCATGTTCCGCTTCAGGTCGAGCAGGCGTTCCTGGCTGTCCCTCATGAAATAGATCAGGCGTTCCTCGAAGTTTGCGTGAAGGCTTGCAGCCTTCCTGTCCTCGATTTCCTCCGGACCCAGGTTTATCACCTCGGGGATGCGCTCGGCCGGTTTCCGCCGTTCGCGGGTTGGGGTAGGTTCGATGACAGGTTGCTCCACCTGTTTTGTTGAGAGTTCGTAGCGCCCTTTGTTGTTAACGCTGAGCACCCTCACTCTCACGCGGTCATGCTCCTTGAAGTAATCCTTGACGTCGCGAACAAACGTATCGGCTATCTCGGAAATGTGGATTAGGCCCGTCTTGCCGCCTTGAAGCCTGATGATCGCACCGTAGTCCGCAAGTTTGACCACCGTTCCTTCAACGGTACTCCCGATGTCAAACGACATTATACCCCTAAGTGCTCCTCCTCCCGCCAATATTCCTTGTGGGATGATGCCCGATTATCCCACACGCACTCAGTATATCGGTACGAATATGCCTTGTCAACAGGCATTTTTACCAGTAATGCGCCAGTTCCAGGTTCGCAAGGTCGGAATCTCCACAGCCGCCGGGCTGCTCGGAGTGCATGAACGGTGACTTCACCGAGCTGGATCTGGTCGGTTGCGGCAGGTGTTCCCGTATGCTATAATCACCCTCGTACAGGGCTTTGCAGATGGAGAGCATTCGGCGGATTTGCGCGCTTTTGGAACGTGCGGCGGAAGCCCGAAATGCCCGGGGGGAGTTGGTCGCGGAGGCCGCCGCGAGGATAGTCGAGGTCTGAGCGTGAGTCTTGGCTAGGAGGACGGCATGCAAGACGACTTTGTTGTGGTATATAGGGCGATTGACGAAGCTACCGCGAATATCATTAAGATAGCCCTCGAAGACGACGGGATTCTAGCGGTCGTGCGCCCGTATCACAGCTCCTGGTTTGACGGTCTTTTCGTCCCGGCTGACGGCGCTTGGGGCGAGGTCCTCGTTCCAAAGGAGGATGCTGAGCGGGCGCGTGGGCTTTTGGACGAGTACGCGCGCCGCAAGGGCGAACGCGAGCAGGAGACCGATTGAGAGGCGTGGCTCAAATAGCCCGGGTAGGAGTCTCGGTAAGCAGCAGATACGGAGGGCGCCAGGGTTGTACACGGTAGTTCGCAAGGAGCGATTGGCGGATGTGATCACGCTGCTGGAGGTCCAGGCCCCGGCAATCGCAGCAAAGGCGCGCGCAGGCCAGTTTGCGATCGTTCGCCTGAGAGAGGATGCGGAGCGCATTCCGCTCACCCTGTCGGATTGGGATCGCGAGGCCGGGACGATCGCCATCATCTTCCAGCATGTCGGCAGATCCACTCACGAGCTGGCGCTTGTAGAGGCCGGCGATGCCATCCGCGATGTCGTAGGCCCGCTCGGAAAGCCCACGGAAATAAAACGGTTCGGCACGGTGGTGTGCATAGGCGGAGGCATCGGCGTGGCCGAGCTGAGGCCGATTGCCAGAGCCATGAAGGAAGCCGGAAACACCATAATCTCGATCATCGGCGCCAGAGACAGGTCGCTGCTCATCCTGGAGGACGAAATTCGCTCGTCCAGTGATGAGTTGTACGTCACTACGGATAACGGGAGCCATGGGCGTCAGGGCTTTGTGAGCGATGTGCTGCGCGATTTAATAGCGGCCGGCCGGAAGATTGATCTGGTATACGCTATCGGTCCTGTGCCTATGATGAGGGTGATCGCCGAGCAGACCAGGCCGCACGGCTTGAAGACGCTGGTCAGCCTGGATGCCATAATGGTGGACGGCACCGGCATGTGCGGCGCGTGCCGCGTGACCGTCGGCGGGGAGACGCGCTTCACCTGCGTGGACGGCCCGGATTTCGACGCCCATCAGGTAGACTGGGACGAGCTGGTCGCTCGAAAGAAGATGTATCTTGCCGAGGAAGAGGAAATGCTCGCTCGATTCCATGAGGCAAATTCGGGAGGTTGCCGTTCGTGAAGGAGATAGCAGGCCGGGAGCCGATGCCCCGCCAGGACCCGAAGGTTAGAAGGAAGAACTTCGAAGAGGTCGCCCTCGGGTACAGCGTCGAGCAGGCGGTGGGGGAAGCAAAGCGCTGCCTTCAATGCAAGAATAAGCCGTGCATGGCAGGCTGCCCGGTTGAAATAGACATCCCTGAGTTCATACGCCTGATCGCCGAGCGGAAATTCGCGGAGGCGGCGGCCGAAATCAAGAGGACGAATGCGCTGCCGGCGATATGCGGCCGGGTCTGCCCCCAGGAGGATCAGTGCGAGCAGGAGTGCGTCCTGGCAAAGCGCGGCGAGCCGATAGCCATAGGACGCCTCGAGCGTTTCGCAGCCGATTGGGAAGCGGCTCATTCGAAGCCGGCAGGATCATCTAATGCATCGCCGAAGAACAGTATCGCAAAGGTCGCGGTTATCGGCTCAGGGCCGGCTGGATTGACGGCCGCCGGAGAGCTCGCCTCCCTCGGGTACGACGTCACGATCTTCGAGGCCCTCCACGATCCCGGAGGTGTCCTGGCCTATGGGATCCCGGAGTTTCGTTTGCCGAGGGCCATCCTGAAGCGTGAGATAGAATACGTCAAGTCCCTCGGCGTGAGGATCGAAACCAACACCATCATCGGCAAGCTCCACACACTCCGGGAGCTTCTCGACAACAGCTACAGCGCGATATTCATCGGCACAGGCGCGGGCCTGCCCCAGTTTATGAAAATACCCGGCGAGAACTTGAACGGCGTGTACTCCGCAAACGAGTTTCTGACCCGCGTCAACCTGATGAAGGCCTACAAATATCCTGAGTATCCCACACCCGTCAAAGTTGGCCGGAGAGTGGCGGTGATCGGCGCCGGGAATGTCGCCATGGATGCCGCCAGGTGCTCGCTGCGATTGGGTGCGGAGGAGGGCGGCATCGTCTACCGCAGGTCGCGTGCGGAGATGCCCGCCCGCGCGGAGGAGATAGAGAATGCCAAGGAAGAGGGCGTCAAATTCCACCTTCTGACCGCGCCTGTCCGGTTTATCGGGGATGAAAACGGCTTCCTGAAGGCGATGGAGTGCATTTGGATGGAGCTGGGCGAGCCGGATGAGTCAGGTCGGAGACGCCCCAGCCCGATCGAGGGCTCGGAATATATTATGGAGGTGGACACGGCTGTGGTCGCAATCGGCCAAAGCCCCAACCCCGTTGTCCGGCAGAGCGAGCCCGACCTTGCTACAAACAGGTGGGGCGGGATAACGGTGGATGAGGAGACCGGCGCGACCTCGATCCCGGGAATCTACGCGGGCGGCGATGCCGTGACCGGCTCCGCCACTGTCATCACCGCGATGGGCGCCGGCAGGAAGGCAGCGCACGCCATTGACAAATACATCCGCGCCAAACTCGGCCCGGAGCAGCCATCCGGGTCTGCCCGGTAGAGGTCCCCCGCGCCTGGAAGTTGCACCAGCCCCAGTAAGCCGTTCATCGCAGATCACGGCTGTTTCCAATTTCGATGACCTGCCCCCGAATTTCGTACCACTGGGGGCAAGTAAGCCGGCATCACGATCCACGAGTAGGATTCACGAGTAAGGAACATTGCTTCCCTGGACCCCTTTGCCCCTTGACCCCTGGATCCCTATCCTCAGGCTGCCAGGCGGTATTCGATGGGGAGAACGTGGAGCTGGTTGCGGTATTTGGCGACCGTGCGGCGGGCGATGGATATGCCGAGGGCCTTGAGCTTCTCGGCGATTTCGCCGTCGCTCAGGACGCGGCCGCCGATGCGCTCGGTTGCGAACCTGCGCACGAGCTCCTTGACCGGCAAAGCTGAGTCGAAGAAAACGTCGAAAGAAACGACCTCCCCGGAAGGAAGCTGCATCAACTTTTCGCTGGTAGCCCGGCAAACTGTGGACTCGTGGACTCCCAGCCTGCTCGCCATCTCCTTCCTGGTCAGGGGTTTGAGATAAGCGACGCCTTTGGTGATAAAATCGGCCTGGCAGCGTATCAACTCCTCGGCCACCCGCTGGAGGGTCGTTTTGCGGAATTCGAGCGCCTGGATGAGCGAGCGCGCGGCCTGCACACACTCCCTGATATGGGCGCGATCGCTCTCCGAGTATCCGTTCCGCTTCCGCATGATTTCCGAGTAGAGGTCGCTGTAGGTCTCATCCAGAGCCGCCCGGCCGGTAACCGGATCCAGTATCTCGGCTACCAACCCGGTTTCCGCCGAGCGAACCCTGACGTCCGGCACCTGCTTGGATTCCCGACGGGGGGCCAGCTTCTGCCAGGGATCCCGAAACGCGTTCGCGGGATATGGAGTGAGGTTCTTGCGGATAAACGCCAGAGCACCGGCAACTGATGCCGTATCAACACCGAGCAGGAAGGCGATGCGGTCGAGCTTCATCCGCTCGACGCCCTCCCAGTGATCGCGGATGATCGTCTCAGCCAACCATCGCTCGTTGGAATCGCCATCGAGCTGGCTGACCTGTATCAGCAGACATTCGCGCAGGTCTCTGGCGCCGACCCCTGCCGGGTCAAGCCCCTGCACCAGCTTGAGAATACCTTCGAGTTGAGGCACGCTGATCTTGAACCGACTTGCAATGTCCAAGAGCGGCTCCCGCAGGTAGCCGTCCTCATCGAGAGAGTCAATTAGGAACTCGGCAATCCGCCTTTCCCCGCCGCGAACTGCGACGTGGATCTGCTCTTTCAGATGCTCGGCCAGGGACATCGGCGCGGCTACCCTTGAAAAAGGCTCGTGGTACTCGTCGTCGGCATGGCCGGGGGAGGTCCACAGCCCTTCGTGCCAATCGTCGCTGCTTTCCTCGGCATCCTGGCCGTTGAGCGTGCTCTCCGATCCGCAGGCCGGGCAGGAGTCGTCCACCAGCGCGCAGCCGCAGATCGGGCACCGGCTTTCCTCCTCCAAGACCAGCGCCGGGTTCTCGGCGACTTGCAGCTCCAGGAACTGTTGGAGCTCCTGCAAGCTCATCTTCAGCATGGACTTGCCCAGAATATGCTCCGGGATCATCACGGCAGACTGTTGCTGCCTCTGAACGGTTCCTACGTTACCTGCCATTTAACCGCTCCTGTAAAGACCTGCCTCAGATACGACATGCCTGCCTTCAAGCGCCTTCGCCACAACTCTCAGCACATCGTCCAGATTGAAAGGCTTGGCGATGCACGCATAGGCTCCGGAAAGGCACGCTTCATCAATGTCCGCCTTATCGGCATAGCCGGTCATGAATATCACGCTGGTATCGGGAAACTCAGCCAGAATATAGCGTGCCAGGTCGAGTCCAGTGGGTCCGTCGGAGAGAAACACATCCAATATCGCCGCATCGAATTTGCCGCCGGCGAGCATTTCACGGGCAGATGCAACATCATGGCCCACCATCGCTTCGAAGCCCTCGAGCTCCAGCAAATCCTTGATTACCGTAGCCAGCTCGACTTCGTCGTCAACTACCAGCACTCGCCCAAGCATCAGTCCCGCCGCCTCCACACCGGGATTTCGATTGCGAAGACAGAGCCTCCGCTGTCCGACCTTTCAATCCTCAGGCTTCCGCCCATTCTTTGCATCATTTCGAGGCTGAGGGTGAGGCCAAGCCCGCGCGCCTTCTCCCGCGTTGAGAAGAAGGGATCGAACACTCTGGGCAGCACGTCCTCGGCAATCCCCGGTCCGGAATCAATCACCCTCACCCGGACTTTCGACGCCCGATCGCGTTGGCTGCGAGCTGCGCCGACTTCGATTCTCACAGGCCCGCACGAAGCCTCAACGGCGTTCGATGCCAACTCAAAAATCACCCTTGCCAGCCACTCTCTGTCGGCTCTCACAGCCGGGGGATGCCGCTCGCCATCCGCGGCCAATGCGATCCGCCGCGGCGGATGCACATACCGAACGAGCCCTATCGCTTCCGCGATGACACCGCGAATATCGAGCCTGCGGAATTCCGGCTCATGCGGCCGTGTGAAGCTCAGCGCCTCCGATGTTATGCCCGCACAGCGCTCGATCTGGCTCTGAATGGCCTCGATATGCCGCAGGTACGACTTCAGAGCGTCAGGATCGCCGATATCCCGCTGCAGGCGCCTTGCGAGGAGCTGCGAGTTGCCCGAAATCGCCCCCAGCGGATTGTTGATCTGGTGAGCGAGCCAAGCAGCCAATCTTCCCGCCGCCTCAAGCCGCTCGGCGGCAAGACGTTCCCTTGGGACCTCTACGGCGCCGTGCGGCTGCGGAGATCTGCGCCTGCTTCTCCGGCGCGGCTCACCGGGTAAGCTCTGATGCTGATAGCTGATTAGATTATCGGTAGGTTTTTGCTGCATGATCAGAGGAAGCGCCAGCAATTTTCGTGCCAAGCTGGTATTCCCTGATCTTGTTGCGGAGGGTTTTGCGGTCAATGCCGAGGATTGAGGCTGCGCGAGTCTGATTCCAATCGCAATATGAGAGGACGGATTCTATATGGTCTCGCTCCACATCAGAAAGCGGCCTTGGAGTGCCCGAGGAGGCCCCCGACGCGCCTAACGGACCAATATCCTCACTGAACAGGAGGTGCTGGGGCAATATTCTCCTTCCGTGGCACAGGATCACCGCCCGCTCAATGCAGTTTTCCAGCTCGCGGATGTTGCCCGGCCAGGAATACGATTCGAGCATGGGCATCGCCTCGGGAGCAAGCTCCTCGATACTCTTGCCGGTCTCCCGGCAGTACTTTTCGACAAAGTGGCCGGCCAGCTCCGGGATGTCCTCTTTGCGCTCCCTCAGCGGCGGCAGGCTGATCGTGACGACATTCAGGCGGTAATAGAGGTCCTCGCGGAACTGCTTTTCGGCGATTGCTTTCTTCAGGTCACGATTTGTGGCGGCGATTATTCGCACATCCACAGTGATGGTCTCGCTGCCGCCCACGCGCTCGAACTTCTTCTCCTGGAGGACGCGAAGGAGCTTAAGCTGGGTGGCCGGCGTCATATCGCCGACCTCGTCCAGGAAGAGCGTACCGCCGTCCGCCATCTCGAAGCGACCTATCCTGCGGGCGATGGCATTCGTGAACGCTCCCTTCTCATGCCCGAACAGCTCGCTTTCCAGAAGCGTTTCGGGCAGTGCGGCGCAGCTCACCTTCACGAAAGGCTCTTCGGAGCGCGGGCTTTGGTAGTGGATCGAGCGTGCGACGTACTCTTTGCCGGTGCCGGTCTCTCCCAGAACCAGGATCGAGGCGCTGCTGTCCGCTACCTGCGCTGCAAGGACGTATGCCTGCTGGACCTGGGGATTCCTGCCGATGACGTTGTCGAAGCCGTGCTGGAGCTTCAATTGCTGCTTGAGGTACTTATTTTCATCTATGAGCCGCCGACGCTCGACGGCTCGCTCGGCGATTATCTGAACTTCGCCCAGGTCGAACGGCTTGGTTATGTAGTCATAGGCTCCGAGCTTCATTGCCTCGACCGCGCTCTGCATGGAGGCATACGCGGTGATCATAATGACGGGCACTTCCGGCCTCTCTTCTTTCAGAGAGCGCAGCACGCCCAAACCATCAAGACCCGGGAGGCTGAGGTCGAGCATGACGAGGTCGTAGCTCCCGGCCAGTGCTGTTTTCAGACCAGCTCCGCCGTCCTCAGCCAGGGTGACATCGCAGCCCAGCTCCTGAAACAGATCGGCGAGCACCGATCTTATGCCTTCCTCGTCGTCTATGACCAGAACACGCTTTGAAGCCATGAGGGTATGCGCCTTCCTACTTCCGCACGCCAGCCAGAGCCTGGGATACGATCGCGGAGAGGTCCTCCATCTTAACCGGCTTTGAGAGAACCATGTCTACCTTCGACTCCGCCAGCCTCTCTTCGTCAACCTCCATACCCCAGCCCGTCAGCAGGACGACGGGTGTATCCGGCTCGATGTCTTTGATGCTCCTGGCTACCTGCCAGCCGGACATTTCAGGCATGCCGAGGTCGGTGAAGACTAGGTCGAAGGGCCTGGCCTTGAACTGCTCGATAGCTTCCGATCCGCTGCTTGCGACGCAGACGGCATGGCCGCACTCGGACAGCATATCCACAAACACCTGCGCGAACATCTCCTCGTCATCCACGACAAGTATCCGGATGGGAAGGACCGCGGGCTTCGGAGCCTGTTCGCCTGCTTTTTTTTCCGAATCTTCGCCGGCCGCCGGAAGGAATACGGTCACCGTCGTGCCCTCGCCGGGGCTGCTGTCAATCGAAATCCTGCCGTTGTGCCGCTTCACGATCCCATAGGCCACGCTCATCCCCAGGCCCGTGCCTTCAACGCCCCGGGTGGTGAAAAACGGCTCGAAGACCCGCTTCCGCACCTCGTCCGTCATTCCGACACCGGTGTCGGTAACCCTCACCCAGGCAAACTCGTCGGAGCAGCCGGTGGACACCTTGATTATGCCGCCCTCTGGCATGGCCTGGACTGCGTTCAGCAGCACGTTCGCCAGCACCTCGCGAATCTCGGCAGCGATGCCCGCCGCGAATACGTTCTCGGCCAAGCCGAACTCGACATCCACCCGGCAGTCCCGCGCCTCCATCAAATCCTGCCAGCTCGGCTTCAACATATCTATGACAGCCGCAGCCAACGTGCCCAGATCGAGGGCGCTCAGCGGCTCATCCGGCTGAATTCGGGTGAATTCCTGGATTCGGCGGACGGTTTCCGCGCCGTCGAGGGCGGCCTGCTCTATCGTCCGCAGCCTGGAGTTCGCCTTCGGGTCGTCCATGGTGCGGAGGAGAAGCTGTATATTGCCGAGGATTATCCCGAGGGTATTGTTGAAATCGTGTGCCACGCCGCTTGCAATCTCGCCTACAGCGCGCAGCTTTTCAGATTGCAGAAGTTGATCCTGGGTCGCCTTCAACTCTTCGTAGGCGGAGCAGACCTGCTTGTACAGGGTGATATTCGACTCTTCGAGCTGTCTGCGCTTTGTGATATCGCTGTAGACTTCAATTCTCCCGATGGGGCTGCCATTCTCGTCCAACAGAGGGGTGCTGTATCTGTGCAGAATCCGGTGCTCGGGCACTGCCAGCTCCATCACGTCCTCCGCCGTTTCGTGTGGATTCCGGCGCAGCCAGTCGCATTGCTTTTCGAAGGCATCAGGGTCCCGGAAGCGATATTTCAGCGTACTCCTCGATACCTCGCCGATGTCCCTGCCAGCAAGATCGGAAGGCTCAACCCCAAGGAGATCGCAGACCCTCAAATCAGTAAATCGGACCCGACGATCGGCATCGGTGACGATTACGCCGCGGTTCCCGGCCTCGGCAGGTACGCTGAACGAGAGCGATGCAGGATCGCGAGCGGCTTCGCCTTGGACATAGACTGTTGCCTTTTTCTTGCTACTTGCCAATGCGCCCTCCGGACATTCTACGAACAATCATAGCTGCGTCCCAGGTGCAGCCATAGGCAGCGCCAACAACTCGACCCTAGCTTAGCATAGTGATTTGCTTACGTCAACAGCCTAGCTTGGGCAGGAATAGACCGGCGGCAACAGCCTCACCGCAGCCGCCGATCAGAGGGAAGGGTTCTTGGGAGGGATACTACATGTGAGCCAGCGCTCGTTTTGCGACCCAGGCCAGGTCGGGATCACTCGCCGCCGCAAACTTCTCCAGCGCCGCCTTCGCGTCGGGATCGCCCGTCCGTCCGAGAGCGTAAGCTGCAAACCTGGCGGCATCCCCGCCCGAATTCAGCACAGCCAGCAGTGGATCAACGACATTTTCGCCAATTCGGGCCAGCGCGTCGGCAGCCCTGTACTTGACCACGTCGCTCGTCGAGGATTGCAGTACCGAGGCCAAACTCGCAACGGCATCGCCCCGGTGTTTCCCCAGGCGAACGAGAGAGCCCAGAGCGGCATCTGCAGTTCTGCCGTCTTCATCGGCGAGGAGCGCGATCAGCACGTCCACCCGGATATCGGAGCTCTGCGCGCCCAATCCGCGAGCAGCGGAAGCCCTCACCGCCGGATCGCCGTCCCGAGCAAGTTGGAGCAGTGCCGGAACCGCCTCCGGCGAATCTATGTTTTCCAGCACGACAGCACCCGCCCGGCGGACTTC
>Ga0315274_10015786_pt1 | contig 10685 bp, 7 predicted proteins | sample YL17G02_20_MG_FD_203700 | JGI IMG/M metagenome (GOLD analysis project Ga0315274, IMG submission 203700) | Sediment microbial communities from Yellowstone Lake, YNP, Wyoming, USA - YL17G02_20 | ecosystem: Environmental > Aquatic > Freshwater > Lake > Sediment | place: USA: Wyoming | collected...
CGCCACGAGGTCCTGCTGGTAGGGGCAATCAGGGTTCATGACGTCGTAGGTGGTGTATTTGCTGTCCCACAGGCAGAAGCCTGAGACATGTTTTGCCGTCAGCACGGCATACTTCATGCCGGCAGACACCGCCGCGTCGGCCCACGCATCGGTGTCAACCTTGCCGCCCGGATTGAAATCGGCCGGACTATGGTAGCCGGAGACCCATTGGACCCCTTTGTAGGTCTCCAGGTTGAAATGAATGAACATGCCGAACTTCAGTTTCAGAAATTCGTCCTGCAACTGCTTGACCGACTTCCGCGTGCTGGGCGAGTTCTGTCTTGGAGTGATGTTGTCCACGGTTCTCGGTTCCACAGCGTTGACCCAATCATCAAAGAGACCGGCGAACGCCACCCCACCCACGACCCCGCCGCCGACGACCCTGAGAAAATCACGTCGTTTCATCGCTCGGTATCCAATGCTTTCAGGTGTGTGGTTTGCCGCATCGCCGTGTAACGTGTTTGCGGCACATTTATTTTCCAGGCTCAACGAACTCACCCTTGTCATTCCTGACCGCATCAATGGAAGCACCGTGGTAGGCGCGGGCGAGCACGGCGATGCTCCGGTCATCGCCGGTCAACTCGGCCAGCGGGCGCGAGAGGATCTTTTCCAGAGGGACCAGGCCTCCACCGTTACGCGGCGCGGTGAAGCCGTAGAGCCCGACTCCCGCCGCTAGCGCCTCGGGCACCACCTTGGTGGCGTCCTGACCGTTCCAGCGAGCCAAGCAAGTGATCAACCGGGTGTGCGGGCCGATCATCGCCTTCACGGCGTTGGTGCGCTTCATGTCGCCGGCTTCGTTCATGATCCAATCCGCCTCTTTGTACATGTCCGAGTTGACGACGTGGGGGTGCGATATGTTGTTGCTGGTCAGCCAGACGATGCACTTCGGGTTTGCGTCCTTGGCGGCTTTGCGGATCGTCTTCCAACAGCGGTCGATCGCCTTGCGGCTGTAGGCCAGGTCCTGCGCTTTGGCCAACTTGTCTTCTCCCGGGAAGACCGCGCCCGTGAGTTGCTGGTAGAGCTTCTTCTCGCATTCCAGCCACTTGTTTGTCGTAGAGGCCCGATTCGGCATCCAGACCCAGTCAATCATGAACCCGTCAATGCCGGTCTTGCGCACCGCATCGCCGATGGAGGCAGAAAGGTGGGCCAGATACTCATCCGTGTAGGGTATGTGATAGGTGGTCGGCGTGCCGTAGCTCAGATCGGGATGGTCTGTCCCCCACTTCGGGTTTGAAGCTATGCAGAAGTAACCCATCACGAGCATCCCCTGCTGGTGACCGAGTTTCACCACCTCGGGAAGGAAGTCGTGTTTCAGCCCCGGCTGTTCCGGCACCACGCCGTTCTTGTACCACGCATAACCGTTGCAGGAGATGCAGAAAGTCTGGATGACATTGGCGCCAATCGCCTTGTACCAGGCCACGTGCTGCTTGGGATCGGCGCCGGCCCAGGTTCCGGGCTTGGCAAACGCCCTCCGTCCACCCCAGTTGAAATCAAGGCAATAGGCCTTGATGTCCTTGATCTCTGCGGGTGCGGCAGGGTCATTTGCGCTTTGCGGTTCGGCCGCGGAAGCCGTGCCTATCATTCCCAGGAGTAAGCATGTTGCTGCTATTCGTGTTTTCATGTTTTCACTTTCCGCGAGAAGTCATCCACCACGGTTCGGCGCGCATGTGACGGCAGGCTCCCCGCGCGTCACATGCGAGTTGGCGCGCCAGACTCGAATCACTTTCCTTTAAACAGCTCCACCATGGCCTTGCCCATGGCTTCACCGACGTCCATATAGACTTCAGCTTTGCCGCCGTAGTGACCGTTTCCGCTGCCGCCTTGCGCCATGGGGTTGGAATAGACAGTGGCCACATTGCCTTTGAACTCCGGATACTTGCCGTTATTGCCGTCAACCGCGAGCTGGGCCTCGAGCACCTTTCCCCCATTGCCCCCGCTGCCCTTCGTGGCTTCGCCCAGGGTGGCAAGGACGAACTTCGCGTTAGGAGCATCGAAGTCCTTGCGCAACTGCTTGATGAATCGGACGAGATTCTGCTCGTATCGACTCGAAAGCACGGCGCTTCCGCAGTCCCTTTCGCCTTGCCAGAAGAAGAATCCCGCGATTTCGTATCCCTTTGCCCCGGGGTAGTACTTGTCGAGCTCTGCAAGGACCTTCTTCGCGTTCGCTGTGTCATCGTCGTACTGCTTGCCGGCATACCAATTGACCGATTTCTTCGGCTGACCTTCAACCCACGAATCCGGCGTGTCCTTGTAGCCGGCATAGGTCGTGCCATCGACGGTGAATCGCTCGCTTCCCGGCGGCAGAAGATCCCAACCCAGGGCGCGGTTGCCGATGCAGCTCTTGAGGATCATTACAGGCGCATCTATGGCATTCCCTACATAGTGCCCGATCCCGAATTCCGGGCCCATGGTCTTGTTGCCCTTAATGGTCATCCATTCGTTGTTGAAGAGCTGCATTCCACCGCCTTTGCCGACCATGACGCGCACATTGCGGACATCCTTCCGCTCCGACCAGTTACCCGCATCATCCACAAGGTAGGGATATTTATTCTTGCTCTTCACCGCATTCTCCAGGGAACCCTCCCCGCCGGCAATCTTACCCATGCCAACCATGTTGGACTGCCCCATCAGGATGAAGACCTGGACCGGCTTCGTCATGTCCGCCGGTTTGCCGTCCGGCTTCGGCAATTGATTTGTCGGATCCGTATCGAACTTCTCCGCCGCCGATACGCCGGAGATTCCCATTATCATCGCCGCCAGCAGGCACATAACGCCACACAGGGTCCTTTTATTCATCGCCATGCTCCTTATTCTAAAGGTGAATGCAATCCGCGGCAGGCCGCACTTAATCCCTGACACCGCCAGCCGCCAAAGCACCAAGCTTGGCGGCGATCTCCCGCAGACTCTTTGGCCATTCATTAAACTCGATGCTCATGGAGTTTTCGATCGCCGTTTGGGTCATCCCTTTGACCAGTTCGGCGCTTGGCTGGGCGAAGACAAATGCCACCTTGTCCTGGCCGTAGGTCTTCGCGCAACTGGCGGCATAGGTCTTCAGTGCGGCGGGGTATTTCGACACATCCTTGCCGATGTTGTCCTTGCCCGGGATCCACACTACGCCGCGGACGGCAAAGGGGGGTGAGGGGGCTGGTGTAACGCGCCAATGTCATTGATCTAATATTGTACAATTTAATTTGCCTAATACGCCGAGGTCGTCGGCGCGCATGGCTGACGACCTCGCCCTTCATTTCAGAACGTAACAGGGTCTGCTGGTCCACCGTTTATCGTGCCCTTCGTCTGGCGGCTTAATCTGTTGCTCCACCGGCACTTATGGTAGCCTCCGACACGCCTGCTCACAACTTCTTTCGGAGGCTGATTTGCCCGAGAACCACGGTTGTCCGAACCTGTTTCTCCCCGATCACTGGAGCCGCCACGTCAAGTCCGCCCTGCTCCACATCATCTCCCCGGCAAGGCCGGCCTGCGTCCACACGTGGGCCTGGGCCGCCGGAAGCCTTTGACACGCGCACCGGCCGGGAAGTTATCGCAGATAACACCCGCTCGCCCTGCAGACCCCGGACGGAGTTTTAGGGACGCACAGCCCTTTCGCACAGCCTAACGAACGGCGAACGGAATTTCGGTGGCCCAGTTCACCCGCCCCTGTGCTCCAAGACCAGAACTAATTTCACAACCCTATCCCTATTGCAGGAGGTGGGACGAAATGGTATCATGTGCCGGTGTTTTGCGGGGGCGGTTCGCGGCACAGGCGGGGGTCTTGAGCGTTCCGGGGGTTCTGACTCCTGTTCGGTTGTCGTCGAATCTTTCCGAAAAATATCGAAGTTCAGTTAAGTACTATAATTGAATGTGTTTATACTTAAAGCGGAGAGGTGGCTGAGCGGCTGAAAGCGACGGTTTGCTAATTCTTTCCGTCTGTTTTGCGCAAGTCATTGTCGTTGGCCTAGTTGCGGTTCCTGCAACGGCTTACAGCAGAAACTCGAATACCGCTGGAACCGCTAGAACCGCTTGAAACCGCCCCTCCGGTTGTCGCGACAACCGGCTAGTGTCAGGGGTCTTTCGCATCCCTGATTTAGCCTGTGTCTGGTCGAATGCGGGGGCGGGACTCGCACCCACGGGAACAATGCACTTTTTCACGGCACACATGGATCACTACAGCTCCCCGGACGCAACCTTCTCAAGAACTCATCTCAGCACTCTGACTCAAGGCCTGCGACTCGCCGCGCTCAGGCCATAACAACGGAGTGCCGTACAGTGCCGGCGCGGGCCATGTTCCGGGCGACACCGGAAGGCAAAGCCGTGGCCTCGACTTCAATTGAACTGAACCGGGTCTTCCGGCCGACATCAAACGTGTCTCCTACCATTCTGGCTGCTGTGTGCCTACCCAAAGTGTCGTACACCAGAACCTCTGTGTCTCCGTTACTGGGGGAAGGGGTTCGCCATGGGCAAGTGGGCGGAAAGAGCAGCCATACCGGGGCCGGGCGATCAGGCTTCCGGGCCGATTATCCTGTCGGCGGACGAAAAGCCAGATAACCTCCTGGTGGCAGAGGCCGAGTCGCGCGCGACAGGCCGCTGCCGGAAGAATAATAGGATATGGTTCCGGGTGGCGCTGTCACTTGTCTGTCTGGCCGCCCCGGCGAGCCGCTCGGAAGGAAACACTTGGAAAGAAGGCGTGAATCCGCGGCCCGGACCCGTTATAGTACCACGATCCGGCGCCTGGCGCCGGGATGAGGTGGCTGTCCGTAGCATCGCAAAGAGGGGCAAGACGCCATGAGCAGGAGGCGAGCCGCATCGTCTGCCGTGCACCGCCGGGTCGGCAAGCCGCCGGACCTCCGTGGACTGGCCGACCATGTCCTCCGGTATGCCGGCACCGACCTTCCCCCCGTGGATTTCCTGCGTGGAATCACGCAGATACTCCTGGACGTGTCCGGATGCAGCACCGTTGAACTCCGCGTGAAGAAGGAAGATACATGTTACCGCTGTGAGGGCCAGCCGGGGAAACCCTTCACCGTGGCAATGACCCGCCGCAACCCGGAGCAGGGTAGCGTGCTGCTCGCCTGCGATCGAGATCCGGGTCGCCTGGGGGAGATCTGTCGGGCCGTTGTCGAGCGGCGGCGGTGCGGGCCAGCGCGCTCGTTCACGGCCTACGACAGTTTCCTGACCGGGGACGCGAAGCGTGCGCTGCTGCGTGCGGCCAGACCGGCTGACGCGCCCCGGGGAAGGCCTCGCGGCGGGGGCCGTGCCTATCAGTCCATTGCCATCATCCCGCTGGTGGTGGCGGATGAAACGATAGGGCTGGTGCTCCTGAAGAGCGAGAAGAAGGACTACTTCAATGAGGATGAGGTCCGGTCCTACGAAGAGGTGGCGCCAACGCTCGGCCTGGCGTTGCTGAGCCGCCTTGCCCACACCGCCCTCCAGGAGCGGGTCAAGGAGTTGACGTGCCTCTACCACTTGGTGCAACTCGCGGAACGCCCGGGCATCACGCTGGGGGAGGTGCTCCAGGGCATTGCCGAACTCCTGCCGCCGGCCTGGCAGTATCCCGAGATTGCGTCGGCGCGAATCGTCCTCGACGACCGCCATTACGCCACCCCGCGTTTCGCGGACGGCGTCCACAAGCAGTCCGCCGACATCGTGGTGAGGGGGTGCCGGCGGGGCGCTATCGAGGTCACCTATGCCGCCGAGAGGCCGGACCTGGACGAAGGGCCGTTCCTGAGCGAAGAGCGAAGCCTTATTGACACCGTGGCGCAGCAAGCGGCCGCCCTGATCGAGCGGCGGCAGGCCGACGAGGACAACGCGCACCTTCAGGACCAGTTGCGGCACGCGGACCGGCTGGCGACTATCGGGCAACTGGCCGCAGGGGTGGCGCACGAGTTGAACGAGCCGCTGGGCACGATCCTCGGGTTCGGCCAGTTGATCCAGAAGCAGCCTGGGCTGCCGGATGCGGTAGCGCCGGACCTGGAGAAGATTGTGACCACCTGCCTGCACGCGCGGGAGATCATCCGGAAACTGATGCTGTTTGCGCGGCAGATGCCGCCCCAGAGAACCCGCGTCGACCTCAACGCCGTCATTGAGGAGGTTCTGTATCTGCTGGAGTCGAGGTGCGCCGGCGGCGGCATCGCCCTGGTGCGGCGACTGTCCGCCCGGCTTCCCGAGATTACGGCGGACCGCTCGCAGTTGCACCAAGTCCTGGTCAACCTGGCGGTCAACGCCATCCAAGCCATGCCGGGCGGAGGAACGCTGACGGTGGGCACGCGGGCCTCGGGCCGCCACGTGCTGCTGCGCGTGGAAGACAACGGCATAGGCATGAGCAATGAGGCGCTCAACAAGATATTCATCCCGTTCTATACGACGAAGGACATCAACGAGGGCACGGGGCTTGGCCTGCCGGTGGTGCACGGCATCGTGACATCCCACGGGGGCACGATCGACGTTACGAGCGCGCCCGGCGTGGGCACGCGGTTCGAGATCCGGCTGCCCGTAGCCGCGCCGCCTGCGCGAGAGGAACGCGATCCCCATGGCCGCCGCAAGTAAACATCCCGCGATCCTGGTGGTGGACGACACGCCCAGCACGCTCGAAATCGTCGAGCGGAACCTGACGGCCCAGGGCTACCGGGTCCTGACCGCCCCCGGAGCGGCCGAGGCCATCCGGATCGCCGAGACCACGCCCATCGATCTCGTGATCACCGACCTGAAGATGCCGCGGGTCAGCGGTCTGGACCTTGTGCGCCACGTCCGGGAGAACCTCAAGGACACGGAAGTCATCGTGATCACGGGGTTCCCGTCCGTCGAGGGCGCCGTCAAGGCCGTCAAGACGGGCGCCGAAGAATACCTGGCCAAGCCGTTCACCGACGAGGAACTTCTCTCTGCCGTGAAGCGCGCGTTGGGGAAACGCGAGGCCCGCCGGGCCGGCCGTAGCGCGGCCTCGGCCGCCCCGCCCACGCCGTACGGCATCGTCGGCGAATCCGAGCCGATGCGGCGGGTTTTCAAGGCCATCAGCAAGGCCGCTGCCGCTTCGGCCACCGTCCTGATTACGGGCGAAAGCGGCACAGGCAAGGAACTTGTCGCCCGGGCCATTCATTACAGCAGCCCGCGTTCCTCCGCCTCGTTTGTGCCCGTCAACTGCGGCGGGATACCCGAGGGGCTGCTGGAAAGCGAACTGTTCGGATTCGTCAAGGGTGCGTTCACGGGGGCCTCGGAGTCCCGGGCCGGATTCTTCCAGACGGCGGACGGCGGCACCATCTTCCTCGACGAGATCAGCGAGACAAGCCTCTCGATGCAAGTCAAATTGCTTCGCGTGCTCCAGGACAAGACCGTGTACATGGTCGGATCCAGCCGCGGCCGGGTCGTTGACGTAAGAGTGCTGGCCTCCACGAACAAGCAGGTGCCGACGCTGGTGAAGAAGGGGCTTTTCCGCGAGGACCTGTTTTTCCGGCTCAACGTGATCATGATTGAACTGCCACCCCTCCGGGAGCGCGGCGACGACATCCTGCTGCTTGTCCACCATTTCGCGGCGAAGTACTCTAAGGAACTCGGCCGGCCGGCGCCGCGGTTCTCGGACGAGGCCCTGAAGGTCCTGCGGGACTACCACGCGTGGCCGGGCAACGTGCGGGAGTTGGAGAACACCATACACCGGCTTGTCGTGATGACGGAGGACGAGTGCATCGAGGCGCCGGACCTGCCACCTGTGATGCGTTTCTCCGCGCTGCGGGAGCCCAGCCTGAACCGGACGCTGGCCGAGGTGGAAGCCGAGTACATCCGCAACGTTCTGACCAGCGTCGGGGGCAACAAGACCATCGCGGCGAAGGTCCTGGGCATTGACCGTAAGACGTTAAGGGAGAAACTCGGCCGGATCGAGTCGCCGCCCGAACCGTAGCCGTCGCGTGCCGGGGTGTTTGGCCCCACTGGTTCAGATTTCCCCACCTGTCCGCCGCCCGCGTCCGCGCCCAGCCACCACCGTCGGCCTCCCCGCGCAGGCGTCTGTAACCAGTTTCCCTCCGGTTTATGGCACATTTCTGCTTACGCCTACATTGCCGCAACTCCGCCCTGCGGCTGGCATGACGTTTGCTCGTGGTGCATCTTATCGCGGATGGCCATTGACCTCTGTGCTTTCTGCATATTGAGCGTGGAGAGGAATTCCAGCCCCAAGTGCACGAACTCCTGCACCTGGAACGAAAAGGAGTGTAGATCATGTCGACACCGCACCGCGACCTTTGCTCGACATGCGCTCGCGCACCCACATGCAGCAACCGGGGCACTCCGGCCAAGCCCGTGAACTCCTGCGCTTCGCTTGAGGTTTACGCGGACCTGTGCACAACCTGCAATCACGCGGCTACCTGTGAGAGCCGCGGCACGTCGCTGCGGCCCGTTTTCTACTGTGAGGAGTTCGACGCCTACGTCCCCGTTGCGGCGGATAGCGCCCTGTGGACTCCGACTCGGGAAGCGCCGCGCAACTATCGAGGCATCGGCCTCTGCGCGGATTGCGAAAGCCGCGAAACCTGCGTGGTGCCCAAACCCGAAGGCGGCATCTGGACCTGTGAGGCGTACCAATAGGATGATACGAGACATCGCTGCGACACAGCCCGCCGAGGCGGGCAGCCTGGACGGCGTCCGCGAAATCCTCCACCAGCACAAGCACGACCGGGGCGGACTGATCGCCGTCCTCGAAGAGGTCCAGGCCCGGTACGGCCATCTCCCCGAAGCGGCCCTCCGGACCGTCGCCGAGGAAACCGGCCGGCCCCTGGTGGACGTTTATGGAGTGGCCACGTTCTACCGGTTCTTCACCCTGAAGCCGCGCGGCAAGCACCTCGTCTGCGCGTGCCTGGGGACGGCCTGCCACGTCCGGGGCGCCCCGCGGGTGGTCGAGGAACTCGAGCGGCAACTGGGCATCCAACGGGGCGAAACCACCCCCGACAAGCAGTTCACGCTGGAGACCGTCAATTGCCTGGGCGCCTGCGCGCTGGGTCCGGTCGTCGTCATCGACGGGCGCTACTTCTCGAAAGTCCGCAGGTCCCGGGTGCGGCAACTGCTCGACGATGCCGTCAAAGGGGTCGGCGGCGGCGACCTCCGAGAGGACGGCCGGGTGTTCCCCATCGAGGTCAGTTGCCCGCGCTGCAACCACAGCCTGATGGACGCGGCGGCGCCCCTCGACGGCCTTCCCGCCATCCGGCTGACGATGGCGTTCGGCGGGCGGCACGGGCGGCTGCGCCTCTCCTCTCTGTACGGGAGCGATCACGTGTCCGCCGAGCCGGAGATCCCCGAGGGCCAGGTGGCCGGTCTCTTCTGCCCGCACTGCCACGGTTCGGTGGACGCAGGGCCGGACTGCCCGGACTGCCAGGCCCCGATGGTCTCGCTGCTCGTGCGCGGCGGAGGGGCGCTGCAAGTCTGCTCGCGCCGTGGATGCAAGAACCGCACGCTGGACCTGACGTGACCTTTCTCCGCGCGCAGGGGCCTGCCGCCCCGCGTGCCGCGCAAGGAGGCGAAATGCCGAGGCTGTCTTCCATCGACGGGTTGGCCGCGCTCAGGCAAAGGCTCCGCGATGACGTCGACCCTGGCAAGTCCCGGGTCACCGTCTGCGGCGGGACGGCCTGCCGGGCCAGCGGCGCTGGCAACATCATCCAGGTGGCCCAGGGCTACCTGATTCAGAAGGGGCTGCTCGGCCGGATCTCCTTCCAGACCACCGGGTGCCACGGGTTCTGCGAGATGGGGCCGTTCGTCCTGACCGAGCCGCAGAAGGCCTTCTATGCCCAGGTCAGGATGGAAGATGTTCCGCGGATCATCGACGCCGCCCTGGCGGGCGAGTACGTCGAAGACCTGCTCTACCGGGACCCCCACACCGGCCTGGCCTGCCGCGACCGCGAGGAGATCCCCTTCTTCAAGTACCAGCAGCGCACGATCCTGGGGATGAACCAGAAGATCGATCCGACACGCATCTATGACTACATTCTTCAGGAAGGCTACGGCGGCCTGGCAAAGGCCTTGTCCAGCCGCGACCCGGCCTGGGTCGTCCAGAAAGTCAAGCGCTCGGGCCTGCGCGGCCGGGGCGGCGGCGGATTCCCGACGGGCCTCAAGTGGGAGAGGCTGGCCCGGCAGCCGGGCCCTCGCGGCAAGTGCTTGGTCTGCAACGCCGACGAAGGCGACCCCGGCGCCTACATGGACCGCAGCGTCCTCGAAGGCAATCCCCACAGCATCATCGAAGGCATGGTCATCGGCGCCTTCGCGACGGGGGCCACCGAGGGGATCGTTTACGTCCGCAACGAGTACCCGCTGGCCATCAGGCATCTGACCATCGCCCTGTGGCAGGCCCGCGAGCACGGACTCCTGGGCGAGAACATCCTCGGGAGCGGCCTTGAGTTCGACATCCAGATCGTCCGCGGCGCCGGCGCCTTCGTGTGCGGCGAAGAGACCGCCCTCATCCGCTCCATCGAGGGCAAAATGGGCGAGCCGCGCCAGCGGCCCCCGTTCCCCATCCAGAGGGGCATCAACGGGAAACCCACCGCCATCAACAATGTCGAGACGTGGGCCAACATTCCCGTCATCCTCCGCCAGGGCGCGGAGGAGTTCGTGAAGATCGGCACGAAGGGCAACTCGGGCACCAAGATCTTCAGCCTGGTCGGAAAAATCCGGAACACCGGCCTGGT
>Ga0315274_10015787_pt1 | contig 10685 bp, 11 predicted proteins | sample YL17G02_20_MG_FD_203700 | JGI IMG/M metagenome (GOLD analysis project Ga0315274, IMG submission 203700) | Sediment microbial communities from Yellowstone Lake, YNP, Wyoming, USA - YL17G02_20 | ecosystem: Environmental > Aquatic > Freshwater > Lake > Sediment | place: USA: Wyoming | collected...
AGGATGTTTATTCGGTATTGCGCCTGTTCCTTCACCCCAGCAGCACCCTGTAGAACCTCAGGCTGTCATTGAAGCTAACCGAGCGAGTGTATCTCTGCACCATATCCAGGCTCTCCCACCAGCCAAGGTCTTTGATGGTCATGGCTCTAAGCTTGACAGGCAGATGCAACTGGCATATTATCAGGTCACGGAGCCAATAAACTGGCTCATTCACAGCCAGGCGGATTGGGAGTAAACTGACTGCAAATGGATTCCGCGCCGGAGGAGAAAAACGGTAAGTAAAGTCTGGCGAATTGAGGTTGAAGGCAAGCAGCATTTAATTGAAGTGCAGATTGACTCTTTCTTGGGTCGGCACTTTGGTCATCTGGCAGTTGATAGTAAAGTAATCAGTAAGTGGACAACCTCTGTTTTCTCGGGTAGTGTCCCAGCGCATTTGGCTTTTGAAGTTGGCGGGAAGATGGGAGAGATAAGACGTAAGGGTCGCCTGTTTAAAAGTCCTGCGCTTTATTTTGATGGAAAAGAATTAAAGCCGCTTTGATTCGTGGCATGCTAATATTGTTATAAGTGCTGCAATAAAAAAAGAGGGTATTCTTATGAATACCCTCTTTTGGTTTACCTGCTCAACCTCGACTCACTGCCGGTGAACAACACCATATAGAGTCTGTCGGAACCGACTCTCGACTCATCTTTACAAGTCAAGTTTGAGTTCCGCTGGCCCTGCTATTAGCAGGGCGTTAACTAGGAAAGAACCACACTCCATATAGCTTCTGAAGCTTCATCTTACACCTCCACTCGACCTTTAATTACATTAAAGCATACATTGTCTCATATGTCAATAGTCTGGGCCTTAATTTTCATGCATTTGTATATTCTGGTTTGTTGGTCGATACCTCTGCACCATCTTTAGTGATTCCTACATGCCAAGGTCTTTGATAGTCATGATGTCTATGCCAGACTTTCTGAATAGACAGGCAAATATGCACCTGAATTTGCTAAGCTATCCCTTTGTCTCAGGTGGTTTGCGGTCAGGCGACCGTCGGAATAGTCTGAATGGCAAGGTCAGCAGCTTCCAGAGCAGCTTGGGGGCAAATAGAATAATCCTCACCACCATTTTCAGAACAAAAATGACAAACTTGATGATTGCTTTAATGGGAGCGGTCAAGCATCCGAACATGCAGCAACCCATAGCGCCTCCTTCCCATTCCTTTTTGGCAGGTCTTTATAATGCCAGTCTATCCCTTCAGGGAGAGGATTGCAAGTCCCCTGGAATAGCTCTTGAGTGGTCTTGACAGGCAAATGCAATGGGCGTATTATCGGGGCCAGAAGCAGGGAGGTGTGGGGGCTGGCTTATTGTGAGTTGACATGGAAAATCTCAGATTAGGCCTTTTGCAAACCCATCAAAAACTATAGGAACAAGAGATACGTCCTGAACGAGCAGATTACAAACTTGTAGAAGAGGATGGTGTACCTGATAATGAAAACTATCGCACAACTTTTTGACCTGAGTGGAAAGGGAGCTGTGGTGACCGGTGGTGCCATGGGCATCGGACGGGGTATTGCCTACCGCCTGGCAGAAGCTGGTGCCGGTGTAATGATAGCTGACCTTGACCTGAATGTCGCTACCCAGGCTATAGAAAAGATCAAGTCTAGAGGTGGCAAAGCACAGGCTATCAAAGCCGATGTGCGCAGTGCAGCAGATGCCGAGAAGGTGGCTCAGGCCACCGTGGATGCCTTCGGCAGCCTGGATATCCTGGTCAATAACGCAGGTATTTTCCCTACCTCCAGGTTCCTGGATATCAGCGAAGAAGCTTGGGATAAGGTGTTTGACATCAACCTCAAAGGGGTTTTCCTGTATTCTCAGGCTGCTGCTCGGGTGATGATTAAAGCTGGGCATGGTGGCAGGATTATTAACATAGCTTCGATAGATGCCCTGAAGACGACAGGAGGGCACCCACACTATAGTGTCTCCAAGAGCGGTGTGGTCATGCTGACCAAGTGTATCGCCCTGGAGCTGGCCGCAAATAAAATCTTAGTCAATGCTGTGGCTCCAGGTGTCATAGAAACACCAGGCGCTGGTGTGAAGGTTGCCAGCATGAGTCAGGCTCTAGGTGTGACTGAAGAAGAAGTCGGGCGGAGTTACTTACAACGGCTGCCCTTGGGGCGAGTGGGTGGACCTGATGATGTTGCCAAGGTGGTGCTCTTCCTGGCCAGCGAGGCCGCAGATTACTTAACAGGCGAGTTGATAGTGGCTGACGGTGGCTACTTACTGACATAGGAGCATGACGGAGAATAAGGCAACCCTTGAAATTCACCTGCAACCTGGAGCCAAAGGCAATGAGATAATTGGCTTCAGGGATGGTGTTCTCTGGGTAAGGGTGGCAGCGCCACCCAACAAAGGCCAGGCTAACAACGCGCTGCTTACGCTTATGGCTAAGTCGCTATCAGTACCTAAAAGTGATTTGACCCTTGTTAGGGGTTTTACCAGCAGACAGAAGGTGATAGCTATAAATGGCTTGACTACAGAGGCTTTGAATGAGAAACTCACCCGGAACATGCCCGGAAAGCAGTTGCCACTAACATGAGGCCAGTTGGGGACGAGCTGGATTTGCATGGTCTGACGGTGGATGAGGCGCTTCCAAAGCTGGAGCAATTCTTGTACACGGCCTTCAAGGCTGGGCTACACCGGGTGTGGGTAGTTCATGGCAAGGGTACGGGAGTGCTGCGTCGAGAGGTGCGACGTTATCTATCAAGCCATCCCCTGGTCAAGTCCTTTGGCCCTGCTGATAGCACCCGCGGCGGCATCGGTGCCACTGAGGTGGTGTTGAGTGAGTGGTGACATGTGTTTAAGGGATATTGACTCAAATTCTATGCCCCGCAGCTCGCTGCGGGGCATATTCAATATTAATTGCAAAATACACGCGGAGCGTCCTGTCGGAGCTTGACAGCAGCCTGTCCACAAGCCTAATATAATACAATGTGTGATTAGCCTCCGATTGCTAGGCTTTCTCCAACTGCCAGCCATGAGCAATCGAAGCTATCCATTACAGCGAGGTGGCTGCAGCAATCTCCGCTTTCAAAAGTGTCGGTGAACATATTGGGTGAAAGAGGTTCCGGTGGCCAACAACAAGGAGTTAGCAGCGTTAAGGCTTATGCTTAATCGTGAGGTTATGGCTGTGATCATGTTGAGGAACAAGGCGTAATTGATCACACCGAAGCTGTCAACTACATCACTGGTGCGTTGGTGCAGCCGGCACCCCTGGCTCACCATCGGTGCTTGGGGCTTGCTTTTCCTTCTTTCTATAGCTATCATATCCGCACTGCTTGGAGATGCGCTTACCACCGAGGTCACTTTTACTAATAGTCCTGAGTCCAAACGCGCCGACAATTTGATTGAAGAACGCCTCAGTGGCCCGCGGAAATCAAGTGAGATTGTGATCGTTCAGTCTGAGACCATGACGGTGGAAGATGCTGCTTTCCAAGAAAATGCAGTGGGACTCTATCAGGATATTATAGCCCTTGGCCCTAATATCATCGCTGGGGGAATAAACTACTACCAATCTGGTGACCAGTCGCTTATTTCTGCTGATAAGCATACGACCATAATGACTATTGTTATGGCAGGCACCGTTGATGATGCGTCAAATAATATAGGTCAGGTTCTCCAGATTATCAATAATGCTAATGGTAAGGATGGCTTCAGGGTCTTGACTACCGGTGAGGCCAGCATCAGTAAAGATTTCAAAAAGGTGGCGGAAAAGGACCTGCAAAAAGCGGAACTTTTCGGTGTAGCGATTGCTCTTATTATTCTAACCTTGGTATTCGGAGCCTTAGCTGCTGCTACTATTCCTTTGGTTTTGGGTGGAGTCGCGATAGTTGTGGCATTGGGGGCTTCGGCATTGATTGGTCAGCTATTTCATCTTTCCTTCATGGTAACAAACATGATTTCCATGATGGGACTTGCCGTTGGTATCGATTACTCGCTTCTTATCGTATCGCGTTATCGAGAAGAACGCAGGCGAGGACGAGAAAAGATTGAGGCTATAGGTATTACCGGGGCTACAGCCAACCGCACTGTGCTCTTCAGCGGAATGATGGTGGTTATAGCCTTGTGTGGTATGTTAATCATGCCAACGACTATCTTTCGCAGTCTGTCCATAGGAGCCATTTTAGTAGTTGTCTCTGCCATGGTAGCCTCGCAAACACTTCTGCCGGCTATACTGAGCGTGATGGGAGATAAGGTTGACTCCCTAAAGGTACCTTTTCTGCAACGAAAAGGTGCTGCACGTGGAGTGGATGAGGTGGGCGGTTTCTGGGACTGGGTCTCTCGCAATGTAATGAAGCGTCCAGTTATCAGTCTGGTGTTAGCCGCAGGACTGCTAATCGCCGTAGCCATCCCCTTCCTTGATATCAAAACCGGAGCTGCCGGTGTCAGCAGTCTTCCCAACAGTATGCAATCTAAAGAAGGATTTTTAATTCTTGACAAGGAATTCTCGGCCGGATTGATTACACCAGCGCAGATTGTAATAGATGGTAAAATCGACTCACCGGCAGTGCAGACGGGCATCTCTAGTATGCAAAATACATTGGCAACAGATCCGGCCTTTGCCCCATCGAGGCTTCAAGTCAACTCAAAAGGAGACCTGGCTGTATTATCTGTGCCAGTGACGGGAGATTACACCAGTGATGAGGCGGTCAAAGCCATAAGAAGACTTCGCGCACAATATATACCCGAGGCGTTTGCTGGAGTTCAGGCTAACGTTCTGGTTACAGGGGACACAGCCAGGAACGTGGACTATTTTGACATAAGTGATAGATATACCCCCGTTGTATTCATTTTTGTTCTTGGGCTCAGCTTCTTGTTATTAATAGTTGTGTTTCGCTCATTGGTTGTACCGATTAAAGCAATAATAATGAATTTACTCTCTGTAGGGGCGGCTTACGGGCTATTAGTGTTAGTTTTTCAGAAGGGAGTGGGGGCTGGTTTGCTGAATTTCCAGCGAACAGATATCATTGAAGCCTGGATCCCATTGTTCCTTTTCTGTATTCTTTTTGGCTTATCGATGGACTATCATGTGTTTCTGTTGAGCCGCATACGAGAGCGGTTTGACCAGACAAATAACAACACTGAGGCGGTAGCCTTCGGGCTTCGTTCCACAGGTGCAATCATTACAGGTGCAGCTCTAATAATGGTCACAGTCTTTGGGGCCTTTGCCATGGGCGATCTAGTTATGTTCCAGCAGATGGGTTTTGGCCTGACAGTAGCTGTGTTATTGGATGCTGCTATTGTACGTTGCATCCTGGTGCCTGCTGCAATGCGGTTGCTCGGTATGATAAACTGGTATTTTCCATCAGCATTGTGCTGGCTGCCCAACGTGCTAGTGGAGAGAACAGAGGCGGTTGTGGTTACTGAATCAGAGGAAGAACGGTCAGCATCTGACATACAGCGGCGGGCTTCGGATGGCAGGGGGGATGCCTAAAATTCCCTAATCAATTAAGAGAGGTGTCACTAAAGAAAATGAGAAGGAGTCTAACCATTGGGATTGCCGGTGCCGGCGGCGATGGGGTGGTGGTGTTGGGTACTTTATTGCAGCAGCTTGCCGCCTCACAAGGCTATTTTAGCCAGATGCCGAAGTTTTATGGGGCTCAGATCAGAGGCGGAGGTTCGGCAGTGAAACTGAGCGTGGATGCTGAAGGCTCCTCTCTACCCAAAGATAGTCTTGATATTTTGGTTTGTTTTGATTGGGGAAAGTATTTGGAGTTTCAGCAGGAGCTACCGCTGAGAGCGGACACCCTGGTTCTATATGAAAACACCCCACCCAGAGAAATCGATTTGCCAGAGAAGTCTTTTCAGGTTGGTTTTTCCGGGAAAAGTCAAGAGGCAACTGGGGCGGCTCGCAGCAAAAATATCGTAGCGTTGGGATTACTGAATAGAATTCTGGCTCTCCCTGAAGACCGGGTGAAGCTAGCTATTGGCAAGGACAAAGAGCTGAAGCTGTTGAAGAAAACTCTCCCGGCCCTCGAGGCTGGGGGACATTTGCTTGCCGAACTCTCTTTTCCCGAGCTGAGGTTATCTCCGGTACATGCGGCTTTGCCTAAAGTCATTCTTGATGGTAATGCTGCTGTAGCCAGAGCGGCCGTACGTGCAGGGTGTCGAGCATTCTTTGGTTATCCCATTACACCCGCATCAGAGATTATGGACGCAATGCAGGAAGAGCTTTCCCGGGGAAGAGGCGCTTTTCTTCAGGCAGAGGACGAAATCGCTGCAGCAGGCTTGGCTCTTGGGGCTTCCTTAACTGGCGCAAAGCCACTGACCAGCACCAGCGGTCCCGGATTTGCTCTGATGACCGAGAGCATGGTCCTGGCCTCATCCGCTGAAATTCCGCTGGTGATTGTTGACGTGCAGCGTTGCGGGCCATCTACCGGGATGCCATCCAAGTCTGAACAGTCAGACCTCAATCATGCTATCTATGGCGGTCATGGTGATGCTCCCAGGGTAGTTATGGCTCCTTATGATGTGGAAGGGTGTTACCGCTTACTCATAGAGAGTATTAATATCGCTCAATACTTTCAGACGCTGGTTATTTTCCTTTCGGATCAGTGGCTGGGGCAAACTCCAGTGGCTACTAACGATGAGTTCCTGAAAAAAGACTATCCGATCAGGGGAAGAAAGAGACCTGCTGGAAAAGATCTCGAGGATTATCGCCGCTATCGGCTAACGGAGGACTCTATTTCGCCAATGTCAGTGGTTGGTGATCCAGGCTTGGTATATCAAACTACTGGCCTTACTCACAATGAGAAGGGGCGACCCGCTTTTGATTTTGAGACTCATCAGAGAATGCACGAAAAAAGGTGGCAGAAGCTTGCACCGCTTTGCCAGAGGGATGATCTGGTCAAGGTTTTTGGGAAAGAGGAATCCAGCAGGGGGATAATAACCTGGGGTTCTTCTGCTCAGGTCGTTCTGGAGACGATCAAAGAGTTGGGACTGGAGAATAAGGTTAAAGTTTGTGTCCCTGAGCTAATTTACCCTCTGTCAGAGAGAATTGAAGGATTTCTAAGAGCCACTGAGAAACTGCTGGTGATAGAGATGAATTATTCCGGCCAGCTTTATCGTTATCTCCGCTCCCAGATAGATTTGCCCCCAAATACTAAGACTTACAACAGGGCTGGTGGAAGACCTTTTAGCAGAAAAGAGCTGACTGGGCCAATAATGGAGATTATACGATGACAACAGAAAGTGCCAGTTTCAGAACTAGCCTGAAGCCGGTCTGGTGTGCAGGCTGCGGTGATTTTGGTCTACTAGCTGCCATCACCAGAAGAGCGCTGCCCAATCTTGGAATACCCAACTACAAGACTCTTATTGTTTCTGGGATCGGCTGTTCGTCGAGGATACCTGCTTATATAGACACCTATGGTTTTAATAGCATCCACGGCCGGGCAGTACCTATTGCCCAGGGGGCAAAATTGGCTAAGCCTGAACTTACCGTCATAGCCATAGGTGGGGATGGCGACTTCTTTAGCATCGGGGTGGGGCATCTTCCCCATGCGGTAAGGAGAAATATTGATATCACCTGTATAATGGTCAACAATTTTGTTTATGGTCTGACCAAAGGCCAGGATAGCCCCACCACGCTACATCCGGAGTGGGGCGAAAAGCAGTTTGTTTCCCCAGAGTTTTATACGCCAATAAACCCAATTTTAAATATGACTACCTACAGTCTTTCCACACGCGCAAGCTTTATTGCTCAAGGAATTGCCACCGATGTGCCTCATCTTGGCTGGCTAATAGAGGAAGGGATTAGACATAAGGGCTTCTCCTTTATCAATGTGCTGACTCCTTGTGTTACCTACAACCCTCCGGAGTTGTTCAACACAATAAAAGAGAGGGCAAGCTATCTAAGGGATGGAGAGCTGGTAGAATTACCCGATTCATCAATGGAAAAGCCCTGGCCTCACGATCCCAGCAACATCAGCTTAGCCCTAAGGCTGGCTCAGTCCCCAGTATTGGGGAAACCCCATTTGGGGATATTTTTCCAGGGGAAGTAAGAAGAAGGTGCTGTTGGGATTAGCCTAGATGAAAGTTATCTACCACCCACGATATGAAGAGGTCTACACCAGCGACCCTGCCGCTAGCGTGGGGAGGATGGAGAGCATCATAAAAGAGATCTTGCCGCGCTTTCAGATAGTCACGGCTGAGTCGGCAGCAGTGGACGATATAAGGCTAGTTCACTCTGATGAGCACTTAAGATATATGCAGAGAATGGGCTTGACCTACGAGATTGCTTTGCTGGCGGCAGGAGGAGCTATCAAGGCAGCGGAGTTGGCAGTAAGTGGCCAGCCTGCTTTCGGGTTGATAAGACCTCCGGGGCATCATGCTAGCCGTGACCATTGCTGGGGGTTTTGCTTCTTTAACAACATAGCCATATCAATAGCCAAGCTGAGAAAAGACGAAAAAATTAAGACAGCGGTGATACTGGACATAGACCTTCATTTTGGCGATGGCACAGCAGATATCTTCGGAAATGTGCCCGAGGTGGTCTATTCCCATCCGGAGAGCAGAGATAGGCAACAATTTGTGGACAGTATCTCTCAGTTTTTAGTTCGGACAAAGGCAGATGTAGTGGCGGTTTCAGCGGGCTTTGACAGGCATGAGCTTGACTGGGGAGGCCTGCTAAAGACCGAGGACTACCAGACCATCGGCAAGCTGGTCAAAGAATTTGCACAGAGGGTCTGCCAGGGCAGAAGGTATGGAGTGCTGGAAGGTGGTTACAATCACAGTGTCCTGGGTAGGAATGTCAAAGCTTTGCTTGAGGGGATGAGTTAGTTGTCTCAACAGCCCGACTATTCCATTTTGGATCAGCCTGAGATTCTGCAATTCGTCTTCTACCCCAGAAGAGAGTGGACTCCACTTCCTCCTGGAGCCAGGGATTATTTAGTGCCTGTTGAAGCAGGGGTATCTATCTCTTGCCGCTTCTATCCTTTCGGCGATGATTCCCCTTGTATCCTTTTCTTCCATGGCAACGGTGAGGTGGCCTGTGACTATGACCCTGTTGCCCAGCTCTACCATGAGCAGGGCATAAGCCTATTTGTTGCCGACTACCGTGGCTATGGCCTTAGCGGCGGTGAACCTACTTTCTCGGGTATGATGAGAGACGCAGAAGCGATATTTGACTTCTTCATCAGGTCTGTTAAGACGCAGAACCGTGATGTCCCCCTTTTCCTCATGGGTAGGTCTTTGGGGAGCCATTCTGTGGTGGCACTGGCCTCCCGTTATCCTGAGCACTTCAAAGGGTTGATCATGGAAAGTGGGTCGGCAAATGTAGCCAGATTGCTCTACTGGCTTGGTTTCCCCTTAGAGCAGCAGGCAAAAGATTTGGAAGAGGCCGCTCTGGCCAGGATACGCTCCCTAACCTTGCCGGTGCTCATCATTCATGGCGAATGTGATAGCTTGATCCCGCCAACTGAGGCCACCACATTTTTTGAGACTGTTGGTTCTAAAGACAAGCGGCTGGTCTTGATACCCGGTGGCAGCCACAACGATGTCATGCTGGTTGACCTGAAGCAGTATTTTGCAGCTATCAAGGAATTTGCTTTCCGGCGCCGGGCTACACCTGGACAGGTTGGCTAGATAGGAGCGAGGTTGCTGTCAGCCTGAAGACCTTCTCCCCTCTTGAGCATTTCAACTCTGGAAAAGCTCTTTATTGTTTCTTGGGTAGAACGCAAAAGGCCTGTGCCAACCTATAACCGCCTACCTCGCCAATAACGCGGTACTTCAGTCTCTCTTGACCAAGGTTTCTGGCGAGTGGTAAGTTTATAGATAAGAGCCACCAGAACGCCCAAGACAAATCCGCCTATGTGGGCCCAATAAGCTACACTTTCACCCTGCGCTGAAAGGCCCAGGGAACCCACACCGCCCGCAAACTGAAGCAAGAACCAGAAACCGATGAGGAAGAAGGCCGGGATCCGGACCACGGTGATGATAAAGAAGATGACGGCTGTGCTGATCCGGCTGCGAGGAAAGAGAACTATGTAGGCCCCCAGAACGCCGGCAATAGCACCACTAGCGCCAACGATTGGGACTTGAGATGCAGTGTCCGTAGCTATTTGAAGCCAGGACGCAGCCACTCCGGCAGCCAGGCAAAAGAGCAAGTAGCGGAGATGCCCAAACCTATCTTCTATATTGTCCCCGAATACCCACAAGAACAGCATATTGCCTGCAAAGTGCAGCCAGTCTCCGTGTATGAACATCGAGGTGAACAGAGTCACCCAAGTTGGGACAGGCGAGCTGATATCAAAGATGCTTCCAGATGTGGCAAGCGAGTGGTAGCTGATGCCCTGGGTCATTTCAGACGGTATGAGGCCGAACTTATAGAAGAAAATTTGTCTGTCCGAAGCCCCGATCGCCAGTTCATAGATGAAGACTGCAGCACATATACTGATGAGAGTCAAGTTGACTACGGGACGGCTGCTGGTTTTAAGGTCGCTATCAGAAAGAGGTAACATTTGAAATACATGCCCTTAGTTCAAATCGCAGGCAACTCAGCCAATTGCACAAACCACAGAAGTTCAATGTTGTTGAATTCTAGCATTTAGTCACTTATTTCGCAACTGAGTTCCGGGTCTTTGAGGCCGAGAGGCTGAGCGTTCTGACAAATCCCGCAATTGGCCGGGAAGACGATGCCGTCATC
>Ga0315274_10015789_pt1 | contig 10685 bp, 8 predicted proteins | sample YL17G02_20_MG_FD_203700 | JGI IMG/M metagenome (GOLD analysis project Ga0315274, IMG submission 203700) | Sediment microbial communities from Yellowstone Lake, YNP, Wyoming, USA - YL17G02_20 | ecosystem: Environmental > Aquatic > Freshwater > Lake > Sediment | place: USA: Wyoming | collected...
GCTTTTCCAGAAGACGCGCGTTCTTGCGGTTGGCCTTCCACACGAAGTCGAACACATCGCCAATGAACGGCACCGCGCCCACGACGAAATCGACGCCGACATTGCCGAGCATGCGCGCCAGCGTGAGCTTCGACGCGCCGGTCTGCCAGGCGTGATGCACGATCAGCAGCGACAGCGCGGATGTCAGCACGTCGCCCAAGCCGGGGAAGAGGCCGAGGATCGTATCCCAGCCGAAGCGGAGCTTGGTGCCCGGCACATGGAAGGCGTCGTCCATCATTCCGGCCAACCAGCGGACCTGCGTCAGACGTTCCTCATGCGTCATGCCGGAGGTCATGTTGCGCAAATAGTCGGCCGCAGCCCTGGTTTGCGGCCACGGGTCCGCACTGGCCTGGTTGAAGACTCGATCCGCGCTGTGCACTCGCTTGCTCCTCATTCAATCAAACGCAGGCGCATATAGTGCGTGCGCGGCGATCATCAAGCATTGGAGCAACGAACAATGGGGGCGCAGAGTTCCACCACGCTCTTCACGCTCCGCTCTGCCAGTTGTTCATGGTCTAGGCGGGCGCGGTCGCCGGAAGGTGGCCGATCATCGCCTTGGCGATCTCGTGCTCGCCCATGACGACCAGGTTGGCGCCGTGCTTCACCAGGTGAGCGATTTCGGCTTCAGAATGGGCGCGGGCGATGATCGGAAGCGATGGATTGATGCCGCGCGCTTGCTCCACGACTTGACCCCCCTCGAAGGCCTCAGGGATAGCCACCAACAAGCAGCGCGCGGCGCCGAGATTGGCGGCGGCGATGATCTCCGGATGTGCGGCATTGCCGCTGACCGCTTCGACGCCTTGGGCCTTGAGTGCTTCCACTGCCTCATCGTCGTCCTCGACGACGAATAGCGGCACGTTGTTTTCCCTCAACACCTTGCTGATCGCGCTACCCACGCGGCCATGGCCGATCAGCACCACATGACCCTTCAGTTTCGTCGGCCGGATCGGCTCGCGTGGCGGTTCCTCGGGTTCTGGTTCAGGCGCCGCCGCCGCTTCGTCGCGCGACTTGGCGCGCCGCGCCGCGATGAAATCGAGCGCCGCGAAGAGGAGCGGGTTCAGGAGGATCGAAGCGATCGCCGCCGCAATGATGAGATCGCGTCCGGCTTGCGGCAGGATGGCAAGTCCGACGCCGAGCCCCGCCAGAATGAAAGAAAACTCGCCGATCTGGGCGAGCGAGGTGGAGATGGTGAGCGCACTTCCGGCGCTATAACCGGAGAGCCGAACGAGGAGATAGCCAGCGACCGTCTTCGCCACCACGACGATGAGAAGCGTGGCAGCGAGCGCGGCGGGCGCGTCGACGATGATATGCGGGTTGAGCAACATGCCGACCGACACGAAGAACAACACGGCGAAAGCGTCGCGCAAGGGAAGCGACTCGGTCGCTGCTTGCTGGCTCAGACGGGACTCGCTCAAGATCATGCCGGCAAAGAAGGCGCCGAGCGCGAGCGACACGCCGAAGAGCTCCGCGGCGCCATAGGCGAAGCCTAGCGCGATCGCGAGCACGGCCAGCCGGAACAATTCGCGGCTTCCGGTGTGGGCCACGTAATGCAGAAGGGCCGGGATCAGCTTCTTGCCGACCAGGAGCATGACGACGACGAAGCCCACGATCTTGCCAAGCGTGATGGTCAGTGTTTCGAGCAGCGCGGACGGCTCTGGCGCTTCCCCCTCCCCTCGCAGCACGCCGGCAAGCGCCGGCAGGAGCACGAGCACGAGCACCATGGCGAGGTCTTGCACGATCAGCCAGCCGACAGCGATCTTACCTCGCTCCGTATCGAGCAGGCGCCGCTCCTGGAGCATGCGAAGCACAACCACAGTGCTCGCGATCGAAAGCGCGATGCCGAAAACGAGTCCGGCGCCTGGGCTCCAGCCTTGCCACCAGGCTAACGTCATAGCAAGCGGGATGGCGACGAGGGCCTGAACTAGGGCGCCGGGAACGGCGATAGCGCGCACGGAAAGGAGGTCGTCGAGCGAGAAGTGCAGGCCGACGCCGAACATCAAGAGGATGATGCCGATTTCGGCGAGCTGATTGGCGATGCCCTGGTCGGCGACAAAGCCCGGGGTGAAGGGGCCGATGGCGATCCCGGCAAGGAGATAGCCGACCAGCGGCGGCAAGCGCAGGCGCTGCACGGCAAGCCCAAAGGCGAAGGCGAGCACGAGCGCGACGACGATGGTTGAAATGAGCGGGGCGGAATGCATGAGGATGAAGCTTACTCGTCGATAGAAATCACACGCAAGATCTCATCGGTCTTGAAGCCAATAGCCGCAGGGGTCCGCACGCCCAGTAAGAAGGCGACATCGTAAAACAAGGCGGGTTGCCGCCGCTCCGGGCAAGCCAGGAGGTGAAGCCGCGCGAGGTGGTCAGCGCGAATTTTTCCTCCAGAGCCTCGCTCATGACGCGGTGCCTTTGACGTATCCGGTCGAAGGCAACAGGCGGCGCGAGCGCATCGTGCCGAGATCGACGATGCGCTGCTGTCTGGCGGTCAAGCGCTCCCTCCACCGTTCGTCCAGGACGAGTTCGCTCTTGGTCTCGTAGCGCATATGGTTGCCGGCAACGATGTGCTTCTCGGCTTCCGCCCAGGAAAGTTGACGCCGATCAAAGCTGAGGCTGAGCGGCTGCAAAATACTGCGCAAAGTGCGTTCCGGATCGCTCACCAAATCCTCATAGCGCACCACGCTATGGGGAACCGATTTTAGCTTGCGGTGAATCTGCTCCTGCACAATCTCGTAACGAAGGATGTTCTTGAGGAAACCGCCATGTTTCCGCATCACCGACGCGATCTGGCCTTTCGGGTCCCTGACGAGGTGAACCGGATAGATTTCGAGCTCGGGGAACTGCATCAGATGCTTAAGCCTTCTCGGGATTTTGGAAGAATCGACGATGAAATTCTTACCAGAAACCGCGGCGATTGCCTCGAACAGGATGACATTCGGCGCATGGCGTGGATCGCGCTTTTGATCGTCGAGAATTTGGAGCTCGGCGAGAGATTTTCCCGTCGAGGCTCGCGTCCTGGCGTCGACCGCCGACCAGAATTTGCATTCCAAGAGCGAGGGCGCCCCGCACGAGCAGGGCGCGTAAATTTTTCTCTTTGGGTCGCGATAGGCGAGTTGCCGGTTAAGCTTCAGCACCTCTCCAACGGAAACGACGTCCGGATGCGCGTTAAGCATCAGATCGAGCAAAGTGGAGCCGCTATGGGCCGCACCGGCTATGTAAATGACCCGCATGGGCACGGAACTCCGCCAAAGGCTTTTAGAGGGGTATTAGCGTGTCTGACGGGAGGAAGCCAACCCTAGCGGCAGGCCTGAGGAGAGCTTACATGAGCCAAATGAAGCGGGCTCGTGATCAAGAGCAAGTGCAACACGATCCACCGGCGAACCAGAGTCTTGGGTTCCCGATCTCACGCAGCGCCTTCTTGCGCGGCGCGCTGGCCTTTGCGGCGGCACCTCTATTGCGCGTCCTTCCAGGACACGCCGGGGAGGCCCTGGAAGTCGCTGAAATCGCGCCGGGTATCTTCGTGCATCAGGGCCGCTATGAGGTGCAGTCGCCGGAAAATCGCGGTGATATGGCGAATGCGAGCTTCATCGTCGGCAACGACGCCATCGCCGTGATCGATACGCTCGGCAGCGCCAAGGTCGGACAGGAATTTCACGCGGCGATCCGCGCTGTCACCGGCCGGCCGATCAAATATGTGATCAACTCGCATATGCATCCCGATCATGTGTTCGGCAACGCGGCCTTCAAGGCGGACAACCCGATTTTCGTCGGCCACTACAAGCTCGCTAGGGGTCTCGCCACCCGAGCCGACCGCTATCTCGCGGCAAATAAACAAATGCTCGGCGACGATACCTTTCAGGGCATCGAAGTGATCCTGCCGACGCTCGCCGTGAAGGAGCCCGTGTCGCTCGATCTCGGCGGCCGCACGCTGCTCTTGGAGGCGCAATCGACCGCGCATACCGACAACGATCTGATCATCACCGACAGTCAGACCGACACGCTGTTCCTTGCCGATCTGCTCTTCTCCGTGCATGTGCCGACACTCGACGGATCGATCAAGGGCTGGCTCACGCTGCTCGACAGCCTCAAAGACCGGAAGGCCGCGCGGGTGGTGCCGGGTCATGGACCGCATGCCATGGAGCTGCCCGCGGCGCTTATCCCGGAGCAGGACTACCTTTCGACCATCGCCACCGACGTCCGCAACCTGATCAAAGAGGGAAAAACCTTGGAAGATGCGGTCAAAATCGCCGGAATGTCCCAGCGCGATAAATGGAAACTCTTCGACTACTACCATTTGCGAAATGTTACCGCGGCATTCGCCGAACTCGAATGGGAGTGATATAGTGTCTTTAGAGACCCAAGGAGATCGGGCCATGGCTATATCGGGCAACAGTTTCGGGCGGGCGCTGTTATCCGGCGCGGTCCTCGTTGCCGTGACACTCGCCTTCTCGCCTTTGGCAAGAGCCGAGGAAGACAATTGGCCGAGCCTCCGACAGTCGGCCTTCGGCGACCGGGCGATCGCGAATGACGGCATGGTCGCGCTCGACGCGCCGCCGACGGCAGAGGATGCCGCCCTCGTCCCTATCACCGTGCGGGTGCCTCCGTCGGTCTCGCAAGGGCTGAAATCGCTCACGCTGTTCATCGACAAGAATCCGGATCCGCTCGTGGCCAAGATCAATTTCGGGCCTGCTGCCGGCAAAGGTGGCGAGCGCAGTTTCTCCACGCGGGTCCGCATCGACAATTTCTCCTATGTGCGGGCTGTGCTCGAAACCGAAGACGGTAGTTTACATATCGCCAACAAATTCGTGGCGGCGGCGGGCGGTTGCGCGGCGATGCAGGCGAAAGATCCGGACTCCGAGACGGTCGATCTCGGCAAGACGCTGGTGAAGACTTTCCCGCCGGCTCTTGACGCGAACCCAATCTGGTCGGGTCAAGTCATGATCAAGCATCCGAACAGCAATGGGATGCAGCTCAATATCAACACGGCCGAGTTCATCCCGGCGCGGTTCGTCAAGGACGTGACGGTGAAGCGCGACGGCGAGCTCGTGTTGCAGATGGAAAGCACGTTCTCCATCTCGACCAACCCGAATTTCCGCTTCACTTTCGGCAAGGGCGCGAACAACAATCTCGACGTCGCCATCACCGATACGGACGGGACGGTGTTCACGGCACAGTCGACGCCGAGCGGCTCGTAATTACTGCGCCTGCTTCTTGCTCATGTAGAAGACGGCCGCCTGGTCGAGAAATTGCTCCGGCTTCTTGAGGAAGACGATCTTCGCCTGCTCATTGCCGAAGCAATAGGTCCTGCCGTCGATCACCGCATTGATCGAGCAATCGGTTTTGATCTCCTGGCCCAAGGCGAGCCCCATGGTGCAAAGGCCATCGAACTCACTCTCGGTCTCGGCGGCAAGGCTGGACCCCGCAGCAGCAAGCAGCATTAGGCCACCGAGAGCGGAAATCGGGCCTAACTTCATCACTGTCTCCTCGCGGTCTAGAGCCTTCAGCCCACAATTCTAGCGGGGGCTTTGCGGACGATCCAGCAGCCGGTGCGCTTTTTCGATCAAAATCCCGTGGGTCCGGGCTTCCCCGGATTTGCCGATTGCGCGAAACGGCCCTTGCAGGTCAAACTGAGGACGTAGGCGGTCTATCGGCCCCCAAAGGGTTGAGCATGACGGGCACCAAACACCAGGTTGAGAAAGCCACAGCCGCGATCTTGCGGGTGCTTGCGGTTGCGCCTGACGACGAGAAGACCAAGGCGATCGCCCGAATCGTCGAGCAAAACCTCGACGAAGCGTCTCGCGAACAAGAGAAAAGAGAACTCCAGCGGGTTGCCGACTTACAAGCTTCGGCACATGCGCGCCTGTCGCGGCTGCTCAATGCCTCTCCAGCGGTAATCTATTGCCGTCAGGCATCCGGCAAGTACGAACCGACCTTCGTCAGCGAAAGTATCAGCCGACTGTTCGGCATTACGCCAAGAGAATATTCCGACAACCCAGATCTGTGGAAAGAACGCGTCCACCCGGAGGACGTTCCCCGGATCGGGGAGTGGCTCGAGCATGTCTTCGACAGCGACGACCACGCGATCGAATATCGCTACCGGCGCCCCGACGGCTCCTATTGCTGGGTCATCGACGAGCAGCACATTATCCGCGATAACGTCGGCAATCCGTTGGAGATCGTCGGCTCCTGGATCGACATCACGGCACGGAAGCATGCCGAAGAAGCGAGAGAGAGCGCCCGCGCGCAACTCGACCACCTGCTCAGCGCCGCACCTGTCGTGCTCTACAGTTTTGCCGCGACGGGCGATTATGAACCGACCTTTGTCAGCCCCAACATTCAGCACATGCTGGGATACTCGACCGAGGAATATTTGGGCCATGCCGATTTCTGGCGATGCCACGTGCATCCGGACGATCTCGACGAGGTCGAAGCCAAGCAAGGCGTGCTGTTTCAGACTGGAGAGCATAGTTTCGAATACCGCTTCCGGAAAAAGGACGGCAGCTATTGCTGGGTGAGCGACGAGCAACATGTTACCCGTGACGCGAGCGGGCACCCGATCGAGGTAGTGGGCTCCTGGAGCGACATCGATGCGAGGAAGTCGGCGGAGCGCGCCTTTCAGGAGGCTCAGGCGGACCTCGAACGCGCTACGCAAGCCGCCCTCGAAGCCAACGAGGCCAAGAGCATCTTCCTCGCCAATATGAGCCACGAAATCAGGACGCCGATGAACGCGGTCATCGGTCTTTCGCATCTGGCGCTAAAGACGGACCTGATGCCGCGCCAGCGCGACTATCTGATGAAGATCAAGAACTCGGGGCAGCATCTCCTCGGGATCATCAACGACATTCTCGATTTCTCGAAGATCGAGGCCGGCAAATTGTTAGTCGAGACGATCGACTTCGATCTCGACAAGGCGCTGGAGAATGTCGGGAGCCTGATGTCGGAAAAGGCGTCCGCCAAGGGACTGGAGCTGATCTTCGAAGTCGATCCTACGGTTTCTCCGCATTTCCGCGGCGATCCCTTGCGACTCGGACAGATCCTGATCAATTTCTGCAACAACGCCGTCAAGTTCACCGAGACCGGAGAGATCGTCGTTCGGGTCCAGGCGCTTGAGGACCATCCGGACAATCAGCTCGTGGCGTTCTCGGTCAGCGACACCGGCATCGGCCTCAGTGAGGCGCAGATAGGACGGCTGTTCCAGGCCTTCGAACAGGCGGATGCGTCGACCACGCGCAAATATGGTGGTACCGGGCTTGGTCTCGCCATCTCCAAGCGACTGACGGAATTGATGGGAGGCGACGTCTCGGTCACCAGCGAGCCCGGGAAGGGCAGCACGTTCCGATTCACCGTTCGGCTCGGCAAGGGGTCCGTGGTGCCGCGCTCGCGGCTGTTGCGATCCGACTTGCGGGGACGGCGCGTCATCATCATCGACGACAATTCGCATGCGCGCGCCGTGCTCTCGAATATGCTGATCAACTTGAGCTTCGTGGCCGACGAGGCGGCCTCCGGCGAAGAGGCGATCCTCATGATCCGCGATGCGGGCAATGCCGGCGAACCATACGAGATTGCCTTTGTCGATTGGCAGATGCCGAGCCTCAACGGCGTGGAAACGGGCAAGCGCATTCTGGCATTGCCCGATCTGCCAATCACGCCGCACCTCGTCATGGTGACGGCCTATGGCCGCGAGGAGGTGCTGGGCCAGGCCGAGGATAGCGGTTTCGAAAGTGTACTGATCAAGCCCGTCACGTCCTCGATCTTATTCGATGCCGTGATCGGCGCGCTCGGCCGCAGCGGCAACGGCAAGGAGGCCGCGCAGGCCGCGCCGTCGTTCGAGCTCGACCGGATGCGCGGCACCCGCATCCTCTTGGTCGAGGACAATGAAATCAATCGCGAGGTCGCGCTGGGTCAGCTCGAAGAGGCGGAAGCCTTCGTCGATATCGCGGAGAACGGGGAGGTGGCGCTCAGGCTGGTCAAGGCGAACGATTATGACGCCGTTCTGATGGACATGCAGATGCCGGTGATGGACGGGATCGAGGCGACAAGGGCGATCAGGGCGGACCGGCGCTTTGCAGGACTTCCTATTATCGCGATGACCGCCAACGCCATGGCGTCGGATCGGGAGCTGTGCCTGGAAGCCGGCATGAACGACCATATCGCCAAGCCGATCGACCCGGACCAGTTGTTCGGCGTGCTGCTGCATTGGATCAAGCATGGCAATGACGGCCAATCCATGCATGAGCCGACATTCGCGCAGACGCAGCCGATGCCGACCGTGCCTATCGATATCGAGATTCCCGGAGTCGACGTGCGGTCTGGCTTGCGGCGTACCGGCAGCAATGCCAAGCGCTACAAGACGCTGCTCAGCCGCTTTGCGCAGCAGGAGGCGGGCGCGGTCGAAACGATGCGAACGGCGCTCGCCATGGGGGACGCGGCGACCGCAGAGCGCGCCGCGCATTCCTTGAAGGGTGCCGCGGGCACGCTCGGAGCCACGGCTTTATCCGGCATGGCCGCTGAAGCGGAGACGGCGATCAAGCTTGGGCAGCGCCCCGACCAGGCCCTGGCAACTCTCGGGCTCGCCTTGGCGCGTGTCGTCGACGGCATTCGCCGCGCGCTTCCGGAGACCAGCGATGGTGACGCGTCCCCAGCCGCGAATCCCGCGACCGTGTTGGAGCCGCTGGCGAGGTTGAAGCGTCTGCTCGAGAACGACGATGGCGAGGCGGCGGACTTTATGATTGAAACGCAAAGCCGCTTGGCGCGGGTGCTGCGGCCCGACGAGTTGAAGACGCTTAACGATCGGGTGGGCCATTTCGATTTCGACTCCGCGCTAAAATGCCTCTCCGGGATTGCCGAACGCTTGTCCTTGGATCTCGAAAGTCAGTGATGTCGACCTCCGACAACAAGCTCGTTCTGATTGTCGACGACACGCCGACCAATCTCGGCGTGGTGTCCGGAGTCTTGAAGGACATTTATCGGACCAAGGTGGCAACCAACGGCGAGAAGGCGCTGGCGATCGCTGCCGCCGCCGACAAGCCGGATCTCATTCTGCTCGATGTCATGATGCCGGGCATGGACGGGTACGAGGTCTGCCGCCGGCTCAAGGCCGATGCTTCCACACGCGATATTCCGATCATCTTCCTCACGGCGAAGATCGACGCGCTCGATGAGGAGAAGGGCTTCGACGTCGGCGCCGTCGACTACATTCATAAGCCGTTCTCGGGCCCGATCGTACTGGCCAGGGTCAAGACGCAGCTCGCGCTGCAAGCGGCGCTCAGGGAAGCGGAAGACGCGCGCGTGCAAGCCGATGAATTGCTGCACGCTTTGCTACCGAAAAAGGCTGCGGACGAAATCAGAAGTATCGGCACTGTGATCCCGAGGCGCTACGAAAACGTGGCGGTCCTATTCTGCGACGTGACCAATTTCACCGCCTATTGCGACCAGCACGAGCCCGAGGATGTCGTGTCGAGGCTCGATGCGCTGTTCGTGATTTTCGAACGGGTCACGGCGAAGCACGGGCTCGAGAAGATCAAGACCATCGGCGATGGGTTCATGGCTGCCGCGGGCCTCCTCCAGAAGGTGGAGAACCCGATCGCCTCAGCGGTACGCTGCGGCCTGGAAATGGCGACGACACTGATCGATGCCCATCTCGGCTGGGAGGTGAAAGTCGGCGTGCATTCCGGCCCCGTGGTCGCGGGCGTCGTGGGGCAGGAACGCTATCAATTCGACATTTGGGGGGATACGGTGAACGTCGCCGCGCGCATGGTCGAGATGAGCTCGCCCGGCAGCGTCGCAGCCACACGGGAAATCTTCGAGCTGGTGTCAGGAGAATTTCACGGCGAGCCACTCGGCGAGTTGGAAATCAAGGGTAAGGGCATGATCGCCGTCATCGGCGTGCGTCCGCGCTGAGATCGGGCTGAAGGGGGAAACGCGTGGATAATATCGTTGGGTCGGCTTCGAGCTCCGAGGCAAACGAGTCCCGAAGGGATAAAGTGAAGCGTGTCGCCCTCGAAGAGGCGAAGCAGTTTCTTGGCATTTTCCTTTATCTCGCGATCGTGTTCGGCATATTCGTGTTGCATGAGTGGATCGTGCTGAGCAGCAATCATGTGGGCTACCGCTTTTACGGTCTTGCGCTCATCAACGCGCTGATCTTCGGCAAGATCTTGCTCGTGGCCGAGCACTTTCATTTCGCCGAGCAGTTCAAGGGTAAGCCGCTCGCCGTTCCGATCATCTACAAATCCGCCGCCTTCACGGCATTGCTGATCGTCGCTTACATCATCGAGGAGGTCCTCCTCGGGTTATTGCATGGGAAAAGCGCGGCTGAGGGGATGCCAAGTGTTGGCGATGGAACGATCTGGGGATGGCTCTGTATCACCCTTATTATGACCTTCGCGCTGGTTCCCTTCTTCGCCTACCGGGAGATGAGCCGGGCGCTTGGCGCGGCCGAGCTTCGCCATCTCCTTATCGGTCGCGGGTCTAGACCGTGAGTACGCGCATAAGTCAATCGACGCGGCGAGAACGCAAAGCGGTAGCGGCGCGGCCCGCGAGAAAGGAAGGTTACGCGGAGCTGCGCGAGCGTTTGCGCGACCCGCTCCTTACCGTACTGACGCTGCTGCTTGGCTTCTTGTTGTTCGTCGTCGCGCCGATGCATGCCGCCGGCA
>Ga0315274_10015791_pt1 | contig 10685 bp, 7 predicted proteins | sample YL17G02_20_MG_FD_203700 | JGI IMG/M metagenome (GOLD analysis project Ga0315274, IMG submission 203700) | Sediment microbial communities from Yellowstone Lake, YNP, Wyoming, USA - YL17G02_20 | ecosystem: Environmental > Aquatic > Freshwater > Lake > Sediment | place: USA: Wyoming | collected...
CTTTAAAATCATCAACGGTTCGCAAAGGAACCGTACTCATGATATCATTTGTAGCACCTGGTGCATCCAACATCATTTTGATATTTTGTTTTGTGTGGTCTTGGTAAAACTGAGGAAACTCCGAACGAATTTGTCTCAATGATTTGAGCATAATCTCAGAGTCCACAGGGCTAAAGGGAAAGACATACTCGAAATCGCCAATGGGAAGTTTACCTGGCGTATACCATTCATAAAATTGAGCTACCTGAACGACCCCTGATTTTAGTAGCTCAATATGCTCCGCAGGGGCACCAAGGCTACATCCCCAATAGGTTTCGAAAGTTATTTGTCCTTTGGTACGTTTAGTTACTTCGTCCTGCCAAATCTTCATCACTTCGCTCATCATTGACGACTCCGGCGGGGGAAATACAGCTGCAGCTTTTAGCTTAACTGGCATTTGTGCAAAGGTATATTGAACATTGAAACAGAACACCAAGGCTGCAAAAAGTATAACAAATCCTACTGACAACATTTTTCCCAATCTTCGTTTGCTGGTATACATTTCTTTAACCTCCTTTTAAATTTGTTGTTCCCTAAAAAATGTAGAATAAAATTTTGCCCATATTACTTAACAATGGCTACCGCCCTAACCGGCGATGCTGTTCCACCGTCAATCGCAAGTGGGAGTGCTGTTAATTTAAACCTCTTCGGAAGCTCAAGGACTGCAGGGAAGAGTTTTAAGTTTTCGATGATATAAAAATCATATTTCTTTTGTAAATTATGTGCAGGCCATAAGTTTTGATCAGTATCGATCTCATCTTCATCCACACCAAAGATTTTAACTCCTTTTTCTTTCACTAAGTACTCAACTGCATCGACCGATAACGGCACTATGTAGTCGGAATAGGGGGGGAAACCAGTAAAAGGTTTTTCCATTTGCGTGAACATCTTTGATATTCCAGTGTAAATAATTGGCACCTCATCGGGTTTGATCTCCTCTCGAACTAAATCATTTTTAGTGATAAATTCGCCTGGTTTCTTATAAGAAAGGTCAATGAGCACTGCGTCCCTCTCTAAAAAGAACTCAGGCGGGATTTCATCGATACACTTACCCTTGGGATTGAAGTTAGCTGGAGCATCCACGTGGGTTTGAACGTGATCACTAAAAAATAATTGCTTGGTCTCTTGGAGTCTCGTATAATGAATGTCATGCCAGGAAACAATTGTAGAGCGCCATTGCTTTGTCCAAGACTGTCTAATAGGTTTTTCAGGAATCATATAGGAGAGATCGTATAATTTACCATGGGTCTCATTCTCTTTCCCATCCCCTATAACCGCTAACGCCCTGACCGGAGAACCGCTCCCACCTTCCCACTTGAGGGGATGGCAAACTAACCTGAATCTATTAACGGGCACCTTATCTAAGTTAGCCAAGTTTTCAAAGTGGAAAAACTCCGCCTCCCTAAGGTAGTGGTGAGGATACAAATAGTCAGGTGCGATGTCGATCGATGGTTGATCAACTCCGATCACTCGTATTCCCTGGTTTAAAAGCCATTTTAGCGCCTCTATTCTCAGCGGCACGACGCTATGGCAATACTCCCAAGAAGGAACTTTTTTGTAAGCATCCGTCCTGATAAGGACAATGTCCCCTTTCTTGATCCCTCCTACTTTCTTGGCCGCTTGCTCAAGGGATTCCACCGTCACCCAGTCTCCACTGATCATCCGCTCGCCCGGAGGCTTAAATGGGTCGTACTCGATGGGCTTTTTATCAGAGTGGTCCAGTATCACTGCTTCACCACATAATGTGTCTAAAGGCATTCTGTCGATGGTATCGCCATGAGCGTTGATGTGATAAACCGAATCTATGTGAGTGCTGGCATGATCGCTCATGCTGATAAAACACGTACGATAAAGTTCCTTAATCCGCCCATAGGTTCTAAGAATGCCAGTGCCCTCATAGGTATCGGCGTTAACCACAAACTGATGAGCCAAACCCCATAAGCCAGTAGCTCCATAAAAAACCGGGAAATTACTTGATACCTTCATCGACAAATCTATAACCTGCTTTTTCATGACAATCTCCTTTCTTATGCTAATCTAAACTCCAAAATAGATTGCATCGACTATAGGTTTCCTTTTGTGATTTATTTTTTATCTCCTTGACATCTACTTATGCTATGAATCACCTCCCTTAACTGCTATCATTGCTCCAGCTCTTATGTCATCGGCCTATGTGGCTAGTCGTTTACTTTATCTAGAAGTCACCTCTGAATTGGGTCATCGTTAATCCATCATAATTTGCAGTGATATATATGGCAATGGTCTTATATTAGTGTTGAATTGGTATTTTACTCCAACCGCGAGCAGCATCCGTAATAACTTCTGAGAACGTGGGATGAGCCTTAACTACTTGGCCTAGATCTTCAATCGAGGCTTCCAAATTCATAGCCAGAAGGCATTCGCCAATCAGCTCAGTAGAATGCTCTCCGATAATGTGGACACCTAGAATCTGCCCTAACTCCTTATCAGTGATAATCTTAACAAACCCCTCAGGTTCTCCCATGGCTAAAGCTCTTCCGTTGTGGAGAAAAGGGAACTTTCTTACCTGTATGTCATGCCCCCTTTTTTTTGCCTCAGATTCCTTCATGCCCACAGAGGCTACTTCAGGAAAGGTATAAATACAATTAGGAATTTTCTGATAATCCACTTCGCAAATTTTGCCCATTATATTTTCTACCGCCACGATTCCTTCGGCCGAAGCCGCATGGGCAAGCATCATTTTCCCAACAGCATCTCCTATTGCATAAATCCCCTCGATATTTGTCTCCATTCTCGAATTGACCTTGATGAATCTTTCCTTCATTTGGATTCCTATTTTATCTAGGGTAAGACCATCTGTACTGGGGTTCCTCCCAACTGCTATAAGAACTTTCTCTCCGAGAAGTCTTTCACGTTTTCCATCGCGGTCCATTGTTACTTCCACCTTTCCATTATGGGAGGAAACAGATGCAGTAAGGACTTTCACTCCAGTAAGAAGCTCAATTCCTTGCTTCTCAATTAATAAACTTAAACCTCTAATGACCTCTTCATCCTCTGTTGATATAATATGGGGAAGCATCTCAAGGATTGTTACCTTTGTACCCAACCCATTAAAAATCGTAGCCAATTCAACACCAACCACTCCACCTCCTATAATCAGAATATCCTTAGGGATTTCTCTCAAATCCATAACCTCATCGCTTGAAATAATTTTTTTTCCGTCAATCTTCACTGTGGGGAGAGACGCCACTTGGGACCCAGTTGCTATAATCACATTCTTGCCTTTAAAAATTTTGACCTTACCATTTGAAGAAACTTCAATTGTCTTTAAATCGGCAAACCTTCCAAAACCCCTAACGAAGGTAACTCCGTGGCTCTCTAAAAATATAGAGATGCCTCGCCTCATCGTCTTAACAACTTCGTTCTTCCTGGTGACCATTTTTTTTAGGTTAATCGCAATCTTTGAACCATTGATGTATACATCCGACTCCCTCACTTTCCGGTAGGCGCGGACATCCGACAGGAATGATTTGGTTGGAATGCAACCTCTATTGAGACAGGTTCCGCCTAACTCATCCCTTTCGACAAGAAGAACTCGAGCGCCTAATTGCGCTGCTCTGAGCGCAGCCATATATCCTCCGGGACCAGCCCCAAGAATGACCACATCGAAAACAGCTTCTGAAGGAGGTGAAAAAGTGGAAGGTGTTTGGCTAAGTGGTTGAGATATAAATGGTCCTGGAGGAGCAGATTCTATTATGATCTTTTTATATTTCTCAGGGAGTTTCTCACCTGTCTCAGTAATTATAGCAACCAATGTGAGAACTGGAACTTCTACGTTTTCGGGAACAATTATTTTCCTAAGTATTCCAGTTCCTGGCGACTCTACCTCCGTTACCAATTTGTCTGTCTCAACCTCAAAGATGGGTTCACCCTTTTTTACAAAATCACCTTCAGATTTTAGCCATTTAATGATTTTGCCCTTCTCGATGGTGATGCCTAACATAGGAATGACAACTTCAATTGCCATTCAGATCCTCCTCGCGCCAAAAAACGAAAAGTAAAGAGTCGTATAGGAGAAATTTTAGCTCTTTGCCTATCTAAAACGACTGTTGCATAAAAGTGAATATGGGATTTTCTAATCTATTCTTTAATGACTGTAAGAAAGCTGCTGCAACAGCACCATCTACAATTCGATGATCTACAGAAAGACCAAGACGAGCTATTTTCTTTGTATCGACTTGGCCATTTTTTAGAGCTAATTGATCGTAGGTTTTCCCCACACTCAATATGCCACTTTGAGGTGGATTGAGGATTGCTGTAAAGAAAAGAATGTCAAATTGAGCCAAACTGGAAACAGTGAAGGTGCCCCGTTCTATCTCTTCTAACTTCAATTTACCTTCCCTTGCTCGTTCCACAAGGTCTGCCCGCATCTGAGCAATTCTGCCAAGCCCCAGCCGATCTACCTGAGGAATCGCTGGAACAATGAGCCCCTCCTTCATTGCTACAGCTAATCCAACATTGATCTCAGGCATGACATATATATTTTCGTCTTTTACCATAGCATTTAGCATAGGGAATTCCCGGATGGTTATAGCCACTGCCTTAATCAGAAAATCATTGATAGAGATACGTACTTTGAACTCTTTTTCAAAAGCCTCTACGATTTTTTCTCGCGATTGGATCAGCCCATCCATCTCAACATCTGTAAAAAAATAAATATGGGGGGCCGTAAAGGCACTTTGGGCCATCCGCTTGGCAATCACTTTCCTTATCTGAGTCATGGGTATCGTCGTTCCGAAAATTTCCTTATCTTCGGCTGAACCCTCTTTTTCTTTCTTAATGGTTGGCTTCAAAGCCTGCATAACATCAGCCATCATAATCCTTCCCCGAACACCCGTGCCTGCGATCATTTCAAGAGAAATCCCTTCCTTTTCTGCTAGTTTTCGAGCAAGGGTAGAAACACGAACTTTTTCCTTTATAAGGATTTGTTTAACCGCACTAATTGTAACCTTGTATGGTTCTATATCTTTTGGAAGGATGATTTTCCTAGGACCTGAACCTTTAACAAGGGAGAGATCGATTCCTTCCTTTCTCGCTTTCCATCTGGCTGCGGGTACTGCTTTAACCTGCACCGGCGTGTTCAAAGTATTCGATTCTTGAAACATTTCCTCCTCATATTATATATATTCTTTCATCTTGTTTACCGCTTCCCTTATGTCTTCTTCATTTGGAATATAGGCCTGTTCGAGGGGAGGGCTAAAAGGAACTGGGGTATCAGGAGATCCCACTCGAAGGATAGGAGCCTGCAAATATTCCACTGCCTCTTCGGCGACAATGGCCGAAATCTCAGCGCTCACACCACATGTAACCTGTCCCTCGTCGCCCACAATAAGTCTTCCTGTTTTCTTCACAGATTCAAGGACTAATTCTTTATCAAAGGGCTTAAGCGTCCGAGGATCAATGATCTCAATTTCAATTCCTTCTTTTGCGAATTCTTCTGCCACCCTGAGTGATCGGTTTACCATTTCATGGGTGGCCACAATTGTGATATCTTTACCTTTCCTTTTCACATCGGCCTTCCCAAAAGGAATGGTATAATACTCTTCAGGAACATGACCTTTTGTAGCGTAAAGTTTCTTGTGTTCAACAAATATAACTGGGTTTTCGTCAAGAATAGCTGTATTCATCAGGCCTTTGGCATCATAAGGATTTGAAGGAGCGACGACCATTAGGCCTGGGATGTGTATGAAGAAAGCATGAAAACTCTGAGAGTGCTGGGCCGCGGTTCCTCTCCCCGCTCCGATATTGATCCTTAACACCATGGGCACTTTGCCTCGGCCCCCAAACATGTAGTGAATCTTAGCCATTTGGTTAAAAATCATATCCATAGCACATGTGGTAAAATCGATAAACATGATTTCCACCACTGGTCTCAACCCGGTCATAGCAGCCCCTATTGCAGCCCCGACAAAACCTGCTTCAGAAATGGGAGTATCGATAATTCGCTCGGGACCAAATTGATCGAGAAGACCGGCTGTAACCTGAAAGATGCCCCCGTATTTCCCGATATCTTCACCCATAAGAAATACTCTCTCATCATTTTCAAGGTTATATGCTAATGCCTCATTAATTGCCTGCGCGTAGGTAATTTCTCTCATAAGATTGGTTTTTCTTTTTTAAACGTAAACATCTTCATAAATATCTTGAGGATTAGGAAAAGGACTTTCATTTGCAAACGCAACCGCTTCTTCGATCTCTTTCCCGATTTCTTCCCAGATCTTTTTTACTTTTGAGGTTGTCAGTATTTTTTCGCCAATTAGTTTTTCTTCGAATCGTTTAATGGGACATTTCTTAATCCATTCTTGAATTTCTTCCGTGGTGCGATACCGTCTCCCCTGATTCGGATCCCCCTCATGATGCCCTCGCCAGCGATAGGTTTTACATTCGATCAACGTAGGCCCTTCCGCTGCTCTAGCCCTTTGTACGGCCTTGCCGGAAGCTTCATAAACAGCCATGACATCATTACCATCCACAGTTACTCCCAGGATATTATAGGCCATGGCTCGAATGGAAATATCCTGGATGGCCTGATGCTGCTTCTGCGAGACCGAGATCCCGTAAAGGTTGTTTTCACAGACAAAAACCACGGGGAGTCGATGGACAGAGGCGAAGTTGAGCCCTTCATGGAAGGTACCATTGTTGCTTGCACCGTCCCCAAAGAAGCAGACTGTTACCTGATTGGTCTTTCTCATTTTGGCGGAGAGGGCTGCGCCAACTGCAATGGGAATTCCACCTCCGGCAATCCCATTTGCACCCAGAATGCCGATATCAATATCGGCAATATGCATTGAGCCACCTTTTCCTTTGCAATACCCCGTCTTCTTCCCAAAGAGTTCTGCCATCATATATTTCAGTTCAGCGCCTTTGGCAATGACGTGCCCATGGCCTCGGTGTGTGCTCGTTATATAATCGTCTTTTCTCAAATTAGCACAAACCCCCGCAGCCACGGCTTCTTCTCCAATATAAAGATGTACCAATCCAGGAATAAAACCTCTTGCGTATAAATCTATTATTTTTTCTTCAAATAACCTTATTGTTACCATTTTCCTGTACAGATTAAGCATTTGTTCTCTGGAAAGATTCATCTACATCCTCCAACTTTTTTACTTTCGATATAAATCTGCATGGAGTGTGCCAATTCTCACGGTTAGAATTTTGAATAATATCAATTAATTAAGACATACTTTTGTGGAGAAAAGAAAGGATTGTGTCAATTTGACACATGACCAGTGCTATACATCAGCACAATCTGTATCATACTGACACACTCATTGAAATTCGTGGACTGTGAGTTTAAGCGCTTTAATTCGTCGGTGCATGGTGCTTCTTGAAATCTGTAATTTCCGGGCTGATTCAGATACGTTCCCTTTACATTCTCTTAACGTTCTCACAATCAAAGCCTTTTCCTCTTCTTTTAATGTCATTACTTCATTTACCAGGGGTTTTGGAACAGTCAAATTATTAATCAAACGACTGGGTAAATGCTCTGGTTTTATGAGTCCATCTCCACAGGTTATAGAAGCCCTTTCTAGGTAGTTTTCAAGTTCTCTGACATTCCCTGGCCAATGATAGGATCCTAAGATACGAACCGCATCTTCTGAAATCTTTATTGAATCCATCCCGAGCTTATTGGCAATACGTTTAAGGATATGCTCTATAAGCTCAGAAAGATCCTCGATACGGTCTCTCAGAGGAGGTATAGCAATTTCAATCACATTTAAGCGGAAATAAAGGTCCTCTCGAAAGTTCTTATTGTTCACCTCCTCCAAAAGATCTTTGTTTGTCGCGGCGATAACTCGAACATCAATCTTTCGAGGTTCATTATCTCCCAATCGAATAACCTTATTCTCCTGAAGTACCCTGAGGATCTTTGCCTGCATCTCAAGAGGCATTGAACTGATTTCGTCTAAAAAGAGAGTTCCTTGATCTGCAAGCTCAAACTTTCCAATCTGCCCCCCCTTTCTTGACCCTGTAAACGCACCTTGTTTATATCCAAAAAGCTCGGCCTCTATCAGCTCCCTGGGAATAGCTGCACAACTCACTGCTACAAAAGGACCGTTTTTCCGCATACTCTCGTTGTGAATGGCCTGGGCAAATAACTCCTTCCCAGTACCACTCTCCCCCAACAACAAAATCCTCGAATCCGTTTTGGAGCCAATTTTTGCCAATTCAATCTGACGAAGAAGTTGCCAGTTTTTTCCTTTCATATCTCCAAACGTAAATCTTGCATCGTTCCCTGCAAATCTTTGTATCAGTTCATGGACTCTTTGCTTCTCGGTCAGAATCAGAATTTTTCCAACAATCTTTCTCTCCATTTTGATAGGCCGAGTGGATAAAATGAAAAAATTGTGCTTCCCCGAGACATTCACTGATACTTCTAAGTCCGAAACATGGATTTCTCCAAGTATTTCTTCCCACACTTTATCATTGAGGTTTATCTCTGATCTCAGTGACTTTCCCATAAGATCCTTTTTTGAAAAGCCAAGCATCTTTTCAGCGATACGATTGATATGAGTTATTTTCCCATCCTTAGTAATGGCAATGATTCCTTCGGAGATAGAATCTAAAAGAGAATCCAAATAACAACCAAGTTTTGTTTTTTCGCCCAATAATTTTTCTTCTCCAATCTTATTCTCAATCGCTTTTGCCGCAGAGATCACCATACCCAATGTATGCTGATGGATTCCAATTGATTTCCCAGAGAGGGTGATCATGCCCAAAAGTTCTTTTTCGGGAGAAAAAACCGGAGAAGAAGAACATGTCCATGAATGATGACTCGCCTTGAAATGCTCACAGCCAGTAATTTGAATTGCCTTTCTCAGGAGCAAGGAAAGGCCGATGGCATTTGTCCCCACCTCCTCTTCTGTCCGGCAACACCCGGGGAGATAATTATTGGCCGCTGCCATCTCTATGATTTCTTCATCGCCGTGAACATCGAGGACATAACCATCACTATCAGAAAGTGTGATGATAAATCCAGAACCCCTTACAGCTGATTCCAATACTTGCAAAAATGGTCTGGCATAATCCATTAAAGCGGAATTTCTTTGAAGCCGTTTGGCGATTTCTTCTTGTGACAGGCGAATTGGCTGTTTCGGAGCATACGGATCTAACTTATGCACAAAAAGGCACCGCTTCCAAGATTCGGCAACCTCTTCTCGAATAGTCCCGGTGTCAATCTCCCTTGTTTTAATGAATTTTTTCCAAACTTGATATACTTGATCAATAGCTAAGTCTGTCATAGCAAAGATATCTTTATATTAATGCTAGGAAGATGTCAAGAGGTTCTGGAAAACCAACAACGTAAGAGGGTTCCACAGAATTCATTACGAGTCAAATTGAAACGGGCTATCGATTCTTACTCTGACTTTATAGAAGTTTTTATTAAATCTTCCGTTCATCAAATCACAAAAATGAATATTCAAGTCCTTGGGCCAAATTCCCGATCTTGCTTAGATTTTTGCTATTTTTTCCTGCCCTACTTCAACCCTACACACAAGAGTGAAGGTCAATAACTAAAATAAAACCCGCTCTCTGAGCTCAATGCATCAGACGTCGCTAGTGAAGATATGTTTCGACAAGGGACTAGAGATCCCCTGTGGCTTTTTAATTCGTTGACCTTCATTTATTTTTGAAGACGGTGTAACCTCACAGGATACGGTTGAAGGAAAAACTATTCCATGATTTTAGAAGAACGGCGATCAGAGATAGGATCAGATCATGAGTCCCCGAGAGAGTGGCCATGATGATCTCAGGCCATAAGACCCGGAGCGTGTTTGACCGCTACAACATCGTCAGTGACCAGGATCTTGGGGAAGCAGCAAAGAAGAAACAGATATACCACGAGAAGCAAAACTCCACGATTGAAAGTATCGATCACAGACGTGGAGAAATTATTCCCCTCCACCAAGGGAAGGGCCAATTTCCTCAAGATGGGAACTCCGCGGTCACAATTTACGGACAATCGGAGGAAATTCAATAAAAAAGGGATCAACCTTAAGTTGGCTAACCCCTTGATTTTTTGGTGCCTAGGGCCGGACTTGAACCGGCACGGTGGGGGGCCACCGAGGGATTTTAAGTCCCTTGCGTCTACCAATTCCGCCACCCAGGCGTTATTACTTAAGTCGTTAGTTGTGAGTCGTGAGTTGTTTATCCAAAATTATCTTGTTTGAATCCTTTTGTCAACTCCGTTTTCACTCTGTTTTCACCCTGTTGTTTTCACCCTCACCCGCACCCTCTCCCGTCAAGGGAGAGGGAAAAAGTGGACGCTTCTTGTTCAGTCAGGGATGAAAATACGTATCTTGTCTAATGGAAAGACTTGTGTTAGAAGGGATGAATATCGAGTAGGAAGGTTAGAAACCTGGTCCTGCCTTGTCTAGGGTAAACCCCGTTAGAAATTCCAGCGGGGCATTATTTCTAACGGGGTAAACGGACATATTTCAAATAAGGAGGAAAAAACAATGCGATCCGATAGGATGAAAAAGGGTCTGGAAAGAGCACCCCACCGCTCTCTTTTCAAGGCCCTGGGGCTTACGGATGAAGAGATTGAGCAACCCATGATTGGAATTGCCAATTCAGCCAATGAAGTCATTCCAGGACACCTCCAC
>Ga0315274_10015798_pt1 | contig 10684 bp, 13 predicted proteins | sample YL17G02_20_MG_FD_203700 | JGI IMG/M metagenome (GOLD analysis project Ga0315274, IMG submission 203700) | Sediment microbial communities from Yellowstone Lake, YNP, Wyoming, USA - YL17G02_20 | ecosystem: Environmental > Aquatic > Freshwater > Lake > Sediment | place: USA: Wyoming | collected...
CAGAAAGAACCGGGTTTTTTGGGTTCTTTAAAGTCCCTAGTCAAAAGGAAGTATTACGACGTCAAAGCGGTTGACGACGTTTCTTTTGAAATTCAAGAGGGGGAGCTAGTGGGTTTTATCGGCCCCAATGGCGCGGGCAAAACCACGACCCTGAAATGTCTTTCCGGGCTTTTGTATCCGACTGCGGGTTCAATTTCTGTTTTAGGCTTTAACCCCTGGGATAGGAAACACAGTTTTTTAAAGCAGATTTCCCTGGTCATGGGTCAGAAAAACCAACTCTGGTGGGACTTGCCGGCCATTGAAACTTTTAACTTGAACAAAGAGATTTACGAAGTGCCTGATAGTCAGTATAAAAAAACTTTAGATGAGTTGGTTCAGCTGCTTGGAATAGAAGATATTTTAAAGGTGCAGGTGCGTAAATTATCACTTGGCCAGCGGATGAAATGCGAGCTGATTGCTGCGCTTTTGCATTCGCCCAAAATTTTATTTTTAGACGAGCCGACCATTGGTTTGGATGTTGTTTCCCAGAAAAAGATTCTTGATTTTGTCAGAGATTACAATAAAAGTCATCAGGCGACGATTATTTTGACCTCTCACTATATGGGCGACATAGAGCAGCTTTGCCAAAGAGTGATGATTATTGACAACGGCCGGCTTTGCTTTGACGGCCAGCTTTCAGATATTGTCCAGAAATACGCCGACCACAAGCTCGTGTCTTTGATTTTAGACAAAGAAGTTGACCCTAGTGTTGTCGCCAAAGTGTTTCCAGTTAAAGAGTATAATTTTCCTAAATTGGTTTTGATGCCCAAAAGAGAGCAGGTAACCGGTATTACCAGCCGGGCCTTAGAGCAGCTGCCGGTGAAGGACTTGAGCATTGAAGAGCCGGCGATTGAAGACATTATCAGAGAACTCTTTACCGGCAAGGATTACGCTTAATATGTTTATCGGCCATTTGGGTTTATCATATTTAATTTCCCAGGCGCCTCGGGCTTGGGGCAAAAAACTTTCTATAAAGGAAGTCATCTTTTTGCTTGTAGTTGGTTATATTCTTGACCTAGATTTGTTCATTACCGGGCTTGCCGGGGTCAACCACCACTATTTAGGGGTTCATACGCCCGTCTCCGCCTTTTATTTAGGGTTGCTGCTATATTTTCTTTTGCGGGGGCGGATTTCTAAAACTGCTTTGTTTTTGGTTTTTCCGGTCTTGTTAGGACACCTCGTTTTAGACGATATTGCTTACTGGTTTCATATTTTGGGCTGGCAGGCGTGGAGTCAATTCCCCCAGATTAACTGGCTTTATCCTTTTGCCGTGCAAGGGGCAACTGATTTCAGTCAGTTGAATTTTTTAGAAATAATCAGGTTTTATATTATTAAAGCGCCTGTGAATGCTTTTTTGGAAGTTATACTTGTTTTGCTTGCCTTATTCGTTTTTAGCAGTCGTAAAAAATAAGCGTGGGAGGTCCGACCTCCCACAATCTTAATATAATAGCAGTTGATTCTTTATGATAAAACTCGTTAAAAAAACTGTTTTCTACATTGCGCCAACAAAGCTTTTTCATTTTGATTCCACTTTTTTCAAGCCGGCGCATTTTCCATCCAACGACATGAGATGGGAGTCTGGAAAAAGGTGGCAGACAATGCTTTTTGGCGGTCAGAAAGTAGGCACGGTTTTTGAGAACGCCGGCACAACAAAAAATCCAAAAGTTAAAGTCGCTATTTATTCTCAAAAGAAATTATCTCCAGAATTCATTGACTCGGTCAAAAACGAGGTGATTTGGCGCTATAATTTAAACTTGGATTTATCGGGTTTTTACAAAGACGTCGGCAAAGACCCGCTTTTGGAGCCGATTATCAAAAAGTTTCACGGTTTGCGGCCCATGCACGCCGGGTCTTTATATGAGTATTTGATTATTGATATTGTTTTACAGAACGCTACTGTCCGCCGCTCGGTTTCAATGATGCAATCCTTGTTTGAGAACTACGGAACATTATTAGAGTTCGTCGGTCAGAGACTCTGGTGTTTCTGGGAGCCAGAAGTTTTAGCTAAAGCGGCAGAACAGAAATTAAGAGATTTGAAAATGGGCTATCGGGCGAAATCTTTAATTAAGGTATCAGAATCGTTTGCGAAAGGCGAGATGAACGAAATGGAGTTGAGGCTGGCGTTGCCGGAAGAACAAGAAAAATCCTTGATTTCCCTTTACGGTATTGGACCGGCCTCTGTCGGGTACATTATGTTTGATGCTTTTCACCAATGGGATTTTTTAAAGCACATTTCTCCCTGGGAGCAAAAAATCTACAATAAGATATTTTTCAACAAGGATTGGGAAAAAGAATTGGTGCCGGTTGAGAAAATGCTGAAACGTTTTGAAAAGTGGGGCAAATGGAAAAACTTGGCCATCCACTATGTCTGGGAAAATATCTGGTGGCAGAGGAGGAACGAGAAGGTTCCGTGGCTGGAAAAATTGATTCATCTTTGAGATAATGTACTAATGGAACTTCATCTCAAATATACTAATTTAGAGCCAAGCCCTGAATTAAAGATTTTTATCGGGGATAAGCTTGGTTTTTTGGCAAAACTCCCTCTACCGGCTGGAAAAGAAGTTCATGCCTGGATTGATATTGGCAGGACAACCCGCCATCACCAACGCGGCCTGGTGTGGTATGCCGAATGCCAAATAAAAATGCCGGGCAAAAAAACAATCAGGGCGACTTCAACCAATTACGATTTGGGAGCGGCTATGGACGAGGCCAAAGACGAAATTGAGCTGATTCTTAAAAAGACCCGCGACAAATACCAGGAGAATATCCGTCGGAGCAGAAAGTTAAAGTAGTTTTGTTTTCAGCACAGCAAAAATTTTCTAAAAATATGCTAAAAGCCATCAAAAAACGGCGGAGCGTCAGGGAATACTTACCAAAAGAGGTGGAAAAGGAAAAATTGGATGAGATTTTGAAGGCGGCCATGTTTGCTCCGACCGCTCACCATAGCCGGTCATGGGAATTTGTTGTCGTCAAAGACAAAAATATTAGGGAAAAACTTTCACGGGCTACTGCCTGGGCGGGTTTTGCCAAAACCGCGCCGATAATTCTTGTTCTCTGCTCAAAAGAAGATCCTTTTTGGGTTGAAAACTGCAGTATTGCCGCCGAGAATATTTATCTTGAAGCCACTAATCAGGGCTTGGGAACTTGTTTCATTCAAGTGAATCGCCAGATGATAAAAATAGAGGGCAAAAACAGCGAGGATTATATTAGGGCTTTGCTCAAAATCCCTAAGGGCGTCAGGGTTTTGTGCTTAATGCCCTTGGGCTATCCGGCCGAGAAAAAAGGCGAGCATGAAGATTCAGAGTTTGATACTAAAAAAATTCATCACGATAAATGGTAAAAACAATGCCGGAGAGATGGGTTGTGAGCGTTGTTTTTAGTTAAACAGAGAAATTATTAACTATAGGGTTTTCTAAGGATTCAAAATCTTTTGATTTCATCAAGACGGATTTGGTGTGTGCTCCGGCGTTGAAAACAATTTCTTCGTTTTCAAAAACTTTTTGGTCGCAATAGGTTTTTAAGTTCATAGCGCTGCCAAAAGGGGGAATGGCGCCGATTTCCAAACCAGTCAATTCTCTTACTTCATCTGCGGTCAAAAGCCGCAGGTTTTTTATTTGGTAGAGTTTTTTAAAGATTTTAGTGTCAACTTTTTTATCTCCGGGGACGACAATTAAAACGGGTTTATCACCCGCTTTGAAGATAATCGCCTTGGCCCCTTGGCACATTTTAGTGTTTCTGATTTTAGCGGCTTGTTCTGAAGTAAAAACCGGCTCGTGTTCAAAAAGCTGGTAGGGGATGCCATTTTGTTTTAGCAGAGTAATGATTTTCTCAAAAACCGGGCTGGTTTCAATCATTGTTTTTGATAGTATTTTTTGTTTTTGAGTTCTTCGGGCAAGAGATTGCCGGTGTCGTATTTTTGGTAGTCTTTGCCATAACCCAAGTTTTCCATTAGCTTAGTTTCCGGATTCCTTAACTTCAACGGGATGGGTAGGTTGCCGTATTTTTTCACGTCTTCCATGGCGGCAAAAAGGCCATTGTAAGAACTGCGGTCTTTTTTCGCTTGGCATAAATATACGACGCCGTGGGCCAAGTTAATGGCACATTCCGGATAGCCGATTTCTTGGCAGGCTTTGAATACCTCATTAGCAACTACTAAAGCGGTGGGCTGGGCATTACCTATGTCTTCGGAAGCAAAAATCACCATTCGCCGGGCGATAAAAAGCGAGTCTTCGCCGGCGTCCACCAGCCGTGCCAGGTAATATAAAGCGGCGTCAGCGTTGGAAGCGCGCATTGATTTAATAAGCGCGGAAATAGTGTTGTAGTGCTCTTCGCCGGCTCGGTCATACCTCAAAAACTTGCTCTGTAGCGCATTCTTTAGGTTATCTAAGGTCGGATTCTCGTAAAGTCGGACGCCAGCCTCTAAAAGGTTCAAGGCCTGCCTGGCGTCGCCATTGGCAAATCTAACGATAAAATCGCGGGCATCGGACGAGAGCTTGGTCTTTAATTCTTTGGCGCCAATGCTGACTATTTTTTCCAGATCTTTTTCACTTAATTCGTTCAAGACAAAAACCCGGCATCTTGAAAGCAAGGGGCTGATAACGGTAAAACTCGGGTTTTCCGTGGTGGCGCCAATGAGAATAATGGTGCCGTCTTCAACATAGGGCAAAAAAGCGTCTTGCTGGGCTTTGTTGAAGCGATGGATTTCATCAATAAAAAGGATAGTTTGCCGGTTTGTTTTTAACCGTTCTTTGGCTTCGCCAACGACCCTCAAAACATCGCTTTTTTTGGCGACCACGGCCGAGTATTCAACAAAATAGGCTTTGGTTTGGTTGGCAATAACCCTGGCCAGGGTGGTTTTACCTGAACCTGGCGGCCCCCAAAAAACCATTGAAAAAAGCCGGCCGGTTTCAATTACTAGCCGCAAGGGTTTGTTCGGCCCGACCAAGTGTTCTTGGCCAATGATTTGATTTAAGGTTTTTGGTCTGATTTTGTCGGCTAAAGGAGAAACCTCCATGTTTTTATGATTACAATTTAAAGAGTTTTGGCAGGAAAAGGAAGACCCCAACAACTACAGATAAGATGGTGGACAACAAAACCGCTGCCGCTGAAATATCTTTTGCCAATTTTGCCTTGTCTTTGATCTCCGGACTGACCAAGTCCACCAAGGCCTCCAAAGTTGTATTGATAAGTTCTAAAACCAAGACAAAACCGATAGTCAAGATAAGAATAGACATCTCGGTTGGAGAAAATCTGAGGATTATTGCCAGAAACAGGGAAAGAATGGCAATGATCGCTTGAATCCTGAAATTAGGCTCGTTTTTGAAGGCGGCGGCTAGTCCTTCAAAGGCGTAGGCAAAGCTTTTTGAGAGGGAGTGTTTTTTACTCATATATGTCTTTTTTGATAATGAAAACCAGTTCAGTTGGAAACAATATTTTTTCTATTTGCCACGGTTGGTTTCTAACTAAATCGTGGAATTGTTTGTAGTAAAAGTCAACCATTCCTTTGTGTCGGCCACCAATACTTGTAGTTGGAAAAGAGACGACCAAAAATTTTGCGGGCATTCTTTTTAAAATATCCAGCGAAATACCTTTTTGCTGGTGTTCTAACAAGGGTAGGATTTTAAACAGGAAAACGACGTCGGCTTGGGGAGATTTGTCGGTTAAAATATCGCCTAATTTTGTTTTAAAGTTATTTTTGCCGGCGATTTTGAAAACATTATTCAAAAAATCATTTTGGTCTTTATCAATATCAAAGCCCAGGTAGCGGCAGTTTTCCGGTAGGTTCATCCACGGCCAGGAGAGGGGATTTAAGCCGCAGGCCCAGTCAACAATAGTTTTGGGAGGACCAGTAATGGCAAAGATTTTCCGGTAAAAATCGTCTAAAATAGGGATTCTTTCTTTTATTGACGACTGAAGTTGTAGAATTGGCAAAACCGTTTTTCTAACCCTTTGAGAGTTTAGTTCGGCGGAGACCGGGTCTCCGCCAATTTTGAGGTTTTTTTCAAGTTCCGCCGATAATTTCTTAAAATCGGGCCGAGTGAGAAAATAAGCGCCCCAGATTTGGTGCAAAAGATCTCTGGCCCTTTTTTCACACTCTTTTGCCGGATATTTTTTAAGGCAATCTTTAACTACGCGCTCAATAGTTTTAAGGTAGAGCGCCTTATATTTTTTGGAAGAGGCGATACTCTCAATTATTTCTTTCGCATCAGGCTCCATTTTTGAACAATTAATTTTACTATGAGGGCACTTAGAATTCCGATTACAGCTCCTCCGATGACGTCTGTGGGCCAGTGAACGCCGGCAAAAACTCTTCCCAGAATCATGAGAAAACTGGCGACCAAAAAGATTGAGCCAAGTTTTTTATTTTCAAGAAATACGGCGGTAGACAAGGCAAAAAAGAAGGTGGCGTGGCCCGAAGGGAAAGACTTGAAGTTTTCGCTTGGCCAGGTTTCCACTAATCTCTTGGCAGCTTCCAGCACCATAAAAGGACGCGGCCGATGCAAAAATAAGCGGATACTCTCAACAATGACAATACGGGAAAGAATCAAGGCTGCAACTGTTTGCAAGAATATCTTGACTTTCTTTTTGTTCTGCAGAAAAAGAAAAACAAAGAAACCGTAGACCAAGACATAAGGGAGCCAGACAGCAAGAAAAACCATTATTTTATCTAAAATTGCGCAAGATCCGGCAAGGCCGTTCAGTTTTTGAAATAAAAAAAAGTCTGATGCAAAAATCATTTAAGCTGTTTTCTTAATAACTCAATTAGCTTGGTATAAATCCTTAAATTATGGATGGTTGCCAGGCGCCAGGCAAGGGAGTCACCGATTTTAAAAAGATGGTTTAAGTAAGCCCGCGAATAATTTTGGCAGAGTAGGCAGTCGCAGAACGGGTCAACTGGTTTTATGCCAGCGGCATATTTCTGTTTGTCCGGGTAAAAATAGGCAAAAAGATTTCGGGAATTGGCTTTAAGGATATTTGTTTTGTCGGGGTTTTTCTGCCAGACATAAAGCCGTTTGTGCCTGGCGTCTCGGGTCGGCAAAACGCAGTCAAAAATGTGGTAGCCGAGTTTAAAACAGTCAATAATGTTCCAGGGATAGCCTACGCCCAGGGCGAATTTAATTGATTCTGGCGGCAATTGTTGAACGATGAACTTGGCGATATTAAGATTCAGTTTGCCAGTTTCGTCGGTAGTCCAGCCGCCCCAGCCATAGCCGTCAAAACCCATTTTAACCAATTCTTTGGCGCATTTTGCCCGCAGTTTTTTGTCGTTGCCGCCTTGGACCACCGCTAAAAGCAGGGGCCGATTATGAGCGGCGATTTTTCTTTTTTTGAGCTGGGATTGGTATTCAGCTTTGCATTTTTGCGCCCACAAAATCGTGCGGTCAGCCGCTTCCTTAGTTTCTTTTTTTGAGGCGTTTTTACCGGGGCAATCGTCCAAACAAATGATAATATCTGCGCCAATGTCAAACTGGAGCTGGGTTGATTTTTCCGGAGTAAAAACGAGTTTCTTGTTTTCGCCCAAAGAGCCCTTGTAGAAAACAACACCTTTATCCGTGATTTTGCCGAATTTTTTGTCTTTGTGGACTAAAGACAAAAGCTGCCAGCCGCCAGAGTCGGTAATGGCAAAGCCGGGCCAACCCATATATTGTTTGACTCCTTTGAATTTTTTGATAATATTGATGCCGGGCTGGGACATTAAATGGTAAGGGTTGAGGATTAAGCTCTCAATGCCGGCTTCTTGTAGGTCGCGGCCATCCAGAGAACGGATAACTGCCCGGGTGGCGTCGGGGCAGTAAATGGGAAAATGCATTGTTTTGTTTTTGATTTTGATGTTTTTGAGGTAGTTCATAGCTTTATTCTAACAATGAAAGGTGTTATAACAAAATTAGTTCACTGGCTAAAAGTGTCATAACCAAGTTAATCGCTACGCGATTAACTTGCTTGATTCACTTCGTGAATTAACCAAATTGATTTGTTTTGCAAATTAACCAAGTTAGTTTGCCAAGGTAGCTCAGTTGGCCAGAGCAACAGTTTCGTAAACTGTGGGTCGTGGGTTCGAATCCCACCCTTGGCTCCGTAGAAATTCAACTAGCTCTTTCATTCGACAAATAGGAGCAGGAGGTCCCTATGCAAAAGTCAGATTACGTGTTCGTGGGGTGGGTGACGATAGTTGTGATTGTCGCCGGCCTAGCTATTGCTATTCCATCTTGGAGGGTTGGATTGGGATGGCTGCTTGCTGGTCTTATTTTTTCCGGTTTGGCCATTTTGTTCTGGCATTGCCGGGGAGCGGAAATGGAGCCTGGGTAAAAGGAGGTGTCTATGGAAGAAAGAAAAGGCCCTTTCCAACAGATCTACGAATTCGTACTTTGTTTAATGGCCGAGATACTTTGCTTTTTGTTCGAACCAATCTTCGGGAAAATAGAGTTTCCCGGCTAACAATAATCGCAATGGAGCCCAAATGGGCTCCTTTGGTTTTCCCTTTACTTTTAGCCGTAAATCTTGTTAAAATTAAGCCAGAAAGCTTAATTTTACTTTTTGTTTATGGCCAAGATTCTGTCAGAGAGAATTGAAGGGTTAAGAATTAAATGCCGCCAGATGGCGGACTGGCTTTGACGTTGCCAAAAAAGAGGTAAGAATCAAGCAATTACAAGAACTTTCCGCCAAACCTGACTTTTGGGCCAATGCGCAGGAAGCAGGCAAGGTTTCGCAAGAAATTGCCTCTCTTGGTCAGGAATTAGCCGATTTAAAAGAAATTGATAAAGAAATCAGCGGTCTTGCGGAAATGGAAAACGCTTTTGGCAATGACGAGTCCTTGGTCGGAGAAATGGAGAGCAAAATTATTGGCCTTGAAGAAAGAATCAAGCAGTCAGAATTAAAAACTTTTTTGTCGGGCAAATACGACAGCCGCAGCGCCTTTTTAACGATTATGGCGGGAGCCGGGGGACAAGACAGCCAGGATTGGGCGACTATGCTTTTAAGAATGTACCAAAGATTTTGCGAAAGGCGTGGCTGGAAAGAGCGGGTTTTAGAGCAGTCATACGGAGAGCCGGGCGGGCCAGAAGGTCGTATCGGTACGAAATCTGCGACTTTGGAAATAAAAGGGGACAGGGCTTATGGATTTTTGCGGGGTGAAGCCGGGGTGCACCGTTTGGTCAGGATATCGCCGTTTTCAGCCCAGCAGTTGCGCCACACCTCGTTTGCCAAAGTGGAAGTGATGCCCGAAATTCAAGACGAGAAAGAAGTTATCATCAAGCCCGAAGACCTGAAAATTGAGTTTTATAACTCTTCCGGGCCGGGCGGCCAAAATGTCAACAAAAGAGAAACCTCGGTCCGCCTTATTCATTTGCCCACCGGCGTTGTGGTTTCTTGCCAAGTAGAAAGGTCACAGGGCGACAATAGGAAGAAAGCCATGGTTATATTAGCTTCAAGATTAGCCAGGTTAGAAGAAGAAAAACGCGGGCAAGAGCTTCAAGAGGTGAGGGGAGACAAGATTTCGGCCAGCTGGGGCAACCAGATTCGTTCTTATGTCTTGCATCCCTATAAACAAGTGAAGGATTTGCGAACAGATGTGGAAAGCAAGAACCCAGACGAAGTATTAGACGGCAAAATAGACGAGTTTATTGAAGCAGAAATAAAAATAAAATAACACGACATTAGTAGATGATTAAATTTGATTCTGTTTCCAAAGTATATCCGGCAACTCGTTTGCGGCCAAAGCCCACCGTCGCTTTAAAAGCTGTTTCTTTTGAGATCAAAGACAACGAGTTTGTGATTGTGGCTGGCAGGTCAGGCGCGGGCAAAACTACTTTAGTGAAGCTGATTATCGGCGAAGAAAAGCCGACCAAGGGCAGTGTATCTTTTAGCTTTCAGGGAGAGCAGTTGTCAGATTTATCGGTTTTAAGGCGGCAAATCGGCGTCATTTTCCAGGATTACAAACTTTTGCGCAAGAAAACCGTTTTTGAAAACGTTGCTTTTGCCCTTGAAGTTATTGGCGCTTCAGACGAACAGATAAAAAACGAAGTGCCGCGGGTCTTGAAAATCGTGGGTCTGGAGGAAAGGGCCGATAACTTCCCGCCGGAATTGTCAGGCGGCGAGAAGCAGCGAGCTGCTATTGCTAGGGCTTTGGTGCACCGGCCAAAGATTTTACTGGCTGATGAACCCACCGGCAACCTTGACCCTTACCACACTTGGGATATTATAAAACTCCTGGCGAGAATAAACGAATTAGGCACCACCGTGATTTTGGCCACTCATGACCAGGATATTATCAACGAGCTTGAAAAGAGAGTCATTAGCTTAGAAAAAGGCCGGGTGATCGGAGACCATAAAAAAGGGAAATTCATCATTTAACAAAATCATGCTTACTTCTTTAAAAAGAGTTTTCAGAGTTGGCTGGCTGAACTTTAAGAGGAATAGTGCGTTGTCTGCGGCCACCGTCTTTATTATGGTTTTGGCGGTTTCCCTAATAACCTCAATTTTCCTTTTTAAGGGCATGGCTGATTTTCTGAAAGAGTCCTTACAAAAAAAGTTTGACATCTCGGTTTATTTTAAAGAAGATTCTCTGGAAAGCGAGATTTTGAAAACAAAAGAAATGCTTTTAGAGCTGCCCGAGGTCAAGACAGTTTCCTATATTTCCAAAGACGAG
>Ga0315274_10015800_pt1 | contig 10683 bp, 11 predicted proteins | sample YL17G02_20_MG_FD_203700 | JGI IMG/M metagenome (GOLD analysis project Ga0315274, IMG submission 203700) | Sediment microbial communities from Yellowstone Lake, YNP, Wyoming, USA - YL17G02_20 | ecosystem: Environmental > Aquatic > Freshwater > Lake > Sediment | place: USA: Wyoming | collected...
TGTCTGCTTCCTCTCCTTATTGTCAGTGTGTCCGTCCCCGGAAACAAGAGATGAGAGCTCATCCCAGAGAAGATCAGAGACGGCTCTCACCTAGGAATTACGCGAAGGCAACTACATAAAGGAACGTCGTCAGAGTCTTTCTCGATCATCCTCAGGCAACTCTGCGTCAGTGTACCAAGGCACGGACAAAGGACTCTCCCAGAGCCAATCCATCTGGAGCGGTGTTAGTCCCACTACCTCAAGCAACATTCCACAGGCGCTACATGTCATGCGCGCTCCCAGCTAGGGCTGCCAGTCAGCGACTATCATACCGCCACATTCAGGACACTTGCCGGCCGAGATCTCAGATCGTCCGGTCTTGCCATCAGCAGAGCCGAAACGAACAGCGTCGCTCTGCACGCAATGATTTATACACGATTACCGCACAATGTCAATAGGGATAGTGTACGAAAATTGTGCTCAATACACCCTGGATATACCAAATCTGTGCAAATGCGCCCCAAGAGTGCCCTGGTGAAATGGAACCGCCAAGATGCTGGTGTCGCTGCCAACGATCAACGACGCGCGCCTCACGCTTCGAACGGTTGAGCGGAATCCGATGGGCCTAGCCCAGCCGATTGAGCCAGTCTTGCCTGCCCTGCTCCACCGAGGCCTCGTGATCTCGGCCAGCTAAACGAACGCCCCTTTGGGTGCATTCGCCCCCACAGGCGCGGGCGCCAAGGTGAACATGTAGCCTGCGCCCGACACAGTCTGCACAAAGCACGGGTTCTCGGGATCGAGCTCGATCTTGCGCCGCAGTCGACTGACCAGCCCTCGCACCAAATCACGGTCCCCTTCCCCGGAGAATCCCCACACGCGTTCCACGATGACGCCCGTGGGAATCACCTGCTCGCGATTGGTCATGAGAACATAGAGCAGGCGGAACTCCAATTGTGTAAGGCGACGGGCCTCCCTTCCCGCGACGGCAACCGTCCGCGCGGCGGGATCGAGGGCAATTCGCTCGAGGTCCAGTCGGGGGAGAACGAAGGTCGGTACGGCGCCCGACCGCATCAGATGGACCTGGCAGTATTCCGCCAACAATCGCGGGGAGACCGGTCGAAGGAGGAAGAGATCTGCACCCGCCCGAAGAATGGAGCAGAGCTTCTCCTCCTGGATGGGATCGACCATCACGAGGAGATGTGCTTCGGTGGCCGACCGAAGTTGAGCCACGTCCCGCAGCAGTGCGTTGCCATCATCGAGGGCAACCAGCACAAGATTCGCCGGACACTCTAGCCAGTTCTCCAACACCCCCTTGATGTCGGAACCCGGAGCGACGGACAGCGCTGCGTGCCGGAGAACATAGCTCAGAATGTCCCGCTCGTCCTGATCCGTGGCAACGATGATGGCTTGCATCGAATCTGGGAAGGCCTCTCCTTTTCGGCTGGGTCGCCCACCTTCGACATCAAGAGGATTGTGGGACGGACTGAATGTGCCCGCAACGGCAGGCCGGCTGACATGGAGATGCACCGCCCACGTCGAGGATGGGTGGAGTTCATTCACGTCGTCCGCAGTCTCGTCGGCGAGCCCTCTAGGGGGGGCTTCCCGCGGATTCCCGGAATGGTGCCCCGAGGGACCTCGCATGCGTGTCGGCTGGGGCTTCCGGGCAGTCTTGGCCTCCCGAAGTTCAGGAAGCCCCCGCAGCGCCCACAACGTGTTGCCCGGACTCCTCCATCAACGGCTCGGGCAGTGATAGGATTCCCTCCGATCCCATTGCCGAAAGGAGATGGCACAATGCCCGTTCCGAGTGTGGGCGAAGAAGCCCCTGACTTCGAGCTGTTGGATGATGCCGGGCAGAAGGTGAGGCTTTCGGATCTCCGTGGCCGACGCGTGGTTCTCTATTTCTATCCCAGGGCGGACACGCCCGGATGCACCAAGGAAGCCTGCAGCTTCCGGGACAGCTTCGAGGCCTACCAGAGGAAAGGGACGGTGATCCTGGGTGTGAGCCCCGACACGGTTCAGAAACAGGCGAAGTTCAAGTCGAAATTCGAGCTTCCTTTCTCGCTCCTCGCCGACGCCGATCACCGAGTGAGCGAGGCCTACGGGGTGTGGGGGCTCAAGAAGTTCATGGGGAAGGAGTACATGGGCGTGGCCCGGACAACCTTCCTGGTGGGCGCGGACGGGAAGATCCTGCGCGTATTCGAAGGGGTCAAGCCCGAGGGCCATGGAGGTGAAGTGCTCGAGGCCCTCTAGCAGCCAGGCGGGGGAGCCGGCCGCTCACATTCTGGCCAACAACTCCTGCTTCTTCTTCTGGAATTCTTCTTCGGTCACGACGCCCTTCTGCCTCAGGGCGTCCAACTTAGCGATGGCGCCCGGAATGTCCTCGGGACGTTGGATCAGCCTTCCCTCCGTGTCCCACTCCTCCCGGCCCATCTCCTCCTTGGCATTGAGCATCACGGTCTTGAAGCGGACGGGATTCTCGATGCGTCGAAACAGGTTGACCCCCAACTCGCTGGCGGTCAGGATCTCGACATCCCCGTAGCCAAGCAGGCGACCGAAAAAGGACTGCTCCATCTTGACGTCGTTGACCTTCTCCAGCGAGGAATCGATGACGTTCTTGTTGAACACGCCCGAGATGTGGATCACGCGCCGATTCGTGACGATGTACTGGCGGTTCCACCAGATCAGCAGCTCACGCACAATCCCGGCGAGTGGGAACAGGAGCAGGACGTACGCCAACACCCCCGGGGGGAAGATGGGCACAATCAGGAGCAGGATCAGGCCGAGCAGCACGAGTACGGCGAGGATGTCTAGCAGCAGCGGCCGCAGCACCACCAATAAGTGCTGGCGAGACACGAGCAGAATTCTTTCGGACTCCCCCATCAGGCGTTGCACGTACTGGTACGCCATCTTGCTCTCTCCTTCTCGCGCACAACCCGTTGTGCCGGCAGCGGCACGCCGGAACGCAAGCACCAGGTCTCGGCCTTCCTCGGTCTATCGGCCAACCGGATCTCTCCGGTCTAGGCCCCCATCACGCTCCGCAAGGGAACTGGCGTGAAGACGAGGGCGAAGAGGATGATTCCCGCAATGGCCAGCGCCTTTCGACGCGGATCGAGCGGCGTGATGTCATCCAGGGGCTGGGCGAACACTCTCCCAAGGAAGAAAATAAGCGCTGCCCACAGCCACCAGCCTGGCCAGACAAGCCCGAGGACTGCCAGGCCCACGACAAGAAACGGCCACACCTGGGAGGCGCGGTCGCCCAGGAGTACATAGAGAGCATGCCCGCCATCCAGTTGGCCAGCGGGAATGAGATTTAGGGCAGTGACCATCAGTCCTGCCCAGCCGGCCCACGCCATGGGGTGTAAGGTCACATCCTGACCCCCAAAGGGAACGGGCAGGCCCGAGAAGAAGTACCTCAGCCAGTACAGGCCGGGGCTGGCCGATCCGAAGTCCGCCGGTCTGGGTAGCCACTCCCCGGTAACCGCGTACTTCAGCCCCAGATACAACAAGGAATTGCCTTCGAGCACCAATCCGCTGCCCTCGGAGACTCGAGCCGGGAGGGTCGATACCTCGGAAAGCGACAGCCCGACAATCAACACAGGCAGAGCGACCGCCAAACCCGCCAATGGACCCGCCAGGCCGATGTCGAGCAATGCTCTCCGATTGCGCGGTGGCGCCTTCAGCTGGATGAACGCGCCGAGGGTGCCCAACAGGCTGCCCGGGAAGGGCAGGAAATAGGGAAGGGTCACGGGCGAACGATGGGAGCGCGCGGCCAGGTAGTGCCCGAACTCATGTGCAAGGAGGATGGCGAGAAGGCTTGCGGTGAAGGCAATGGCTCCCGGCAGGGCGCTCCACAGGACCTGAGCCGTCGAGAGGCCTCCCACCTCACCGGGATCCCCCGCGTAGAGCAGGCCTGCCAGCAGGACGCTCGGGACCGTGGCCAGGAACAAGAGCAGATTGACGCGTGGGTTCGAAGGCCTGGGCTGGATGAGCCCCGGCATCGCCAGGACGACGTGCAAGTTCTGCGCACGCCGGAAAAGGAGTGTCAGGCCCTCCTTTCTGAAATGCGGCTCCAGCGAATCGTATGCTTGCTGCGAATCCCAAAGCAGGCGGCCCCGAAAGCGGAAAGCATATCCAATCCCTGGCCCTCCGATCGACACATCCTGCACTTCCATTACTTGCTTGACCGCCGAAAGCAATCTGGCCTGCGAATCCCTCGCACTACCCTCATCAAGATCAGGCATTCAACCCACTCTCCTGCCAGCCAATGAATAGGCGGGGATGGATGGGAGTCGAACCCACCGCGGCCCGTTCAACGGCCCGCCGCCGGTTTTGAAGACCGGGGAGCCCACCGGGACCCAACCACCCCCATTCGGAATCAAGGATACCTTATCGAACACGCAGCGGCAAGAGAGGCGACCTCGGACCCATTTCGGTCCACCGTGCCGTCCAGCTCCGGCTGACCCCCAGCCCAGAGTCATGTCCTCAGGCATAGAGCTCTCCGTGGCAGCGGTCTCCGCCATCTCGTGTCTTGGCTGGTGCAGAAGTCCCCAGCGATTCCGATGGCCCATCGGGCAGTCCCCGTGACGGCGGAAGAGCCGTGGGCAGTGTCGCCTTGCACGACGCGTCGTCCGCAGGCTCACACTGCTTCCCTGTCTCTCTGCCCGGGTCCCGGCCTGAATCCTGCTAGAATCCCCCATGGAGTGCCCAGGTTTCGTGACGGCTCACCCGAAACATGGTATCACCAAGTGCATCCGGCTCGTCCCTGCCGCGGCCACCAGAACAGGCACGGTTCGCGACGACAGACTGGCCAAAATCGAGATGGAGGCACATGAGACTCCTCCCGTCTCGCCAGACTTGGGGTGTCTCTCCACGGGTGGTGCGTTGATGGTCTATCGCCCCAGCGGTCTTCTTTCTACTCACCATCCCGGCCCAGCACGATTCGGTCGGCCCTTCCAACGAGTGACCGCGGCAATGGCCTTGACCGCACTGGCCGGTTGCATGCTCGCGAGCTGCTCGAGCGCCGGTGTCTCACCCACTGCGTCCCCGCAGACCCTTCAACCTGCGCCCATCCCTCCGGCCACCTTACCGCCTTCAGCGAGCCCGGAGCCCTTGGCGACAAGAGCCTTCCCAACCTTCGCTCCGATCCCTGCAGTATCGGCGCAGGATTGGACACGGGGTCCCTCGGATGCGCCGGTCGCAATCCTGGCCTATTCGGATTTCCAGAGCGAGGCGTGCGCCCAACTGGCCAGCATCCTGAAACGGCTCGTAGAGCTCCATCCAAAAGAGCTCATCCTCGTCCACCGTCATTACCCTCTCCTCACGAACCATGACAAGTCGTCTCTGGCTGCGCAGGCCGCCGAGTCTGCCGGTGCCCAGGGTCTCTTCTGGGAGATGCACGACCTGCTCTTCGCTCGCCAGGACGAATGGCTCGACCTCACCCCTGAGGCTTTCCAAGGGTGGATCCTCCAGGCCGCCTCAGAGATCGGGGCGGACGCCATCGCCCTTCGGGAGGACCTCGAGGGAGGGCGTTTCGAAGGACGGGTCGACCTCTCCTTCCAGCAGGCCGTCGCCTCGGGCATCCCAGGAATCCCGTTCCTGTTCGTGAACGGAGAAGATTTCCGCCTACCGCCCACGCGGACGAACCTGGCGGCTGCGGTCGAGCTCGAGATTCTCCGCCTCCATCAATACCCTTCCCTGCCTACCATGGTCCTCTCCCCGGAGGCCGAATATCGTGGGCGCTTTGAAACGTCGGACGGAGCTCTCCTGGTCCAGCTTTACCCCAGGTCCGCACCGATCGCTGTGAACAGCTTCGTGTACCTTGCGCGTGAGGGCTGGTTCGATCGGACCTATTTCCACCAGGTCGTCCCCGGCATCCTGGTGGAAGGCGGCGATCCAAGCGGAACGGGCCTGGGTGGTCCCGGGTACTTCTTCGCCACAGAACTCGACCCCCTTCTCGACTTCAGCCGGCCGGGGATGGTCGCGATGTCCGCCGAAAGCCCGGGAACAAACGGCAGCCGTTTCTTCATCACGCTGGCCCCTCAGCCCGCCTTGAATGGTAGCCGTACGATTGTGGGCAGAGTCCTCGAGGGCCTCCAAATCCTTGAAGGGCTTCCGGCGCGCGATCCTCTCCTGGATCTCTTGACCGAGCCCGACTTGATCATCCACTCCGTCACCATTGAGGGTCCATGACACAAGGCCAGTACCAGCACGACCGGTGGGATACCGTCCTCTTCGTGCTTTCCCTCGGAGGGCTATTCTTGGCGGTGACTGCCTTCGCAGGCCTGCTACTGGCCGCCATGCTGGCGCTCCTTCAGAGGGACACCGGCACGGCAAGCGGAAGCCTCTGGCTCGCAGTTGCCGTGCTCGCTTTGGGCGCAGTCGGTCTCCCAGGGGCGTACCTTGGGCTGAGAAGTCTGCTGGGACATCCGCCTCCCAAGCCGCTGAGGCTCACGTCGCGGGTAACTTGGATCATCATCCTCCTCACCTTCGCGGCTGCCCTCGGTGTTGGCTATCTGGCGTTCCGCGACGGCTTCCTTCCAGACATCCTGGGCCCATTGGCCCACGTGCTGGCGGGCGCTTCGCCGATCCTGCTGGTGGTGTGGCTTGCACTGCGGTGGGGCCGGGCGCTGCCCTTGCGACGGATCCTGGGCCAGTTCATGGCCGGGCTCTGGATTGTTCCCATCCTTGCGCTCGTGCTAGAAGGGATCCTGCTCCTTCCTATCCTCATCCTCCTGGTCCTGGGCATGACCCTGGCACCCGAGGGACGGGCACTGATCGAGCTACTGTCTTCGGGCCGGGCGGTGTCCCCGGCAATAGTCGAGGGCTACGCCATCGACATCGTAACGAGGCCCTGGTTCCTCATTCCAGTCTTCGTGTATCTCTGCGGGATCGCTCCCGCCGTCGAAGAGGTGATCAAGACTCTCCCTGTATGGCCGTTTCTAAGGCGGCGCACCGAGGTGGGCGATGCGTTCCAGGCCGGCGTCATTGGCGGTGGCGGGTACGCACTCTTTGAAGCGCTCTTCCAGACTCAGGCCGGCGATGGCTGGGCAGGGATTATGATTGCCAGGGGTGGCGTTTCGCTGATGCACGCCTTCACCGCCGCGCTGACATGCTGGTCGATCGGTGCGGCCTCGGTGGAGGGTAAGCGGTGGCCGAGGGTCGTTGCAGCCTACCTCGGATCGGTGGCGATCCATGCCGTGTGGAATGCAGGGGCCCTGGGGATCGGGCTCGCGCGATTCCTGCGCGAAGAGAGAGGAATGGCGTTACCGGAATGGTTGCCTGCTTCGCTTGTGGATCACGCTCCGGTCGCCCTGGGCGTGATTGCCGCGGTTTCTTTGCTGGGTGTTGTCGTACTTTCCCTTCGTCTCCGGCGCGCCGAGGAGCCTCCGGCTCCGGACTAGGAGGCCAGACTAGTTCCGTTTCTTTCCGCCCGGGCAGCTAGATCTGAGTTTCGACAGAGGCAGTGACCCGGGGACGCGGGAGCAGGGTGCCAATGGAGGCGTCGGTGGCTGGCAAAATGACGCGCGCCGTCTCCCGGCGGAACTGGGCAGGGTTCAGCGAGCTGAGCCCGGTCTGAAGTCTAGGCGGATGTCAGCACTTGAGGGGACCGCACCAGGCCTAGGCCCCAGTCGATTCGCCTGGGGTGGCGGAGCCGCCCTGCGGTTCCTCCCGGCCCCGACGAAGCCGCGAGGCAAGCAATTCGTAGCCCACCGGTGCCACTGAAATCAAGATGATGGCAAGCACAACCAGGCTGAAGTTGTCTTTGACCACCGGAATGTTGCCGAAGAAGAAGCCCAGGAAGAGGAACCCCGCAGTCCACACGAATCCCCCGACGACGTTGTAGGTAAGGAAGCGGCCGTAGGTCATCGCGCCCACGCCGGCGACGAAGGGCGCGAACGTTCGGATGATCGGGATGAAGCGCGCCAGGAAGATGGTCTTGCCGCCGTGCCGCTCATAGAACCGATGCGTGCGCTCGAGATACTCGCGCTTGAGCCAGCGCGAGTTCATCGTGAACACACGCGGCCCGATCGCATGCCCGATCCAGTAGTTGATTGTGTCGCCCAGGACCGCCGCACCGAAGAGAAGGACGAACAGCAGCGCGACGTCCAGGGCGCCCAGGGCGGCAAAGGTGCCGGCTGCGAAGAGCAGCGAGTCGCCCGGTAGGAAGGGCGTCACCACGAAACCTGTCTCCATGAAGATCACAAGGAACAGCATCAGGTATGTCCAGGTGCCATAGCGTGTGATCATGACGCTGAGGTACTCGTCGAGGTGTACGAAGAGGTTGATAAGTTCGCGGATCAGTTCCATTCGACGGTTAGTCTCCCAATTGGCGCCCACTCCCGGACGCCCAAAGCCGGCGCGCGCAAGGACTTGGTGGGTACCGGTGCGCCCCATCGGCGACCCGTTGGACCGGGCGGACGATCCGGGCATTATAGCATGTGGGTATCCGCTCTCCGCGCCCCGTGGCGGAGGCTGCTTGTGTCCCACAGAGAAGCTTCTTGCGGACAGGCGCCGCGGCAAGCGGGGGGCCTGTAGCCATCACGAATCGACGCACCGGCCCTCCGAGGACAGCGAGGCAGAGTGTACGACGCCCTCGCGGCGTTAAATGCAGAGATACAAGGGCAGGTTGGTGGTCACTGGCGTAGTCCGCGCTCCGACCACTCCGCTTGGATCAACGCCTGTCACGCACATGAGGTTCCTGGCGGGCGGTCTCCACCCGCGCCCGTTGGCCGTACTCCGCCCACACAAGCAGAACGCGTCCAAGAGCTACGCGCAGGGCTCAGGGGATCCTGGACCTGCAATGGAAGACACCTCTCTGCCTCTCTCGCCCGCTTTGCCCAAAGCCAGGCCCTACCTGCTTGACAACCCCCAACCGCTATGCTAGAGTAACCGGCCGCTGCCCCCTGGATGGCGGTTCTCCTGTCCACAAGGGGACGTCCTTGACGAAATCCCGCACCGAACTCATGATCCAGCGCCTCAAGGATCTTCGGGCGTCCTCGCCTGACGTTGAGGCCTCTGCGGTGGTCAGTGTTGATGGTCTGACCATGGCCTCTGCCCTCCCCTCCAATGTCGAGGAGGATCGTGTGGCCGCGATGTCCGCCGCCATGCTCTCCCTGGGCGAACGAATCGCCACCGAGCTTGGGCGTGGCACGCTGGATCAGGTCTACATCAAGGGCGCCAGCGGTTTCGTCGTGCTGATGTCCGTAGGGGAAGAGGCCGTGCTCACCGTCCTCGCGCGTGAGCAAGCCAAGCTCGGGCTGCTCTTCCTGGACATGCGGCGAGCCACCGAGGACCTCGTAACCCTGCTCTGACGTCCGCCGTTTCTTCCGATCTCTTCTCAAGCGCAGACCAGCGGTTTCTCTTCGAGCCCGGCCCACGAGCCCGGCCTCTCTCCTCTCCCGTCCATCCGCGCCGGAGCGACGAGAGCTGTCTACCTTGCCCGCTGGCAGGGTGCAAAAGCCGGCTTCCTGGTAGACTATGGCGGTTTAGCTGCGGCATCCTAAGGACATGCTGTGATCCCGACACCCTGGTCGGGCAACTGGCTGTCCTTGGGAAGACCCGGGATGGGCGGCAAGACCCGCCTCAGCGTCCGGCATACAGAGCTCATTCCGTCGCGTCGATCGCCGCATCCAAGTCAGATTGGCGTGAGGTGCCATTGAGACAGTTGACGGTGATCGTGCCCACCTACAACGAGGCAGACAACCTCCCGGCTCTGGCGGCTGAGTTGTGGGCCTTGCCTGTGCCCGATCTCAAGCTGCTCATCGTCGACGATGGTTCGCCGGACGGAACCGGCCGCGTGGCCGAAGAGCTTGCCAGCCGGCATCCAGGCAAGATCATGGTCATCCATCGCCCCGGCAAGATGGGTATTGGGTCGGCCTATATCACCGGCTTCAAGGCCGCCCTAGGCGCCGGCGCTGAAGCTGTCGTCCAGATGGACGCTGATTTCTCACACTCCCCCTCCTACCTTCCCCAATTCCTGGAACGACTGGACCACGAAGACGCGGTGTTCGGATCGCGCTACGTCAAGGATGGACAGGTCGATGAGCGTTGGGGTGTCGGACGTGTCCTGCTCTCCTGGTTCGGCAACGCATACGCCCGCGCCATACTGGGATTGCCCGTTCGCGATGCCACCGGAGGATTTCGCATGTGGCGCCGGGAAACCCTGCTGGGCATGCCATTGGACCGAGTACGCTCCAACGGCTATGTGTTCCAGGTGGAAATGGCCTACCTGGCACACCGCCTGGGCTATCACATTCTCGAGCTGCCCATCTACTTCGAAGACCGACGCATAGGTCGGTCCAAAATGTCTTTCCAGATTCAGGTTGAGGCCGCTTTCAGGACCTGGTGGCTCCTCCTCGCCTACCGAAGATTGGGCCCAAAGGACCGTCAACCGATCGCCTAGAAATCCGCGGATCTGTTTCGGATGGAAGAATTCATGTCGTCGCGGATCGATGCAAGAGAACGAGCCGACGTCCTCACGCCCCATAGTGCCTCCGAACCACCCCAAGCTACCGTTGGGTCCCATCTGACGCCCACTGCCTGAAACCTCCAATCGACGCAACACCCTTCCCCTCCCCGTGCAACTTGATCCGTGCTGTGGCCGTGAGGCCCAGGCGGAGGGAGCGGAGTACGGAAATCGGCGGATTCTGGAAACACACAACCGGGATCGGTAAAGATGGAATGGCTGTGGGACTCTGGTAGGCC
>Ga0315274_10015802_pt1 | contig 10682 bp, 10 predicted proteins | sample YL17G02_20_MG_FD_203700 | JGI IMG/M metagenome (GOLD analysis project Ga0315274, IMG submission 203700) | Sediment microbial communities from Yellowstone Lake, YNP, Wyoming, USA - YL17G02_20 | ecosystem: Environmental > Aquatic > Freshwater > Lake > Sediment | place: USA: Wyoming | collected...
TTACGATGCGTATGTAGCCATGGAGCAGTACGACATCAGCCAGGTGGACATGAGCGACCCTGAGCTAAAGGATATAGCCAAAACAATCAATATTTTGCAGAACAAGACGCTCTATGCCCACGGGTATTTGAAGCTGTAGAGGCTATCTTCTGCCGAAGTTCTTCTCAAGCTGGGAAGAGCTGAGGTGGATCATGGTCGGCCTGCCGTGCGGACAGGTGCGGGGTTGAGATGCCTGCTCCAGTTGCCTTATTAAATCCCGCATCTCCTCGTGGCTCAATGACTGCCCTGCCCGCACCGCGCCATGACAGGCCAGCGAAATTGCAATATCTTCCCGCCTATCTCCCTTCTCCCCTTCCGCAAGAAAGTCCAGCACCTCGACCAGCGACTGCGCCACATTTTGTCCCTTGAGCAGAGCCGGCACCGACCTCACCAGGTAGGTTCTCTCCCCGAAGTGCTCTATGCCGAAGCCGTACTCGGAGAGGGCTTCAGCCTGGGATTCCAGCAGCTCCTTCTGGCGCACCGTGAGTTCCACCGGCACAGGCTGGAGCAAACCCTGAACCTCGACGGCTCTGCGCGAACGCTCGTTGCGAATTTTTTCGAAAAGGACTCGTTCATGGGCAGCATGCTGGTCTATGAGATACATACCGTCAGGCCCCTCGGCGATGACATAGGTGTTGGCCATCTGGCCCACGATGCGGAGGATGGGCAGGGATTTGGCGATGGGCTCGGCAGGGGGCGGGGTGGCGAGGGGGGCTCTGGTCACTACTTCTTCGGGCCTGGCAGCGAAAGTGGGTAGACGTTCTGCAGGCGAAGCTGATACTGGTTGAGACAGAGTATCGAGCGTGGGCATGGAAGCCTGGATAGCAAGGGTGGCTCTGACGGCTTTCTGTACGGCGGAGAAGATATCGCGCTCGTTGCGGAACCTGACCTCGTTTTTAGTAGGATGGACATTGACATCTAAATCTTGAGGAGGCAGCGAGATATTGATCACAGCTATGGGATGCCTGCCCACCATGAGCAGGCCCTGGTAGGCCTCCTCGAGAGCATAGGAGAGCATGCGGTTCTGCACCCAGCGCCGCTTGACGAAGAAGCTCAGGTAGCTGCGGCTGGCGCGGGTGAGAGTGATAGGGCTGACGAAGCCGGTGACGCCAGGTAGGAACGGGTCAGCGCCCTCTTTAGTCTCTATCTGGAGCATGGCCTTGGCAACATCGAGGCCGTAGACCGCGCCCAGCACCTCCCTGAGACTGCCGCCGCCTGCGGAGCGGAAGGTAGTGCGACCGTCTATGAGCAGAGTAAACCTCACTTCGGGGAAGGCGAGGCTGTACTGTGCCACCAGGTTGCCGATGTGGCCGTTCTCGGTGGAGGTGGACTTGAGGAACTTGAGGCGGGCGGGGACGTTGCGGAACAGGTTGCGCACGGTGACGGTAGTGCCGATGGGGCAGCCGCGCTTGGCTTTCTCCAAAATTGCGCCATCTTTTATGTTAACAAAGATGCCCGACAGTTCTTCCCTGCTGCGGGTGACCATAGTGACCTCGGAGACGATGGCGATGGAGGGCAGGGCCTCGCCCCTGAAGCCGAGGCTGGAGATGCCCTCGAGGTCGTCAGCGGTAGCGACTTTGCTGGTGGCAAAGCGCTCGAAGGCCAGGTCGACCTCCTCGGGAGGTATGCCCGCCCCGTTGTCTACCACCCTGATAAGGCGCACGCCGCCGCCCTGCACCTCGATGGCGATCTGGGTGGCGCCGGCGTCCAGCGAGTTCTCCAGCAACTCTTTGACCACCGAGGCAGGTCTCTCCACCACCTCGCCAGCGGCGATCTTGGAGGCTACATCAGCGGATAGGACACGTATGGGCATGGGTTACGGTTAGTTCCTTCCTTTTGAACAGCTTGGAGCAGATGCTCTAAGCTACCCTAGTTTAAAATTCAAGATATTCTCTATAAGATTTAGGCTTCTCCTTAATACCTCTGGCCATCTCAAGTATTTTTGCGATAGAACTAAGAACGTTCTCTTTCTTGCTTTGAAAAATCTTCTTAATCTCTTCCACCTCTGTATCAATTATGTCGAGATAATCACTCAGATATTCTTCGGTTATTACATCGATCTGGTAAGTTTCTACTTCATTACTCGAGGCTAAAAAGAATTCTTTGCGGAACTGGACATGCCTTGATTTCTTTAGGGTAAGATGATTATTTTCAAGATATGCACAAAATAAATCGCCTTGCAGGACTACCAATGGATAATAAATTTGTATGCTGGCATTCTCTTGCTTTTTACCACTAGGCAACCGCCAGCCATCAAAGTGCTTGGCAATTTCGTATTCAAGAGATTTGACAAGGGAATCGAAAGTATTATGTTGTTCATCGCTATGAAGAGCTATCCAAGACACCTTGTCCTTCGCCGTCTTCTCCCTGACCGATTGAAAAGAACAGTATTGTGTGGCGATATCGCCTTTACAGTAATGATGGAACTTTCCCATGCTAGTGAAGTCGGAGAGACTCACATAACGTTTTCCACTCCACAACTTTACTGGAATCCCTGATACCTTAACCTCTTCTGCATGCATGAATGATATTGGTGATTCCTTCGTGAAGAATACTAAAGGCTGTGCATTGTTCTCACATTCACAAAGCAAGTACGGAAATACCCAATGAAGCTCGTCTTCATAGATTGGTATGGCCGATAGAGCGCTTAAGTCAATCTCTCGCGATTTCCCAGTTTGTGGATCAGGAAATACTGAATTGGTTTGGACATAATAACCTGCTTCAAGCAGAATAGGCTCCACTCTTTGCTCCAGAAGGTAACCGGACTTCTTTATTGCTTCCTTCATCTGCTTTGTAGATACTTTTTCGCTACTCGTTAGCGGCACATTAGGCATTTCGCCACCTCCTAGTGGCATTGGATTAGGAACAGTATAACAGAATAACAGAATCCAGCATCGGTAGCGTCAAGCACGGGGCAACGGCTCTGACCGCTGCGCCCAGAAAGGTCGGTGGCAGAGCACCAGCCGACGGTGTAGGGGCGCAAGGCCTTGCGCCCAAGGGCAAGGGCACCTCGCCCCTACATCGCTCCAAAACCGTCATCAAATTATTGCGGAGGCAGCGCTTCTAAAAAATGTTGTAGGGGCACGGCATGCCGTGCCCCTACGGAAATAAAGAGGTATGACTATCTTATCAACAATCTCGCTATAGCTTGAGGGTTCCTTTGAAGTAGGTGTCCCTGACGTCCTTAGCTTTGGTCTTGGCCCAGGTTTCCACGCCCATCTTCTTCATCAGACACAGATTGAAAACCTTGACATTGTGCGGTCTCTGCGAAGCTTTATCCGCATAGGGATGAAGATGGTCGCAGGGAAAGTCAGCACACTCAAAGCAGAAATCGATACCTTTCTTCGAGATGCATTTGTAGACGTTGCAGGGCTCGGTCATGTTGAGAAAAGCTATGGTGCCTCCCTCCGCGCGACATCCGCGGCAGGCTGCCTTTTCCGGAGGAACGCCAGCTTTCTCAGAAATCGTCTTCCTCATTTCGCTGCTCTCGCTAGCCAAATACAGAGCGCAATTGAAACAATCGAGGCCACACGGCGACGTCATCTGTTTGTAGTCCATGAGACCCCCTTTCATTTTCAATTGTAACACCTTTATTTGTAGGGGCAATTCATGAATTGCCCCTACTTTGTAATACCACCTTCACCCATTTTCAGAAACCGGGGAACTAACGGAATTGAGGACAGACTCACCAGTACTTCGGGCCGGCGAGGAAGGCGTCTACGCCTTTCTTTTTGAGTGTTCTCAGGTTCTTCAGGTGAGCCTCGCTGTGACCGGGCTTGAGGAAGTCAAGATTCTCGCAGGCCTCGAATTCAGCGCATTCCCAGCAGCCCTCAATGCCCTTCTTCTGGCAGCACTTCCTCATCTTGCAGAAAGGGGGCCCGCCGCCACCTCTGCAGGTCTTCCTGCAGCGGAATTTTACCAGTGCGCCCAGAACATCGTAGCATTCATCGTAATGCTCAAATGCTTTGAAAAAGGGGACAGCAGCCAAGACCTCAGCCGTTTTGTCGAACTTGGCAGCCCTCAGTTCCTTTCTAAGGTCTCTAGCCAGGTCAGCAACCTTGCCCTTATAGCTAACGCAATCCCCGCAGTACAGCCCGCAGTAGGCAATCAAGTCCCTGTTACTAGCCATCATGTCCGCCTTTCTTTATGTCTCAATTTCAGTTCGACTCCTCCCTTGGCTGCAAAGTCGTTGAGCAATCCCCTAAGGATTTTGGCCTTGGTTTTAATATCATCGGCTTTAACATTTTCCAGCTTCACCTTGCGCTCTGCTTCACCTAACAATGCTTTCAGTTCTGTAACCGGAAGCAAGGTGGTGGCAATGCAATAGAAGCTCTTCGACCTGCCATCGTCTAAGTCCTGGAGCATTCTCTCCAGCAGCTTGATTCGCTTCTTCTGCTGTTTCAGGAACTTATCCAGTCCTCGTTCTCTAATGAAGTAGAGGTTCGACTTTATCTTCTGATGAGTCAAAAAGGAGTCTTCTATCATCCCTTTATCCAGCCAGGAGGCAAACTTGGAGCAGGGGAACTCATCGCACTGAGCACAAACTTCCAGCCCCTTTTTCTTCACGCAGCAGGTTATGTAGCCACATGAGGGGTGCTTATTGAAGAAACCAGGGCCTGCGCAGCCGGGACATCGGGAAGTGCCCGCTGTGTAGTATCTGGGACATAAACCGCAATCGAGGCCACAGCAGCCGAGCGTTGGATATGTCTTAACAGGGCGCTCTTTCATTTCCCCTCCCCGAGGGCGACCGGCCGGTCGCCCCTACGATAGGGCAATTCATGAATTGCCCCTACTTGGCTGCGCCTGGGCAAATCGTTTTCATTTTGCAGTTCGCACAGGATTTCTTTCTATTGCCAACTGCGCTGTAACCGGAAACAAGGAGCAATAGTATCAAGATAACCAGTTTGGGTACAGTGAAATCTTTGACCAAGGCAATGATAATCAGGATAAGCGGTATCAGGCTCAGCAGGCCATAGGTGAGAGGCGCAAGCTTTACGCCTGGGCTTTTGCTGAATTTCTCTATGTCACCCTGTTTGAAAAGCAGGGCGGAGAGCTTGCCCCAGCCGATGGGACACCACTTGCCATAATAGTAACAATTGGTGCAGACCAGCCAGCGCAGTACAACAAAGACCATTATTAGCGCAACAGGAAGGAAAATCCAGGCAGCTAGGGGATAGAGGAACCAGCAGGCAGCAGTACCCAAAGCAATCCAGAGGAGCATGAGCAGGTTGCCCAGAATAATTTGCGATTTAGGGAATTCCTCAAGACCCTGGTCGTGGAGTTTCGGTTCGTCTTTCATGGCTGCTTACCTCGCCCCTAAAATCTTCTAAATGGTATCAAATCGCAGAAGTAGAAACGGTTGTCCCTGAGAACAATTTTGCCTCTTCTGAAGCGTATGCGCTCGCTAAATATCGGGCCGTCGTAGACAAAGGTGTGGAACTCGCCGTTCTCGCCGCAGGGGTCGACCTTCGGAGGAAGCTCGGACAGGAAACTGTTGTCGAAGTACCTGCCCACAAATTTTCCATCGAGAGATTGCGAGTCAACGCAGGTAATCACCGCCTTAAAATCCAAATCTATAAAGGTGTGAGCAAGCTCGGTGGTATCCCTTTTCCATATCGGGAATATGCCTTCCATGCCTATTTGGGCCAGGTTATTCTCGCGGTATTTGCGCAAGTCCTCCAAAAAGATGTCCCCGAAAACCACTGAGGAAACGCCCTTGCTCTTGTATTGTAACAGCTTATCTTTAAGCTTTGCTTCGTATTCTTCGTTGGAGGAATTCCTGGTGATGTAGAGCATCTCGAGGGGCAATCCCAAAGACTGCGCCTGCTGCTCCAGAAGGACACGGCGCACGCCGTGCATGCTGATGCGGTCGTAATCCTCGGTTACGCTGGCCAGCAGCGCTGCTATCTCGTAATTATGGAATTTCCGCAGCACATAGAGAGACAAGGCGCTGTCTTTGCCGCCGCTCCAGGTAAAAAGCACTTTCTGGGCCACTAATCATGCTCCTTTTTTCTCATATATGAGGATATGAAACAGTGTTTGCTGTGGTGCTCGAATATATGAGCGCGATAGCCGTTCATCTGAGCGTAGCAGCCAGTGGACAGGCCAGCCAGCCCAGCCCCGATGATGATGATCGATTTCTCCGCCATTCTTCGCCCAGTTCATTTTTTCGCTAGAACAATCTCAACAGGAAGACCCCACATGGACATCTCGACCGCATCCTGGATACGAAAACCGGTCTTCTCCAAAGTCTTGGAGGCGAAGATGGGTCGGCAATCGACATATTTGGGAAACCTCTTGTGAAAAAACTCATAGAGTCCCAACATATTTGTGTGCTTGCTTCCCTGAGACATCGCGACAACGCAGATACGCCCGCCGTTTCGGAGAACCCTCTGACACTCTCCCAGCACAGTCGGAATCTCAGGAGCATCGAACAGCTCAAGGGCAAAGCTCATGAATATCGCATCAAAGATGTCAGCCTCAAAAGGGAGCCGTGTAGCGTCGCCGCAGTGCAGGTTCACCTTCTGCGATAGACCTGCCTTGTTCACCCTTGCTTGAGCGACGTTGCACATGCCTTCGGATATATCTATTCCATATACCCTGCCCCGGTCACCAACCGCCTGAGCAAGAGCCAAGATGCAGTGTCCAGTGCCGAATCCGATCTCAAGTACCATCTCCCCTCCGCGAGCATCCAGCTTGCGCAGGCCTGCTTCTCTGTACTTCCTCTCAAAACGAGCAAAAAGGTCATAATATTTGCTCAGTCTATCATAATTGCCTTTGGTTTCCTGTCTCGACATTGCTATTCTATCCACCCCTGCTCCAGTACAGGACTTTTTCCTTCATAGTATATATCGATTATCGGTCATTCCAACGCAATCTTCAAGCTGGAACTAAGGAGCTTTACGGGCGATTTACTCGTGAAAACCGCCAAGTCGAGTCTAAAAACCCTTGACAATCGTGACTTGCTCCTGTAGAATTGCGTGCTGATAAACAAAAGGAAAGGAGCATAGAAAATGGCGGAACAAGCCAAGCAGCCAGATGCAATGAAGAGGCTCGCCGGCACCATCGGCCTGCTGGCCTTCTTTGGCGGGATAATTCTGGCGATAGTCGGTGGCATAGGGTACCATGATCACAGCGGCATCACGCTAGCGCTGGTCATCATGGGTATCCTCGTGGGATTGCTGAATATCACCGGAAAGGAAGTGCTTCCGCTGCTCATCGCTGCCATCGCCCTGATCGTAGTAAGCCTCACACAAGGTTTTACGCCTCTGGATAAGCTGGGTGTAGACGCAGGCACCAAACTCAACGACATCGTAGCCTACATAGCGATCTTCATAACCCCCGCGGCGATCATTAGCGCCGTTCGAGCCATCTGGGCTGTAGCGCGCCCTAGCTAAAACAGACTTAGACGGAGATGACCCAGACTTACTCGTAAGGGCAGGCTGGGTCATCTTATTTTTGTGTTGCGGACGGCCTCATGTGAAGACCTTAAGCACCTAACCTTCTTTGGCCTTGCGCTGGAGCTCGTAGAGCTTGGTGATGGCCTCCAGAGGGGTCATTGAGGATATGTCGAGCTTGAGGATTTCGTCCGTTACAGGGGATTTCTGCCCAAATAGAGGAAGCTGTTCCCGCGGAGCCTTATGCCGGGAACAAGGTTGAGCTCCAAGCACAACCTTCACGTCGCCATTACTTTCCAGATCAGACAGGACTTCCTCAGCACGATGCACCACAGCCCTGGGAAGGCCTGCCAACTGAGCCACATGGATGCCGTAGCTCTTGTCTGCGCCTCCAGGGATTATCTTGCGCAGGAAGACCACCTTGCCGCCTTCCTCCGACACAGCAATGTTGTAGTTCCTCACGCGGGGCAGAAAGTTAGCCAGCTCCACCAGCTCATGATAGTGAGTGGCGAACAGCGTCTTGGCGCCAAGCCTGGGGTGGTTGTGGATGTACTCAGCCACAGACTGTGCGATGGAAAGACCATCATAGGTCGAGGTACCGCGTCCGATTTCGTCCAGTATAATCAGTGACCTCGAGGTAGCGTTGTTGAGTATGTTGGCGGTCTCCACCATCTCAATCATGAAGGTTGACTGGCCGGTGACCAGGTCATCCTGAAGGCCAACACGGGTGAAGATACGGTCGACCAATCCGATAGTGGCTGAATCCGCGGGAACGAAGCTGCCTATCTGTGCCAAGAGCACGATGAGCGCTACCTGACGGAGATAGGTGGACTTCCCCGACATGTTGGGGCCGGTAAGGATGATAAGCTGGGCGTCCTGATTAGAGAGATACGTATCATTAGGGACAAAGCGCTCGTCAACCAGAGCACGTTCCACCACGGGGTGGCGTCCATTAACAATCGTTATCGAGTCATCGGCGGTCAGTTTGGGACAGACGTAGCCATGCCTCACTGCTACCTCGGCAAAGGCGGAGAGGACGTCTATCTGGGCCAGTGCAGCGGCGATGCCCAGGATGCGCTCGCCGCAATCCCCCACCTGGCGGCAGACCTGGCGGAAGATAGAGCTTTCCAGCTCTGCTATCCTGGTCTCAGCGTTGAGTATGAGCGACTCGTACTCCTTGAGCTGCGGAGTGAAATAGCGCTCTGCCCCTGCCAGCGTCTGCTTGCGGATATAGTCCTGGGGCACTCGACTCAGGTGAGGCGAGGTGACCTCAATATAGTAGCCGAAGACCCTGTTATAGCCCACCTTGAGTGACTTTATGCCAGTCCTGTCGCGCTCGGTGCGCTCCAGGTCAGCCAGGTATTTACGGGCATTGGATGAGGCGGAGCGAAGCTCGTCCAGCTCGGTGGAGAAGCCGCTCTTTATCACATTGCCTTCACTTACTATAGGTGGAGGGTCATCTACGATAGCACTGGATATCAATGAGACCACGTCTTCGCAGGGCTTGAGCTCGGAGGATAGCCACTCCAGGGCTGCATCGGCGCTTAGTATTGTCTTCAACTGAGGCAACTGCTCCAGGCTGCGGCGCAGCGAGACCAGCTCGCGCGGGGTGGCAATGCCTGCCCTCACGCGGTTGATCAGCCGCTCCACGTCGCTGAGCTTGCTGAGCAGATTTATCACCTCGGCGCGCTGAGGCGACATTAAACAGGCCACAGTCTGCTGCCTGCGCTCAAGCTGCTTTATGTCGAGGAGAGGCTGCCCCAGCCATTTCTTGAGCAGTCGCCCCCCCATTGGCGTCTTGGTCAGATCAATCACGGAGAGCAGCGAGCCCGCGGTGAGCCCGAGGCGGCTGCTCTGAAAAAGCTCGAGATTGCGGCGAGTCTGGGCATCCAGGGTCATGAAGGACTCGGTGGAATAGGTGCTCAGGTTATTTATCTGGCCCAGTGCACCCTTCTGGGTCTGCTCCAGGTAATGGATGATGGAGCCCGCCGCCCTGATCGCCAAGGGCAGTTGGGCGCAGCCGTAGCCTTCAAGGGTGGATACTCCGAACGTGGTGAGCAGTGTCTGCTGCGCTGTATCCAGTTCGAACCACCGGTCATCGAGCGGGGTCACCGGAAATGAGAGGGATGGAGGAGGAGGCTGCGAGCTACGAGGAAGGAGCAGCTCAGAGGGGCGGAGGCGTTCCAATTCGAGCTGGGCTTTCTCTGCAGGAAGCTGAGTAGTAGCAAACTCGCTTGTCGTTATGTCAATATATGCTATCCCCACCTGCTCGCCCTCCGCGACAACCGAGGCAAGGTAGTTATTCGCCCTGGTCTCGAGCAGGTTGGGCTCGGTGACAGTGCCCGGGGTCACCACCCGCACCACCTCCCTCTCCACTATGCCGCGTCCCGGCCTGGGTTCGCTCATCTGCTCGCAGATAGCCACCTTGTAGCCCTTGTTGATAAGCTTGGACAGGTAGTTGTCCAGGGCATGGTGAGGTATCCCGGCCATGGGATAACGCTGCCCCTTGCCCATTTCCCTGGAGGTGAGCGTAATCTCAAGCTCCTTGGAGACCAGCCGGGCGTCCTCGTCAAAGGTCTCGTAGAAATCGCCCAAACGGAAGAAGACGATAGCCTGAGGATAGCTGCGCTTGATTTTGAGATACTGGCTTCGAACTGGTGTCATAAGAATACCTTGATCAGCCCCCTGTGTCCCCCAATCTTGGGACGAGGGCGCATAGCCATGCGCCCCTACATCTCGAAGAACACCCCCAAACCCCCAGCAAAGGGGCTTCGCCCCTCTGCAATCCCCAATTATTGAACGATCTCTTTGGGCTATTTTACAGGAATAGCGCTATTAAGGAAAGGTTTGAAGGAAAGCCCGAAACATGTAGGGGCACAGCGCGCTGTGCCCCTACGGGATGCTAACTTAAATCCAGTTGTTATTTACCCTTCAAGTAATCGTCCATGGAGGCTACCGCCCTCTTGGCGGCGCCCATGGCGCTGATCACGGTGGCTGAGCCGGTAACCACGTCGCCTCCTGCCCAGACACCGGTCTTGGTGGTCTTGCCCGTCGCCTCATCGGTGACAACCGTGCCCTTCTTGGTGGTATCCAGCCCCTTGGTGGTAGTGGGCACTAAGGGATTAGGCGTGGTGCCCAGCGCCACGACCGCTATGTCAACATCCATCTTGAACTCGCTGCCCTTCTTGACCACAGGGCTGCGGCGGCCGCTGGCATCGGGCTCGCCAAGCTCCATCTCCACGCACT
>Ga0315274_10015805_pt1 | contig 10681 bp, 11 predicted proteins | sample YL17G02_20_MG_FD_203700 | JGI IMG/M metagenome (GOLD analysis project Ga0315274, IMG submission 203700) | Sediment microbial communities from Yellowstone Lake, YNP, Wyoming, USA - YL17G02_20 | ecosystem: Environmental > Aquatic > Freshwater > Lake > Sediment | place: USA: Wyoming | collected...
CTCCCAGAGTTGGCGGCTCCATGCTACTCGCAGGCACGAGGGATGGCAAGGGGAGAGGCGAAGGCCGCCCGAAGGCGACCACGTCTGACTACCGGAGGCGCGCCTTCCAGATCTTCTCGCAGGTCTGTCCGGTGAGGAAGAAGATGCCCTCGCCTTCGTCCCAGGCGATGCCGTTCGGCGTGCCCCCCGGGCACACCTCGGAGGGCAGCGTGTAGCGCACCACCTTCGACGGGTCCCGTTCGAGTATTCGGTAGATGTACGGTGTCCGCCACTGGTTGGCCCAGATGTACGTCCCGTCGAACTCCAGCTCGTTGAGCCTCTCCACAGGCTGCCCCATGTACTGGATAGGGACCTCTCTAACGATGTCGAACGTCTCGGGGTCGCGGTAGTACAGGGTCGCGCTCCCATTCGAGTTGACCAGGTGCTGGTCGGTCGCTGTCAGCCCCCAGCCTTCGCCCTCGTAGGTAGCGAAGAGGGTGTACGGTGGCTTGCCATCGCGCTCGAACAGGTAGGCATTGCCTTCCGTGTAGCTTAGGAGGTACGTCCTGTCGAACGCCCGCACCAGCCCCTCGCCGAACACGCCCTCCGTGTTGGCGACCGACCACAGCACCGCGCCCGTCTGCCTGTCGAGCCCGCGCACCTGCGATTGGCCCTTGCCGCCGGTGCTCTCCCAGAGGGTGCCCTCGCTGACGAGCAGGCCCTCCGTCCAGGCTCTTCCCTCGTGGGGCATCGACCCGAGGAGCTCGACATCCCCCTCGAGTTGGGGCGTCTCCGTCGGAGTTGGGGGCGAACCACCCCCGCCTGCGCAGCCCGCGAGCAGGCCAGTGAGGAAAAGCAGTGCGGCCAGGATAAGACGATGTGAAGTCATGGCTCGCCTGCATTATAAGCCTGCCGATCTGTCAGAGCCAGTTGGGAAGGGCTGGAAAAGGGCGGCGGCGTGACGATGGGGTGGGGGAAGGAGCGATGGGCCGCCGGCACGCCTGGCGGAGCGGTTGACTGGCTCTGACCTCGGCGGTAATATTTGGGCGCAAGGCAGGGGGCGGTTAGCTCAGCGGGAGAGCGCTTGCTTCACACGCAAGAGGTCGCAGGTTCAATCCCTGCACCGCCCACCACAGATACAAACGTCACCCCTTAACTGGACTTGACAATGAGCACAACGTTCAGTAAGATGATAAGTGAACGGTATGCTCATTGTCAAGGGGGGGCCGTCATGATTACCACTGCCGTCACTGCCGTCGGGAAAAGGGCCTGGACTGATACCGAAAAGGCCATGTTCGTTGACCAGTTTGCCCGTAGTCTGCGGGCTGAGAATAAGTCTCCGGCCACTGTCTACACCTACACCAGCGCCGTTGCCCAATTCGCCGAGTTCCTACTTCAGAAGGGGATGCCAACGGCACTAGAGAACATCCGCCGCGAGCATGTGGAGACCTTTATCGAGCACCTATTGGCGACGGCCAAGCCCGCGACCGCCAACAACCGTTATCGGGGCCTTCAGAGCTTCTTTAAATGGCTTCAGAAGGAAGGCCAGATCAAAGACTCGCCGATGGGAAACATGAAGCCGCCAAAGGTTCCTGAAGAGCCGCCGCCCATTCTGGACGAACAGGCGATACAGGGCCTTCTCAGGGCTTGCGGCGGGAGCAGCTTTAACGACCGGCGCGACACGGTCATCATCCGCTTGCTTTTGGACACTGGGGTACGGCGAGCCGAGCTAGCGGGGCTCACATTATGGCGGTATGACAAGGATGGCGACAAGGTCCAAGGTGATGTTGACCTCGATAACCAGGTCCTCCGCGTCCAGGGCAAGGGGGGACGGGTGCGCGGAGTCCCCTATGGGCGCAAGGCGGCGACAGCCCTAGACCGTTACCTCCGAATGCGGGGGGCTCATACGGCCGCCGACGATCCCCACCTATGGCTAGGACTGCATGGGGCAATGACGCCGAGTGGCATCTACCAGGTGGTGGTGGACAGGGCGGCTCAGGCAGGATTCAAGGCTTACACCCACCTGTTTCGACACTCGTTTGCCCACTACTGGCTCCAGGCTGACGGGCAAGAGGGTGATCTTATGGCGCTTGCGGGCTGGCGTTCTAGGTCGATGCTCTCACGCTATGCGGCGAGTAGGGCCTCTGAGCGGGCCAGGGCTGCCCATAAAAGGCTGAGCCCAGGGGATAGGTTCTAAGTGGATGTGCAAGCGCGGCTAGAGCAGCCCGAACGGTGGCACTTGTACGAGGATGGCTCACCAAGGTCTGCCCGTATACTTTGTGGCAAGCGTGATCCCGACGGTGCCCAACGTTGCCGTGAATGCCTGGCCTATTTCTACTTTCCAACCGACCGATGCCTCCCCTACATCCAACGAGTTCTGCTCCCCGAGCGCCTTTCCGAGCGCAGCACTAAGCATCTAACGCAACATCGCTCGCAGAACCGTCAACGCAATAAGCAACGGTGGTATATCGATCTGCCCACCACTGAGGTGCCCAGTATGCCGTGCCCACGATGCGGCGAGGAACAAGCCCTGCTCGATGCTGAAGACTTGACAGCCCTAAGAACGCTGTGCGATAATAGACCAACATAGACCAAACTGAATAAGCACCATAGCGGTAATGGCTTCAGGCCTGCCGAACTCGCCGGCATAACGGTCGGCTATGCGCTGGGCACATACCCAAATCAGCCGCTCCATTTCCCGTAAGGGACCGGAGGCCAGGCAAGAAAGGGTGTGTGCCTTTTGGTTGCTTCGACGACTGAGCGCCAACTCCGCGCCCGCATTGGTGCCCATCATCTCCATGCCGGCCGGAATTCTGTCGAGCTGACCGCCCCCGCTCGCGCTGCCTTTCTTGACCGCTTTCAGCGGGAAGCCGACCCCGACGGCATCCTGCCCCCTGAAGAGCGGGCACGTCGCGCCGGCCACCTACGCGCTGCCTACTTCGCCAAGCTCACCCTTCAGTCCGTCCAGGCCAGACGGCGCAGGCGGAATGGGGGCAAGAAATGAGGGAGGAAAGAGAAAGGCCGTGTCGGGCAAACACGGCCGTCAAAGAAACGAAGAGAACTCCTACCCTCAGCATATCAAAAGAGGCACCCGCCGTCAAGCGGATGGAGATTTGTTCCAGTTGCGGCGGGCGTGGCCAGTGGTACGGGGCGGATAGCCGCTGGGCGTGCGATGATTGCGGCCGGAAATGGCCTGGCCCATCGCCGTTCGAACTCCGGCGCGACGGGGAACTCCCAGGCGGCAACGGCAGAAATGATTGCGCACCTAAGGAAAATAGCTGTACGCAATCAATATTCAGGCCGCAGACGGTGGCCGAGCTCCTAGCCCACGAGGACCCCGAAACGCGCTGGCGCTGGGAAGCCTACGCCCCCGAGGGTGGGTTGATCCTCCTGGCTGCCCTGCCCAAGGGCGGCAAGACGACGTTCGCCTATCACCTGGCGAAGGCGGTTGTCTCTGGCACCCCGTTTCTCGGGAAGTCGACACAACAGGCACACGTTCTCGTCTTGGCCTTAGAAGAGAGACGCCAGGACGTAGCCAACAGACTACGAAAGCTCGGCGTGACCGAGGGCGTCGATATCCACTGCGGCCCCCTCAAGGCGGCGACGGCTATCGAGGCAGTGGTAGCCTTCGTTCGTGAGAAGAGAAGCGGCCTCATCATCATAGATACAGCCCGCCGCTTCTGGGGCGTTGGCGACGAGAACGATGCCGCTCTCATAGGGGAGGCGCTGGCACCCATCCTTGCCCTGGCCAGAGAGACGGGTGTGACGGTGCTCCTTCTGCATCACCTTCGAAAGTCGCCAGGGGATGAGGGCTCTGACATCTCCGGCTCTGGGGACATCTTCGCCCATGTAGATGTAGCCCTTACCTTGCGGCGTAGGGGAGAGGGGCAAGCGAATCAACGCCTGCTACGAGCGTTCTCACGCTACGACGAGACGCCCGACGAGATCGTGATCGCCCTAGAGGAAGGCGAGTATAACGTCCTTGGGCGGGCCGGGGAAGTCAAGGTTAAAGAACAGAGGGACAAGGTGTTGGCGGTGCTGTCTAACGAACCACTGAAGGCTGACGACGCGGCGATTGCGGCAGAGATGCCCACGGGGACAATACGGCCCATTCTCAACACGCTCTACAAGGAAGGAGTGATCGCCCGTACAGGCTCAGGGAAGAGAGGAGACGCTTACCACTACACCTTTGGGAAGGGCCTTCCGGGAGAGAATAATTATTGCGTACAACCTGATCTCTATAGTACGCAATCAAATAATGGTGGCCACCTGGTGCGCTTGGCCGTGGACCTGGGCGCGAAGGTGGTGGAGAGATGATGGCTCATAGGGGCAGGGGGGGGTCGATTTTCCTACGCGGAGAAGCCCTAGGAGCCGCTGTGTGGAGGATTTCGATCATTTCCGCAGGTTTTGAGGAGGGACTATGACGGAGAAACCTTCGGGCCTGTCAACTAAGTTGACACCCCCGTGTCTGAAGTGTGGGGAGCCGCTTCCTGGGCGAGCGAAGACGGGGCGGCCGGCCATCTACTGCTCAGAAGGTTGCCGTAGGGCCGCCGAGTTCGAACTGAGGCGGCTCCAGCGGCACCTAGAGGCGCTGGAGGAGCGCCGGTCAGAATTGCGCCATTCCCGCTCCAGTGTTCGAGATTGGTTGGCCCGGACACCCCAGCAGGCACTCGCCGATACCGAGGCCGAGATCGCCGAGGCCGAGGGCAGGCTCCGGCTGCTGCTGAGCGAACCGCGTGGGAAGAGTCCAGAACGCGAGGACGGCCATCAGAAACTAGCGGAATTCCGCTAGTTTGCGAACATATAAGCTGCTAAAATGCACAAAAGGAGGACGACATGACGACAGCAGCGAAGGAATTAGAGGAGCTGAAGGTGCGAGATGGTCAGCTCAAGGAGCGGCAGCGCGAGCTGACCGAGAAATACCACGTCGCGCACGGCGGCAGCCCCGATGCGGCGAAGAAACGCGACTCAATCATCCGCGATCTTCGAACGCTCGCAGAAGAGCAAAGCAAACTGTCGGGCCAAATTTGCGCGGCCAAGGAGAGCGCCAAGAGGCAGCGTGTGGCGGACTTGCTCGCCAGCACGCAATACCACAACGACGTCAAGGCCGCCGCCGAAGCGCTGGCCTCATTTCTTGGCCCGTGGCTTCCCCTGGTGACAACCTGTCGGGCCGTCCCCACTGCCCCGCCGTTGCCCGACTTCATAGGCTCGGCCGCAGTCGGGGGTGCGTCCTGGCTCAAGACCATGATCCGGCTTGGCGTCATCGAAACGAGCGACGTGCCGCCGGGGTTGCGCTCGCTGGTCGAGGTGAAGCAATGAGCGAAAGGATGGAAAAGTGGTTCAAACAATTGAGCGCTCCCGAAAAGGCGGCTGTGGCCAGGGGCCGAGCTGTCCTGAGCTTGGCCGTCGCAAGGCGTTCTGGTGAGACCCAGCAGGCCCACATGCGGCGTCTGGGGTCAATCTACGGTAGCTTCTACGACGGTGATCCTCATAGGCTGGTCAAAGAGCAGGGCATCGGACTGAGCTACCGCCCCGCAGAGCAGATCAAGGGCGCGGGCACCGCCTACGGCGCCACGGCCAGCGGGCGCGGGGTGACCTTGCTGGGAGCCTCAACCCCCATCATCGTGCTCGCCGCAGGTTTGACCGCGCACGAGCAGCGGGCGGTTTTGTTGCACGAGCTGGGCCACATCGCTGCGGGCGGCGGTGATGATCAGCTCGCCGTCGCTTTCGTCGCGGGATGGGAGGGCCAGGTGGACGACCCGTTGAAAGATGCCACGCTGCCGCCCGGCGTTCGCTGGGCGCGTTGGCAGCGGCGGGTCGCCGAAGGGCAGCGGCGCCAGGCGGCGGCCAGGGTGGGAGGTTAGCTTTGACGGTTCCTTCGGGGCCGCCAGCGGCAGACACGCGGCAAGTGGATCATGCCGTCCGATGTGCGGCCGCGGGCGAAATTCGGGTGTCTGGCGGCTCCTGTTTTCGCCAGGTGGGGGGCGGCGTGCTTCGTACCCACGTCGCCCAGCCTGGCCTTTTACTATGCCCATTCGTGGGCGGCCTCCGGGCGCTTGGGTGCAAGTTGGTGCCCGGTGGTTGACGGGTTAGTGGGCGGTGCGCAGGTCGAGCCGCCGCCCCCTGGCCCTTATAGGTGGTGAATATGAACCTCAAAGGCATCGGCAAGATTATCACCCCCGTTCTGGACGGTGACGATCTCAAGGTCCTGGCCGTCCTGGCCGTCGTGGTGGTGGTGGTCGGGATCGCCCTCGTCGTCGTGGCGGGTTTCGCTGGGATCGCCGTTGCCGTCTTCGAGGTTGCGGCACGATAGAAGGAGTAGCAAATGGCCTCGATTTTAGGGGAATTAGTAGTAAAACTCGCAGCTGATACCGGGGCTCTCGAAAAGGGCCTCAAGAGCGCCAAGGATAAGGTCGGCGGCTTCTCTAAGGCGATGGGCGACATGGGCAAGATCGCTGGCGGCATCGTCATGGGCCAGGGCATCATGAAAGCTCCCGGCTTCTTCATGGATGCGGCTCAAGCTGCCGCCGATGATGCGGCCAGCATGGCCAAGCTCCAACAGGCGGTCGAGAATAGTGGTGCCGTCTGGGAGACCTACAAGGACCAACTCAACGGCGTCATCGAAGCCGCTCAGAAACGTGGGTTTACCGATGACGCTGCCCGTAATGCCCTGTCTCTCCTAACCGCTCAGACAGGCTCAGCAGAGGAGGCCGCAAAGCGCTTCACCATCGCCCAGGACGTCGCCCGCGGCGCAAACATTGACCTGGAGACGGCCTCTAGACTACTCGGAAAAGTCACCGAAGAGAACGCCGACGTCTTCAAAAAGATGGGCATCTCCATCGGAGCGGGGGCAACCGAGGCGGAAGCGTTCGCAGCATTACAGGCCAAGTTTGGCGGGCAGGCTGATGCCTATGCCAACAGCACGGCCGGGCAGATGGAGGCCGCCAAGATCCAGATGGGCGAGCTGAAGGAGAAGATCGGCTACGCCGTCCTGCCAATCCTAACGAGTCTCACCAAGCTTGTTGCGCAGGACCTTGTGCCGGCTATCTCAGCCTTCGTGGATGTAGCTGGGCCTAAGATCAAGGCGGTTGTGGTGCCCGCGTTTGAGGCGCTGAAGGATGTATTCGGCTTCCTGGTCAAGCACAAGGCTGAGACGGTTGCGGCACTTATAGGAATCGGGGCAGCCATCACCACCGTGATGATCCCTGCGACGATCGCCTGGATTGCAGCAGAATGGGCAAAGGTGACGGCTCTCACAGCAGCAGCCGTCGCCTTCATAGCAGCTAACGCCCCCCTCATCGCCATAGGAGCGGCCATCGCTGTGGTAGTGGCCGCCGTCGTCTTGCTCATCCAGCATTGGGATGACGTGACGGCTGCTACTGGCCGCTTCCTGGACATGGTCAAGGGTGTCCCTGTCCTGGGGGAGATTGTGACGGTTCTGGAAGGGGTCGTCAAGAGCACCATTGGGAACATCGTTGACTACTTCCAGAGCATCATCCAGGTGGGCAAGGACATTATCACGTTCTTTAAGTGCATCTTCACCGGGGACTTTTCGGGGGCATGGGAAGCCATCAAGAAGCTGACCGGGGATATCCTGGCCTCCATTGTGGACTATATCAAGCTTGGCTTCATAGACGAGATTCTAGGGATGCTCAAGGGCTTCGTCCCTTGGGATGCCATCAAGGACAAGATGGGCGACCTCAAGGACAACGCCATCGCTGCATTCCTGGCTCCGATAACCTGGCTGAAAGAGAACTGGACTGACATCATATTGAAGGCCCTTCTCGCCACGCCGTTTGCCCCTATCGTCTTGCTAGCTATAGACGGATTCGGTGTGCGGACAGCCCTACAGGATGCTATGACCGCTACCAAGAACTTCGTATCTGACCGCGTGAATGACATTGTGGGCTTCTTTACAGGGCTGCCAGGGAAACTCACGACTGCCTTGAGCGGCATAGGCGGCGCGATAAGCGGCGGTTTTAAGGCCGGGGCCAACCTGGTCATCGGTTACATCAATGCGTTGGCGCTCGGCTGGGAGACGGTCATCAATACGCTCGCCAACCTCATCAACGCAATTCCCGATTTCAGCGTCCCAGATTGGGTGCCGGTAATCGGTGGCAATTCGTTCGGCATCCCCGATATGCCAACCATCAGCCTGCCACGTGTCCCTACGCTGGCGGCGGGCGGCATCGTGACACGTCCCACGCTGGCTCTCCTGGGTGAGCGTGGCGCCGAGGCGGTAGTCCCATTGACTGGGGCAGGCAGCGTCGGCACGACCATCATCAACAACTACCACATTGAGCCCCACATCCAGGGCTCGATTCTCAGCGAGCGCGATCTAGTGAGTGTCATTGCTGACGCTATGCGACGGGGTAGGTTCAGGGGCCTTGGGAGTCCCGCCTAATGGACAAACACGGTCTTCCTTTAGGTTATCCAAAGGAGGGGAAAGTTTCGGGTGCCAGGACGCCGGCCGTGACCGTTTGTCAGGAGCCTGGCTGCGCGGAGGCGGTGACAACTATTTCTGTCTATGACATCCAGGCACCCGATGGTCAAATCTACCTCTATCTCCACCAGCTCTGCGACTTCCACGCCTCAGAGAATGAGCTGGGCATGCGCGCTCGCTACACATGGCGTCCCCCCACGGCCACCTGGAGGCCATCAGATTGAGCTGGCGATTGGGGGATTGCCCCAGATGTGGCGGCGACCTCTTCTTTGTGGGCGCCGATGATGTCGAATGGGATTGCCTACAAGTGCGGTTATCTCTGCCCGCTGGATGGCCCTTACGCCTTTGCAGCGCGAGGAAATGGCAACGGGCGCAGGAAGCCTGGCCCAGTGCAGGGGGCCTCGTCAGATTTCAATCGTGGTGCCTCTCAGAGGATGTTTGGGGCGCTCGGATAGGCGGGGCATCTCTTCACAGATATGGAGTGCGCCAGCGCACTTCATATACACCGCAAGGACGTGGGAGTTATTTGGTGGTCACTATAGTGACCAGTCCTTCTATGAAGCCTTCAATTCTGTCCGCCGGCGGGAGGGATGTCGCCACCCTTACCCCTAGACGGCTCCCGTATAGGGGTCTTACCATCCCCCTCTAGCGGCCCGTAGTCGCCCTTGATCTCTGATTGGCAGCAAGGAAGGTTCACGGGAGCCCATCCAGCGGCGAGTGCATAGCGTGGCTTCTGCGGGCTCGGGCCTCTTGGCCGGCGCATGCGTAGATCATCGTGATCACGATGCTGGCATGCCCCAACAAGTATTGCAGCTCGTCAATCGTCCCACCTGCGTCCAGGAATCGGCAGGCGAACGTGTGTCGGAACAGGTGGCAATGGGCCTTGACGCCTGCCCGCTTGCCCAGTGTACGGATCACCTTGGCTAAGCCTGGCCGTCTCAGGTTCCATAGGTTCCCATCAACACACCGCAGATAAGCCTCAAACACTTCCCTTGAGCGCCGGCCGACCCCAAGGAGACGGACCTTGCGCCCCTTCCCCTTCACAGTCAACGTAGATGTGGCCCAATCATAGTCGGAGGGCTCCACAGATAGAAGCTCAGAGGCTCTCAGCCCGCAATCAAGCAGGAGCGAAAGTATGACCTTATTCCTAGCCGGATTTGGGCTGCTGGCGGCGGCGGTGAACATGGCCCGCAGCTCGGCATCAGTGAACGTCTTGACGATGCGCTGCGGCTTCCGGGGCCGCTTCACCCGCTGCATGGGGTTGGCCTGGACTAGCCCCTGGACATCCAGCCAATTGAAAAAGCTGCTGGTGATGGTTGCCTGCACACCTATTGAGCTCGATTTGAGCCCGTTGCCCTGGAGGGCCGTCAGAAATTGGCGCAGGTCGTTGGGGCTGACGTCGCTCCAGTCCTCGATGCCATGCGTTTCGAGAAAGCGGGCCAGGGTCGTCAAGGTGCCCCGGTAGCTTTCGATGGTCAACGGCGACCTCCCCGCCGCCTGGAGATCGGCCAGGTAAGCCTCCAACGTCTCTCCGAGAGTTTGCTGAGTTAGTGTCACCATTACACCCTCCCTTCCTACTATTGAGCGGATAACTGGACACTTTTCGCTTGTTTTGCTCCTATCTGAAGCGGGGCATTTGCACAGCGGTTTAAGAGATAGGCTTCACACGCAAGAGGTCGCAGGTTCAATCCCTGCACCGCCCACCACTTGAACCTTCGCGTGGGGCCAAGCGGCCCGACCCTCCTCATCACGGCTCGAACGTCCACGTCGTCCCGCCCTCTCGCGTGACCAGCATGAGGAGAAAGTGTACAGCAGGTAGCGAACGAGTACACTTCCTTGCGACCCCTCGCGCCTGCGAGTAGAATGAGGGAACAGTGACCGATTGCTACGTCGAGCAATAGGGCCCTTAGCTGACCGGAGGAGAAGATGAATGGGAGAACCGCTATCCGGAGGCTTTGGCCGGCCCTGGGGGGTCTCCTCTTAGTCCTTGTGCCGCTCGCTGGCTGCGAGGAGGCAGAGGAAAGCTCGTCCCCGGCGCCTACGCCGACAATTACAGTCACCGCGGCCACTCAGGCCAGTCCCACTTCAACGCCTACGCCTGAGGCAGCTCCGACAGGGCCCGATTTGGGTGTCCTACAGCAGATGGCTGACCCCGCTGCCAAGAACCTGAGCATGGGCGAGTTGGAGCTGAACAACGAGACGTTTGCCACGCTCGCCTACGACCTGCAAGAGCGTGTCGCCTCGCCGGGCTTCGGCTTT
>Ga0315274_10015806_pt1 | contig 10680 bp, 7 predicted proteins | sample YL17G02_20_MG_FD_203700 | JGI IMG/M metagenome (GOLD analysis project Ga0315274, IMG submission 203700) | Sediment microbial communities from Yellowstone Lake, YNP, Wyoming, USA - YL17G02_20 | ecosystem: Environmental > Aquatic > Freshwater > Lake > Sediment | place: USA: Wyoming | collected...
CGGGCTGATCGGAAAGGATGGACGCGATATCTCGGAACCGGAACAGAAGGCCATCATATTCTTCCATGAGGGCATTGAGGAGCTGGTTCTTTCTGTTCGCTACAATGGTGCTGTGGAGGAGTTCGCCTGGCTGGTACCTACGCCGGAACCCCCGCGGATAGAGGAATCGAGAATCTCCCTTTTTAAGCTGATGAGCGCTGTCACCTACAACGAAAAGGGCGGCGTGATGTGGAAGGAACAAACATTGGGGGCCGGCGTTGACGTGATCGATGAACTCACGGTGGGCGTTTTCGACCTCACCGTGCTGAGCTCGGACAATGCCGGTGACCTGAGGTTATGGCTTGAGGAGAGGGGATTCGCCTATGACGAGGAGGCCGAGCGGGTCCTTGCGGGCTATATCGAACGCGGCTGGTGTTTCACCGCCATGCGCATCAGCCCCTCGTTCAAAGATCCCACGCTGGGTGGTATGGAATACGAGCTCTCGGAGGGAACCATCGATCCCCTCCGATTCACTTTTAAAACTGCTCAACCCGTTTATCCCCTGCGAATATCCTCGCTGAATCCTGGCGAGACGGAGGTGCTCCTGTACGTGGTGGGTCCGCAGGCCTACGGACATGAGAGCATGCGGCTGGAATATGCCGAGAGGTGGCAGCCTGTTCAAATAGGCGCGCTCAAGGAATTCAGCGAACTGGCGGGAGAGATGGAGAACGACGGCGGCTGCTCTATCACCAAGCTGCGTCGTGCGTTCTACCCAGACCAGATGGAGGACCTGTACTTTTCGCCCGTGGAGGAAGGGGAACTAGTGCGGTGGGCCGGCTTTGCCTCCACAACCGGTGAGAATGAGTCCATTCCTTGGTGGGCGTTGATAACGATCGCGTTGGCGCTTGCCATACTGGCAGGCGCTGCTTATGGATTATCAGGTTCGCGCGGAAGTGGATGGCTGAAAAAAACGTTGGTGGTATTCCTGATCACCGCCTTGATAAGCTCAGCGATATTGCTACCACTGGGCATATGGGTTCTGCCGGGTGAACAAGACGAAGTGAATGCGTCTCAGATCGATTGGCCATGGGAGGACGATATCCTGGTCACCCAGAACGGATGGTCGAAACTGATCCACCCGGACGGGCAGATCGAGATAAAAGGGTTGAGCGAACAGCTATTATGGGAGATCCACCCATCGGAGGCGAACCAGGAGGAATATCCACCCGGCCTTATGATGTCCGGTGGAAAACTGGGAGATGAGGGTGATTGGGAGTGGAGCGTAAGACAATTCAGGGCGGACACCTGGCAGACGAGATACCTCACGGTGATAGACCGCGAAAGCGGCATTGTTCATGAGGCGGATATAGGCATGAAGGAAGTACATGGCGTACGCCTCTCACCCCAGGGCGACAGACTATGGATCGCGATGAATCCCGGCGTGCCCGTGAACAAGACGGAAGTGCAGGAATACACGTTTCCCTCCCTGGAACTCATCCGCTCCCTCATCCATGACGATTGCATGAGAGTGGGAGAGATCGTCATGTCACCGCAAGGCGAGCCACTGCTCGCTGGCCGTTTCGACGGTGGCGAGGAATATACGGATGTCTATTTCGGCTTTCTCCCCCTACTCGAGGAAAATGCAGGGTTCGAGGGAAAGCCCTTTGAGATCACGCAGGATGAAATGCAGTCGAGAAAGGATATGAAAACGATCCAGATGCTCAACGGCCACATCTGCGACGCCAAGGACGCAAGCCCTTTCCTCATTATCTCCGGGTACGACTACTTAAACGGTGTGGCCGGAGTGTTCGTATTGGATACGAATGATGGAAACATGTATGAGGTAGGCGAGGGATCTCCGGTCAGCTGGCAATGAGCGAAGCAGATTATTTATTTGCAAAGGGCTTCATTGAGGAGGTCATAAGCAGAGACGTGTATGTATCGCATATTCCTTGCAGTTTGCATCGTTGCAAGCGTTTGTTGTTACAACAATCAAAGGTTTTCAACGTTATTAACCATAGAGATGAACAAGCAAAACATGTAGCTCGTCACTCATCGGCGAAAAACGGGTTCGGTAACAACAGGTCCTCGACGGCCACACCTTTGAGTTCCGCCACCTTCTCCGCGACGAGCAACAGTCTCTCGGGCGAGTTGGGCTTGCCGCGGTAGGGGTGAGGGGAGAGGAAGGGGGAATCGGTCTCGATGAGCATCCTCTCCAACGGCAGTTTCCTGACGATGTCCTGCAGGCGCCGCGCGTTGTGGAAGGTGACCGGCCCGGCAATGGACACGTATCCCCCCATGTCCATCACGGCATGGGCCATGTCCAGGTCGCCGGAGAAACAGTGCATCACCAGGCCTCCGTCGAAAGGCGTGTACTCCCCGAGGATGCGCATGGTGTCGGCGTGAGCCTCGCGGTCGTGCACCACCACTGGCAGGGCCAGCTCCCGCGCCAGCTCCACCAGGGAGCGGAAGGCCCGTTCCTGGTCGGCGCGAGGCGATAGGTTGCGGTAGAAGTCCAGCCCGGTCTCTCCGATGCCCACCACCCGGGGGTCCCCGGCCAGGCGCCTCAGCTCGTGCAGCGCGGCGTCGTCCAAGTCCAGGGCGTCGTGCGGGTGCATGCCCACCACCGCGTGCACCTGGGGGAAGGTATGCGCCAGCTCGACGGCGCGGCGGCTGGACTTCAGGTCGATGCCGATAGCGATGACCCCGGTAACGCCCACCGCGCGCGCCCGCTCCAGGGCTTCGGCCACGTCGCCTTCCAGAAGATCTAAGTGAGCGTGGGTGTCGACCAGGTTCATTCTGCCTCCATTCGACTTCAAGGGGCAGACCCCGAAATTGAACAATGCAAGTTTTGAGGCCTGACCCCAAAAAGTTGCGTCATTTCGCAATCTCGATGCGGGGGAAGAGGGCTTCCCCCTTGGACACCTTACGCCCGGCGGGATAGAGACCCCACTCGCCCTCGGCGGGAAGGTGGTGGTCGTGGATGGAGTCAGCGTAGCCCAGGCGTTCCCAGATGCCCTCGCCCGTCCATGGCATGCAGGGCAGCACCAGCAGCGCGGTGAGACGCACCGCCTCCACCCCGTTGTAGAGGACGGTGTCCAGGCGCCCCGCCAGGGTAGGGTCCTTGGCAAGGTCCCAGGCGGCGGTCTCGTCCACATAGCGGTTCACTGCTCCCAGGAAATTCCATATGGCTTGCAGGGCCTCGCTGAAGGCCAGCCTGCCCATGCACTCGTCCACCTCTCCGAACACCCGCGAGGCAGCCTCCTTGAGGGCGGCATCCGGCGCACCGTCGTTTCCCACCGAGGCCGCGGGGACTTCGCTGCCGCGGTAGCGCTCCACCATGGCCAGAATACGGCTGACCATGTTCCCCAGGGAGTTGGCCAGGTCGGCATTGTAGCGCCCGGTCATATTCTCGCGCGAGAAGTTGCCGTCGTACCCGAAGGAGAACTCGCGCAGGAAGTAGTAGCGGTAGGCATCAACACCGTACGCGTCGATGAGCTCGTAGGGGCTGATGACGTTACCCTTGGACTTGGACATCTTCTCCCCCTCCACGGTGAGCCAGCCGTGGGCGTAGACCTGGTGGGGGAGGGGAAGGCCGGCCGCCATGAGCATGGCCGGCCAGATGATGGCATGGAAGCGCAGGATCTCTTTGCCGATGAGGTGCACGTCGGCGGGCCAGGTACCCTCGAAGCGCGCCTCGTCTATGCCGTAGTCGATGGCGCTCACGTAGTTGAGCAGGGCGTCGAACCACACGTACATCACCTGGCTCTCGTCGAAGGGCAGCGGTATGCCCCAGGTGATGGTCTTGCGGCTGATGCTCTGGTCGGTGAGCCCCTGCTTGATGAAGCTGGTCACCTCGTTGCGGCGCATGTCCGGCTGCACGAAGTCCGGGTTGGCCTCGATGTGCGCTAGCAGCCGGTCGGCGTAGGCGGAGAGCCGGAAGAAGTAGTTGTCCTCCTGCACCATCTCTACCTCCCTGCCACACTGGGGACATTTTCCATCCACCAGTTGAGAGGGGAGCCAGAAGGACTCGTCGGGCACGCAGTACCAGCCTTCGTAGGTGTCCAGGTAGATATCGCCCTTGTCGTAGAGGTTCTGGATGAACTTGCGCGCCACCTCGGCATGGCGGGGCGAAGTGGTGCGGATGAAGAAATCGTTGCTGATGTTGAGCTTCTCCCATACGTCGGTGAAATGCACCACCATACGGTCCGCCCATTCCTGCGGCGAGACGTCGTTGCGTTCGGCGGCGCGTGCCACGTGCTGGCCGTGCTCGTCCACCCCGGTCAGAAAGAAGACGCGCTCGCCCTTGAGGCGGTGGTAGCGCGTCAGCGTGTCGGCCACCACCGTGGTATACGCGGTGCCGATATGGGGCAGGTCGTTGACGTAATAGATGGGCGTTGTGACGTAGTAAGCTTTGTCCATTTTTTCCTTCCCATGTAAAAAATTACAAAAATATTATTGACACTTTTCGCGCGATGTACATATAATTATATCCCTGGTTGAACCCATGATTGTCAAGGAGAATGATATGTGCCCGGGCCGCAAAGACCGGGCCGACAAGCAGGAAAGGGTGGGCTAGATATGAAAGCGACCGGCATCGTAAGGAAGATCGACGAGCTCGGTAGGATTGTCATCCCCATGGAGCTGCGCCGCACTCTGGACATCAAAGAGCGCGACCCCATCGAGATCTTCGTCGACGGCGAGAGGATCGTGTTGGTGAAGTATCAGCCGGGATGCAGCATCTGCAGCAGCCCGGATAAGATCCGCACTTTCAAGGGCAGCCGCATCTGCCAGAAGTGCATAAACGAGCTCAAGCGCAAGTAAGAGAACGTCAGTCCGGATCCTTACGGGGCGGGCCTCCGGGCCCGTCCTTTACTTTATGGGGCTTTTCACAAGCCTGCCGCCTGGTAATCTCGATACTTGCACCCACCACCTAACGACAATCCGGGTATTCTCGGGCGAAAGCAGATAAGCTGGGCGTTTGGATTTGAAATGTATGTCATGATGAAAGAAGAGGACTATAAGCTAATCTAAGCGGCAATCCCCCTTTTACTGCCGGTATCCCCTCTTTTGCTTTAGGTCATTATTAACATAGAATATCAATTATTTTCTGGCGCGCCAGACGCAGGGTTCCCGCCTGCCGCCCGGCGGGATGACCTCCAGCCAGTCAACTCCTGACGCCCTCACGAAGGAGGTGCAGAAGGTGCAGTAATAGGGGACGAACATGCGGCCTCCCGACCAGTCATATGCCCTCTCCGTCATCCCTATTCCCTCCGGCTTGCGCATCTCATAGAAGAAGTCGACGGAATACGGCATTGTCGACTCCAAGAGGGCCTGTAGCCGGGGGCGCTTTACGGCTACGCGTATAAGCCTGACCTGGAGCCCCTCCACGATCTTTCTTAAGTCATTCAGGGGTTCATAGGTCCCGTGGCGGAGCAGCTTGCCGCCGCTTCCACAGGAGTTGAGGAGAACAGTGATGCCGTTCGCATCCTCCCTGACCCCGAACCTGGCCGGGGGGTATCCCGCTCCACCGCAGGTATCCGCGAGGAAGAAGTTATGTATGATGGACTTCAGCGCCTCCCGCCGCGGCAGCGCCTCGAGGATTGATATCATCTGCTCTTTCACACATTTCTCGAAGACATAGCTCAGGGCCTCACCCAATCCCTCCTCACCCGCCTCTCGAGCGACGAAATCGAGGGTGGCCACCAGCATGTTCACGTACAGGTTATGGAGGAAGAAGAACTCCCCTCCCATCTCCCTGCAGATGCGCAATGCCATCTTGCGATCGCCCTTATTAAGGCGGTCCCTTATCCTGTCCGGGGTGGGCCTGATTATCTCCGTGAGCTGCTCATCGGAGAACCAGCGCTCACTATTGCCGCTTCCCTGCGGCCCCTTCTTTTTTTGCTGGCCGTAGCGGTCGTAATAGCTCTGCGGTACCGCCCACTTGTCCTTGTATACGTACCACCTGCACTCGTCCATGGCATGGGCAGGCGGGTCCACCGGCCAGGTGGGGAAGCCTAGATAACGCATGGGCAGGAGCTCATTGAGGAAAGGGCAGTGGACGCAGTAATAGGGCAGGCCCTCGCGGTTAAACGTCCAGGGATAGGCCTTGGAGGTAACGGCGAAATCATAAGGGGGTTCATATCTTCCCTTGCGCCACAGCCGCCCGCCGCTGCCGCAAGGGTCCATGATGAAGGTGAACTTCTCGTCGTCCTCCTCCAGCCGAAAAGCCCCGCCGTGCTCGCCCGCTCCACTGCAGCTGTGGGCCACCCATCCTATCCTGACCAGAAGGGCAGCCTCAAGCCCCGGGTTAATCTCCATGTTCAGAAGATCAAATATCTGCCGCCGGGCACTCTGTTCGAAGATGAATGTGAACATGTCGTAGAGCCTTTCCTCGCCAAGGTTCCTCCCCACCCAGGTGAAGAGGGCGGTGCATGCATCGGCGAAGAAGTCGTGCAGAAGTATCCTCTCCTCTTTAAGGTCATCACATAAGGAGAGGGCTTTACGGTCTTCCCCTCTCCTTATAGCCTTGGCTATACGCTTGATGACCGGGGTGGACAGCTCTTTTAATTCGTCCTCGCTGTACCAGGAGTCCGCCACGATCGACTCCCCCTTTCTCCCCCTTTCAGTGCCTTTTCTCCTTTTGGTGCCTGACACCGCAATGAGACACCGAAATGATAGTTCTTAAGCTTCTGCCAGCTCGATTTCCATCAGTCGATTGGACTTTCCCAACAGCTGGAGCATCTTAGTGTCCCGCATGACCTTCTCCAGGCCAGTCTCCTTCATGTACCCGTAACCGCCGTGTATCTGGATGGCATCGATGGCTATCTCCAACGCGGCGTCGGTGCAGAAGATCTTGGCCAGGCCGCCGGCCCCGTCCGGCAAGGGCGATTCCAGCGTCTCCCCGGATAAGGCTCGGACATAGCCGGCGGTTCCCATGGTTAACTTGGTCGCCATGTTGGCCAGGAAGCGCCGAATCTCGTGATGTTCGATGATCATCTTCCCGAACTGGTACCGCTCCTGCGCATACTGATAGGCCTTGACGTAGGCGCTGCGCGCCGTCCCCATAGCTACTGCGGCGATGAAACCGTTGAAGGCGGCAGAGGTCCTACCCATCATGGAAGCTCCCTCAGCCCCTTTACTGATGACGCTCTCTTCCGCTAGCCAGCAGCCATCGAAGGTGACGTCACAGAAGGGAAGGGTGTGCAGGCCCAACAACTCCTCCGGTTCACCCACACGGACGCCCTCAGCCCTGGTATCCACTACCACGGCGGATACCGCCCCTTCTATGTCCTCCTCCAGGAAGAGGATTATGTAGTCGGCCAGGGGGGCACATGCCACCAATGGGGCTATTCCGCTGAGCGAGAAGGCGCCCTTGCTCTCTACCAGGCGAGGTTTATCCTCTCTCTCCTCAAAGCCGGGGTAGGCGATGGTGGCCATTGTCGGTTCCTTCTCACCGTTGGAAGCGATGAGTCGTTGGATATCCTCCTGGGTCTCGCCTGCATTACTGAGCGGAAGGCAGGCGGCCAGGTGGTGGGCGAAGAGGGTGGCCAGGCCGGCGCAGCCGAAGGCCATCTCTTCCAGTACCTGGGCTGCCGTGAGAATACTCTGGCCCACGCCCCCGTATTCCTCGGGGATGAGCATGGAGGGGAGCTCCAGCTCCGAGCTCTTTACCCAGACCGCCTTGATCCGTTCCGGGTCGTAATGGGAATCCAGCTCCAGTGCCACCGGCTCGATCTCGTTGCGGCAGAAATCCCGGCAGACCTTATGTATGATCCCGCCGACGCCTTTATTCATACCCACATCAGAACTCATAACCGACCTCCCTCTCGAAGACATCCAGCCGGTTGAGCTGATTGGTGCCCTCGAAAATCTGGGTCACCTTGGCGTCGCGGAAGCACTTCTCAATGCCGTATTGCCTTTTCATCCCCTCCAGTCCCACGACGTCACAGCAGGAAGAGGTGGCGCGCATGGCCAGGTCCGCTCCCGCGGCTTTGAGGGCCGAGCCGTGGCGTATGCAGTTCTCGATGATCTCCTCGGTTACCAGCTTTTTCTTCATCCCGCCGACCATGGAGGAGACCAAGCCCGAGCCCGCCAGTTCCTCCAGCTTATCCGACATCAGGACGCTCTTAGGGGTGATCCTCAAGGCGATGTCGGCCACCGGGTTTCTCATCAATTTCATGGCATGGTAGAAATCCATGGCCAGGGCGAAGTCGACCCAGGCATGTCTGAGGTTGATGATGTCCACCATCAGGTCGGCCAGGGCGAACTGCACCCATCCCTCATCGATCAGCCGGTGCCCTCTCACCTTCCTCTCGGAGGCGTATTTGACAGTCCTCTCCACCACCCCCCGAGCCAGGCCGATGGTGGCCGTGCCCACTCCACCTCGGGTCACCGAGAGTATCTCCTGGGTATGCTGCATTCCCTTTCCCTCCTGAGACCACAGGTTCTCCGCGGGAACGAAGACATCGTCGAAGAGCAGTTCAGCGGTGGGACAGGCCTTCTGGCCGCACTTCACCTCCACTTTTCCCACCGAGAAACCGGGGGAGGTGGCCGGCAGCATGAAGGTTGTATCCGTCTCCAGTGGGCGGCTGCGGTCCAAGGGGGCGTTTACCACTACGAAGTGGGCCAGGTTGCCGTTGGTGATGAAGCACTTGATGCCGTTGAGGACATAGCCTCCCTCGACCTTTCTGGCCTCCATGGAAGGCCGCATGGTCCTCATGGCCGCGGGGTGCTCGGCGTCTGTCCCTCCGCTGGGCTCGGTGATAGCCCAGGCGAAGAAGACCGGCCTGCCCTCCTTCTCCTCGGAGACCATATGTTTGATAAACTTGAGGACCACGGCTGGCTCGTACTCCACGGTGGCACAGCTGAAACCGAACATACTAAAGGCGATGACGGCGAGGAGGCCGAAACAGGCCGCGCAACCCTCCTCGGTGAAGACGAACATATCCAGGGCACTCCAACCCCTCCCCCCCAGTTTCTCGGGGATGAAGGCGGTGGGAAGGTGCTCTTCCAAGGCCTTGCGAAAGAAGTCCCAGTCCACGTAATTGGGGTCCTCGGAGCATTTCCTGTCCACCTCGAGGGCCCGGGGAGCTACCTCCTCACGGGCGAACCTGCGGGTAAACCTTTGGGCTTCCTCGGCGTGCTTGATATAAGAAGGGAACTTCTTCTTCAGTATCCCCAGGACGGGAGCGTATTCGATGAGGTCCTGCTCGCCTCCCATGTAGGAGTACGGTATGGCTTTCTCTATCATGTGCCCTTCCTCCTTACCCGATCCAGGTGACCCTGGCCGGCTCTCTCTTTACAACCCGGTCGCAGACTCCCTTCGGATAGCCCAGGGCTATGGCGGTGAAGAACTCGAAGGGAGGCTCGATGCCCAGCTTCTCCTTGACGAATCTGGGGTATAGCTTCAGTGGCACGTTCATCAGCCCTATAAGGCAGGTGGCTAATCCCAGAGAGTGGGCGGCCAGCACCATGTTCTCCGCGCACAGGGCGGTGTCCAAGTCCACCTGGCCGATACCCCGCTTGTCCTTGAGGATGAGGACCAGCGTCGGGGCTCCCAGGAAGAGGCCGTGGTCGGGATGCTCGTATACCGCCTTGGCCCCCATGGCCCCACGTTGGTCGGCGTTATTGACCATGCGGTAGCTTAAGAGGGTGGTGAGAATCCTCTGGCTCAGGGGGCGTTTCTTGAACTGCTGCAAGCTGGAGGGGAAGGCCAGGGCGATGATAGACCTCAGGGCCCTCTCCGTCTTATCGCACATCTCTTTGATCAGATCCTGGTCCTGGATGACCACGAAGGCCCAGGGCTGGCAGTTGCCGGCGGAGGGGGCGAAGCGTCCCGCCTCGATTATCCTGTTCACCGTGTCCCTGGGCACCTGCTTGCCGCTGAAAAGCCTTACACTGCGGCGTTTGTATATAACCCGCTCCGTCTCCGTGAGCTGATCCTCGTAATCCTCGAGACTCTCCGGGGTCTCCTCCCCGAAAGGCCGGGGGTAGGTCTGCTCGGGAGCTGGGAAGATATCGGTGTTCCTGTAACGGCCGCTGGGCACCCTGTAGGCTCCCTTGACATCGATGGCTCCATTGGGGCAGACCGCCACGCAGCTCTCGCAGTTGATGCAGCGGAAGGTATCGAAGTTCTGGTTGAAGACCGGTACGGTATCCGTGACCTCCAGGATCTCCATGGGGCAGGTCTTGACACATCGCCTGCAGCCGTCGCACTTCTCCTCATCCACCACTATTTCCGGCCAGGATGTGGGTGGGAGATAGGCCTGCCTGAGGTTCTCTAAGAACATGTTCTCCCCCTTATTCATATCGCTTTTCCAGCACTTGCGTCTTCTTGGTCTCCCGCTCCAGGGTGCCCGGCTCGAGCCAGGTTATCTCCGGGCGGACCTTGATGAGCTTGTGCATCTCCTCCCCGATCTCCGCGGCCAGGGAATCCAATTCCCCCTCCCTGACGTCCTCTCCATGCTCCACCTTGAGCTTGAGGGGAGGCACCACCCGGGGCGGTTTCTCGGTGAGCACGATGCGGAAGTGGCCGGTGACCCGGGGAACGAAGCCATGGATGACACCCTCGATGGACGCCGGGTATACCGGCACGCCCTTGACCTTGAGCATGTCGTCGGACCGGCCCACTATCTTGTAGCGGAAGCCGGTCTTGCCGCAGGGGCAGGGCTCGGTGAAGACCTGGTGGATATCCCCCAG